>BNJU01003145.1_pt1 | contig 122383 bp, 188 predicted proteins | sample 8539281 | NCBI WGS metagenome assembly BNJU01 (sample SAMD00202456, study PRJDB9452) | human saliva metagenome | isolation source: human saliva | place: Japan | reverse complement strand
GACGGCGGGCATTTCATGCGCCGGGATCGCGGTGCGTCGCGTGACTGACGCCTCGGTTGTTGCCAGACGGCACTGGGGCATGGGTGAATGATACATGGTCGTAGGCAGCCAGAATATCTTTTTCAGGCTGTGCTGTCTGCGGCCACGTGAAGATTATAAGTGGGCGCGCAAGTGCTCAGCGCAGAAGGATACAGGAAGCACGGTCACGTCGAGGGTGACGTCGTGAGTGCTGATCGTGGTAGGCAGAAACATGTCTACCACATCGAAATCGTTCGTCGCTTGTCAGTTTTTCGTGAAGGGGCCGGGTTCCTGATCTCGCGATTAGGGGGCATGGTTGAGGAAAGGAGTAGGGGGTCTTTGTTGCGAGATGTTGGGCTCACTCAGGCTGAGTTCGCGATTCTTGCAACTCTTGCTGACGGGGCGATGGTTCGACAGCGAGATCTAGCGATCCACGTTGGAAGTGATCCTCGCAACATCGTTCCTGTTGTAGCTTCTCTAACTGATCGAGGTCTCGTTGAGGTGGCGCCTGCGCTGGAGGATCGTCGCGTGAAACAGATTAGATTGAGTGTTGAGGGGGCTGATCTGCTCGACACTGTCCAGATTATGTTAGCTCCGTCTCGGGCGAAATTTTTTCGTGGTCTCTCTGATGCGGAATATGATCAGCTTTGTCATCTCTTGCGGGTGGTCTACTCCTCTGCAGTGTCTGTGTGACCTATTCTATGCCCTTCAAGGCAGGTATGTGCTGCCAGTGTTGAAAAGTGTGACCACCTAGGGTCGTCGCACATAGGGGTCCTTCGAGCTGTTAGTTGGTCGGGGTTGTCGTGAGAGGCGAGTAACTCAGGAAGTCTCAGGTGTCGCTCATGGGATTCCTTATCGCGGCCACTAGGTCACGTCGCTCTTTCTCGGACTGCTTCGTGGTGTATTTCAAGATGTACTCCGACTTCCTCGCCGGCTGTGGAACCAGGTTCTTCTTGGGTGTGATCAGGGGCGGTCGACGACCGTTTCATCGTCCTCATCGTCGAGTCACTCGACCGGCTGCGGGCTCAGGCCTGCGGCAATTGTCGCAGTTGTCTCTTGCCAATTGGTCAACTTGGTGACCTCCAGGTGTGGTTGGTGTGTTGAGAAGGGTGCTCGTGCAGTGTCGATGAGGTCTCGAGTGCACTGTTCTTGATCTTGAACGGCTGTGCAAGGAGTCTGCTTGCCCTCGGGCGTGAATGTCAGTAACTTAATGGCTATGACTATTAGCCAACTTGGGGTGCCGGGCGGCACCATCGCCTATGAGGTGCATGAGCCTGTCGGTGCAGGTACCGGATCGGACGCAATGAGCCGCCGGCCGCTTGTCGTCTGCTCACCGGCCATGGGGGACGTGCGGGATGTTTATGCGCCGCTGGCGCAGTCCCTGAACGAGGCGGGCTTCCGCGTCGTCACTGCGGACCTGCGCGGTCACGGGGACAGCTCGGCAACCTTCACCGCCTATGGTGATGAGGCCACAGCATCCGACCTCATTGCCCTGATCGAGGCTATCGACGCTGGCTCCGCCGTCGTCATGGAGCCTCATGTCCGGGGCCGCTGCGGTGATCGCTGCCGGGCGCCGCCCCGACTCTGGTGCGGCTGTGCCTCGTCTGCCCCTTCTGCGTGGGCCGCAGAGTCGAGTCAAGACACTCGTGCAGCGCACCATGCTTGGGATCGCGCTGATGCGTCCCTGGGACCTGCTGTGTGGAACAGCTACTCCGGCCAGGCTGTGGCCCGGGACCCCGACGCCAGGCAGCGAGCCACGAGCCTGTGGTCCGACTGCTGTGTCTGCCCAGGGCGCTGGCGCGCTTTCTGGGCCACGACTCGCACCGACCACCGCGTCGTCGCCCCTGGCTGGACAAGGTGGACTGTCCTGCCCTCGTGGTCATGGGACAGAAGGACCCCTGACTGGAAGGATCCCATGGCTGAGGCCTCCTGGGCGGCTCGTGCCGTTGGTGACTGGGGTGGAGAGGTCGTGATGGTTCCCGACGCAGGGCACGCCCGATGCTGGAGTGCTCCGACGTCGTCGGGCCGCGTGTGGTCGACTTTGCTCGGCGTATCGTCGCAGGTCAACGCCGGATCGAGGCCGGCAGGAGAGAGGTAAGGAGGGGAGATGCCGCGAGCGGGACTGAGCGCTCGAGCGTGGTGGTGAGCGGGCGGCGCAGATCGTCGCTGACGAGCATGCTCTGAGGCGCTGATCCCTCAGCCGTCTGCCGCCAGATCTCGGAGTCAGCGCCGCCGAGCATGTACAGCACGTTGCGGCATAGACGATCTGGTGAGCCGGAGTCTCCGCCGGGCGGTGGGAAGCTCGCGACCGTCTGCGCGCTCTCCGTCGTAGGAAGCTGGCCGGACGTGACGCCCTGCAGTGCTGGCCGAGGGCCTCACCGTGGCTTCGCTCCGCGAGCACCCCGGGCTCTACCCGGATGACCCAGGCCCTATGCGGGACGATGCCGGATGGGAGCCTGGACCGATGCGCTCGATCCGCAGCTCCGACGCACGGTTGACGTCGTCACCGCGGCGCTGGCCGGGCTACCGCATCCGACGAGCAGATCGTCGATGCTGTGCGCGCGGCCCGGGCGTCACTTCACGGCTTTCGTTGGGATATCGAGGTCCGCAGCTTTGCCATGGACGCACTGCCCATTGATGCGGAAAAGCTTCGCCATCCTCGTCGACTCCCTGGACGCTGGCCCTGTGGTTGCTCTGGGCGGATAGGACGGGTGGTGAAACGCACGTATCAGTGGGGATGAGAGCGATAGAGGTCGATCTCGATGGCCCGCTGGGAAGCGTGACGGCTGCGTGAGCTCTCAGGCGTGCAGTGCGATGATCTGCTGAGCGATTCCCGCAGCCTACATGATACAGGGCTCTGGCTCTCGTTGCCCCGGCGTCAAGACCGCACCGGAGCTGGCAACGCCGGGAGGAGGATGCGCACCCATGTCCCAGCCCACCGTCAACGGCGGCGCGACCAGTCGCACGGACGTCGGTCGAGGGAGGTCGACCTGCCCGTCGTCGGAGGGGAAGGCCCGGCAAGTCCCTGGCGATGCTGCGCGCCAGGGCCGGTGACACGGTCGTCATGGTGGGAGCGGGACAAGGTGGGCGGCACCTGCATCAACGTCGCCTGCACATCCCACAGGAATATCATCTCCTTATTGGGTCCTCCATGGGGTCCAGGGCTCCAGGCTTTATACAGCGTCACCCTGCGAGCAGGACGGTGACCTCGATGCTCGGCCCAGAGGAAGGCCCGCATCGACCTGGCCTCCTTCCATTGCCCGCAGGGAGGCCGTCGTGGCGGGCACGGTAACCGCCCACGAGAAAGATGTTCCCCGCCTCCGGCAGACTTCGTCAAGGCGCCGCCCATTTCGTGGGAGCGCACCCGTCGAGATCGCCCTGAACGACGGTGGCCTCAGGCAAGTACCCCGCGCGCAAGGTCCTCATGTACGCGCACCCACGCCGTCGGTCCCACCCCGATCGAGGGCCTGGCCGACGTTCGCTACTGGACCAGCGAGGACCTGCTCACCTGCAGGTGCCCGCCGGCCCCTCGTGGTCCTGGGCAGCGGCGTCATCGGTGTTGAATGAAGCGCGCCCTCATGGGAGCTCCTCAGCGTACCGGTCACCATCATCCGTGAGCACATTCTGGATCAGGAGGACGACGACGTCGCCGCCGAGGAGTGACCGCCGGCGGAGGCCCTGGGCGTCGTGGTCCCGGCCGGTGCTTACGCCTCGAAGGTCGCCACCTGCGACCGAGTCAGGCCAGCGTCGCCGCGCCGCGACGGGCGCGAGGCGACCGGCTCACCTGCTCGTTGCCCTGGGACGCACGTCACCGCCGGTCTCGGCCTGGAGGCCGCGGGTGTGGAACTGACCGAAGCGCGGCTTCGTGCGCGTCGACGACCACCTGCGCACCACCGCCGAGGGCGTCTACGCAGCGGGCTGACGTCGCCGGGACTCCCCAGTTCACCCACGCCTCTGGAACGAATGTCCCGCGTCCTGCGCGACCTCTTCGCGCGCGCGACGCCTCAGCCTCAGGAGCGCCCTCATCTCCGTGGGCCGTCTTCACCACGCCCGAGCTGGGGCGCGGGCCCTGACCGAGACCGAGGCCCGCGGGCCGGCTACGAGGCGCGCGTCGCCAAGACCCCGACGGCCGCTGTCCGCGCCGCCAAGACCCGCGCGCACCGAGGGCTTCTTCAAGATCATCATCGACGCCCGCACCGACCTCATCCTGGGGCGCCGCCATCATCGGTGCGAGGCCGAACAGGTCACGCCCAGCATCCAGATGGCGATGCTGGGCGGTCTGAAAGGTGGCAGCAGGTGCGCGACGCCGTCATCCGCCCACCCCACCGCGAGCGCGAGGGACTCAACGTCGTCCTGGGCTCCTGGGCTGAGAGCCTGAGGCCGGGCTCACATGGACGGTCCGAATGAGCCTGGCTCGGGCGGGGCGCACGCCCAGGACCTCCACCCGCCTGGCCCCCGCAGTGCTGCGAGCAGCGCCCCGGGCACCAGGAGCCCAGGTGAGAAGGCGACGCACGCGCCCGGTTCGTGCAGTGAGCACCGTGGTCTGATCCGCCACGCGCGCGCCGGATGAAGGCATTCTCCAGTCCTCAGGCAGTGCCGACCGGTATGATCCCGCCGCTACGTCCATGCCCTCATCTCCACGGCCTGTTCCACCGGCAGGGCACGAGAGCCTGCCGCACGTCAATGCGTTTCTTGACGATGTGGTTGACGTCAGCGGCGTCAGGCGCCCGCACGACGCAGGCGGCGATACGCTCGCCGGTGCGCTTGCCGGCCTGAGCAGTTCCCCGGTCGCCCTCGGGGTCCAAGGCGTAGTGGGCGTTCGAGGGGTATCGGTGTCGGAGTAGCTCAGGTCGATGGGGATCACCTGTGCCCGGCGGACCAGATCTGCGCCCTCGGGGAGGTCTCCAGCGCTCGCAGCGCGCAGCCACCCGCAGGCCTGGCGAGCAGGTCACTGTGTTCAGGGCCGGCAGCCGTTCGATCTCTGCGGCGAAGACCTCAGCCCGGATCACGCAGCTCAGTCATTCCTCTCATCCTTCGACGACGTGGAGCGCTCTCGATGCGTTCTGCCAGACGGGTTCTGACTCGCCACTGCGTCAGGGGGTGATGGCGAACATGGCCGTGTCGCCGTGCGTCCCTCCTCGCCGGGTGCCAGCGAGGCTGCCAGGCGCGCAGGACCCCCTCGAGGTCGCGCCCAGCGCGCCTCGATCGCGCCAGCGAAACCACTCATTGCGCGCGTCGGTCTTGATGTCCACGCGGTCCACCCCACTCCTCAGGGCCTGCGTGAGCAGCAGGAGCTTAGCGGCCGGGTTGACGGCGGTACCGCGAACCGCCGGCGAGAGCCAGGAGGATCCGACCTCGACGGCGAAGAGCCGCCCGTCCGGCATCCACCGCGGCGTCAGGTGCGCGGTGTGCCCGACGCGGCCGGTGTCGACGCCTCGACCTGGGCAACGGTGCGTAGGTGCCCGTGTCCCGACGGGCCAGACTGCGGGCCACGTAGTTCTCGACCTCGCCAGGGCGTCGGCACCGTGGCGAAGGCCCTCGTCGCGGCATCCTCAACGGCCTCTTGCAGCCCCACACGCGATGCTCGGGGCAGGGGCTCAAGACGTACGACATCCCCGGCCAGCACACCGCAGGTCAGGACGGGCGAAGGGGCATGTGACAGGGCGGTGCTCATGCTCCGATCATGGCAGCCGCAGTGCGGTCAGCGTCGGGATGCTTCAGCATGTGGTCTCATTGTCCCCGTGCTGCACGTCATCTTCTTCTCCCCGCGCATCCCCGGTAACACCGGGGCGGCGATCCGCCTGACGCCATACACCGGCTCCATGCTCCACCTCGTGGACCCCTGTTCGACATGGACGACGCCAGCTGCGCCGCGCCGGCCTGGACTACCACGAGCTGGCCAACACGCGTTCACGCCACCCTGGCAGGTGCCTGGACCAGGTCCGCGCATCTTCGCTTCACCTCCCGCACCGAGCGCCTCTACACCCAGGTCGACTGGCGCGCGACGACGCCCCTCCTGTTCGGCCCCGAGCCCACCGGCCCTGCCCAGGAGATCCTCGACCACCCACGGGTGAGCGCCACCTGCGCATCCCCATGGTGGAGGGCACCGCTCCCTCAATCTGCCAGCTCCGCCGCCATCGGCCTGTATGAGGCCTGGCGGTCCCTGGGCTTCACCGGCGGGGCCTGAGGGCCTGTCTTAGACCCCGCCGCCTCAGAGCATGCCGGCGGGGCGGATCGCCAAGTCCTCCACGACCGCGTCCAGCGGGGTGTCGACGTGCCAGGCGCACGGCCGCGGCCACTGACTGCGGCGCCATGTGGTCCGCCGCCCGGTACGCGGGGGTCGCCATGATCCCCTCGGTGCGCAGGCGCGCCGCGTTGAAGGCGTGCAACCGCTCCTGCATGGGGGTATCCACCCGGCCCGGGTAGATCGAGGTCACCCGCACCTTGCCCGCCTCCTCCTGGCGCAGTGTGTCGGCCAAGGACTTCAGCCCCGCATTGGAGGCGGAGTAGAGGACGTTGCCCGAGCGGGGGCTCACTCCGGCACCGGAGTTGATGAATACCGTCAGCCCGCGGGCCTCCCGCAGCGCCGGCAGCAGCAGGCTGGTCAGGTACGCCGCTGCCACCAGGTTGAGTGTTGAGCACCGCGCGCCAGCGCATGGGCGTGATCTTGTCGACCGCTCGGGAGCCTCCATTCCCACTGCTGTGCCAGCACGTCGAGGGCTCTCGATGTCGATCCGGCTGATCAGCCGGGCCAGGGCCGTGTCGTCGGTCAGATCGACCGGGCAGATGAGGACCGCGGTCTGCGACTCCTCCTCCAGGGCGAGCGCCAGCTCCTCAAGGTCATTGGTGGAACGGGCCAGCAGGATGAGGTTGTGGTCCCGAGGCCGAGGTCCCTGGACACGGCCAGGCGATCCGGAGGTCGCCCCGGTGATCAGGGCGATGGGGCGGCGCTGGTGGCGGCCGGAGCCTGGGCGCGCGTGAAACCGTGGGCGGGAGTGAGGGGCGGACTCGACCCTGTCGACGACGTCGGCCCGACTTGGGCGGCGGCGTCGACCTGGGCGTCTGCGAGGCTCACTTGCCGTCCTGGAGGAAAGGCTGCGGCCCCAGGCTCGCCAGGCACGGGTAGGGTGGCGGTGAAGGTGGCCCGGGCGATGCAGTGCGGGAGCCAGGGTGAAGGCGGCCATGGCGGGGCTGGCCTCGTCATCCAGGCCCAGGGTGTCCACGTCCAGGGCGGAGACGGTGAGACAGTGGCGGTGGTCGCCGTCGCCCGCAGGCGGCAGGGGGCCGAGACCAGGCGTGGTGGCCAGGGTCCCCGGCCAGGGTGGAAGGCGGCGCCGTCGAGCTGGAGGTCACTGCTGCGCCCCGCTCCAGCGGTGACCGAGGGTCCAGGTCACGACGGTCCCAGTGCCACCAGCCGGACATGGTCAGGGCGTCCAGGTCGAAAGCTAGGACACGACGAAGGACTGCGTCTGCTCGGGAAACCGGACCAGCTCAGAGCCGGGAGACGTTGTCGTGGACGGCGGTGAGACATCCGGGATCCGTCCCCCTCAGTCAGGTCCGCAGAGGTCAGGGTGAAGGTGGGGCCGAGGCAGGGAAACCGGTGGGGACCGGCGGGACGAGGGCGAGTGGGTCGACTGTCATGGGTGTACCTCCAGGCAGGTTGTGGACGGAACGGTGGTAGCGCTTCCGTGGGGGCACGGCCACCACTGTAGACGCCCTCAGAGGACCCGTCCTGTGGATCTCCTGAGGAAAGACTCAGAAGGGTTTGTCACTCCGCCTTGAGCCGCTTTTGTTACTGGTGCTCTGATTGATGTCACACGGGCGCTATCTCAGAGACGCCAGCCATCAGAACGTGTGTTCGATAGAGGAAGTGACATGAGCCCGCGACCACGCGCGCCATCAGGCGCCCAGGACCGTCTCGCCGAGCCCGCTCACGCCCTGGAGGCGGCCGAGGAGCGCCGCCTCACACCGCAGGGGCCCTGGAGTGCACGCGCGCCATGTCCTCTGGGTCTTTCGCGTCTCGTTGTCCTCTCTGGCCTGTCGGTGCGCGCCCGCCGGATCACCAGCCGGCTCCCTCACGGCGCTCCTGGCCTCACCGGACTCAGTGCTCGGCCGCCAGAGATCCGCCACCCCTCCTCCTGGTCGTCTCGCCCTGCCGCCAGGAGGCTCCGGCTGGTGCAGCGTCGTCGGAGGACGACGACTGGGCTGGTGCGCAGCACCGAGGTCGGCCTCGACCTCAACCCGGGTCCTGAAGCGTTCCAGCGTCGACCTCGACGACGCCTGCACCTGACCGTCGCCTCCACCCCTGCTCGCACGGCGTCGACGCCCTCCTCATCGGCGCCTCCGCCACCGAGACGCCTGCGACCTCGCCGCAGACGCCTGCTGGCCCGGGCGCGCGAGACGCGGCCGTCTCATCCTGACCCCGCCCCTGGGGCTGCGCCCGCACCCTACAAATGGCTCGGCCCCGGCACCATGATCGAAGACCCAGAGCCTCCACGCAGCTCCCGAGTGGGGCCCTCGACCGACAGCGTCGTCGTCCCCATCGGGCGACGGGCCTCAGCTGCCATTGCGCAGGTGCTGGACGAGCCGTGGAGACTGCCAGCCGGCTACCTGCGCCGGCTCAGCTGGACACTGATCGACCTCAGCACCGCACCTCACCCGCCCTCAGCCCTGACGGTCTCGCTGTCCGCCCGCGTCAGACCGGCAGCGCCGACGACGTCGAACCGGCCCCAGACATCAGGAGGCGGCCGGATGGGCCGGCCGCAGCCGACCTCGCCGACCGGCCCGCCCACCTCCAGACTCGTGGCCATCTGGGTCCCCGACTGGCCCGTCGTCGCCCTCACTCTGGAGGCCCGTCAGCAGTGCCGTGCACCCCGCGCACGCCAGGCGATCTCCACCCGTAACCCGGCCACGGACCCGTCGCCGTCGTTGGCGCTCATGGAGTCCTCGCCGCTTCCGCCCCCGCTCGCCAGCGCCAGGCATCACCGGCATAGCGACCGCGCACCGCCAGCTCCCATGTGCCCCGGGCTCACCGTCCTAGCGCCCCAGGAGGAACGCGAGGCCCGCACCTTCGAGGACACCGTCGCGAGGCCTCACCTCCCTCCTGGCGCCCCACCGTGGCCCGCCGGACTGGCCCTGTCCGCTGCCGGGTGCGCCGCCACCTGGGCCGGCGGAGAAGAACCGCTCTCGCCTCAGCCCTCGTCGAGGGCCGTCGCCCGCAGGAGGCGACGACGTCGAGTGCCAGTCAGTCGGTATCGCTACACTCCTGTCCGGAAACCGTCCTGGCCGCCCGTCAGAGTCATCGTCGAACCGGGACGGACCCCGACTCCTCGCTGGCTGGACTCCCGCTCCTGGCACTGCCTGCCTCAGGCGCCCTTCGACGTGACGCCCGCCCCTGCTGGAGACCTTCGCCCGACTCGGACTGCACTCCTGGCAGACCTGGCGTCCCTACCCGAAAGATGTCACCGCCCGCTTCGGGCCCCTGGGAGAACGGCTCCACCACCCAGCGCGCCGAGTACCCACCACGAGGCTCTGCTCGCGGCCCAGCCGGCCCAGGACATCGCCGTCACCTCCACCCTCGACCCGCCTGTGGAACGTACGGACACCGCCGCCTTGCTCGCCCGGCACCTCGCCGAGACCCTGGCGGCCCGGCTCCTGTCAGAAGGCCTCGCCGTCGGACGCCTCGCCAGTGAGGGCCCGCCGCCGACGGCGCCGAGCCTAGTCCGCACCTGGATGCCGGAGACCACCCCACCACCATGGGAGCTCACCGACCGCGTACGTTGGCAGCTCGAGGCTGGCTCTCCAGACGCTCGGGCGCCCGCCCTCCTCGGACTGATCCACCTGAGCCTGACGGCCCTCAGGCTGAGCCCCGCAGCAGCAGCCCAGGCAGGCTGTAGCAGGCACCCGGGCAGCAGGCCAGGCGCGCCCGTCGCGCTGCGAACGGGGTGAGGAGTCCTCATCGGGGCCGGCACCGTCAGGTGCCGATCGTGCCCGGACGCGACCCGCGCTCGCGGAGTGCAGATACTTCGTGAGGAGGGAGTGCGCGGATGAGTCCGCGGTGGCGGCTCGGCCCCCTGGGCGAGCGCCCTGCCCGAGCCCTCGCCCTCCGTCGTCCTGCCCCACCGGCCGCTTCCGCGCGGCTCACTGCAGCGTCCAGGGCGCGAGCTCGGTGTCGACATCCACGGCCAGCTCGACGATGTCCCCGGCTTCCTGAGCATCGGTGATGGCGTGGCCAATAGTGCTGTCGATAATGGCTGCGCGATGGTGAGGGTCGGGATAGATCTGTGCTCCTGTGGCCGGGCCTGGCCGGTCGACGAGGGCTGGTGGACCTCGCAGAGACCCTCGCGCCGCGCCTGCCTCCAGGTGGTTACCGATACGTCGGACCGCCCCTCGCCTGCTGGTGCGTTCAGGCGGATGGTGGCTCGACTGCCGTGTACTCGCTGATGATGCGCCTCAGGAGTTGCCTGGGCCGGGCGCCGTCGTCCCTGCAGCCACACAGCAGCGCCAGCGTGACCAGGCACAGCCAGGCCAGTCCCAGGGACCAGCCGGCCAGGACGTCGGTCATCCAGTGGTAGCCCAGGTAGACGCGGGAGGCACCCACCAGGAGGGTCGCTCCCGCCGCTGCCATGATCGCTAGCGCCCGGTGCAGGGATGCCGTCGTGGTCATCAGGACCATCCCCGCCAGCAGGCCCGCGAGGCGGCGTGTTGAAGGAGTGCCCTGAGGGAAGGGGTGGTTGAGGCGGGGAGGCCCAGGAGGGTGTCGGTCGAGGGGCGTGTACGCCCGAAAATCTCTTTGAGAACCACCGTCAGCAGGCTGGAGCCGAGCATCGTCGCAGTCAGGACCAGGGCGCGCACGCGGTGTCCCCGCATGAAGAGGAGGGTGGCGCAGAGCGCGGTCAGGACCGTCAGTCCCACGGTGGAGCCCAGGGCTGTGAACACCTGCATGACGATGGTCAGGGCCGGGTGACGTCCGTCTGCGGCCCAGGTGGTGATGCCCTGGTCGTGGGGTGCCAGTCCCGTTCCGGCGCTCGTGGTCAGGGCCAGCCAGGAGAACAGCGACAGAGTGATGACAGCGGTCACGGCCAGTGCGCAGGCGCGTCTGGTGCGCCGGGTGTCGGGCAGGGTGGTCAGTGAGAGCATGAGCGCGAGGTTATCGGCGACAGTCAGGGTGAGGCTATGTGTGCGCCGTGGGCCGGCTGAGTGGTGTTGCCCGCGCCCAGGCCGTTCGGCGGGTAGCATCCGGCGCGAGTAATCGGATCCGGCTCAGGAGAGACCTGCGTGGCCAAGCTCTGACTTCCGCTACGGTGCCATGAACTCCGGTAAGTCCACCGGGCTGCTGCAGACCGCCTACAACTATGAGGAGCGAGGTCAGCGCGTCCTGCTCATCAAGGCGGTGGTCGACACCAAGGGGGAGGACTTCGTGGTATCCCGGCTCGGGGTGTCGCGTCGCGTCGACCTCCTCGTTGACGCGGGCGACGACCTGCGCGCCCTGGTGCGCAGGAGGGGCCTGGCCGGTGCGCAAACCGCCCCGGAAGGGGAGTCGGGCCAGCAGAAGTCGGTGACGCTGGGGGAGGTCCTGGACTGTGTGCTCATCGATGAGGCCCAGTTCCTCACGCCCCTTCAGGTGGATCAGCTATGGAGATCGTGCTGGTCGACGACGTTCCCGTCTGGCCTACAGGATCCGCACCGACCCGCACCGTCAGCTTTTCCCGGGTCGCGGAGACTGCTGAGATCGCCACTCCTGGAGGCTGAGGGCCATCTGCCGCTGCGGAGCACAGGCCATCTTCAATGCCCGCAGGTGGGGAGTCGCTTCGTCTTCGACGGCGACCGGTAACCATCGACTCCGGGGGACGTCACCTACGGTCGCTGTGCGGCAGGTGCTACCTCGCCGCTGGCGGGGCCTCTCGGCGGTGAGCTGAGGCTCCCGGGATCACGCTTGTACGGGAGCAGTACAAGGAAGACCAGAGAGGAGTGCGCGAGGAAAGTGACCCTACACTCCGAGATATTCCTTGTATTCGAGGCATTACAAGCATTATCGTGAAACTAGAACGTCTCCTCGCGCTCATCGCGGACATCGTCCGCTCGCCGAGGCTTCCCGATCGCAGAGCGCGCTCAGCACGTCTACGGACTCTGCCACGTGCCGCTGAAGGTCTGGCGCTGACGCGGCACCGTACGCCACGGTCGGCGACGGGCTGCAAGCGGTCGGCGACCCTCACGACGCTCTCGCTCGCACCTCCTCCTGCCCGAAGGGCCTGGGCTGCCTTCGGTATCGCACCCGGGCGATCCAGGTCGAGGTGAGGTGGTCGGCGGCTCTCATGGTGCAGCGGGGCGCCTGATCCAGGGACAGCTCGGCATGGTGGGCTGCGCGTGAGGGCGATCGAGGGCACGCATCATCGCCAGGATGAGGAGATCGTTCGATTTCGAAACCTGGCTGCCTCCACCCGGACTCGGCACGTGGCTCTGGGGGCAGGTCGTGAGCGCAGGGGGCTCTGTCAATTCAGTGCTGATTCTGCGCGACCAGACGGTATTCCGCTCAGCCGCGTCAGCGCACGCGATGCACGGAGGGCTCACCCTATAGGGGCGGGCCAGGTCAGGGTCGCCCGTCAGGAAAGGTGAGTCAGCAGGGCCAGTATCTGATTTCGCCCGCGGTATCAGATCCTCCTTGTTGGAGGTTCAAAGAGAATTCTCGATGGGTTGAGCCCAGAAGGCGAGGAGAATGACGGCCTTGCTCGTTCTTCTGCTGCTGCCGCCTCCGCGGTTGTAGCTTCGACTGCGGGTGGGTGGGAGGCCGTCCGGGCGTCCCGTGAGCAGGCTGCTGGTGGGAGTGCCGGTTGTTGCTGTTCTTGGCGTCCTGGTGGGATGGCCCATTCTTCCATCTTGGTGCCGAGGTGTTGTCGTCGTCATCCTGGTGACCATCGCATGGATTGTGCTGCAGCCTTGTTCACGCGACGTGGTGGGAAAGGTTGTGAGGTCCCGTCAGCGGGAGCAGGTGGGGCAGTGCGGCTCCGGGGGTGGTGCGGATCGGGCGATGCAGCTCGCACGCGCCTTGCCCGCGTGGGCCTACTGCTTCTCGCTGTGGCCTCTGCGTCTGATTGATGTGTCGGCCGCCGGGTCTCAGGCCGCCAAGATGAAACGCCGTCACGGTCAGGTCGTCGTCTTCCTGGCCGTTCCCGCCAATCGAATCGTCTCCGACATTTCTTGCTGCTGCTCGCCAATTTGGGTCGCGGTGGATGAGACGGTCGGGCGGCTCAGACCCACCGATGCGTGGCGGTCGCTGGATCGGCCCGCTGAGCGCATTCTCATCCTCATATACGCCTCTGTCAGAGGCTCCCGCTGCTGTTGCCGCGGTCATTTGCCGCACAAGGTGTGACTCGATTTCCCTGAGATCCAGTAAGGATGAGCCGGGGCAGGAAGGCCCGAGTTCCTGATCGGCTCCTTCACCTCTGGATCCTGGCCGTCCTGGGCGCTGTTGTCATTCGTGTCGCTTGAGCTGGAAGGGCAGGAGTCCTCGTTGCGAGGCACGCAGCCGCCGGACGTCTCGTCGAACGCTGTGGGACTGGGTCGCTCGGGCAATAGCCTGCGGTTATCGCTCGCCGAGTCTTCCGATCCGGGGGTGCGCACGCAGAACAGGGATCAGATGCCTCACCCCCATGGGCCGAGCAACGTCCTCAACGCTCAACGCCTGCGCCATCGAGTCGGCCGTGTCGAGCTGCTGCCGGACTGCCGAGGTCCAGTTACTCGTCGTCGAGCGGCACCGCGTGGCTTCGGTCGCTGCTGCATCGTCCGTCGGCCGCAAAGTTCCCTCTGGTGCGTCGTGGAACGCCGACGGGCCGAGCGGACTGACAGCGGGAGCGGTTTCGGCTCCTCGATTTTTTCGTTGTTATCGCGGTGTTTTCTGGGGTTGGTTCGTCGGTGTGGTTGGTGGGGATGGGGTTATACTGTCATATGTTTCGAAGTGATGGGCTTCCTCGGCCCGGCCGGTGGTGCGGCCGATGGGGTGATTGCGCGCCACGAGCCGACGCCGGAGCCTGGGTTCCTGTTGGAGGATGCGGCCGGTTTGCTGGTGTCCCTGGGTGCGGGCAGCGAGCTGGCCGGTGTGATGGAGGTTGCTGGCCCGTCTGCTGGTGGCCGCCAGGACTCCGACGACCGAGGGCTCTGCCGCTGACGGCGAGGACACCGCCACGGCGGCGTGCTAACGGTGAGGGCTCCGCCGCTGACGGCGATGCAGCGCCAGCTCTGTTCACCAACGGGTCGGGCACTGACGCGACGCTGGTGACCACCGCCGAGGCTCAGGACGGTGGGGTGTGGAGGTCGGCACCTCAGGGGCTCATGGCTCTGGGGCTTCAGGTTTGGGGGCTGGCCGCAGCCTGCCCACCGCCCTGGCGGCCTGGGCCGCCTGGGGGTGAGCCCTGGCGCGCAGCCTGCCTGACCGGGTGCGCTGGCTGTCAGGTCATCCGGGCCAGTGGGGCCACGATGGTGAGTCTCGCCGGTGGTGGGTTGAGGGAGCGGCGGTTCAGTGCCACCTGCCTGCTCTCCGCCCGCCTGAGCGTCTCGGACCGGGCGGTCCGATCGTCGACCGGTCAGGCCCTCGCGAGCGTGGAGCTTCGTCGGTCGAGGCCCATGGAGCGCTGCGGGGTCCTGGACTCATCGAAGGCCTGTCTGGTGACCGCCGCCTGGAGGATGTTTCCGTCCCGGTGGCGCGTGGCGGTTCAGGACAGGTTCTGCCTCAGGCGCCTGGGCGGAGCGTGTCGCGGGTGGGGCGGGGATCTGGATCAGGCCCTGATGGAGATCGATCCCGATGGGCACGTTGAGCGTGCCCAGGCCAATGCCGAGCGGCGGTGCGTGTCGCGCCCCCGGCCTGCGGGCGAGGGCCTCTGCCAGGTCCGCCTGCTGCTGCCGACTATGGACGCCCTGCTGCTGGACGCCACCTTGGACGCGATCGCCCGCCAGCGCGCAGGGCCCTGCAGTGACAAAGCGCAGCCTGGGCAGCTGCGAGCCGACGCTATCACCGCGATGACCCTGTCCACGCTGCGTACCAGCCAGATGGCGGCCTTCAGCCGGCCCGCCCAGGGGGTTTCCGGTGATCGAGCCGAGGGGCGCACCGGCGGGGACAGCTCGCAAGCACGGGCGTCTGTGCCTGTGATATCAACAAGCTCTTGTGCTTGCCGAGACGTCGGATACCGATGTCACGGCGGGTGCAGGCCCGGGGAGACTGCTGCCCGATGGTACCCTGGAAGACTTCAGAGCAGCCAGGTGGCCTGATGGGATCGCCAGCCCGTGACGGGCCCTCAGCCACGACCACCTCCCTTACCGGCGGGCATCCCGCATCAGCGTCAACGTCACCGTCCTCTGAGCAGCCTGGTTGGTCTGGGCCCGCCGGGAGATGGCCCCGCCAGCGGCGATCCCGCGGTGAGCGTACCGACGATTCTGAGCTCGGAGGGGGGACTCTCCCCGCCATCAGCGGCAGGAGTCTGCCCGAATCCGGACAGTCCCTCTCCACCGGGATGTCCGCCCTGGACCCTGCCGAGTCTGCGCAGGTCGCTGACGTCTCCATCGGGTCGCGGCGGTTGGCGGTGCCGGCGCTGACTGCCTGGGCGCTGGCCGCCGGCGGGACCTGGAAGCGCCTGGTCACCGATCCGGTGGGCGGCACCGTCCTGGATGTCGGCCGCACCAGGTACCGGCCGCCGGCGGGGCTTGCGGACCTGGTGCGCGCCCGCGATGGGGCCTGCGTCTTCCCCACCTGCCAGGTGCCGGCCTCCCGCTGCGACATCGACCACCTCACCGCCTGGAGTGAGGGCGGGACCACCAGCCTGGACAACCTCGTCACCTTGTGCGAGGCCCACCACCGGCTCAAGCACACCCCCGGATGGGCCCTCACCAGAGACCAGGACAGCGGGGTCCTGTCCTGGCACACTCCGGACAAGACCGTCTACCAGCGCCACCCAGGCGGCACCATCAACCGCCTGCCCCGCAAGGTCGGGCCCCACCAGCACCTCGTCCCCGCCAGCCGGGTCCCTGCAGACTTGAGCGGGCAGATCGGCCCCGAACTTATCGACCGACTCAGCACCGCTTTCGACGGTGCTGCTTTCGACAGTGCTCTCGACGGTCAGCCCCGACCCGGCTGACGCCAGCACCAACGGCGGCGGTGCCCTCCCTCGTGACCCGGGCCCCGCGCGCGAAAGGCCGGAGACTACGAGACCACCCCCTACCCAGGCCGCCCACACCTCGGACTAGCACCCTCATCGACCAAGCCCACCCTTCCTAGCACTCCAGGTGCCACTGATAGTCATGACCAGCCGACACCGCTATGCCGAGCTGCACGCCCACTCCGCATACTCGCTCCCTCGACGGAGCCAGCGAACCCGATGACCTGGCAACGGCTGCCGTCGAAGCTCGGTCTGGGGCACTCGCCCTCACCGATCACGATGGTGTTCCCGGCATCGTCAAGCATGCTCAGGCGGGTCGTGCCCACGGCCTGCCCACTGTTCACGGCACCGAACTCACGCCTTGCTGACGGCTCCCACCTGCCCGTCCTGGCCCGCAACCCCGTCGGCTACCACCGGCTGGTCTCGGCCCATCTCACAGCACAACCTGGACGCCGGAGGGAACGGCGGGGAACCCGCCATGACCTGCCCACTCTCGCCTCGGCCCTCCGCGCCGCCCCACCAGCCATACCGGGGAGCCTGCGGAACCTGCCTCGTCTCACTGGCACCTCCAACGGCCCCTCTGCGCCGAGGCCCTGGGCGACCCCCGCCGGCCCGGAACCTGGGACCTGGCGGCGGCAGATGCCTGCCTGGGCCGCCTCGCCGAGGCTCTTCGCCGCTCCCGACCGCGGCCGCCCACCCAGCAGCTACTACCGGTGACACACAGGTGGAGGAGCGCCACCGTGGGGCTGGCCGTTGAGCTCACCTTGGACGGGGGCCCCATCGACGCCGCCCTCACCCGAGACCCTGACCCGACTGGCTCACGCTCACCGGCTTCCCTCGCTGGCTGGCGCGGTGCGCTGCGCCCGCCCCACCGACGCCCGCCTCGCCGACGTCCTCACCGCCACCCGGCTGGTCACCCGACCTGGAAGGGCCCGCGGTCACCTGCCCGCCATCGGCCGCTGGCTACGAGGCCGGGACATGGCGGCTCCACCGACGCAGTCCCGACGCCGTCGATCTGGCCGCAGACCTCGCCTCCGACCTCGCCTTCGACCTGGCCCTCATCGCCCCGGACCTGCCCGACGTCGACTGTCCCCACCGGACACACCCCACGACGTGGCTGCGCGAGCTCACCTATCAAGGCGCCAGCCGCCGCTACGGCACCCGCACGGGAGCACCCTCAGGCCTGGGAGGTGCTCAACCACGCAGCTCGACGTCATTGAGTCCCTGGGCTTCCCCGGCTACTTCCTCATCGTGCACTCCATCGTCGAGTTCTGCAGACAGTCGGGGATCCTGTGCCAGGGAAGAGGATCGGCCGCCAACTCCGCAGTCTGTTATGCCCTGGGAATCACCGCCGTCGACGCCGTCCGGCACAAGATGCTCTTCGAACGCTTTCTGTCCCCGGGGCGAGCCGGCTACCCGGACATCGACCTCGACATCGAGGCCTGCCGCCGCGAGGAGGTCATCCAGCACGTCTACGCCCGCTACGGGCGCGACTGCGCCGCCAGGTGCCAACGTCATCGCCTACCGTCCCCGCTCTGCCGTGCGCGACGCAGCCCGAGCCCTCGGCCACCCCTCTGGGCTGCAGGACACGTGGGCCAGGCAGATGGACCGTTGGACCACGGTGCGTCCTGGAGGACTCACAGGGCGGAGCGACGAGGTTCCCGAGCCGGTCCTCGACATTGCTGAGAATCTGCTGCGCCTGCCCCGCCACCTCGGGGTCCACCCCGGAGGCATGGTCCTGTGCGGCCGCCCCGTCACCGAGGTGTGCCCGGTGCGCTGGGCCGCCATGGACCATCGCTCCGTCCTCCAATGGGACAAGGACGACTGCGCTGAGGCCGGCCTGGTCAAGTTCGACCTCCTAGGCCTTGGGGAGCTCACTGCCCTACGCCTGGCTTTCACCACCTTGGCCGAGCGGGGCCAGACCGTCCCCGACGCCATCGAGGAAGGGGAGCTGCGCACGTCCCAGACCGGCCGCCCCTGGGGGCTGCACACTCTCCCCGAGGAGGACCCTGCTGTCTACCGACTGCTCACGGCGGCGGACACGGTCGGGGTCTTCTAGGGTCGAGTCAGCGCGCCCAGATGGCAACCCCTGCCCCGACTGCGTCCCCAGGGTTCTACGACATCGTCGTCGAGGTCGCCCTCATCCGCCCCGGCCCCATCCAGGGCGACGCCGTCGACCCCTACATCCGCCGCAGGCTGGGTCGCCAGGAGATTACCTACCTGCGACTCTCTCAAGCCCGCCCCTGGCCAAGACCCTAGGGGTGCCGCTCTTCCAGGAGCAGCTCATGCAGATCGCCGTCGACGCCGCAGGATTCAGCCCCGCCGAGGCCGACACCCTGCGCCAGGCCATGGGAGCCAAACGATCCATCGAACGCATGGAGGCCCTCCACGACAGGCTCGTGTCCGGCATGAAGGGACGAGGCATCGGTGAGCTCACCGCCGAGAAGATCTACAGCAAACTGCGGTCCTTCGCCGAGTTCGGCTTCCCCGAGTCCCACGCCTTCTCCTTCGCCTACCTGGTCTACGCCTCGGCCTGGCTCAAGGCTCGCAAGCCCGAGGACTTCTACGCAGGGGTCCTCGCAGCCCAGCCCATGGGCTTCTGGTCCCCGCAGTCCCTCGTGGCCGACGCGCGTCGCCACGGTGTGCGCGTCCTGCCCGCAGACGTGAACTACTCGCCGGCCCATGCCACCGTCGAGCAGAGGGAAGACCACCGGCATGCAGACCGATCGGATCAGTGGGAGCCGACACTATCCTGCCGTCCTGTCCCCGCTCGATGTCACGACGACCTTGCGGTGCGCTTGGGCCTGGCCCCGATCAGGGGCTGGGGCGCAGGCGCTGAGCCATCGTCACCGAGAGATGCGCCCGGCCCCTACCGGAACCTGGCCGACCTCGCCCGACGTGTGCGCCTGAGCTGCTCCCGCCTGAGGCTGGCCGCCTCAGGGCCCTGGACAGCCTGGGGGTGGAGCGCCGTCAGGCCCTGTGGGCAGCCGGCGTCCTGTCCGATGAGCACGGTCAATGCCGCGGTGCCTCTCACCGGAACAGGTGCATGGTTCCAACCCACGCCTCGGGCACTGCTGTCGGCGCCGTCGCCCGGCCCTGCCGGCCACGACCAGTCGCGAGCAGCAAGCAGCCGACCTGAACCTCACCGGAGTATCCACCCACGGCTCGCCTTTGACGTCTCTGCGTCCCGGACTGATGGCCGACGGCGTGCTGACGACCGCCGACCTCTCCCACCAGGAGCACGGAAGCCGGGTTCGGGTTGCGGGCCTCGTCACCCACCGGCAGCGGCCTCACGGCCTCCGGCATGATCTTCCCTCAATCTGGAGGAGTGGACCGGACTGCTCGACGTTGTCTGCCGAGCCGGCATGTGGCGTCGTTACCGCAGCATCGGTAGACGCGCCAGCGCGCTCATCGTGCGCGGTACGGTGGAGAGGGGAGACGGGGTCATCGCCGTCATGGCCGAGCATCTCCAGCCTCTCCCCGGAGTTCCTGTCACCGGCAGCCGGGACTGGTGCTGAGTGTCGGAGCCGTCACTCCCTGCTGGAGGAGTACGTGGGTAGCTCGCCAGTGACCGGAGCGTCCTTGACGTGCAGCTCGGAGTAGACGGACCAGAGCACGCTGATCAGCGGCACCGCGACGATCGCGCCGAGCAGCCCGGAGGCGTAGGTCCCCAGGGCGACGCCGATGATGACCACGACCGGGTGCAGAGAGACCTGGCGGCCCATGATGAGGGGCTGGAGAATGTGCCCCTCGATCTGGCCGATGCCAGCCACCCCCACGCCGACGACGATCATGGTGATGAGGCCACCCGAGGCCAGGGCCACCACCATGGCCACGAGCATCGCCAGGGGGGCGCCGATGATCGGGATGAAGGCGCCGATGAACACGAGTACCGCAAAGGCGCCGCCACGGGCATTCCCACCAGCTGCGAGAAGACCCCGGCCGCTGATGGCGTCGGTCAGCGCCACCAGCACGGTGCCGCGCGCGTACCCGGCGAAGGTGTACCAGCGCAGCTCCCGCCGCCCGGTGGGTCGACGCTCGCGCATCGTGGCGGGCAGCTCATTGAGGAACCAGCGCCACATCTTCGGAGGCGAGGAAAGAGATCGTCACGAACAGGGGCCAGTGCCAGGACCGTGAGGACATCGACGACGGCGCTCGCGTTGGAGACCACCTCTGAAGCCAGGGATGGAGCATTGGACTGCAGGTGGTGCTGCCCTGGCGCAACCAGACTCTGGATCTGGTGGTAGACCTGCTGTTGCGTCAGGTGCAACGGCCCATGCTCCAGGAAGTCCATGATCGTGTCGAGGCCGTCACTGAACTGGGAGGCCAGGGAGTTCCACTGGCTGGTCACGGAGGTCACCACGTAGGTGACTAGTCCCGCAATCGCGCCGATGGCGGTCAACAGTGCCAGGAAGGTCGCCGGGTAGCGGGGCATGACCCTGGCGAAGAGGTTCACCATCCGGTTGGAGGATCGAGGTGAACACCAACGCCTATGAACAGGCCGATGAATACCGGGACTCACTTGCGGTGGCGTAGAAAATGAGGCCGATCACGATGATGATGCCCAGCCCGAGCCATGCCCCCATGCCGCCGCGCACCAGCCAGGAGGGCAGGGAGTCCATGACGGAGGAGCGGGTCGTCACTGTCTCGGGGAAGGACAGCGAGGGCGCCACCCGGACATGGGTGGTGGACACCGGGGGAGTGGCCGGGGTCGTTGCCGCAGTATCGTCGGGTCGGGTTCCCAGTGCAGGTGGTAGTCGCGGTCCGCCTGTCTGCGTCTCTCTGCCCAGTCGATCCCTCGGTCCAGTGCCGTGCGAGCGTTCTTGAGCCGCCCCAGGAGGCCACTACTGCTCAGAAAGCTGGGACGATTTCCTTCCTGAGCCGGCTGACTCGAGCCGGCTCCAGGAGGCCGGGATCTTGGGACTCCGGGAGCCTCATGCAGATGTGCCTCTGATGTGGGGAACTGGTGGTTGCCATGGGGTAAGCGTTCAGTCCTTCACTGGTCATCAGGCTGACGAAACACGGACAGCCTACTAGCGTGGCCCCATGACCGTCCCGAATGTCAGCAATCCGACTCACTCCGTTGCGACGACGAGCCCGGTGCGTCTACCCCGCACCGCCGCGCTCGGACCGGGGGTGGGAGGGCAGCCGCGGCTCCTCATCGACGCCCCGGCCGGTGCTGCGGAGATCTACCTTCACGGCGCCACCGTGACCTCGTGGAGTGCCGCGCGGCGGGTCGGAGGTCATCTTCACCTCGCGGCAGGCGGTCTTTGACAGCACGACCGCCATTCGTGGAGAATTCCTCTGTGCCTGCCCGAGTTCGGAGTGGGCATCAGCGGAGATGCCGTTCCGAAGCGCGGTTGGGCACGCATCGCCCCCTGGCAGTTGCGAACTGTTACCAGCACTGACGACGGCGGTGTCCGAGCCCTCCTATCCGTCAGTCGTGACCGCCTGACCGCGCTCTACGAGGTGGAGGTCGGCGAGACCCTGCGTGTGGGGCTGAGTCTGCGCAACGAGGGACCGAGCCCCGCACGGTGGAGGCCGCCGCTCACACCTACCTTCTGGTTCAGGACGTCACCGCCAGCCTTATCAGCGGACTCGACGGTGCCTCCTACAGTGACAATCTGGCGCGCACCCCCAAGGAAAGCCGGTGTGTCCAGACGGGCGACGTCAAGATCTCCGGTCCCGTGGACCGTATCTACGACTCCGCCGCACCGGTCACGGTGACCGACCCCGGGCACCAGCGCACGATCCACATCGACAAGCGCAACGCCCCCTCCACCATCGTGTGGAACCCCTGGTCCACCTACAGCGTCCCCATGCCTGACATGGCCGACGACGAGTTCCCGACCATGGTCTGCGTCGAGGCTGGAGCTGTGCGCGAGCTTGCCCCCACCATCGAGCCCTGGGGCGAGCTGGTCCATGCAGGTGACCTCAGCGTTGAGAACAGTGGGATGTGATGGGAAGCACTCAGGGGTAGTTTGGTGGCCTCGGCCGCCGTCGTGCTAAGTTTCTCTGCGTCGCCGGAGCGAGTCTCCGGCGGAGCTGCTGAGAGGCGGCGGAAACAACACAAGTCCGAGTGGCGGAATAGGTAGACGCGCTAGCTTGAGGTGCTAGTGCCTTATTAAACGGGCGTGGGGGTTCAAGTCCCCCCTCGGACACCACCAACACATGATCCCCGGAACCTTGAGGTTCCGGGGATCGTGTCATTTCCGCGAGGAGGATGAGTCAGCTCCACTCTGGGCGGTAGAGGTCCGGGCGGGACTCGAAGCAGCACAGGATGAGCGGCACGATGTCTAGTCCAAAGAGGGCGAAGAGAACCCACAAGCCGGACTTTCCTGTGTCGTGTAACCGCCGCACCATGACGGCGAGGCGGGGGAGAAGAGTTGCTAGCCCGAAGATACCTATGACTCCTACCGTGAGAATGCCGAAAAATCCTGCTGAGGCATCGGAGGCGTCGTTAGCGATCAGTGCTGCGATGCCAACGCCGAACACGAGATACAGAGCGAAGAGACTGACGACTATGAACAGGAAGGACCACCAGAACTCCGAACGCGAGGCGTAGCCGCGGAACTGGGCGTAGCGCTGGAAGAAGCGCTTGACGGCCTCGCCGAAGCTCGCACCCGGCAGGGGGGCGATGTCAGGGGTTAGGGATGGAGCCCCGAAGCCGAACTGGTTGGGGGCGCCGTAGGGCACCTGGCCGCCATAGGGCGCAGGGCCACTTGCGTAGGACATGAATCCTCCAAGTGAGACTGAGAGGCGGTGAGGAGCAATCCGCGTCCAGCACGCCTCGAGGAAATACTGATGCCGTGCCTGGGTCAGCGTGGCGGAGAAAGCCTAGAGGCAGAGTCCTCCCCTGTCATCTTGACGGCGCATGCCGATATGGGAGTTCTTCCTCTTGCCTTCCTGCAATTTCATGGCAGAAACAATGAGTTTCTCGCATGTGGGCTATTAAAACGTGATCCCCGCAACCTCAAGGTTGCGGGGATCACGTTATACTCGCTGGAGATGAAGTCAGTTCCACTCGGGGCGGTAGAGGTCGGGGCGTGACTCTGACGCGAGAAGAACCAACAGCCAGATCGGCCCGATGATCGGCAGCCACCCGATGAAGAACCAGAATCCTGACTTGCCAGTGTCGTGCAGGCGCCGCACCAAGGAAGAGAGGTTCGGCAAGAGAACCGCGAGACCATAAAGCGAGGCGATGCCGGACATGACGTAGAAGCTGGCGGGATACACGGGGGTCATCGAGGGGTCGCCGTTCTGGGCTGCTTCGATAGCCTCGGACATGGCGGTCATCATCGGGATCACCGTGAAGAGGGAAAAGATGAAGCCGATGATGGTGATGACCAACCACGTACCAGTACTCCGAGCGGGAGGCGTAGCCGCGGAACTGGGCGTAGCGCTGGAAGTAGCGCTTGATGGCCTCGCCGACGGACGCGCCGGGGAGCGGGGCGACATCGGGGCTCAGGGCAGGGGCCCCGAACTGTTGAGGGGCGCCGTGAGGGACCTGGCCGGCAGGGTTCGGGTTGAGGGACGCTTCCGTAAGACATTCATCCTCCATATGAGACGCGGTCAGGGGAATCGTGGGCATGCGTGGCAAGAGCCAACAACTCTTGTGTCGCAAAATCGCTCTGCCTGTGCCAGCCTAGGCGCATGACGTTGCTGACGCCATCCCAGTGCCCACATTTGTCATGGGCAGTACTTCCCGAGATTCTCATGACTCGCCGGTAATCTGGTCCGGTGCTATCCGCCATCCCGCTGCACAGCCGTCTGAGACCGCGGCGCGGTCCCGGGCTGCTTCGAGCCCGAGCCGCGGTGTGCCATGGTGTTCCTGGCCAATGGCTTGGGCTTCGCCAACCTGGTTCCGCGATTCCCTGAGATCGTGGAGCAGCTGGGCCTGAGCAAGGCGGCCTTCGGGCAGGCCGTGGCCACGGCCAGTGTCGGTGCCCTCGTGGCGGGGTTGGCTGCATCCTGGCTCATCTCCCGTCTGACCTCGGCGAGGGTCGCCAGCCTGGGCATGCTTGTGGTCGCACTGGCGCTCACTCGGCGCAGGTCTGGCTCGCTCGTGGATCGTTTTGGCGGCCTGTCTCCTGGTCATGGGCGGGACGGACGCCATCGTCGACGTCGCCCAGAATGCGCACGGCCTGCGCGTCCAGCGCCGCTGGGGCGCTTCCATCGTGACGAGCTTCCACGCCTCCTGGTCACTGGGGGCGGTCCTGGGCGCGGCCATGGGGCAAGCCATGGCCGGAGCCGGCGTGGGGTTGGGGACCCATATGACGCTCACGGCGATGGTGCTTCTGGTCATTTCGGTGGGCCCCTGCTCGTGGGCTGGTTTCCTGCCCGGTCGATGAGCTCCACTGAGCGCGCTCCCGATCAGGTCGGCGCCTCGACGACTCCCGCGAGGGCGCCACCGACTGTCTCGTCGCGTCGCTCGCTCCCAGTGACGATCCTCGTCCTCGGCGTCGTCGGCCTGCTGTGCGCCGACTCTATGTTCCCCGAGGACGTGGCGCTGAACTGGTCGTCCTGCTCCTGTCCGAGCAGGGCGCGCTACCGCCAACCGTGTGGGGCTGGGACTCGTGGCGCTCAGGGGACGATGATCGTGGGAGCGTCTGGTAGGGGACCGGATCATCGACGCCGTCGGTCAGCGAGCCGTCATCGCCTGGGGCGGAGCCCTGGTAACCCTTGGCATGAGCATCGCACTCCTGCTCTCCTCCGTCGCCGGAACACTGATCGGGATGGCCATCTCCGGGGCCGGCTGTGCCGTCGCCGTGCCCGTGACTTATTCCGCGGCCGACGACGTCGAAGGGCTTCCTCCTGGGCTGGGCCTGACCATCGTGTCCTGGCTCGCCCGCCTCACGGGACTTCTGGCGCCACCGGTTGTCGGCTGGCTCGCCGATGACCACGGGTTGTGGGTAGCCCTGGCCTACGGCCTGCTGGGAGGTCTCGTCATGGTCACCTGCTGGCCGGTCCTGCGACGCCGGCCCGCTGAGGGCAAGAGCCTTCTAAGACTCAGAGGAGTCCTGCTCGACGGCGACGTTCAGCATCACGCCGTCGGGCCCAGAGGTGCCCGAGGACGACGCTCACCAGTGCCAGCGCGATCGTCAGTAACACGATGACGGAGGAAGCGAGAGGTAGCTGCGGCTCTGGGGACGAGGTCGAACATCGCCGCCGTCTTGAAGTGGGCGAAGGGTAGAAGGCAAGCAGGAAACCGACAGTCATCAGTGGCCAGAACGCCGCTGCCGCAACACGCCAATTATCCTCGCGGCGTCGTGCCGCGCACCAGGGGTCAAGACTCGCCACGTCAATGTCCTCGACCAGCAGGCGGTAGGGCTGCTCCTCTCCGGGAATCGTGGCGGGGTGAGCCAGCAGCATCCGGTCGCACACTCGCATCGATCCGATGATGACGACAGCGGCGATTCCTGAGCCCAGGAGCACGAAGGGAAGAAGAGGTAGTACACCAAGGCGCACGAACGATCCGATGACCAAGGAGCCGAGACCCAGGAAGCAGGCGAAGATGACTGCTCCCTTGGCGGCTCGGCCCCGTGCCTCTCGATGAAGTCTGCTGATGTCTGAGGGATCCGGCCAGGTCGGCCCCATACGGCCGTCACGGGTAGCGCCGCGTGCAACGGTGCCACCGCCCGGATGAGTGATGAGGTCCCGTCGCCGCCCAGCCTCAATGTCCAGAGGACGCGACGAGCCGGGCTCCTGCCCGGATATCTGGGTCAGGACTGTGCGAAGCAGCCCCCACTGCTGCTCTGCAACAAACGGGGGAGTTCGCAGTATCCAGGCTCGGCGGAGGTTGGCGCTGGCCAGAAGCACTCCGATCAGCATGAGGATGGTGATCGGGATCAGGAAGATGCTGCGCGGATCGAATCCAGCGGGAGCCGGGGAGCTGGAGAAGGCCAGCTGGATCCGCACCGCGATGAAGATGGCGACAGTCACGATGACGAGGCCGAGGCCCCTGCACCACGTGGCGGACTGTGCCGGAGCGGACCTGGGCCGAAAGTGCAGCGGATCCAGGATCGTAGGAGCTGATTGCGGTATCGACCACCTGGCGGACGTGCTGCTCGTTAGCGACAGATGCCGGGACGGTGAGACGCTCGCGCACCAGGGGGAGAGTGCTGACCGACGTCAGACCGGACTCGTAGTAGGGGGACTCGCCTGGTCCGGTACGGAGAAGGTCTCAGTGGGGAGGAAACAGTGTCGTGAGGGCCTTGCCGCACGTTTCGCCGGCGTTGTCCACGCCGTAGCTGTGCTGTTCGACTCTGACGACGCGGGCGGGAACTCTCTGCTCGACGGTGATGACGTCACCCTGCCTGCCCACTCGTACCGAGGGCAGCTTCCAACGGGGGATCGCGGGACCGTGGTGTCGGCTTTCAGGTGCGGGGGTGGTAGTCACTTAGGCTCTTCTCGTCGGGGTACTGCCCTCGAGCATAGGCCCGTGAAATCACCTGGGAGAGGATTGTGAGGGTCTCGTCAAGAGTGAGCCAGGGGAGGGGCGTTAGCATCCTCCTCCATGGACTCCTTTGAGATGACCGTTCCCGCGGATGCTGGTCTGCCCGCACTTGTTCTGTCGGTCCCGACCGGCGACGACATCGACCGCATCGCCGAGATCTGCCAGGAGGCCGACATTCAGGAGTGGACCTTCATCCCCCGCGGCTATCAGCGCAGCGACGCTCAGGCGTTCGTCGAGCAGATCGTGACCAACGGCTGGAGTGAGGGGCGCGAGCTCACGTGGGCGGTTCGTGAGGCCGGCGACGACGGAGCCTCCTCGACCTTCGTGGGGAATGCTCGGCATCACCCTGAGTGGCCCTGAGGATGCTCGAACAGGGAGATCGGCTACTGGCTCACCGCTGCTGCGCGAGGCGCGCGCACTATGACCCGCGCCGTCGCCGCCCTCGTGAAACGGCCTTCGACCCGGACGGCCCCTGAGCCTGTCCGCGCTGCGGTGGCGCTGCGACATCCGTGACTCAAGCCGTGGCCCGGTGCCCAACTGGGCCTCCTGGAAGGTCGCCTGGTCGCTCGGCTTCCAGAGAGAGGGGCAGGTGCGCCGTCTCCTGCTCAATGACGGCCGGCTCCGCGATGGATGGGTCGCCACCCTGCTTCCCGACGACCCTCGCGAGCCGCAAGCGCCCTGGGACGGTCCCGTCAGCGCGGAGGCGGCTTCACTGCCGCTGGTGGCGCACGACGGCGTCGGAGAGCGTGAAGGCGACGACCCCGAGGCCCTCGTGCGGCGCTTCCACCACGTCTACGGACTTCCCGTGCAGACCGACGGCGCCAGCCTCGAGCGCAAGAGCCTGCACATGCGCATGAGCCTCATCGCCGAGGAGTTCGTCGAGCTCGTTGGTGCCGTCTATGGGCAAGCGGCCCGCACCGAGGCCGAGTCGGGCTACCACCGCGCCGTAGCCGTCGACGACGGTACTCGTGACACCGTCGAGGCTGCTGACGCGCTGGCGGACCTCGTCTACGTCATCTACGGCATGGCCCTGGAGACCGGGATCGACCTGCCGGCCGTGCTCGCAGAGGTTCAGCGCTCCAACATGTCAAGCTGGGGGCCGACGGCAAGCCGATCTATCGCGAGGACGGCAAGGTCCTTAAAGGTCCGGGTTACTTCGCACCGGACGTGGCCGAGGTGCTCCGTAGCCGGCGTCTGTGCTGAGAAGAGAGCCATCATCGCCGTAACTTGACTGTATGTATAGTACAGTTATGGTCGTGACTCGTTCTCCTGGACTCCGTGCCTGGGCGGCACTGGCCGTCCTGACCCTTGCTGTGACCCTGCTGGCCATCGACTCGACGGTGCTGGCGCTTGCGATTCCCTCGCTGAGCACGGACCTGGGGCCGACGGCCAGTCAGTTGCTGTGGATCGGTGACATCTACTCCCTTCACTCTGGCCGAGCCTGCTGGTCACGATGGGCAACGTCGCCGACCGCATCGGTCGGCGACGCCTCCTGCTCATCGGGACCCTCGGTTTCGGGGCGGCCAGCGTCATGGCGGCCTTCGCGTCGAGCGCGGGTGCCCTCATCGCCGCCCGTGCGCTGCTGGGTGTTGGAGGAGCCACGATCATGCCCTCCACCCTGTCCCTCATCCGCAACATCTTCCCCGATGCTCATCATCGTGCCACCGCCATCGCGATCTGGTCGGCCGGCAGCTCCGGCGGCGCCGCCCTGGGGCCATTGGTCGGTGGGGCCCTGCTCGAGCACTTCTGGTGGGGCAGCGTCTTCCTCATCAACGTCCCCGTTATGGCGGCCGTCATCATCACCGGCCTGTGGCTCCTGCCCGAGTCGAAGAACGATCAGGGAGCCCCGGTGGACATGGTCTCCGCGATCCTGTCCGTCCTGGCGATCGTGCCGATCGTTTACGCCGTCAAGTCCTTCGCCCACAACGGTCTGACGGCCCTCGCTGTGGCTGCCCTGCTCGCGGGCCTCGGCGCTGGATGGGTCTTCCTGCGGCGCCAGCGCACGCTGGCCACACCGCTGATCGACGTCGAGCTCTTCAGACGCCCCGCATTCACCTGGGCGATCATCGCCACCGTGCTGGCGATCTTCTCCCTGGCCGGTCTGCTGTACTTCTTCTCCCAGTACCTGCCAGCTCGTCCGGGGCTACTCCACGCTCCAAGCGGGTCTGACCGAGCTCCCCACGTCGCTGGCCTCCATCGTCGTTATCGCGGTCGTGGCCGCGGTGGTACGCCGACTCGGAAACGGACGGGCGCTCGGAGGCGGTCTGATTCTGGCAGCAGTGGGCCTCCTTGTCGTTGCCGTGGGAGAGTCCTACGGCGGGATTGTCGTCATATGCATCGGTCTGCTCATCATCGGTGCTGGCGTCGGCCTGGCCTTCACGGTCTCCACCGGCGCGGTCCTGGGATCGGTGCCGGCGGACCGGGCCGGAGCAGCCTCCGCCATCTCCGAGACCGGCTTCGAGCTCGGCGTTGCGCTAGGCATCGCGGTGCTGGGAACGATCCAGGACGTCGGCTGCCGACTTCTGCTCGGATCTGCCCCTCGGGTCTTCGAGCCAGGTGGTCGACGCCGCTGAGCAGTCGCTGGCGACCCTGTCTGGCGTCATCGATCGGACTGCGCCCGCGCAGGCCCAGCTGATGGCACATGCCCAGACCTCCTTCACTCATGCCATGCAGGCCACGGCCGCTTTTTGCCCGCCAGTATCCTCCTGGTTGCCGGCGTCATGGCTGCACGGCAGCGTTCCAGCCACGAGTGAAAACGAGTGAGGGAGATCTCATGAGAACCTCGAAGCGGGACCGCATCATCGCCGGGGCGCTCGAGCTCGCCCATCGCAACGGGTTCGATGCCCTCACCTTCGACGCCCTGGCCGAGCACGTCGGGCTGACCCGTGGCGGGATCATCTACCGCTTCCGTACCAAGACCGAGCTCCTGGAGGTATCGCCGCAGCCTTCCAGGAGCGTTGGTGGGCCGAGGCCCTGGAAGCACTGGGAAAGCCCGTGGAGGAGGCGAGCCGCTCCGGCACGATGAGGGCTCTGGCCCGCTCCGTCATCGACGGTGCGATCCTGCCTGGTGAGTCAGCTTCATGCTCTCGACCACGGCGGAGGCCGAAGATGATCAAGAATGCCTGGGAAGTGCTGCGTGACGAGTGGGTCGGAGAGGTACCCGAGCTCACCCCGATGCAACGCGTGGCACTGCTGGCCGTGGATGGATGGTGGGCGAACCGCGCCGTCGACAGCCGTAACCAGGACCCCGATGATCCCGCCATTGCCGATCTCATCGTGTCCCTGGTGGCAGGAAACCGGCCTGACCAGAGCTCTGCAAGCCGTCCGATAGGGACTAATGACCCACAATTTTTCTGCACGTTGTGGCGAGAAGCCCCGGCTCGTGGCACGATGGGCCCATGAGCGAGACCACCGACGGCACCGACCTCCCGGAGTCGAACGTCTTCGCCAGGCCGCGGCCGCTCGACCTGGGTCTGCCCGGCTTCACGGCCGTGGACCACGCCGATATCGAACCGGCCATCCGTGCCGGGATGGCTGCCGAGCGCCGGGAGTGGGAGGCGATCGCCACCAACGAGGCCGAACCCACGATCGCCAACACCGTCAACGCCCTGGAACGATCCGGTGAGCTGCTGGAGCGGGCGCTGACAGTACTGGACGCCCTGACCTCCGCCACTGACTGCCCGGACCTCGATGAGCTCGAGGAGGTGCTCGCCCCGGAGCTGGCGGCGCACTCCGACGCCTACCATCTCGACTCGCGCCTCTATGAGCGCTTCAAGACGCTCGATGACCTCGTCGCTGCAGCACCCGACGGCGAGGAGACGCGCGACGCCGACGGCGCCGTCATCGACGCCGAGACCGCCCGTCTCATCCGCCTGACCGTTGAGGAGTTCGAACGCAACGGCGTTGGCCTGGACGAGTCGGAGACTGACGCCCTCAAGGAGATCAACGCCCGCGTCAACGCTCTCAAGATGCGTTTCTCCATCCTGGTCACCGAGGCCATGCATGCCACTGAGGTCTCTAACGTCACGGTGACACCCGCCCTGGCCACCACCGTCCTCATGCCGCCCGGCTCTCCCTCCTGGACAGGGTCCATGAACCGGGGACTGGGCGGACATGACGGCGCCGGCGATACTCGGGACATCGTCCTGGAGCTCGCGGCACTGCGCGCCGAACGAGCTGCCCTCCTGGGCTACCCGCACCACGCCGCCCTCGTGGCGGCGGAGTCGGCGGCCAGGACCACCGACGCGGTCCGCGAGATGCTGGCCCGCCTCACACCGCCCGCCATGGCCAACGCCCGACGCGATGCCCAGATCTACGCCGCCCGTATGGAGAACGACCCTGAGACCCAGGAGGGTGAGACCTTCGGCCCCGCCGACTGGCCCTTTTACGAGGCCGCCGAGCGCAAGGACCGCTTCGGCGTCGACGACGAGGTCCTGGCCCCCTACCTGGAGCTGTGGAGCGTCGTCGTCAACGGAGTCTTCTACGCTGCGAACCGTCTCTATGGCATCACCTTCCACGAGCGTGAGGACCTGGCCGAGCACATGTACGCCCCCGGTGTACGAGTCTGGGAGGTGCATGACGGCCAGGACCCGGAGGCGCCGGTTCTGGGGCTCTTCGTCGGCGACTACTACGCCAGGGCGGGCAAGTCCGGAGGCGCCTGGATGGACAGTCTCGTCACCGGCTCTGCCCTCACCGGTCGCAGGCCGGTCGTCATCAACTGCTGCAACATCGAGCAGCCAACCTCCGGGCCGGCACTGCTGACCTGGGACGAGGTCATCACCTGCTTCCACGAGTTCGGGCACGCTCTGCACGCCCTGCTGTCCGAGACGCGCTACCCCTCTGCCTTCGGGACCGCCGTGCCTCGTGACGTTGTCGAGTTTCCCAGCCAGCTCAACGAGAGTGGGCACTTCATCCGGGTGCTCTCCAGCTACGCCCGTCACGTGGACACCGGCGAGCCCCTGCCCACTGATCTGGCCAAGCAGCTGCGCGCCAGGGCTCCTTCGGTCAGGGATACGCCACCACCGAGTACCTGGGGGCGGCCCTGCTCGACCAGGCCTGGCACACCTTGGCACCGGGAGAGGTCCCGGGGACATCCGCGAGGGTGGAGGAGTTTGAGCATCGGGCCCTGGCGCTGCCGGTGTCAACGACGCGCTCGTCCCCCGCGCTATCGCACCACCTACTTCTCCCACATCTTCGCCGGCGGCTACAGCGCCGCCTACTACGCCTACATCTGGAGCGAGGTCATGGACGCCGATGCCATCGCGTGGTTCACCACCGACGGCGCGATCGGCGATGACCTCGGCCTGAACTGCAAGGCCGGAGACACGTTCCGCCGAGAGTTCCTCGCTCGCGGCGACTCCCGGGACGCCTCGACCTCCTACCGCGCCTTCACCGGGCGCGACCCCAGCATCCTGCCCCTTCTCAAGCGCCGCGGACTCACCTGACGGACACGGTCCGCGTCTTCACCTCTCATCACCGGAAGGAACACACTATGGCTCGTGTCACCATCGTTGGCGGTGGGTATGGCGGCATCACCGTCGCCAAGGCCCTCGACGACATCGCCGAGGTCACCCTCGTGGAGCAGAAGGACACCTTCGTCAGCCACGCCGCAGCGCTGCGGGCGGTGGTCGACCGGGACTGGGCGGAAGATCTTCCTGCCCTACGACCGGCTCCTGACCAACGGGCGCGTCATTCACGGCACGGCGCTGGCCGTTCGCGGCACCACCGTGGAGGTCACCGGGCATGGGCCGATCGAGGCCGACTACCTGGTGCTGGCCACCGGGACCGCCTACCCCTTCCCGGCCAAGCACATGGAGTCCTCCTCCGTCGTCGCCAAGGCCCGCATCGAGCGTGTTCACGCCAACCTCGAGCAGTCCTCGCGAGTGCTCATCGTGGGAGCCGGCGCGGTCGGCATTGAGCTGGCCGGAGAGATCACCTCGGTCTTCCCGGACATCAAGGTGACCATGCTGGAGGCCGCCGATAGGATCCTGCCCGCCGGTGACTACAAGCCGGAGGTCCGCGAGGCCATCTCCGACCAGCTCACCCAGCGCGGCGTCGAGATCATCACCGGTGACTCCCTCAGCTTCCTGCCCCCGGTCGACGTCGGCGTGCTCTCACCCTTCCGGGTCACCACCCAGGGCGGGCGTCAGCTGGAGGTGGACATGTGGTTCCGCGCCTACGGCTCGGCGGCTGCCACCGGATTCCTCAGCGAGGGACTACGACGAGTGCGCCACTACGACGGCACGATCCGTGTCGACGACTACCTGCGGGTGGTGGACCACCCCGGCGTATGGGCCATCGGCGACATCACCGACGTGCGCGAGTCCAAGCGAGCCGACGCCGCCCGGGCCCACGCCCGAGTCGTGGCCAGCAACATCGCCGACCTCATCGCGGGCCGGGAGCCCAGTACCACCTACACACCCGGGACCGAGCGGATCATCCTGCCCCTTGGGCCCGGCGGTGGAGCCTCCCAGATCCTGCGCGACGGCGTGCGCGTCGTCGTCGGACCTGAGGAGACCAGCAGGATCAAGGGGGAGGATCTCTTCCTGGGCTTCATCCGCAAGGAGCTGGGAGTCGAGCGGGACGCGTGATCACGGCGCAACGCCCTCCCCAGGCATTGCTGCCCACCTGTGCGCCGGGCGGGGGAGAACCGGTAGTGTGTCCCACATGACGAACGACCCGCGGTCCGCGCTCAACCGACTCATTGCCGCCTTCGAGGCGCACCTGGATGCTGCCGCGACCGGTGACGAGCTCTCCCCGGCCGTGGTCGCGGCCGAGAACGCCCTCCAGGACGCCTTCTTCACCTACGACGACTCGCTGTTCACCGCCTACGGCATCGAGCTGCCCTTCGAGGCCTTCGACTCCGACGGCGATGATGAGGATGAGGACTACGACGATGACGGCGAGGACTACGACGACGATGAGGACGAGGACTACGACGGCGACGATGAGGACGAGGACTACGACGACGAGGACTGACTGAAGTCCTCTCGGTCATTCATCCTCAGTCAGCGGGGTCCGCAGCATGTGCGCGGACCCCGCGTTGCTCCGCGGTTCAGAAGCGCTCGGGGTAGCCGAGCTGTAACGAGGTGACCTCGTCCAGGGCGTGGCGGATCTGGACCGGAAGCTCCAGGTCAACGGCTGAGAGCACGCCCTGGAGCTGGGCCGGCGTGCGCGCCCCCACGACGGTGGAGGCTATCCCGGCGGCGTCACGGGCCCAGGCCAGTGCCACCTCGGCCGGCTTGCGGTCCAGGCCCGAGGCCGCCGTGGCCACGGCCTCGACGACCCCCCGGTGTGGGTCGCCCAGGTAGGGGGACACGTAGGAGCGCAGGTGCGGTGAGGCAGCCCGCGAGTCCGGTGGGATCGTGGCACGGTACTTGCCGGTGAGGGACCCCTCGCCCCAGGGGGCGTACCCCAGGACCCCGAATCCCAGGGCCTGGGAAGCGGGCATGAGCTCGCGCTCGATGCCGCGGGAGAGCAGCGAGTGCTCCACCTCGACGGCGGCCAGCCCCGGTCCCCGTCCGCACTCACTGAGCAGGTCGTGCATGCGCACCGACGCCCAGGCCGGGTGGTTGGCAACACCCACGTAGCGGGTGCGCCCGGAGGAGACGGCCAGACCAAGGGCGTGGGCCGTCTCCTCCAGGGAGGTGGTGGGGTCCGGCTACCTGAACCAGCAGCAGGTCGAGGTGGTCGGTGCCCAGGCGGGCCAGGCTGGTGTCGAGCGTGTCCAGCAGCGAGCCGCGAGGAGGCGTCGGCCACCGAGGAGCGCTCCCCGGTGCGCCAGGTGCGCACCCCGGCCTTGGAGACCAGGACGAGGGTCCTGTCGGTCCACGATGCTCGCGCAGGAGCGCACCGATGACCTCCTCACTGACGCCTTCGCCGTAGGAGGCGGCGGTGTCCACAGGGTGCCCCAGCATCGAGGGAAGATGTCGAGCTGCTCCTGGCCTCGAGCTCATCGGTGTCCAGCCCCAGGTCATCGTGCCCCAGACCCACGGAGGACACTCGCAGGCCGGTTCGGCCGAGTCTCCTGTGCTCCATAGGCCTAACCGTAGCGGCTCGACCCTACTTGCGCACGGTGATGGTCCAGGCCGCGTCGCCGGTGCGCTCGAACTCAGTGACGGTGTAGCCGTTGTCTGCGGCCCAGGCGGGCAGCGTCTGGGTTCCCTGGGTGCAGTCGAATCCGATGACGAGCTCATCTCCGACGTCGAGGTCCTCCATGGCCTCCTCGGCCTCAATGACGGGGAAGGGGCAGACCTGACCGGTGGTCTCCAGAACAGTACGCATGAGTCTCTCCTTGGGGTTGGTGCGGTGTCAGACGGCGGCAGGGACGCGGGCGGCGGCGCGCTTGGCGCGACGGCGCTGCCGGGGGCGGATGAGGATGAACCACGCGGCCGCCCCGACCCCCAGGACCTGGAAGACCAGGGCGGTCCAGCCCTGCCATGACAGAAGGGAGGTCTGCACCAGGGCGTTGCCGATCGAGCAGCCGCCGGCCCACACTGCGCCGATCCCCATGAGGACGCCGCCGATGATGGAGCGCTGGATGACCTGGGCGCTGGGCACACGGACGCGGAACTCGCCGGAGGCCCTGGCAGCGATGTAGGAGCCGAGCAGGATCCCTAGGACCAGGAGCACGCGCCAGTCGAGCCGCTTGGTGTCGCCGGTGACGATGAGTCCCTACAGGTTCGACGACGGCGTCGTGATCCCGAGTCCATCCAGACGTCCCGGAGGCCCAGGAGGTGGGCCAGGCGATGATAGCGACGACTCCACCAGCAGTCCTGTGACCAGGGGGTTCCACTGCTTCTCCAACAGCAGGTGGGCCAGGCCCGTGCGCTGTGCGGGCAACTGGACCTGGGCGGGACGGCTCCGCCCCAGGACGACGAAGCGATGCGCCACCACCGCAGTGACTCCGGCCAGGATGACGACTCCCACCCAGTCCGGTACCCCGATGGTGGTGGGGATGGTGGTCAGGTTGGTGATCCACAGCCCCTGACCCACTGTCACTCCCGACAGGATCCCGGTCTTCGACGCCGCCGCAGTGGTCGCATAGGCCACGAGCGCGAACCAGGATCCGACCAGGCCCTCGCCCGCACGGTAGTAGGTGCCGGTGGCGCAGCCGCCGGCCAGGACGATCCCCACTCCGAAGAGGAAGGATCCGACGACGGTGGCGACCACTGACAATCTGGGGATCTCAGGTGTGATGGAGCCTGCGCCGGTGAGGACGGCAACTCCGACCGCTTGAACGGCGATGGCCAGCAGGAAGGCCGTGAACCAGCGCCAGGAGCGGGAGACCCACAGGTCGCGAAGGCTCCGGTGATGCAGAAACGGCCCCGTTGAAGGATGAAGCCGAGGACGGCCCCGACGGCGAGACCGGTGAGAATGGTGGGTGATGGCACGGTGTGGTCCTTGTCCGGCTGCTGCTTTCAGGCGCGAGCAGCCTGCGTGAGGACCGGTGACGCAGCACAGGGTGAAGGAAGAAGATACAGAGAAGGGCCACGTCATCCGGTGGGGGAGTGAAGTGGGGGCCTGGCTGGACGTGGCTGGCCTGGCACCGCCTCAAGGGTGCCGGGAGCCGGAGAGGACGATCAGTCTGAGACCGCCTCAGAACGCCCGAACCAGGCGGCGCATACACATGCCGGCCCCGCGCGAGGCGGTGCGAGCGATGCGGGCCTGGGCGACGTTCATGTGCTTCTCCGGTACGAAGTGGTTGGCGACGGTTGTCAACCGCTAGGGACTGTAGCCGAGGGCGCGCACCGCAGCAATTCTGGGACGCTGGGTGAGATCAGGCTGCGTCGCGCCGGGCGCTCAGGAGACGGGTGAGCCTGTCGTCGGGGATCTGCGGCGTGGTGCCGCCGAAGAGCGGGCACTGGGCCTGGAAGGGCACCCAGTCGCACAGACGGGAGCGTTGAGGGCGGAAAGAACCGCTGCGGGCGCAGTCCTCGACCTCGTCCCACAGGTGGGCCAGACGGGTCTCGGTCCGCTCCAGCTCGGCCTGTCGAGGATCGTGGGTCAGGACGCGTCCGTCGCCCTGAGGTAGACCAGCTGGAGCCGGGCCGGTGCTCTCCCGCGCAGCCGCCACAGGGACCAGGGCGTAGAAGCGCATCTGGAACAGTGCCTCCTCCATGAAGCGCGTGCCCGGGCTGCGGCCGGTCTTGTAGTCGACCACGCGCATGGCGCCGTCGGGCGCCACATCCAGGCGGTCGACGAAACCCCGCAGAAGCAGGCCGTCACCGGTCTCGGTCTGGACGAGACATCTCGCGCTCAGCAGGCTCCAGGCGCTGCGGGTTCTCCAGGGAGAAATAGGTGCGGATGAGTCGCAGGCCTCCTCCAGCCAGGTCTCCACCTGTGCCGGATCCTCGAATAGCTCCATGACCTCCGGGTTCTTCTCCCGGTGGGACTCCCACTGACCGGGCAGCAAACCGAGGGCCGCATCCGGGCAGCGTTCGGAGGCCGGCAGGTCGTAGAGCCGCTCCAGTACGCCGTGAACGACTGTCCCCTTGTGCGTGGCCAGGGAGCCGGGCTCGGGGAGGCGGTCGACCGTACGCAGGCGGAACATGAGCGGGCACTGCATGAAGTCCTTGGCTCGCGAGGGAGACAGTGCCGCGCGGCGCCGGTCTCCGTAACCGCGCTGCGGGCCGTCGCCGGCGCCTGGGCCGGTGGGCCTGGCGTCTGTGCGGGCGGACGAGCTGGTGACGGTGTGCGGCTCACAGGACATAGGGGTGACGCTACCGCGAGGAGGTGACAGGGTGTCGGATATGAAGACGGCTGCTCCACAGCGTGCGCCGTTGGCGGCACAAGAGCCTGCTGTGGCCTCCGAGCAGATGCGGCGAGCCGCCCCCGACGGCGTTAGGCTCACGCCCATGCCTGCCTCCTCATCGACCGGCGAGTGGGTGATTGCCCGCATCGGTGGTGCTCCCGTCGTCATCTCACCGACTTCCCTCCTGCTCGGCCTGCTCATCGCCGGCAGCTGGTACCCACTGGTCTCCGCCGCCCTGGGGGACTTCGGGACCACGACCGTGCTGGCCGTGGTGGTCGCCACGGTCCTGGGCGTACTGGCTCGATCCTCCTGCACGAGCTGGCTCACGGGCTGACCGGCACCCTCATGGGGCGCCGCCCCACTCGCTACGAGCTCTACCTGTGGGGAGGGCGCACGTCCTTCGGGCCGGCGCGCGAGTGGACCGCGTGGAAGGACCTGGCCACCTCCCTGTCCGGCCCGGCCACCAACCTGCTCATCTGGGGCATTGGAACGTTGGTGCAGGACTCCGTCAGTCTGTACCGGTTCCGTCGCCTTCACCATATGGGCCCGTGACCCTGGTCAACCTGGCCCTGGCGATCTTCAACGCTCTGCCGGGGCTTCCTCTCGATGGCGGATACGCCCTGGCCGCGCTCGTCGTCCAGGTGACCGGTAATCGCCGGCTCGGTCTCAAAGCGGCCGGCTGGGAGGAGCTCGTCGTGGTCGGCGGTGTCGTGTGGTGGTGGATCCTGCGTCCGCTTCTGCTTCAGGGTCGCCAGCCCGACGCCTTCAATCTCATCCTGGTCGTCATGGTGGGGTGGTCGATCGTGGCCTCCAGCTGGCAGGTCCTCGAGCTCGGAGGAGGTGCCCGGGCCGCCTCGAAACTGGACCTGCGCGAGCTGTCCCGGCCCGTGCACGTCGTCGGACCCGATGCTCCCCTGTCCCAGGCCCGCAAGGCGATTGCCGGTGGAGCCGCCCTGGTTCTGGTGATTGACGGGACCGAGCTCGTGGGTGCGATCGATGAGGCGTCCTTGGACGAGGTCGGGCTGGGTGACACGGCAGACGCCGCCTCCACCGCCGGTGTGACCGCGGGCCAGGTCTGCACGGTGCTGCCAGCAGCGGCGGTGACCACCGAGCTGACCGGGCAGGCGGCCGCCGACGCCATGAAACGGGCCCGGGAGGTCTCTCGTTGGCTGGTCATCGTCGACTCGGGCCACCTGAGCGGAGCCGTGCCCACCGGCGCGCGCTGAGGAGCAACGGCGCCAGCCGGCTCCCCGCTACGCTGGCGGCATGACAGAGCCGGACCCCGCATCGTGCACCGCACCCACTTCGTCGATAACCGCGCCAGCTGGGACGTCTGCCACGCTCACAGGCCTCCGGCTACGGCATCGCCGAGCTCTCGCCTCGCCCACAGCGCTCCCAGGGACGTCACCGACGACCGGGAACGCCTGGGGGATCTGGGATCGACCTCGGCGTCATCCATCTCCGGTGCCACTGGGGCTCGACACGATCAGCCTGTCCCGGCTGGGGCGGGCCTCGTCCTGGAGGAGGTGGGCGAGACCCGTGAGTGTCATGCCCTGGCCCGACCTCATGGAGCCCTCGCGAAGGCGGTACCGCTCACCGACCGGCGATGCGTGACATGCGCCTTCCAGCTCAGTCGTCGTTGCCCGCCGGCGGGCGGGCCCCTGGCCGTGGATCCACGCAGGTGCCGCGTCATGGGCCCTGACTACACTGCTCGGTGATGAGCCGGTACAGAGTCCGCCCCAGAGCATGATGCCCCCGCAGAGCAACCGCCCTCCCGGCGCCCGGACCCTCAGGAGGTCCTGGGGCAGGCGGGCCGTCGCGGCCCCTTCCGCTACGGCGAACGTATCCAGGTCACTGACACCAAGGGCCGCAAAAAGCACCTTCCTGCTCGACCCCCAGGGCTACTTCCAGTCAGTGCGGGGCTCCTTCCCTATCACCGAGACGTCGTCGGTCTGGACGAGGGGCAGCGTCATCGAGACCGACACCGGCACGAGCTGCTCCTGCTGCGACCGCTTCTGGCCGACTACGTGCTGTCCATGCCCCGTGGCGCGCAAGTGGTCTACCCCAAGGACTCCGGACAGGTCATCGCCATGGGCGACATCTTCCCCGGCGCCCGAGTCCTGGAGGCCGGGGTCGGCTCGGGGGCACTGACCATGAACCTGCTCTCCGCCATCGGGAGAGCGCGCCACCTGCTGTCCATCGAGCGCCGCGAGGACTTCGCCCAGATCGCCGCCTCCAACGTGGACGCCTGGTTCGGCCGTCACCACCCGGCGTGGGAGCTGCGCACCGGGGACTTCGCCGACGTCGTTGCCGCCCGGGTGGAACCGGGCAGCATTGACCGGGTGGTCCTGGACATGCTCGCACCCTGGGAGAACATCGAGGCCGCCTCCTTGGCCCTGGCCCCAGGCGAGGCTCTTCCTGACCTACGTCGCCACCGTCACTCCAGCTCTCGCGCACCGTGGAGGTCCTGCGTCACAGCGGGCTGTTCACCGAGCCCGAGTCCTGGGGAGTCCATGGTCCGCACCTGGAACGTCGACGGGCTGGCCGTGCGTCCCGACCACCGCATGGTGGCGCACACGGGTTCCTCCTGACCGCTCGTCGTCTGGCCTCCGGCTCCCGGCCTCTGACCCGCAAGCGCCCGCCCGCCCGCGGCGCCTACGACGAGGGCGGCTACTGGCTGCCCGACGACGTCAAGGAACGCACCAGCACCGACAAGAAGGTCCGTCGCGTCCTGCGCGACTGCCGGACCAAACAGCCCACTGACGCCACGCCGGTCCAGAGCGGGTGCGCCGATGAAGCCCAGGACGGCGATGATGTCTGAGACCCCCGAAGCAGGAGCTGGGAGGCATCAGTCCCTGGGCATGCCGGCCAAGGACTTCACCAGCCACCAGCTGCGCGAGGCCCGCGCCCAGGCCGTGAGCCTGGCCACCAAGAACGAGCGTCTCGTCGCCGCCCTGGGCACTGCCCGCGAGCGCCTCACCGAGCTCGGCCAGCAGCTCGACGCCGTCACCCGCCCCCCGGTCACCCTGGGGCTGCTTACTGGCCTGCCCGGAGCAAGGAGCGCCGGGGACGAAGCCTCCCAGGAGCGCGAGGTCGCCGTGAGCCTGTCGGGTCGCCAGATGCTCCTGCACGTCCACCCCGCTGTAGACGACGCCGATCTCCAGGTCGGACGGCTCGTGGCCGTCAACGACCAGATGCTCGTCGTCTCCACCCTGCCGGAACCGCAGACCGGTGAGGCCGTCACCCTCGAGGAGACACTCGATAACGCCCGCGTCCTGGTGACCACCGGTGGGGGAGATACCCGGGTCCTAGCACTGTCCTCCTCACTGCTCCGCCTCACCGGGGCCGGTGAGGGCTCAACCAGCGATACCCTGGCCGCCGACCTGCGAAAGCCGACATCGCCACGGCTCTCATCGAGCGCACCAGCGTCGAGCAGCTCGTCGTCGCCGAGACCCCTGACGTCTCCTGGGCGGATATCGGGGGGCTGGGCCCCCAGATCGAGGAGATCCGCGACGCCCTCGAGCTGCCCTTCACCCACCCGGATCTCTTCCAGACCTATGGGCTGCGCGCTCGAGGGGACTCCTGCTCTACGGCCCGCCCGGCTGCGGTAAGACCCTCATCGCCAAGGCCGTCGCCACGTCGCTGGCCGGCTCCGGAAGTGGCTCCGGTACGAGGAGCCGCTCGGCCGCGTTCCTCAACATCAAGGGCCCTGAGCTGCTGAGCAAGTTCGTCGGCGAGACCGAGCGGCAGATCCGCGCCATCTTCGACCAGGCACGCAAGGCCGCCGCTGAGGACCGGCCGGTGGTCATCTTCTTCGATGAGATGGAGGCCCTCTTTCCGCACCCGCGGCACCGGTGTGTCCTCCGACGTCGAGACCATGATCGTGCCTCAGGTCCTGGCGGAGATCGACGGCGTGAGTCCCTGCGCAACGTCGTCATCATCGGTGCCTCAACCGGGGAGGACATGATCGACCCCGCGATCCTGCGCCCCGGACGCCTGGATGTGAAGATCCGCATCAACCGGCCCGATGAGACCGGGGCCGAGGAGATCCTGCCCGGCACCTGACCGCCGGACTTCCCTGGCCCCGCGGAGCTGGCGGCCCATGAGGGAGACCGCGAGGCAGCAGCCGCCTCCTGCGCCGCGTCGTCGTCGAGACCCTCTACGCCCGCAACGAGGCCACCGCGGTCCTGGAGATCACCGAGGCGAACGCGGATACCATCACCTCCCGTACCCTCCACCTGGCCGATCTGGTCAGTGGCGCCATGCTGGCCGCCGTCGTCTCCCGGGCCAAGACCGCCTCCATCAGGGACGAGCTCGCCGGGGAGAAGGGGACTGAGCACGGACAGGCTGCGCTCGGCCGTCGAGGTCGAGGCCCGGCAGAACGAGGATCACTGGCGCCACAACGCCCGAGGCTGGGCCCGACTCATCGGCGCCCGTGCCTCGCAGATCCGCGCCGTGCGCAGGCTCGGGAAGGAGAACGTATGAACAGCGTCGGCTTTCAGCCGGGACCGGTGACACGCCCCGTCGGCCTGGAGACCGAGTTCGGGGTCCTGCGCCCGGGCGACCCTTATGCCAACCCCGTGGTCCTCTCCAGCCAGGTCGTGGAGGCCCACTGCGCCGCTGCCGACGTGCCCGCGGTGCGATGGGACTACGAGGGGAGGACCCTCTGGCCGACTTTGCGCGGTGGAAGGCTTCAGCGGTCGGCTGCCCATCCCAGTCAGCTCACCGACGACCCCACGCGTCCGGCGCCGTCGGGTGACGCCCCACCGCCAGCTCCTGGGGCTCACGCGCCGCCCCAGCGCCGCCGAGGCGGCGCTGCCCCAGGCGACAACAGCGGTTCTCGTCAACGGGGCCCGTCTTTACGTGGACCATGCCCACCCCGAGTACTCCTCGCCGGAGGTCCTCACCCCGCACGACGCCCTGGTCTGGGACCGCGCCGGAGAAGTGGTCGCCCGGCGCGCCATGGCGGTCCTGGATGAGCGGCCAGGGCGTTAGCGATCCGGCGGAGATCGTCCTGTCACACAGAACAATGTCGACGGCAGGGCGCCGCCTACGGCTCCCATGAGAACTATCTCGTGCGGCGCGAGCTGCCCTTCGAGGAGCTGGCGCGGTCCTCACCCCTTCCTCGTCACCCGGCCCGTGCTCGTGGGCGCCGGGAGGTCGGCATCGGCCAGCGCAGTGAGCGGCCCGGTTTCCAGATCAGTCAGCGAGCCGACTACGTCGGGTCCGAGATCGGTCTGCAGACCACCTTCAACCGCCCCATCATCAACACCCGGGACGAGCCTCACGCCGACAGCACGCACTGGCGGCGCCTGCACGTCATCAACGGGGACGCCAACCGCTTCGACGTCCCCATCTACCTCAAGGTCGCCACCACCGACCTGCTCCTGTGGTTCCTGGAGCAGGCGCACAGCACCAGGGCGTTCAGGATGCTCTGACCGAGCTGAACCGGCTGGCGATCACCGCAGACCCCGTCGAGGAGCACTGGGCCGTCTCACGACCCCACCCTCACATACGAGCTGACCACACACGAGCCGGGGCCACGAGCGCTCTGGCGATCCAGCGCGCCTACCTGGAGGTCATCAGTCCCGCCGTGAGGCGCAGCTGGAGACCCGGAGTCGCAATATGCCCTGGACATGTGGCGCCAGAGCCTCGTCGCCCTGGAGCAGTGGAGTCGCGATGGTTCCGGTCCAGCGGCCCACATGGTGGAGTGGGTCGCCAAGTACGAGCTCTGCGAGGGACTGCGCCGCCGGTCGGGAACCGGCTGGGACGATCCTCGTCTGGCCGCTCTCGATATTCAGTGGGCTGACCTGCGTCCGGGATGCTCAGTGGTTGACAAGCTCGACGCGGCAGGTCGGATCCACCGTCTGGTCACCGAGGCCGAGGTCGAGCGAGCCGCCGACAGACCACCCGAGGGCACGCGTGCCACCATCCGCGGAACTGCCATCAACCGTCACCCGCAGATCGTGGGCGCGTCCTGGACCTGTCTGGTTCTTGACGTTCCCGGCCGCCCCGAGCTGTTGCGCCTGCGGCTGCCCGACGACGTCGCCGTCGGCCCGGATGAGACGGCAACCATCCTGGAGGAAATTGGTCGTCGGGCGGCACCTGAGAGACACTGAGGCCCACAGCGCCGTCCAGCGACGCGCTGGATGAAAGGACGAGCAGAAGGAGCAGAGCATGACGCCGCAACACGCCAATCGGTCTCAGGGACAGGTTCGTCGCGCCGGCGTCGAGTCCACTGTCGAGGGCATAGAGGAGCAGAACGGCACCACCATCTCGGCCCGGAGCACGTCGGCGCTCCAGACCAGCGACGTCGACAGCATCCTGGACGAGATCGACTCGGTCATCGAGACTAACGCCGCTGCCTTCGTCCAGGGCTTCGTCCAGAAGGGCGGCCAGTGAGCATGAGCGGCTCCCGCTCCCCGGCACGCCGCATCATCGGGGTGGAGACCGAGTACGGCATCACCTGTGCTCCCGCCGGGGACGGTCCGCCACCGCTGGACGCCGACCACGCCGCTCGTGAGCTCTTCGAGCCGGTGGTTCAACGCTCGCGCTCCTCGAACGTCTTCACCCGCGGTGGTGCCCGCCTCTACCTGGACGTCGGCTCCCACCCTGAGTTCGCCACCGCCGAGTGCGACCGTCTTGAGGACCTGCTCGCCCAGGACCGTGCCGGCGAGCTGGTCATGGCTGACCTGGCTCAGCAGGCCAACACCTGCCTGACCGCCGCCGGCGTCCCCGGGCGGATCCACCTGCTGAAGAACAACCGCGATGCCGAGGGCAACGGTTTCGGCTGCCACGAGAACACCTCGTGCGCCGCCGCGGGACTTCTGGAACGATGCACGCACCCTCGTCCCGCACCTGGTGACCCGGCAGATCCTCGTCGGCGCCGGCCATATCGTGAATAGCGACGACGCACGTCCCACCGGCACCAGCCCCGGCGGCTACGTCTTCTCCCAGCGGGCCGACCAGATGTGGGATGCCGTCTCCTCAGCCACGACCCGTGCCAGGCCACTGATCAACACCCGGGACGAGCCCCACGCCGACGCTGAGCGCTACCGGCGCATGCACGTCATCGTCGGAGACTCCAACATCGCCCAGGGATCCACCCTGCTCAAGGTGGCGGCCATGGACCTGCTCCTTGACTACCTGGAAAGCGGCGGAGACCTGAGTGACCTGGCTCTGTCCGACCCCATGCGCGCTATCCGGGACACCTGTCACGACCTGAGCGGACGTGCGCTCCTGAACGCGTCGACGGCCGTACCATCACGGCGGTGGAGATGCAGGCCGAGCACCTTGAGCGGCTGCGCAACCACGTTGCAGGTGACGTGGAGCTGACCGACCTGCACGCCGCCGCGCTGGACCTGTGGGAGCGGGGTCTGGAGGCGGTCCGCCTCCAGGAGCCGGAGCGTGTGGCCACGGAGCTGGACTGGGCGGCCAAGCACCAGCTGGTGACCCGCTACTGTCAGCGCTACGGTGCCGACCTGACAGACCCGAGAGTGACCCGTTTGGCGCTGGCCTATCACGATGTCTCACCCGAGCAGGGACTGCGCCAACGCCTCGAGAGTGCGGGCATGCTGCGCCGTTTCGTCGACGATGAGGCCTGCCAGCGGGCAATGAGCACCCCACCCGCCTCGACGCGCGCGCACCTGCGCGGCGCGGTCGTGGCCAGGGCCGAGGACCTGCGCCGCGACCTGACCGTCGACTGGGTGGGAATTCGACTCGATGACGGTGCCTCATCGACTGTTACCCTGAATGATCCCCTTCTGCGCTGCGGACGAGCGCATCGACGCGCTCCTGGAGAGCATGGAGCACTCGACGACCGACCTCCCCACCGGGGTCTGAGCGGAAACGTCCACGACACCGGTGAGGCGACAGACGGAAGACGCAAGCATGAGCAGTACCTCACACCAGATCCCGGCGCAGGCGCGCCCCTGACCCGGCGCCAGCGTCGTGCGCTCGAACGCGCTCAGGAGATGGCACAGCAGGCTCAGCCGGACGCGCAGACCGAGCATCTGTCAGCACTTCCGCAGTCTCCAGCCACGGCGCAGACCGTGAGCACGCCGGTGCCGTCGTCGGATGCCGGGCCCTGCAGCTCCGCAACCGCCCGTTGCCGTCTCGCCCCTGAAGGAGGGACAGCGTCCATGGCGGCCCACTGACCGCGGCGCAGCGTCCGGGAGGACGGAGACCGGTGACCGCAGCGATCACAGTGAGGACCGCACTGGTGGCCGCGGAGATGATGCCAGTGGGCCTGGCCGGGTAAGTGAGGAATGGGCCGATCTGGCCGATGATGCCGAGGCCGCGCGACCGCGGCGCACGCTGGGAGGCCCATTCGGCCGTACGCCCAGGGGGCCTCTGGCCGTCGCCCCTGGTCGGTGTCGTCATCCTTGCGATGATCCTTGTTCCCCTGGCCGTCAACAAGTTCGTCACCGGCAGGAACGGCTCTGGCGTCAGCACCATTGCCCAGTCGACGGTGCTGGATGGGAACGCTCCCCTGAACCAGGTGCTGACGATCAGCGGGCGACTCGGTTCGGGATCGGCGCCCTCCGTTGCCCTGACCAATGACGCCTCGTTGTCAGCTCCCGGCTCCGTCATCACCGATGTTGTCGAGACCGGGCAGGGCGCGTGGTCTCCGAGGGGTCACCGGTCGTCCTGCAGGTCTCCCAGTTCTCCGGTCTTGACGCGCGCAACACGACCGGCAATCCCGACGGTTACACCCTGTGGAAGGGCACGCTGGGAGTCTCCGAGGTAGGAGCCGACGTCGACGCGGCCGTCTCCGGCCAGCGCGAGGGGACTCGCGTTGTCCTTCGTGCTCCCACCGAGGAGAAGGACGGCTCAAGGACCACCGAGATCACCGTCGTCGACATCCTCCCCACCACGGCGACCGGGGAGACTCAGGAGCCCGCCGCCGGCACACCCACCGTCACCGAGGGAGCGGACGGCGCCATCACCGTGAGCAGCGCCGGCCTGCCGGCCCCCACCCGCGCAGCCACCGCGGTCCTCATCAAGGGCACCGGGCCCCAGATCCGCCCCCAGGACAGGCTCATCGCCCGCAGCACAATGGTCAGCTGGTCCACCGGCCAGACGCTCGGAGAGTCGTACTCGGCTACCAGAAGGCCCCTGAGACACTCGATATGAGCAACGCGCTGGTGGGTGTCTCCCAGAACCTCGTCGACATCACGGTCGGTTCACGAGTGGTGCTCTCCCTCCCGGCGGAGCAGGCTCAGGGAACGGAACCCGTCGTCGTCGTCATTGACGTCCTGGCCATCGACCCCGCTAAGGCCCCCCGGTCGGCCGGGACGCAGAGCGGCGCGCCAACCGCCTCGCCCCAGCCCTCAGCATCTCCTCAACCCACGACCCAGGACAACTCATGAGTGTCGCCATCCGTATCATCCCCTGCCTGGACGTCAAGGACGGTCGTGTCGTCAAGGGCGTGAACTTCCAAGGGCTGAAGGATGCCGGAGACCCAGTGGAGCTGGCGGCCCGTTACGACGCCCAGGGCGCCGACGAGATCACCTTCCTGGACGTGTCGGCCTCCCACGAGGGGCGATCCACCATGCTGGACGTGGTGTCCCGCACCGCGGAGCAGGTGTTCGTACCACTCACCGTCGGTGGGGGAGTGCGCTCCGTCGAGGACGTCGACCAGCTTCTGCGAGCGGGTGCGGACAAGGTCGGCATCAATACCGCCGCCATCGCTCGTCCTGAGCTGCTGGAGGACGTGGCGCAGCGCTTCGGCAACCAGGTGGTTGTCCTATCTGTGGACGCACGCCGTTGCCCGGCCGGTGTCACCACCGCGTCCGGCTATGAGGTCACCACTCACGGGGGACGGACCTCAACCGGTATCGACGCCGTCGCCTGGGCGGTTCAAGGGGCCGGGCTCGGTGCCGGAGAGATCCTTCTGAATTCCATGGACGCCGACGGCGTCACCAGCGGCTTCGACACCGAGATGATTGACGCCGTGCGCCAACAGGTTCAGGTCCCCCTCATCGCATCCGGTGGTGCCGGGCGCCCCGAGGACTTCGCCGTCGCCGCCGAGCACGGCGCCGACGCCGTTCTGGCCGCCTCGGTCTTCCACTACGGAGCCATGACCATCACTGACGCCAAGAACGCGCTACGGGATGCGGGCCATCCGGTGCGTTGAATGTATCTACCTGGGCAGCCGGACACGTGGTCTTGGAGATGCGGATATTCCCTGACGGGGGATCGTCCTGGAGGCTATATCCAATGTTTCGGGGCCGCAGGCTCAGGGCTGCGGTGGATCGAGACGAGGTCGCTAATAAAGGAAGTTCATTCATAGGGCATGCGATCGGAACTGCCATTTTTTTATAGCGCGTGAGCGGGTCAATGTCCACGCTGTCCACGCTGCGGACATGGTCGGCTCCATGGGCGATGTGACTGGCGAACAGCCCTGCGCAAACCCGGTTGAGGTTTGCGCGGCGAAGTGTTGAGTGAGGGGTGTCACGATGGGTCTTTCTCCCCATGGGGAGGTGCGGGGACTCTCGTGATGCGCTGCGCGAAATCTTGTAGCCTGAACGTCGTAGTTGACCCACTCGGAGGAACAGTGAATGGCGTGAACCCGTATCCGGGGAGCCCCTACCAGCAAGGAGAGTGCCGGCAGCCAGGATTCTCTGTCTGCTCAAGGGTATCCTTCCTCAGATCAAACTAGCTCACTTGCCGGCCAGTCAGGATATTACAGTGCTGGTTACTCGGGTGGACAGTCAGACCCGTTCCTGAATCCTCCTGAAAGCCAGGTGCTACCTTATTCGGGGCCGCTTCAGCAGTCTTATGGTCAGCCATATAGTCAGCAGCATCCCTACCCCCAGGCTCCTTACGGGCCTTATGTCCCGTACGGTCAAAGTGTGTACGGGGGTGGGGTTTATGATCCGCGTCGCCATGAGGGTGATATGTTGGGCGGCTGGGCGCTCGGGCTCGGTCTTGCGAGCATACTCATGGGTTGTCTGTATTTCGGTGCTCTTTTGGGTGTCCCGGCGATCATCCTGGGTGTCAAAGGCATGCGCGCCGCTGATGAGGCGTGCGACAAACAAGGGAATCTCCATCGCGGGGGTGGTGCTGGGCAGCATCGGTTCTGCGGTCAGCATCTTCTTTATTCTCTTTTTATTCCTGGCGTACCTCGGTTCGCAGTAGATCCGGAGCTTCCTGTTGAGTATGGATAAGAGCATGTATCGGGACGCTGGGCGTAGCGGTCCCGGCCACCGGATCGGCATGGGGCTCCTCATGGCTCTCTCCGTCGTGCCGGGCGGGCTCATCGTCCTGCGGGCTCTGACTCTGCCTCGTAGCTCTCTGGGGCTTCCGGACCTCTGCCCGCTCCACCGGCTCACAGGAATGTGGTGCCCTTTGTGCGGTGGCACAAGGGCGACTCGAGAGCTCATCCACGGCGACCTGTGGGGTGCGCTCGGCTACAACCCCTTCGCCCTTGTCGTGGAGGCGCTGGTGGTTCTCCTGGTGGCGCGCTGGCTGGTCGCTTCGGCTCACGGTCGTCGCCGGCAGCTCATCACGGGGCGAGAGGGAATAATTCTTGGCGCGGCCTGTGCCGCTTTCGCCGTGGTGCGCAACCTGCCCGGCATGTGGATCTACCTCGGTCCGCTGCTCGGTCCTCCAGGATGAGGAGCCAGCAGCATGCATAATGCAGCCGTGGCTCTCGATTCCGACATCTCCTCGCGTCTCAAGCGAAACGCGGACGGCCTGGTGTGCGCCGTCGTCCAGCAGCACGACTCGCGTGAGGTCCTCATGGTGGGCTGGATGGACGACGAGGCGCTCCGGCGCACCCTGACCGAAGGGCGGGTGACCTTCTGGTCACGGTCTCGTGGCGAGTACTGGCGCAAAGGGGATACCTCCGGACACGCGCAGTACGTCAAGGCCGTCCACCTGGACTGTGACGGAGACGCCCTGCTGGTGGAGGTCGACCAGGTGGGCGCGGCCTGCCACACCGGTGAGCACACCTGCTTCCTGGCTGGTGGTGACCTCGGGGCCCGGCCCGGTGAGCGCCCCGGCTGATCCGGGCGGGGAGTGCCCTCGGGCGATTTGCAACAGAGGCCCCTCAGGCCGTCACGATGGTACGGACAGGGCGTTCTCAGGGAGCGCCCGCAGGCTGAGATCGAGGAGTGAGTGATGACCTCGTTCGAGGCGATGGTGGCTGACGCCAGGATGGCCGCCGACCGTCGCGCGCGCGTGTTCCCCTCACCCGTCTACGTGAGGCCTCGCGTCTTGCCCCCAGCGCCATCAGTGCTCTGTCCAGCCTGCGTGCCGATGACCGGGCGGTGACGGTCATCGCGGAGGTCAAACGCTCCACCGCCACCTTCGCCGATCTCAGTGGTGCCGGCGCCCCAGGAGTCCTGGCCTGCTTCTATGCCGCAGGAGGAGCTGCCTGTGTCTCGGTGGTCACCGGCCCAAGCAGTACACGAGGCTCACTGAAGGATCTGGATGCCGTCAGGGCGGCAGTGGATCTCCCGGTCCTTGCCAACGATCTCGTGGTGACCCCGTACCAGGTGCATGAGGCCCGGGCACACGGTGCCGATCTGCTCATGCTCGACGCCCGTCTTGAGGCCCTGGTTCTGAAGGACTCATCGAGCGGGTCCACTCCCTGGGGATGAGCGCCGTCGTCGAGGCCCGTACCCGGCGTGAGGCGCTGACCGCGGTCGATGCGGGCGCTCGCATCATTGCCATTGACACCCGCGACCCCGACACTCTGGTCGTTGACTGCGGCCTGTTCGACCAGGTCACTGACGTTCTTCCCACCCAGGTCACACGCATCGCAGCTGGGGGAGTGCGAGGACCCCATGACGTCATGAGCTTCGCCCGCTGCGGCGCTGACGTCGTACTCGTCGGTGAGGCGATCATCCGTTCCACCGATCCCCAGCAGTTCGTCGCTGAGCTGGTCGCCGCCGGCGCCCACCCAGCACTGATCCCTCCGCCCATCGAGAGGTCCTCTGAGTGCCTGTCACTGCGTTCTCCGCCATGATGCCGGTGATGCCGGCGATGTCGGCCTTGTCTGCCGGTCTGCCGAGCCCCTCGTCAGGTGTCTGGCACATCGGCCCCGTCCCGATACGGGCCTACGCACTGTGCATCCTTACCGGAGTCTTCGTAGCCGTGTGGTGGTCGGACCGCCGTTACCGGGCTAAGGGAGGCCTGCCTGAGGTCGTCCTCGACATTGCTATCGTGGCGGTTCCGGCAGGCATCGTCGGGGCCCGCCTCTACCACGTCCTGTCCTCACCCGACGACTACTTCGGTCCGAACGGCGACCTGGCCCTGGTACCGCAGGTGTGGTTGGGTGGCCTGGGCATCTGGGGCGGCATCGCGGGCGGTGTGCTGGCCGGTGTGCTTCTGTTGCGTCACCGTGGTCTGCGTGTCGCTCCGCTGGCCGATGCCGTCGCCCCGGCGCTGCTGGTAGCGCAGGCCATCGGCCGGCTGGGAAACTGGTTCAATCAGGAGCTCTACGGTGCCCCGACGACGCTGCCCTGGGGACTGCAGATCGATGATGCCCATCTGCCGCCGGGTTCCGCCTACCCGCCCGGCACCCTGTTCCACCCGACCTTCCTTTACGAGGCTCTTTGGAACCTTGCTGGAGCCGCCGTGCTGGTGTGGATCGGACGAAGGATGCTTGCGCGCCGCGGGGTCACCGGAGGCAGGCTGCTGTGGGCCTACCTCATGGTCTACACCGCCGGCCGGGTGTGGATCGAGATGCTGCGCATTGACGAGGCTGAGACGATTCTCGGCCTGCGCCTGAACGTGTGGACCTCCATCGTCATCTTCCTCGTCGGAGCCGTCGGGCTCGCCATCACCTCCAGGCGGACGCTCAGTGACGCCATCGAGAGACCCGGGCGAGGTACGCAGAAGGGCGACTCGGGACAAGAGCCGTCTGAGAAGGACTCAGAAGGCTCCGCCGAGGACGACTCACCCGCCGAAGGCGGTGCTGCGGCGTCGGCCGTCCACAACGAGGTGGACGCATAGCGTCTCCTCAGACCTCCGGCATGCCACTCGGGCGGTAGGAATGCAGGTGAGGATCGTCGCAACCTGAGGAGTGCTGGGATTCGTCCTCGTGCGCAGGGCCCGGTGTCCCGTATCCTGGCTTCATGCGTAGAGCCAAGATCGTATGTACCCTCGGACCCGCCACCGATTCTCCCGAGCAGGTGCAAGCGCTCGTGGACGCCGGCATGAACGTCGCGCGCATCAACCGTTCCCACGGCCGCGCTGAGGACCAGGAAGAGGTCATCGCCCGCATTCGGCAGGCGGCAGCCGCCTCCGGGCGCGCCGTCGCCGTGCTGGTCGACCTCCAGGGTCCCAAGATCCGTCTGGGCCGCTTCGTCGATGACCAGAAGGTCATGCTCAACAAGGGCGACGAGTTCACGATCACGATCGACGACGTGCTGGGTACCGTCAAGCGCGCCTCCACCACCTTCAAAGGGGCTGCCTGGGGACTGCCGCCCCGGCGATCGGCTCTCATCGACGACGGCAACGTTGCGGTGCGCGTTGTGGCAGTCACGGACACCGACGTCGTCACCAAGGTCGAGGTGCCCGGGTACGTATCCAACAACAAGGGCATCAACCTTCCCGGTGTTGCGGTCTCCGTCCCCGCCCTCAGCGAGAAGGGACCGCGAGGACCTGCGCTGGGCGCTCAAGATCGGCGCGATCTCATCGCCCTGTCCTTCGTGCGCGACGCCGATGACATCAAGGACGTCCACGAGATCATGGACGAGGTCGGCGTACGCATCCCGGTCATCGCCAAGATCGAGAAGCCCCAGGCGGTGGAGAACCTCTTCGACATCGTCTCCACCTTCGACGGCATCACGGGTGGCCCGCGGTGACCTCGGCGTGGAGATGCCGCTCGAGGCCGTGCCGCTGGTGCAGAAGCGCGCCATCGAGCTGGCTCGTCGGCAGGCGAAGCCGGTCATCGTGGCCCAGGTGTTGGAGTCCGCGATCCAGAACCGCGCCCCACCCGCGCCGAGGCGTCGGACTGCGCCAACGCGATCCTCGACGGCGCCGATGCCGTCATGCTGTCCGGAGAGACCTCTGTGGGCGCCTACCCCATCGAGGCCGTGCGCACCATGGGCCAGCATCATCGAGAACGTCGAGGAGAACGGTGGCGAGCGCATCCCCGGTCTGGGCTCCTACCCGCAGACACGCGGCGGGGCTCTGACCCGTGCCGCCGCGGAGATGGGGGAGCACCTGGACGTGACCTACCTGGTGACCTTCACCCAGTCCGGTGACACGGCCCGGGCGTCTGTCGCGTCTGCGCTCCCCGCCTGCCGCTGCTGGCCTTCACCCCGCTGCATGAGACGCGCAACCAGCTGGCGGTCTCCTGGGGCGTGCAGTCCTACGAGGTTCCCGAGGTTCAGCACACCGACGAGATGGTCGCCCAGGTCGACGAGATCCTCCAGGACAAGCACCTGGCCCAGCCGGGGGACACCGTCGTCATCGTGGCCGGTATGCCTCCGGGAACTCCTGGCTCCACCAACTCGATCCGTGTCCACACCGTCGGTGAGACGGGCGACTACAAGGTCTGAGCGTCGCCGCTGAACCGCCGAGGGGCCTCCCACCTGTTGGTGGGAGGCCCCTCGGCCGTGAGTACCTCCGGTGGGACTCGAACCCACAACACCTGATTTTGAGTCGGATGCCTCTGCCAATTGGGCTACGGAGGCACGCCGCCCGCTCTGCGGGGGCGCCATCAGCGAGATCATACTAGGATCACAGCCGTGAGCAATGAGTCCAGCACCACCAGGTCCCGCCGGGTGCTCGTCGCCGAGGACGAGACCCTCATCCGCCTCGACATCGTCGAGACCCTCACCGACGCCGGGTACGAGGATCGTCGCTGAGGCCGCAGATGGTGAGGAGGCTGTCCGTCTGGCTGACGAGCACGCCCCTGATCTGTGCGTTCTCGATGTCAAGATGCCGGTGATGGACGGCATCACGGCTGCGGAGCGGATTCTCGAGAAGCACAACTGCGCTGTCGTCATGCTGACGGCCTTCTCCCAGACCGAGCTCGTGGAGCGAGCCAGCGCAGCTGGTGCCATAGCCTACGTCGTCAAGCCCCTTCACCCCGGCGGATCTCATCCCGGCACTCGAGATCGCCATGTCCCGGCATGAGGAGATCCTCTCCCTGGAAAGTGAGATCTCTGACCTCACTGAGCGCTTCGAGACCCGCAAGCGCGTCGACCGCGCCAAGGGACTGCTCATGGAGCGCATGGGGACTGAGTGAGCCGGAGGCATTCCGGTGGCTGCAGAAGACCTCCATGAACCGGCGTCTGACCATGCGCGAGGTGGCCGACGCCGTCATCGAGCAGGTCGGTGCCGCCAAGAAGGACTGACTCCTCCGACCTGCCATCGTTGTCTGTCGTTGTCTGTCAGGTGAACAGGCTGCGAAGCGTCCCGACCGCTATCGTCCGATCATCCTCATCGGTCACCGTTACCTGGTAGACCACGGTACGACGTCCGCGGTGCAAGGGGATGGCGGTGGCCCTCACCCAGCCCTGGGTCACGGACCGTAGATGGCTGACCGACAGTTCTGCTCCCACCGGGATCGCGTCGTCGGACGCTGCCGCGCGCGCCGCTACGGACGCGGCCGTCTCGATGAGCGCAGCAGTGGCTCCGCCGTGAAGGATCCCCACGACCTGACGAGACCCCTCCACCGGCATCCGGACCTCGGTCTTGTCCGCATCTCGGGTAACGACCTCCATCCCAAGCGTGTCCATGAGGGTGCCCTCCTCACTGTCCTCCAGCACTGCGTGCAGCGCGCTGGAGGCAGAGACGGCTGAGCCGGCGGGTCGAGGATCGGGATAGGGGCGCCGGGCCGGGTCCGGGAAGGCCACGGCTGCGGTGCTTGCCCCGGAGTAGGAGGCGCCGGTGACACGAGCCAACGGGGCCCAGTGGGCCCACGATCGCAGGCGAGTCGGAGGACTCTGCGGACTCGACCGACTCGACTGAGGCAGACTCGCCGGACCTGCTGAGCTGTGCCGCCCCGGTGGGGTCAAGAGGCGTGGAAGACACGGAAGAAGCGGGGCAGACGGGGAAAGCCGAGGAGTCGATAGGGACTCTCCGCTGGTGGCGGGAGAGGGCGCGAGTCGGACTGTTGAGGGCTCATGGGCCTAGGCTGGCACGGTGAGCACCACCGCGACCAGCCCTGCGACGAGCCCAACACCTCAGAACCCCTCCGACCCGGTTCCCGGACGTCTTCTCCTCATCGACGGCCACTCCATGGCCTTTCGCGCGTTCTACGCGCTGCCGGTAGACAACTTCACGACCTCGACCGGCCAGTCCACCAACGCCGTCCACGGCTTCGTGTCCATGTTCCTCTCGCTGCTGGAGAACGAGAGACCTACGCACGTGGCAGTCGCCTTCGACCTGCCGGGAGGCACCTTCCGCACCGAGCAGTACGCAGAGTACAAGGGAACTCGCGACGAGACCCCGCAGCCCTTCCTCGGCCAGATCGAGCTCATCCAGGAGGTCCTGGAAGCCATGGGCGTCAAGGCCCTCACCGCTCCGGGCTACGAGGCGGACGACGTTCTGGCCACCTTGGCTGCCTCCGCCCAGACGGAAGGGATGGAGGTGCTCATCTGCTCCGGGGACCGCGACTCCTTCCAGACCGTCACCGAGCGGTGCACGGTGCTCTACCCGGTCAAAGGCGTGTCCACCCTGCGCCGTATGACGCCGGAAGAGGTCGAGGAGCGCTATGGGGTGACGCCCGAGCGCTACCCGCACCTCGCCGCCCTCGTGGGGGAGCCCAGCGACAACCTCCCCGGGGTCCCGGGCGTGGGCCCCAAGACCGCCGCCAAATGGATCAATCTCTATGACGGGCTCGACGGCGTCATCGCTCACGCCGACCAGATCAAGGGTAAGGCCGAGCAGTCTCTGCGAGACCACCTCGACGACGTCATGCGCAACCGTCGACTCAACCACCTGCTCATCGACCTGGACCTGGGAGTCGCTCCCCGAAACGACCTGCGCATCACGGGTGCCGACCATGCCGACCTGGCTCGCGTCTTCGAGGTCCTGGAGTTCCGCACCCTGCACCAGCGAGCCCTGCGCACCCTGACCTTCTCCGACGTCCGATCACGCTGAGACCGCAGAAGGAGAGGATTCCGGGCCCCTAGGGAGCATTGAACAGCCTGGAGACGTGTCACTGGGCCGGGATCTTCCGGCTGGGGAGCTGTCTCAGTGGCTGGAGGCCAACCTGCCGGCAGCCGGGGGCGGCACTCCCCGCCTCCTGGGAGTTGATGTCGTCGGGAGTCCCTCAAACCCGTTGAGGGCGACGCCGAGGTCGTCTCGCTCTCCGACGGCACTCCACGCGGTCGCCATCGACCTCGCCACGATCCTGCCCGAGGACGAGGCCGCTCTGGCCGCCCTCCTGGCCGACGTCGATCGCCCCAAGCTGGTCGCCGACGCCAAGGGGAGCTGGCACGCCCTGACCGCCTGCGGACTCACGCTGGACGGTGTCGTTGCCGATCCGTCACTGGCCGGCTACCTGCAGCCGCCCGAGCAGCGCAGCTATGACGTCGACACCCTCGCCCAGCGCTGGCTCGGCATCGACCTGGCAGCCATCGCTGAGGGGGAGTCGGACGCGGGATGACGGCCAGCGCGAGTCTCAGAGCGCCTTCGACCTGGAGGCCCTCGCCTCTGACGCAGTGCCCATGGCGCACCTGGCCAGCGCGCGCCGAGCCGCCGTCCTGCTTCCTGTTCAGTCCGTGCTCGACGCGCAGATGGCGGCCCGGGACGCCGGGGCTCTTCACCGACCTGGAGATGCCCGTGGCTGCAACCCTCACCGTCATGGAGGACGCGGGTATCGCTGTCGACGATGCGGTGCTCGCAGCCCGTGAGACCGAGCTTGACGGCCGCGTGACTCATGCGGCCGAGGGCGCCTACGCGGCTGCCGGGCGCGAGCTCAACCTCTCCAGCCCCAAGCAGCTCCAGGCCGTTCTGTTCGACGAGCTGAAGATGCCCAAGACCCGCAGGACGAAGACCGGCTACACCACCGATGCCGAGGCTCTGGCCGGGCTGTACGCCAAGACCTCGCACCCCTTCCTGGAGAACCTCCTCGAGCACCGTGACGCCATCAAGCTGAGGCAGACGGTCGAGGGGCTGCGTAAGGCGATCCAGGCCGACGGGCGCATCCACACCACCTTCCAGCAGACGATCGCCGCCACGGGACGCCTGTCATCGACCGATCCCAACCTTCAGAACATCCCGGCCCGTAGCGAGGAGGGGATGCGCATCCGCGAGGCCTTCACCGTCGGCAAGGGGCTACGAGTGCCTCATGACCGCCGACTACTCCCAGATCGAGATGCGCATCATGGCGCACCTGTCAGGGGACCACGCCCTGATCGAGGCTTTCCGCAGCGGGGAGGACCTTCACCGCTACGTCGCCGCCCTCGTCCACGGCATCAAGGTCGCCGACGTCACCGCTCAGCAGCGCAGCCACGTCAAGGCCATGAGCTACGGGCTCGCCCTACGGCCCGTCCACCTTCGGGCTGGCCCGCCAGCCTCGGCATCGACAACGCCGGGGCCGCCGACCTGAGGAACGCCTACTTCGCCAGGTTCGGTCGGGTTCACGACTACCTGGAGTCCGTGGTGGAGCAGGCGCGTCGCGACGGCTACACCCAGACGATGTTCGGTCGCCGCCGCTACCTTCCGGACCTCACCAGCGACAACCGGCAGCGCCGTGAGATGGCCGAGCGGGCCGCCCTCAATGCGCCCATCCAGGGCAGCGCCGCCGACATCGTCAAGAAGGCCATGATCGACGTCGACCGGGCGCTGAGCGAGCAGGGGCTCACCAGCCGCATCCTTCTGCAGATCCACGACGAGCTCCTGGTGGAGGTCGCGCCTGGGGAGACCGAGTCGGTCGAGGCCCTCCTCAAGGAGCAGATGGGAGGGGCGGCCGAGCTCTCCGTCCCTCTGGACGTCGCCGTCGGACAGGGACGGACCTGGCGTGAGGCCGCCCACTAGAACCCTCTCGACGATGTGGAATCCGTCCCTGAAAAACCCGTTGATATGTGAATGAGATCGTCACGTCATCCATCCGAGACCCAGTTGTCAGATGACGTGAGCGATTGCACGTGCCTACGGGAGAATGTTTGAGGATCGTCTAGTTACGGATTCGTCACGTGCTGCTAAGGTTCACTCGTGCGCTTCTGGGCGTCTCCTATGAGAGTAATCCAACCAGGGTGATGAATTGGTCCGGGCCAGTTCGCCGTCTCTGGGGAGCGCACGGTCTCTATCAACCCGATCCACCTATCCGCATTCGGAGCATCCACTCAATGACAACCACTACGCCCAGCCCCGCCCCGGTCGCCGTCAACGACATCGGCTCGACTGAGGAGATCCTCGCCGCCGTTGACGAGGACCATCAAGTACTTCGATGACGGCGACATCGTCGAGGGCACTGTTGTCAAGGTCGACCGTGATGAGTCCTCCTTGACATCGGCTACAAGACCGAAGGCGTCATCCTCGCTCGCGAGCTGTCCATCAAGCACGACGTCGACCCCGACGAGATCGTCTCCGTCGGCGACGAGATCGAGGCCCTGGTCCTGCAGAAGGAGGACAAGGAAGGCCGTCTGCTTCTGAGCAAGAAGCGTGCGCAGTACGAGCGCGCCTGGGGCACTATCGAGCGCATCAAGGAGGAGGACGGCGTCGTCACCGGCTCCGTCATCGAGGTTGTCAAGGGTGGGTCTTATCCTGGACATCGGCCTGCGCGGCTTCCTTCCCGCCTCCCTGGTGGAGATGCGTCGCGTGCGCGACCTTCAGCCCTACGTGGGCCGCGAGCTCGAGGCGAAGATCATCGAGCTGGACAAGAACCGCAACAACGTGGTCCTCTCCCGCCGCGCCTGGCTCGAGCAGACCCAGTCAGAGGTCCGCACCAACTTCCTCCAGACCCTGCAGAAGGGTCAGGTCCGCTCCGGTGTCGTCTCCTCCATCGTCAACTTCGGTGCCTTCGTGGACCTGGGCGGTGTCGACGGCCTCGTCCACGTCTCCGAACTGTCCTGGAAGCACATCGACCACCCCTCCGAGGTCGTCGAGGTCGGCAACGAGGTCACGGTCGAGGTCCTGGACGTCGACTTCGATCGTGAGCGCGTCTCCCTGTCGCTCAAGGCGACCCAGGAGGACCCGTGGCAGGCCTTCGCCCGCACCCACGCCATCGGCCAGGTTGTTCCCGGCAAGGTCACCAAGCTGGTCCCCTTCGGCGCCTTCGTCCGCGTCGAGGACGGCATCGAGGCCTGGTCCACATCTCCGAGCTGGCCCAGCGCCACGTCGAGGTGCCCGAGCAGGTGGCAAGGTCGGTGACGAGGTCTTCGTCAAGGTCATCGATATCGACCTGGAGCGTCGTCGTATCTCCCTGTCGCTGAAGCAGGCCAACGAGGGCGTCGACCCAGCCTCCGAGGACTTCGACCCCAGCCTCTACGGCATGGCGGCCGAGTACGACGAGCAGGGCAACTACAAGTACCCCGAGGGCTTCGACCGGAGACCAACGAGTGGCTCGAGGGCTACGACGCCCAGCGCGAGGCCTGGGAGGCCGAGTACGCAGCGGCTCACGCCCGCTGGGAGGCTCACAAGGCCCAGGTCGCCAAGGCGATGGAGGAGGAGCAGGAGTCGGGCACGCCGGCCCCCGCTGGCAACACCTCTACTCCTCAGCCCCTCGAGGCCCTCCGCACGTTGGCTTCTGACGAGGCTCTGGCTGCCCTGCGCGAGAAGCTCACCGGCAACTGAGGACACTCATCTGTCACTGATCAGACTGATCACTGACACTCTCTGAGGCCTCTGCCTGCACGTGCAGGCAGAGGCCCTCCAACGCTGGTGCCTTCTACCCATCGCCCGGAGAAGGCCACCGTGCGAGGCTGGGTTTGGTGCGAACGCACCGTGCCGTTGCCACAACGGGACGATCCGTATATGACGACCGATGGAGACAAGATGAGCTGTTGGGACGACATTGTCTGTGCTCTCGAGGATGTCGACCCCGTCTGTCCCAGTCGTGCCAGTGTGGCGGCTCTGCGCAAAGACGATCGTGACGGACGGTGCCGACAGGACCGACCCGGATGAGTCTCCCGATCAGGCGGCGCAGGCTCTGGCCACTGTTGACAGGGCTTGGCTGGTCCAGCTCGGCCAGGACCCCGACACCAGCAGGGAGACGCTCGAGCAGGCGATCTCCTTCTGCCAGCGCCTCAGGGTCGCTCACGGCTACTCCACCCTCCCGCTGCGCTACGCGCGGGTAGAGCTCTCCGCTGCCCTCGGGCAGCGCGACGAAGCCCTCGAACAGCTTCGCGAGGCGAGGCTGTTCTCCTTTCGGCGAGGCCGATACTGGCGCAGTACTGGCCACCGCGCGCATGCACGATGACTACTCCGGTGTCATCAGCACGACGACAGCAGCGCCGAACCGTACAGAGGCCGATCCGGTGGAGACGGCGCAGGGACTGGGAGCGGTGCTGATCCCTTACCTGGCCCACAAACGACTCGTCGAGGCCGAGGACGTGTTTGCCTCCCTGAGCCAGCTCCATCTGCCGGACGTTGCTGCGCTCCAGTCCTTCGGAGACAGGCTCGAATACCTCGGCCTGTCCTCCCAGTGGCAGCGGGCCATCGCACTCATGCGACACACCCGCGTCAGGGGTATACCGGAGGCCTCCGCCTGGAGACTGATGAACACCGCCGTCGGGCTGGCACTCGTCATGCGGGAGGCCAACAGGGCCGACTACGGCAAGCACGCCCTGGGCGCCTCGGTGAGCTGGAAGACCCCCTGGGGGAACCTGGAGCTGACCGCATGGGACACGGTCGCCCACGCCTACGACCTCACGACCAGCTTCGCACGCGGCATCGCCGTCCGTTTCGACACCCGTAACGGCAACAACGGGGTCTCGTACCGGATTGAGATGAGGATGGCAGCCGAGGCCGCGGGTCTGGCCAGCCGCTCCTACGGCACGGTGACGAGCGCAGTTCCGGCTGACCGCTCCCGCTTGCGTCATCAGGGCGCCCTGCTCAAGGACGTGCGTGAGCTGCTCACCCTGTCTCGCGGCTACGGCATGGAGTCGGTGCGTGATCGGGCCATGTCGACGGCGGAGACCGTGAGTGCCTCGCTGTCCGAGGTCGTTGACGACTCGGCCCTGGAGGTGGTCGTTGATCTCCGCCTGGCCTTTGGTCGACTCTTGGCCGCGCTGGGGGCCAACGAGCGTGCGGAGAAGGAGCACCTCGATACGGCGGAGCTGAGTCTGAGCCAGGGGTGGACGGAGACCGCTTGCGCCGCACTGGCTCTGGCGTCGCATGCCGCCCAGGCGCGCGGAGACAATCGCCGCCAGCCAGCGGGCCTGGCAGCAGTGCCGCGACGCGATGGTGACCTGGCCGATGAACCGGCCGGGAGAACGCTGCGGGATACTCGTCGACGCTGTCGGTGATCCCCTCATCGCCGTGCAGGTCCTCTCCGCGCTGGCGGAGGTCCTGGTTGAGGGGGTCGAGGAGGACAACTCTCGAGCGCCGATCATCCGAGAGATCATCTCTCGGGCCTCGGCCCAGGTCTCCCGCTGCGTGCGGCCCCCGCGCAAGGCGGCCGAGGCCTTGGCCCGGGTCGAGGAGCGCATTGCGCCCTACGGGCGGGGTCGAGGAGGAAGAAGACGTCCAGGCTCGACGACGACGATCAGGACCAGTGACCAGGACGCCTCGGAGCGGGCCTGAGCCCTCGGGCGGCCTCTGCCGGTGTGGATGGCGCGTAGGCGCTGGCCTGGGTCAGGTAGGTCACGGCATGATGGGGTCATGAGCCACGTACGTGTTGTCCAGGCCCCTCGCCGTCCCGTGGATCGTGCCCTGCGCGTGGGGCTGACGGGGGGCATCGGTGCCGGCAAGTCGACCGTGGCCGCGTTGCTCGAGGCGCACGGTGCGGTGGTGACCAGCGCTGATGAGATCTCTCGCGACGTCGTCAGTCCCGGCAGCGACGGTCTCGCCGCTGTGGTGGCGGAGTTCGGGGACGATGTTCTCACCCCCGCCGGCACGCTCGACCGTCGGGCCCTGGGGAATCTGGTCTTCGCCAACGACCTGAGCCGTGCGCGCCTGGAGGAGATCCTTCTGCCCCTCATCGCGGCCGAGGCCTGGGCCCGGATGGAGGCGGTTCCGGCCGGGCGGGTGGCGGTCTCGACGTCCCTCTGCTCGTCGAGGGCCAGATGCGGACCTGTTCGACCTCGTCGTCGTCGTTGAGGCGGACCTTGAGCTGCGCCTGGAACGACTCGCTGAGCGCGGCATGGAGCGTGAGAAGGCACTGGCACGTATCGCATCACAGGCGACCGACGATGAGCGCCGGGCCGTGGCCGACATCGTTCTGTCCAACTCCGGCTCGATCGATCAGTTGAGTGCTGATGTCGACAGGCTCTGGAGCACCGGATCATAGGTGGCGGGAACCAACGTCTGACAAAGAGGGAGACGTCCCCATCTGCGTGTGTCGCGCAGATGCCTATAGTGGGACGAGGAGCGGCGTCGCACGCCGGCTTTCTGGAGGGAAAGCCGTCCGTCCTGGGGCTGAGCGAGGCGTGAGGCGGCCGAGTGAGTGGGGCGGAACTGAGGGTGGAGCCCATGGGTGCGCTCAGCCGGGTCAGCTGCTGCGTCGGGAGGTTGTGCGGGCCGGACCGAGGGCGCCGACGATGGTGGCGGAGACGGCGACGATGAAAGCCATGAAAGCTCCTTGGGCTCAGGGGGTGAAGACAGGGTGCAGGGGCTGGACCCCAATGAAGGTGGGGCGGGGCGACTTGGCGTCCCGCGGAGACCACCGTAATAGGTGAGTTCGATCAGAAGGTTCCTCCCTGGATACAAAAACGTATCTGTGTGGTGACGGTCGGATCGCAGGACGATGAACGAGACGGCTGTGCGATCGGAGATGGCAATGGTGATGGAACGACCGCGTAGCCTGGGGGCATGCGTCCCGTTACCGAGCTCCAGCGCGCAGTCAAGCCTTTCGAGGTCATCAGTCCCTACTCGCCCAGCGGTGACCAGCCCACGGCGATCGCTGAGCTGACCGAGCGCCTCCGGGCGGGGGAGAAGGACATCGTCCTGTTGGGTGCCACCGGCACCGGAAAGTCGGCGACGGCCGCCTGGCTCGTCGAGCAGGTCCAGCGCCCCACCCTCATCCTGGAGCCGAACAAGACGCTGGCCGCGCAGATGGCGGCGGAGTTCCGCGAGCTGCTCCCGAACAACGCGGTGGAGTACTTCGTCCCCTACTACGACTACTACCAGCCCGAGGCCTACGTCCCTCAGACGGACACCTTCATCGAGAAGGACTCATCCATCAACGACGAGGTCGAGCGCCTGCGCCACAGCGCCACCAACTCCCTGCTCACGCGCCGCGACGTGGTCGTCGTCTCCTCCGTGTCCTGCATCTACGGACTGGGTACCCCACAGGAGTACGTGGACCGGATGACGAGCCTTGAGGTAGGCCAGCAGATCGACCGGGACGATCTTCTGCGGCGCTTCGTCTCCATGCAGTACACCCGCAACGACATCGACTTCACCCGTGGCACCTTCCGCGTGCGCGGTGACACGGTTGAGATCATCCCGATGTACGAGGAGCTCGCCATCCGCATCGAGTTCTTCGGAGACGAGATCGAGGCCCTGGCCACCCTCCACCCCGTGACCGGAGACGTTATCGACACCGCCGAGCAGGTCTTCGTCTTCCCCGCCTCCCACTACGTGGCCGGCCCCGAGCGCATGCAGAAAGCCATTGAGGGTATTGAGGCCGAGCTCGCCGAGCGCCTGGGCCAGCTCGAGCATGACGGCAGGCTCCTGGAGGCCCAGCGCCTGCGCATGCGCACCACCTACGACCTGGAGATGCTCCAGCAGATCGGCATGTGCTCGGGGATCGAGAACTACTCGCTGCACATCGACGGGCGTGAGGTCGGCACCCCGCCCAACACCCTCCTGGACTACTTCCTGAGGACTTCCTCCTGGTCATCGACGAGGTCCCACGTGACAGTCCCTCAGATCGGGGCCATGCACGAGGGGGACGCCTCTCGCAAACGCACCCTTGTCGACCACGGGTTCCGTCTGCCCTCCGCCCTGGACAACCGGCCCCTGACCTTCGCCGAGTTCGAGGACCGCATCGGCCAGACCGTGTACCTGTCGGCCACCCCCGGCGATTATGAGACCCAGCGCTCCGACGGGGTCGTCGAGCAGATCATTCGGCCCACCGGCCTGGTGGACCCCAAGGTGGTCGTCAAGCCCACCGAGGGGCAGATCGACGACCTGCTCGAGGAGGTGCGCACCCGCGTCGAGCGCCAGGAGCGGATCCTCGTAACCACCCTGACCAAGCGCATGGCCGAGGACCTGACCACATACCTGGCCGAGCGGGGCGTGCGCGTGGAGTACCTCCACTCCGACGTCGACACCCTGCGGCGCGTCGAGCTCTTGCGCGAACTGCGGCTGGGACGCTTCGACGTGCTCGTCGGAATCAATCTGCTGCGCGAGGGGCTGGATCTGCCGGAGGTCTCGCTGGTGTCGATTCTGGACGCGGACAAGGAGGGATTCCTGCGCTCGACCCGCTCGCTCATCCAGACCATTGGACGGGCCGCCCGCAATGTCTCCGGCGAGGTTCACATGTACGCCGACACCATCACCCGGCGATGGCCGAGGCTCATCGAGGAGACCGAACGGCGCCGACCAAGCAGCTCGCCTACAACACGGAGCACGGTATCGATCCCCAGCCGCTGCGCAGAAGATCGCCGACGTCACTGACATGCTCGCCCGCGAGGACGTCGACACCGCCGACCTCCTGGCCGGTGGCTACCGGGGGCACGAGGACTCCGCGGTGCGGGCGCGGCGTAAGCACGCGGCCGAGGCAACGGTGCGTGAGAAGCTCTCCGGGGCGGCGCAGGGCGACCTCGTCGAACTCATCAACGAGCTCACCCAGCAGATGCACGCCGCCGCCGAGGACCTTCACTTCGAGCTGGCCGCCCGTCTGCGCGACGAGGTCCAGGACCTCAAGAAGGAGCTGCGCGCCATGCGCGCCGCTCAATGAGGGAACGTTGCGGACTCGACCGATTCTCCTGTTTCAGGGTCTTTAGTCCTAAGAAGGGGACGGGGAGGCCTGCGGTTTCTTTAGGGGAGATATGCAGTATTCACCCGTCTTGTTGTGCGCTAATGCGAGACTCGTGTGAGTATGCGACGCGTTATGCGTGGTGCAGCGTAGTTATCGATAAGTGGTCGAACCTTGTTGTCGCATGAACGTGACCGTATGGTGAATATGTGTTAGATCGCCGTCATTGCAAGGGATCGTGAGTGGATATGGCTGATCTTAAAAACCGGGTCACCGACTCGGAGAGCGGGCGGCCTACAGCCGGCAAGGTGTCATTGGCCGCAGTTTCGTCTCGGTATCGGATCGATGATCGGAGGGCGGGATATTCGGCCTGCCGCAGCAGATGGCCAGCGCCGCAGCGCCTGGGCCGCTCATCGTCGGATGGTTCGTGACAGGTGCCGGCATGCTCATGCTTGCCTTTGTCTACCAACGGCTGGCCATCAATCTGCCCGAGATCAACGCCGGTGTCTACGGTTACGCTCGTGCCGGCTTCGGCAATCTCGTTGGATTCTCCTCCGCCTGGGGGTACTGGCTGTCGGCCTGGATCGGTAATGTCGGCTACCTCGTGCTGCTCATGGCCTCGCTGGGTGTCTTCCTTCAGGATTCGGCAACAGCAACACCGCGCTCGCCATCGGGGTGGCCTCGGTCATCATGTGGATGTTCCATGTCCTGATCCTGCGCGGCATCCGCGAGGCCGCCATCATCAACGCCGTGGTGACGATCGGCAAGGTTCTGCCGCTGGTCGTCTTCGTCCTCATCGGCCTGTTCGCTTTCAGGTTCGACATCTTCCTCCCGACTTCTGGGGTGCCTCTGTCGGTACGGGGCTCGGTGCGGTTCTGACGCAGGTCAAGAGCATGATGTTGGTGACCGTGTGGGTGTTCATCGGTGTCGAGGGGGCCTCGGTGTTCTCCGAGCGTGCCAAGACTCGAGCTGACGTCGGCAGAGCGACGATTCTGGGCTTCGTCTCCGTTCTCGCTCTGCTCCTAGCCGTCAACATCCTGTCCTACGGCGTCATGCCACGCTCCGAGCTCGCCAGGCTGGGCGATCCCTCGCTCGCCGGAGTGCTTCAGACCGCCGTCGGCCCCTGGGGTGCGAAGTTCATCGCCCTGGGACTCATCATCTCCCTGGTGGGTGCCCTGCTGTCCTGGTTCCTCATGCTGGCCGAGATCATGCGCGTGCCCGCCCAGGAGGGTCTCATGCCCTCGTTCCTGGGGCGTGAGAATGCCAGGGCCGTGCCCGCCAACGCGTTATGGCTGACGATGGGACTGGTTCAGACATTCCTCATCTGGACCTACTTCAACGCCTCGACCTACACCCGTCTCATCCACCTGGCCTCTTCTCTTATCCTGCTGCCCTATCCCCTGTCCGCTCTCTTCCAGGTCCTTTTTGCCATCAAAGACAGGTCCCGGACCGGGCTCTTCGATCTCGTTGTCGGCGTTCTAGGCTCGGTCTACGGGCTGTGGCTGCTCTATGCCGCCGGCCTGGTGTACCTCCTGTCACACGGCCATCTTCTACCTGGTGGGCCTGCCGTTCTATATCTGGGCGCGTCGTGAGCAGAAGGCCAGGGTCTTCAATGCCGCTGAGTGGGGACTCGTCGTGCTCTTCGCCGCAATGGCTGTCTACGCCGTCTACGGGCTGGCCACCGGTGCACTGAGTCTGCGATCTCCTCTTCGTCATGCTGTTCCTTCTCAGTCGTAGGCGCGGCCGCAGTCGGCGTATGACGTGTCCGATCGATCGCGGCCCGGTCTGACGTCACGCACTCCACACCTGTGCGGCGTTCCACGCCATGTGTCAGCAACCTTCGCCACGTTAGACTCTCACCCGTTACGTACGGAGGGGAGTACTCCCAACCAACGGCGACGTCGTCATCACGGTGGCACAGGCACACACGATCCTGCGTTCCCGGCGTCGCGGCCAGAGCAGCACGAGCCTTGAGCGCCGGCGCTCGTGGCGGGAGGAGACCTCCGGTACCAGTTCCGTACCGGAGGAGAACACGTGGACGTCCACATCCTGGGCTGGATCGGCCTTGCGGCCATCATCCTGACCCTCATCGTGATCGACATCGTCGGTCACGTACGTACGCCGCACGAGCCCACCATGAGGGAGGCCGCCGTGTGGTCGGTGGCCTACATCGCCATGGCCCTGGTCTTCGGCGGCATCGTCTGGCTCGTGTGGGGCGGCGGGTTTGCCCAGGAGTACCTGAGCCGGCTACATCACCGAGAAGGCGCTGAGCATCGACAACCTCTTCGTCTTCGTCATCATGATGTCCTCCTTCAAGGTGCCTCGGAAGTACCAGCAGGAGGTGCTGCTCGCGGGCATCGTCATCGCCCTCATTCTGCGGCTCATCTTCATCCTGGCCGGTGCCGCACTCATCGAGAACTTCTCCTGGGTGTTCTACTTCTTCGGCGCCTGGCTCCTGTGGACCGCCTTCTCCCAAGCGCGTGAGGGCGTTGAGGAGCCCGATGATGAGGACGTGAGTACCGGCCCAGCAGCTTCGTCCAGCTCATCGCCCGCTTCTGATCCCCCATGACCGACGGCTTCGTGGGCGGCAGGTCATCCACCGCCACGCGGGGCGCCATGATCACCCCCAGCTGATGCTTTGCATCATCGCCATCGGCACCGCCGACGTCATGTTCGCCGTCGACTCATTCCGCGATCTACTCCTGACCAGTGAGCCTTCCTGAGTCTTCTCCGCCAATGCCTTCTCTCTGCTGGGACTGCGTCAGCTCTACTTCCTCATCGACGGACTGCTCGACCGGCTCGTCTACCTCCACTACGGTCTGGCGGTCATCCTCGGCTTCATCGGCTTCAAGCTTATCGTTCACGCCCTGCACACCAACGAGGTCCCCTTCATCAACGGGGGGCAGGAGTGGCACGGCATCCGCGAGGCCTCGATCGGGGTCTCCTTGGCCGTCATCGTCACCACGATCACCATCACCATCATCGCCTCAGTCCTCAAGTCGCGAGCCGATGTCCGGCGGGCCGAGGTCACGTCCTGATCTCTCAGCCCTTGGGAGGAGGAGCGGCCTTCCACCACTCACTACCCTCTGAGCCGTGAGCACCACGGGATCTCCTGAGTCGGTCACCGGCCTCAGCGCCGTCCAGGTCGCCGACGCGCGTCAGCGCCGGACGCACCAACGAGTACCGCGAGCGGACCTCACGCAGCGCCGCCCAGATCCTGCGAGGCCAATGTCTTCACGATCTTCAACGGGATCCTTGGCGTTGCGCTGGTTCTCGTCCTGGCACTGGGGCACTGGGTGGACGCCCTGATTCGGATTCGTCCTGCTGCTCAACACCGCCACCGGCACCCTGGCGGAGATCCGAGCCAAGCGAGCCCTGGACCGTCTGGCCGTCCTGGAGACCCCCGGGCCCATTGTCCTGCGTGGATGGGGCCGAGAAGGAGGTCACCGTCGGTGAGGTCGTCATCGACGACGTCAGTGCGTCTCGTGTACCGGGCCAGCTTAGGTGCCCGCTGACGGGAGGGTCATCACCAGTGATGGTCTGGAGATCGACAGTCGATCCTCACCGGGAGTTCCAGCCCAGCACGCCCTGAGAGGCGGCGCCCAGGTCATGTCCGACCACCGTGACAGCCGACCGGGCTGTTCCGAACCATCGCCGTCGGCGGGGACGCGCCTGCCCACCGGCTCGCCAGAAGAGGCTCGCAGGTACTCACTCGTCGTCAGCGAGTTGCAGGCCGGGGACCAACCGGGTGCTCCACTGGATCAGCTGGGCGACGTGCGTGGCCCTGGTGCTGATGTGGTCAGCTGCAGTCTGAGCAGGGCATCGGTGAGGCCTGGAGCAGTGGCGCGCGGCACGCGGTCGTCGCCGACCGCGGGCGTGGTCAGCATGGCGCGGGGCTGGTGCTTCTGACCTCCGTCAACTTCGCGCACACCCGCCTTCCCGGCCCTGGCCGGGCGCAACGTCCCGGTCCAGGAGCTGCCTGCGTCGAGGTCCTGGCCTGGTCGACACCTCTGTGCCTGGACAAGACCGGCACTCATCACCACCGGCCGCATCCGCCTGGGTGAGATCTCTGGGGCCGACGGCAGGCCGGGCGCCGCCCGATATGCTCTCAGCACCCCGCCGTGCATCGCGCGCGTGGGGACGCCAATGCCACCGCCGACGCCATCAGGGAGGGCTCAGGGGCGAGCATCTCGGTGAGCAGAGGGCATGGCGAAGGCGCTGACGGCGGCGGCCGGAGGGGGATCCTGGCCGCATCGAGTCGGTTTCCTTCTCTCGTCGCGCCGCGGTCGTCGCGTTCCGTGACAACGCCTCTGGGACCACCTGGGTGCTCGGGGCGAGATCGTTCTGCAGCGAATCACGGCGAGCCGGTCCTGGGCGATAGCGCTCGCCGGATCGCCGCTCGAGAGTGCGCGTCGTCGCAGCCCGCTCGAAATCGACCTGGACGCTGGCCTCTGAGGACGAGCCGCAACCGCCTGTGAGTCTGAGGCCGCCGGACCATCGTCCTCATCGAGGAGAGATCCGCCCCGACGCCGCTGGAGACCCTCGCCCATTTCCGTCTGCGCAGGGCGGGAGGCCAAGGTCATCTCCGGTGAGCGGTCCGAGACGGCCGCCGTGCGTCACCCGCCAGCCAGGTCTACCGCACCCGAGTCATGGGCGAGCTCGTGGTCTGGATCGCGCGCCCTCCCGGCGGGGTCGGCAGCGGACAGGAGACGGACGAGGATCTGGAGCGCCTGGCCAGAGCGCGGTGGAGGGGGCCAGTGTCCTGGGCCGTGACGCCCGAGCAGAAGCGGGCACTGGGTGCGAGCGCTGAAGTCCGCACGGTCACGTCGTCGCGATGACCGGGGACGGTGCTCAGCTGACGCCTGGCGCGAAACGCCGACCTGGGGATCGCCATGCCGGGCAATGGGGCTCCGCCACGAAGGCAGTGGCCCGTCTTGTGCTGCTCGAGGGCAGTTCTCCGCCCCTGCCCGCGTCAGCCGAGGGCGCGCGCGTCATAGCCAATACCGGGCGCATCGCCTCTGTTCCCGGCCGAGACCATCTACGCCTCGCTCATCGCCGTCGTCGTGGCGGCCACGGCGTCGCCCACCTTCTGCCGCGCCAGCTCACCGTCGTCTCCTGCTGACGATCGGGATCCCCGCCTTCGTCCTGGCCATGGCTCCGAGCTCGCAGCGCTACCGGAAAGGATTCTGGGGAGGTCCTCAGCCTGTGCGTGCCCGCAGGCATCATGGCGGGAACCGTCACCCTGGCCACCACCTCTGGCTGACCCTCACTCACGCTCCCCGCGCCCAGGTGACGACGGCGACAACCCTGGTCCTCATCACGTGCGGGCTGTGGTTACTCACGCTCACCGCTCGGCCACTGACGAGCTGGCGGCTGGGACTCGTCGTGCTCATGGGGTCGATCGTGCTCCTGGGCGTCGTCGCACCACCGGTGCGCGCCTTCTTCCTCCTAGCCTGGCCCACCCCTGGGGTGTGGTGGGTCATCCTGCTCATGGCCTGTCTGGCCATCGTCGGAATCGAACTGGTTCACTCGTTGCGGCGCCGGATCGTGCGCGATCGGAGCTAGAGACGGCTACCTTGCCGCGACGAGGCGGAGCCAGCCGCTGCGGGGTGGACGCTGACGTCCACGGTGACGAACCGGCCTCGTAGGCGAGGCTGGTGAGGGTATCGCCGTCAGGGGACGTTCATCCTCAGTCGCTCCGCCCACCGCCCTGCCGCCGGCCGGTCGGCGTACTCGTTGGCGATCACCAGCCGTCCGCCATGACCCAGGACACGGTGGACCTCGATGGGGCCTACCTGTCCGAGCCGCAAGTAGGTGGTCTCAAAAGGCCGTCGCCACGTCGAAGGCCATCACGGAAGGGACGGGTGATCAGCAGAGCCCTCTACGACCCGTAGGCGTCCGGAGAGGACGAGGCGCGAGTTGACGCGGCGGGTCGTCTCAACCGCCTCGGGGAGTGGTCGATGCTGGCGACCTCGCGGCGAGTCCCGCAAGAATCCGGGCAATGGCCCTACTCGCGCAGCCGACGTCCAGCACTTTGTCACTGGGCTGGATTCCGCAGCCAAGCACCGGTGCAGGCAGGCGTGTCCGATGTTCCTGCCGCGCAGAAGGAGACGTCCTGTCACGAGGACGAGGAGGAACTGGGACTCGATGTCGGTGTGGTGAGAGGATGAGGTGCTCCCAGAAGACACGGCACCATGCTCACAGCCGAAACGGACGGGAGCAGGGTCGTCAGCACAGTGTGGACCGTACGGACCGTTATCAACAGTCACGGACTGGCGGAGGCAGCGTCCGAGACCCTGGATGACCGGGTTCCACTGCGCGGGAGGCGCTCGGTGATGTAGCCGGCCTGGTGGAAGGGGTCGTCCTCAAGCAGGGCCAGCGCGCCGGTCTCGTCCTCGGCCCGCACGACGATGAGGGCGTCGTGGGTGCCCACGTAGAGGCCGGCGGCCAGCAGCCTGCCCTCATCGGCCAGACGACCGTTGAATGCGCGGTGCGAGGGACGCACGGCGGCCATCTCCTCATCCTGTCAGTGACGTAGCGGTACTCGACGGCGTAGATCTTGCTCATGGCCTCAGCATAGGGCTGGCAGTGCCAGCCGTGGCTCGAAACACAAACGCGTGGGTATTCTTCCGACGTCCTTTCCGGCATCGTCGCGATGAGACGTGTCGAACACGTGTGCGATCACGCGGTGCCGGCGACAAGCCCCTAGACTCGAATCCCGTGAACGACTCTCTCATCATCCGTGGGGCCCGCGAGCACAATCTCGAGGGCGTGGACCTGGACCTGCCACGAGACACGATGATCGTCTTCACCGGCCTGTCCGGCTCGGGCAAGTCCTCCCTCGCCTTCGACACGATCTTCGCCGAGGGCCAGCGCCGCTACGTGGAGTCCCTGTCCTCCTACGCCCGTCGGTTCCTGGGGCCAGATGGACAAACCCGACGTCGAGCTCATCGAGGGCCTGAGCCTGGCTGTGTCCATCGACCAGAAGTCCACCGCGCACAACCCCCGATCCACGGTGGTACGGTGAGGAGGTCTACGACTACCTGCGCCTGCTCTACTCTCGCGCGGGCGTCCAGCACTGCCCCGTCTGCGACGCGGTCATCTCCTCCCAGACCCCGCAGCAGATCGTCGACCAGGTCCGCTCCCTGCCCGAGGGCACCCGCTTCCAGGTACTCGCCCCCCGTGGTGCGGGGCCGCAGCGCGAGTACCTGAGCTCTTCACCGAGCTGGCGGACGCGGTTTCAACCGGGTGCGCGTCGACGGCGCCTCGAGCGCCTCGACACCCCACCGACGCTCAACAAGCGTCTCAAGCACGACATCGGAGGTCATCGTCGACCGCCTCGTCGTACGTGACGGCATTCGTCAGCGCCTCACCGACTCGGTCGAGACGGCGCTCGGTCTGGCCGAGGGGCTGGTTGTCATCGAGCAGGTCGACCTGCCTGACGATGATCCCGACGGGGAACGCCACACTCGAGAAGCGCGCCTGTCCCAACGAGCACCCCCTGGCCTCGACGAGAGTGGAGCACGCACCTTCGCTCATCGCCCTACGGCGCCTGCCCGCCTGCACGGGGTATCGGGACCCGCTCAAGACCCCTGAGCTCGTCGTCCCCTGATGAGGAGCGCACCCTGGCCGAGGGCGCCGTCGCCCCTGGTCGAGAGCCACCCAGAAGTACCTCCCCCACCCGTCAGCTCGAGGCCCTGGGCAAGGAGCTCCTTCGACGTCGACTACCCCCTGGCGCGCGCTACTGCGCGGGCCAGGGAGAGGTGATCCTGCGAGAGCAAGCGACCACGAGGTCAAGGTCACCCTGCCGCAACCGCTGGGGACGCGAACGCATCTATCCACGGATTCGAGGGCGTGTCGATCACGTCATGCGCAAGCACGATGAGACTGAGTCCGACTGGGTCCCGCGAGCCTCGCAGGCCTACATCGCGAGATCTGCCCCGTCTGCGACGGAGCCCGGCTCAAACCTGAGGTACTGGCCGTGCGTGTGGGCCGGGCTCTCCATCGCCCAGCTGTGCGAGCTGCCCATCAGTGAGGCCCGAGACTTCCTCGCGGACCTTAACCTGACCGGCCAGTGACCGCCCAGATCGCCGGCAGCGTCCCGAAGCCGAGACCAACGCGCGCCCCGGCTCCTGCGTAGATGTAGGCCGCCTGGACTACCTCAGCCCTGTGCCCGGCAGATGCCACGCCTCCGCCGGGAGGCGAGGCCCAACGCATCCGCCTGGCCACCCAGATCGGCTCAGGCCTGCAGGGCGTCCCTACGTCCTGGACGAGCCCAGTACGGCCTGCACCAGCGCGACAACACCCGTCTCATCGAGACCCCTCCACCGCGGGACCTGCGTAGCTTACTCCATCGTCGTCGAGCGACGACGAGGACACCATCCGCTCGGCCGACCGGGATCGTTGACATCGGCCCCGGAGCCCGCGCGAGCTGGGCGGTGAGGTCGTCTACTCCGGCGACGTCGCGGGCCTGGCAGTTGCGCCGAGGATCCGTTACAGACCACCACCTGGCCAGGCGCCATGGTCGAGATCCCCAGCGAGCGGCAAACGGGACAAGAACCGAGGCCGCACGTCGACGGCGCCCGGAGAACAACCTCAAGCGACGTCACGTCTCCTTCCCACTCGGCGCGTGCTGACCGCCGTGACGGGTGTGTCCGGCTCGGGCGAAGTCCTCCCTGGGTCAACTCCATCTCTACCAGGTGCTCGCCAACCAGCTCAATCGTGCGCGGCGTGCCCGGAAGGCATAAAGACGGTCCGAGGAGTCGACCACCTCGACAAGGTCGTCCACGTCGACCAGTCGCCGATCGGGCGCACAGGTCCAACTCGCCACTACACCGGGTATGGGACCACATCCGCAAGATCTTCGCAGCCGTGCCGAGTCGAAGGTCCGTGGATAGCGGCCTGGGCGCTTCTCCTTCAACGTCAGGGCGGCGGCGCTGCGAGTCCGCAAGGAGACGGCACGCTCAAGATCGAGATGAACTTCCTGCCCGACGTTCACGTGCCCTGCAGAGGTTCGCACGGCGCCCGATACAACTGGGAGACCTGGAGATCCGCTACAAGGACAAGACGGTTGCTGATGTCCTGGACATGACCATCCACCAGGCCGCGGATTTTTCCTCGGCCTCCTCGGTCATCTCCCCGCCACCTCAATACCCTGGTCGAGGTGGGGCTTCGATACAGTGCGGCTGGGGGCAGTCGGCCACCACGCGCTTCCGGTGGTGAGGCCCAGCGCGTCAGTTTTCGCCACCGAGCTCCAGCGTCGTTCCACCGCAGGACCATCTATGTCCTCGATGAGCCGACCACCGGCTTGCACCGAGGACATCCGCAAGCCGCTCGGAGTGCCCAGGGGCTGGTGGACAGGCAACCCGTGGTGGTACCGAGCACAACCTGGACGTCATCGCCAACTCCGACTGGGTCATCGATATGGGGCCCGAGGGCGGCCCAGGGCGAGGAATCCGTCGTCACCGGAACGCCGGAACGGCTCACACGGAGGCGTCCCACACCGGCAGTTCCTAGTGCTGATGCATGGTCCGCCGCGCCGCTAACGCCTTCCGTCCGCACGGATCCGGGCTCAGGCGGGCGGCTCTCACGACGTGGCCCGCTGTTCCCCGGCCTACTGAGGGCCTTCAGCGCTTCTCAGCGCCGTCGCCGTGTCACGACGCTGCTGCCGCGCAGCGGTTGTATAGCTAGAGAGGACGAGCAGACGATGCCTGCCGCCGCGAGCGAGACGACTCGAACGATCCAGTCTCTGCGAGGCCATGTCGATACCGGCGAGCTTGAGCACGGACAGGAGCACCAAGGTGAGTCCATAGTGGCGCAGGATCGTCAGGCGCGCCCTGAACCCGAAGACGATGCAGGCTCCGCCGGTCAGCAGCTGCCCAGCACTGCACGAGCACCGGGAGCCCGGTCCGATGCAGCCACGATGACTGAGGAAACCATGAGCAGGAGTCTCCGATCGCAAGGCTCAGGCACACCTCCGCGCGTCGTCTGCGGAATCAGGAGCCAGCGTGGCGGTCGCACCCAGCCCCAGGGCGACAGCAACCAGGACCACCGTCCAGGTTGAGGAGGTCAGGTCTTCGCCCACGACAGCGTCACGATGGCTGTGTGACGACAGCCCCGAGACGATCCAGGACGGTGCCGGCGCCCCAACCGACGAGCTGTGTGGGTCAGGCAGAGCTTCGCCCAGCGGGCCCACCCGGTAACGGGATCCCCGGCACTGACCGCTGAGCACTAGAAGGGGCGTGGCCCGGCTGGAGAAGGCCCCCAGGGCGATGAATGCGATCAGGAACAGACCTGTAACCATGTGGAGGGCCGCCCGGGCACTCTGGGAATGATCGTCCACAAGACCGCTTGCCAGTGTCGGAGTGAGAACTGAGAGGTTGAAGACGATTGCGGCCAGTGCCAGCCGCAGGGCCAGTACCCGAGGCTGTGTACGTGACGGCGCAGCACTCGCTGCGGGGGCCGGCGTGCTTCGCGCGACTCGATCGCCGAGCCCTTCAGTCACGACCACCATGAGCACGGATATCGCAACGGAGCCAATGAGGGACAGGATCTCGCCTCGGGAGTACGCAGTTGCAGGAAGTGTGAGGATCGGTGCGGTACCGAGGAGGCCAGGATCGGAGCCGGCTCCACCTCGCCCATCCACGATTGCGGGAGCAAGCAGAGCATCGCGGTGACGACGACGAAGAGATACACCGGGGATCGTTGATGATCGTCATCCCGACGAGTGCGATGGGGAAGATCGACACCTCGTGTCCGATTGCCATGGCGCTGCGCCACTGGTCCGGACTGCGAGGCGCGAGAACCGCGAGCGCGGCTCCAGCCAGCAGCAGGAGCTGAAGGATGAAGGTCGCGATGACGGTGGAGTGTGCCAGCTCAAGGCTCAGCTGCTTCGTCAGCAGGTTCGAGTACACGATCAGAAGGACCAGGGCAGCCAGGCCCCAGTCCCAGCCTGCAGCCTTGATACCGATGCTCCACAGTCGCCTGCCGGCGTGCATCATCTGGCCGACCAGCAGCAGGCACAGGCCAGAACGATACCGGCTGCCGCCGACGGAGGAGACGCGCAGCATCGGGCTGATCGGAGCGAAGACAGCGCCGCCACCGTTGCCACCGCGATGTACGTCGGGTACCAGGCGGCCAGCCTCATCCGCTCCGTACCCCGCGACAGGGTTGCGCAGGTCAGACCAGGACTGCGACGTAGACGCTGATCATCGCCCGTCACGACTCGCTGTGCTCGGCGATGAGTCACGTGCTGAACGCGTCGATGGTCACCAGGGCGCCGATGGTGGAGACGACCGCGGCAACAGCACCACGTCGGGTGGATACAGGAGGAGCGCAGTCCCCAGCGAGTGCTGAGGACCAGGGCGGGCTTGGGCTGGTATCCGTCAGAAGGACGGCCCCAATGATGGAGACGATCGAGGTCGCCGCCGGTTCCGTGATGGTTGCCGCAGCGACGCAGTAACAGGGGCCAGCTGATTCCATGCGACGACACCGGCGGTCGTCATTAGCCACCGCGATCAGGGCGAGAGTCAGGATCTGACCGGGTCAGGAATGGAGTTCCACGAGAGCGGAGAGCTGACGCCCGCGGATAGGACAAAGTACCGCGGCGGCGCCGGAGAGCAGATAACGCGAGTTGCCCTCCTGCGTCGCTCTGCGCGCCCAGCCGGGAAGCTCTCCGGCATCAGTGGCATGACGTGACCGTGCTGCAAGCAGCCATGATTCGGTTCTGGCGCCGCCCCTGTTGGACCGGGCGGCTGCACGCAGCCGGTTGAGCCGGGGCTGGTCAGGACTCGGGTCGTGCTCGGCTGCGCATGGCCGGGCTGCTCGTGGCGCCGGACCACAGGCTCCTCAGTGCTGGGCTCTGCGGGAGGCAGAGGCCTGGGCGGCGGGCCGGGCAGCTTCTTCGTCCTGCGAGGTCCCGTCCTCGACAGTCTCCATGCAAAAGGTCTGTTGAGCATCTCATGAGGGAGTCTCGGCGTCGGATCCCGGCGCAGGGTGCTCACCGGTGGCGTTGGTTCTCGCGCACGGTTGAGCCGTCGGTGGATAACGGCTCCTGCAGCATCACTGTCGATGTCGCTGACCTCTGGCAGCCTCGACGCAGGACGCCTCCGAGGAATGCTTCCATCTGCTGAGCTGCTCCGCCTTCTGCCGACGTCGGGGCGCGCGCTGGCGGTCAGCGAGCTGACACGTGCGCGACAGTCGACCTCTTCTCGATGGGGTCCCAGCCTCTGCTAGGGAGTGGCGCGACATTAGGGACCTACGTTGCGTGGGATGGACATGACAGCCCTCCAGTTGCTCAGGTGCCCGAGCAAGGACGCTCGTCACTCGATCGGTTCAAACGAGAATAGGAGACACCGACGTCGGCAAAGCGGGACTCCCTGTGGATAACCTGGCTGAACCTGCGAGGACTGCCCACCGTCGAGCAAACGGGCAGAGTCGCAACAACTGCCCCAAGAACGGTCCGGGTTGGGCTAGCCACATCGTCATGAGCGAGAACGGACTCACTGCCGCCTAGCTGCAAAATGCGCGACGCAGGCGTCGCCGAGAGGCCATCACGGCCTTCACGTGCACTACCACGGCTGAGGCTGGAGCCACGGGGCCCATCCTCGGGGAGACGCATTGAGCCACTCACGCCAGATCGATTCCTCTTCGATGTCGAGGTCCGAGTGAGGAGGCCTCGAGAGGCGCTGAGCAAGACGGTCACCATCCGGCTCAACGGCGGCCTGCGAGACCTCGATGGGCTTGGACCGCGCGCCAAGAACTCCTGCCGGTGCGGCATGCCCAGACCTCGACCTGCTGGTCGACCAGAGACGGCGGCCCGTCGCGCGCTACGGAGTGACTCTGCGCTGCCCATCCCGCGAACTCCCTTCCGTACCCGGAGGAACTCCCATGAGGCACTCGCCAGGCATCCCGAGATCCGGGTCGATAGCCTGCCTGGACTTCCTGCAGAACCGTGGAGCCCAAGCTCCGCGCTGACGATCTGACCCCGTGGGTGGGAGGCCGACCCGAACTCGAGTGGTGCCCGCCGGGACATGGCGACATCTAGCACCGCTCTGCTGGCCCTCCGGACTGCTGGACGCGCTGCTGGACAAGGGTACCGGTACGCCATGACACCAACTCCGACAACCTCGCAGCACTGTCGGCGAGGATCGCGGGCTGGTTCGGCCTCGCGCCCTCACGCGCCGGAGATGTGCTGGCGTACGCCGGCTGACGTCAAGGGTGGGCACCCAGCGGTGCGAAAAGAGCGACGGACGCATCATCCCGTGCGACACGGCCCAGACGCCGGGAGGACCAGATGCACTACTTCACCGACCAGTTCCGCCACCCCTTCTTCCACACCAACAACCTGTGGTTCGACCTCAAGGTTCTGCGCGACACCCTGGCCGAGCGGGGCGGGATCCTCGGGCTGCCGCTCATCAAGAACAGCAAAACGGTTGATCCCGCCGACTCCTCGTCGACCCCGGTCATCCAGCTGGAAACCGCCATGGGGGCGGCGGTGGAGGCCTTCGAGGGGGCGACCGCCATCGAGGTGCCCCGTTCCCGCTTCCTGCCAGTCAAGACCACCAACGACCTGTTGCTGGTGCGTTCGGACGTCTACGAGGTTGACGACGACGGCCTGCTGCAGATGGTCCCAGAGCGGGCCTGCACCGTGAGTCTCGACCCGCGCTTCTACAAGAAGATCCAGGACTTCGAGGCCCGGTTCCCGGGTGGCGTCCCATCGATCAAGGACGCACAGTCGCTGACCGTGGAGGGGCGACTGGACCTTCGATCCGGCGTCGTCGCCACCGGTGAGGCGCTCGTGAGCCAGGAGGGATCTCCCGGAAAGATCGCCGACGGCGCCCGGATCTGACAATGGATCGCAACGAGGTCAGCGGGACAGTCTCACCGGCTTGTTGATGCGCATGAGCTTGTCAGGGTTGCGGACGATGAGAACCTGCTGAACAGCCGATCCTCGGAAGCAACCAGGAAGACCACGAACCTACGTTCTCGGAACTACTGACCACGGCTGCGAGCTCCCCGTTGATCCACGCCGGTGCCACATCGAACTGCGGCGTCTTCGCGGCGACGCCGATAAGGAAGCGAGCCACGGACTCCGCGCCTCGGACGGGACGGCGTGCCGCCGAGGCTCGGCCTCCGCCATCAGACACGAGTACGGCGTCGGGAGCCAGCAGTTGTACGGTGGCCGCCAGAGTCTCCCGAGCGAATGGCGCTGGTCAGCCTCGGTCCACAGCTCGGGAGAGGGGCTGGCGCGTCGGTGTGCTCGTCCTTCTTGCAGCCGGGTGCGCGCACGGTGCACCAGCTGGCGCACGGCGGTGTCGGATGTGTCGATGATGCGACCGGTCTCCGCCGACGACAGGGAGAAGACCTCTACCAGGAGGAATGCTGCGCGTTCGGCGGGGGAGAGGGTCTCCAGTACCATGAGCGTCGCCTGAGAGACCGTCTCCGCCAGGATCAGGTCGTCGGCCAGATCTGCCTCGGTGGCGACCGGCTCGGGAAGCCACGGTCCCAGGTAGGACTCCTTCCGGTTGGCCTCCAGAGCGCAGCGCGTTGAGTGCCAGGCGTGTGGCGATGCGGCAGCAGCGCGCGCTCGTACCGCACCGGTTCCTCGACGCGTTGGCGGCGCAGCCACGTCTCTTGAACGATGTCCTCGGCCTCTGCCGCGCTGCCGAGCATGCCGTAGGCCAGAGTGAACAGCACGGCACGGTGCTCCTCGAAATCGTGGTCGGATCCGTTGTCTGGGTATGGGGGCTGTTCGGAGGTACTCATTCGGCTGGTCCTCTCACGATGCGGTACGAGCCGGAGCGCTGGGCCTCTTCGATCAACCACTGAGTAGTGTGGTCCGCGGCCAGTCGCTTGACTCGCCGAGGCCATTCTCCCCGTCAGGACAGGACCGTTGGGAACGTCGTCCGGATTTACGTGCTCGACGAGGCCGCGGTTGCGTCCCAGCGAGACGCAGCGCATGACATAACCGACCCCCGTGTTGGACGGTGGTGGGGTCTTCAGTACGTCGGAGATGAGGATGTCAGCGGCGACGGCTCCCAGAGACGGGGCTGAGGCGCAGCTGGGGGCGCAGGTGTGCGGAGGTGCCGCGCGGTCGCCGATCGCGGTGATCCTGGGGTCGTCGGGGAGCGTAGGGAACCTGTTGACCACGATGCGCCCGTCGGAAGGGTCGATACTGGTGGATCGCACGGAACGGTGACCGGTGCAAAACCTGCGGTCCATATAGGTGAGCATGCCGGGCTCGGGCTGGCACATGGTTGTCGGTCACCGTGCAGCGCAGCCGACGCAGTTGGCGAGAGCCTGCTTGCGGGCTCGTACGCCGAGGTGGGGAGCCAACGGTGCCAGAGTCGACTGATCTCAACATCGAATCCTTGCTCAGCAAGTTCCGCGGCGGTCTCGATCGGTGAGACGCCTCGACGACGCGATGCGCGTGTAGCGAAGAGCCGACAAGTTCATCGCGAAGCGGCTGCAGATCGGCGATTCCGGAGATCGCAGGGGGCTCCAGCAGGTGCTCGGCTGGTGCTGCCGGTCGCCAAGACGACCTGGTCGAAGGAATGGGATCGCCATCGGAAAGATGGACGACACCCCGTTTGCGATCGATGCTCGTCGCGCGGCTGATGACAACGTCGATGGCTGGGTTGAGCAGGCCGGACAAAGCCGTACCGGGTCTTCTTCGCGCGAAGAGCCTCATGCGAGACGAACACGCTCGACAAGGTGCGCTCGAGGCACTGATGAGAGCGAACACGTGAGGGTGGTGGCCATTGCGAGAAGCAATCCGGTTGGCTGCCATGATCCCGGCGTACCCGGCTGATGATGACGATGGTGGTGCGATGCGTTGGACTCATACCCATCAGACACATCGGCGCATCGAGATCGTGACGGTCGAGCGGAGACTGTGACGGCATCCATAGTGAGGCCGATTCGACTGACTGCTCGTCTGCTTGCAGGAGCGCGATGAAAGTACCCGCCGCAGAGCAGGTACCGTCAACGGTGTCCAGGATACTGCGGTGGGCGATACTGGAATCGAACCAGTGACCTCCTCCGGTGTGAACGGGCGCTCTAACCCCTGAGCCAATCGCCCGGTGCGGCGCTAACCCCTAGCCAGGCGGCACACCCCGGGAGCAAACGCCTGCTCGGTGAGGTGAATCACCGCGATGCTGTTGCCTGTCGGCCGATCGTGATGCTATGGTTTTCCAGCACCGAGCGGTTCGGCCGAACCGCGAGGAATCACGCGGATGTGGCTCAGTTGGTGAGCATCACCTTGCCAGGTGAGGTCGCGGGTTCGAGTCCCGTCATCCGCTCCGAGAGCCGGGGCGCCGAGCCCCAGCATTCTCGCTGGTGGGTTGGCCGAGAGGGCTGAGCACCGACCTGCAGCCGTTTACACCGGTTCGAATCGGTGCCCACCTCGGGCGATTGGCGCAGCGGGAGCGCGCTTCCCTGACTCGGAAGAGGTCTGGTTCGATCAGTATCGCCCACACACAACGCTGAGGCCCGAGCATGCAACGGTTCGGGCCTTCATCAGACGTCAGTAACCCACCGTTCTGACTCCCGGCGCTGAACGCCTGGCTCCCCGTAGGCGCGGCCTCGACGTCGTCGGTGATCAGATCATGGCCGCTGCCGTCCTTGACCTCTCTCGGACCCGTTGCTACTCGCACGAGCTGGTGCCACGTGTCGAGCATCTCGTGGGTACGCACGAGTCCGCGTTCGCGCAGAAACGGACGCATCCCGCCAGAGCAGCGCCACGCTTCGTGCGAGTACGCATCAGCGGCGCGCAGGCTGGACCAAACGCGCCCCGGCTGCGCGACCAAGCGCGGCTCGTGGCCGCTGCCAGACGACCAGGTCCGGGAACGCGCGACGAGCCGCCGCCAGATCGGCCTCAGGGCAGAGTACAGCAGAAAGGCCGATCTTGTTGACGTCATCGCGTACCAGCTCGTCAGTGAAGACCATGCCCGGCGAAGACGTCGTCGACCTCCATGCTGCTGGCGCCAGCCGCTGCCCTGCCGGTGGCGTGAGGCACGGATCGCCGCCTGGCGCGTCCCGAAATGCTGGAAAAGGCGTACAGGCCGAGTTCGCCTCCAGATAGGGCTCAGGCCTCGACGTCTGAGCCACGACACCGCCTGCTCGCACTGGGCGGCCGACGAGATGCTGGTGCAGGAGGACCGCGCCGCGTCCTCCACGTAGGCGCCGTTCCCGCCGATCATCCCGTCCAGCGATCGCCCACATCGTCTCCGGACATCTCGCGCGGACCGCCCTGTGCACGCGTAGACCCGGTGACCGGCTCTTCTGGCCTCCTGATCGCGAGCCGCGAGTCCGGCAGGACGTCTCATACGTGACGAGGCGTGCCGTCGACGTCGAGAACACCGTGCGGATACCGGACGGTGAGACTGCGCTGCTCTCATCGAATGCCTCCTCGCGAGACCCGCTCAGTCGCGAGCGCGGCGCGCTCGGCTCGACCGGCACGGCGCTCGGGGCGTGTCGTGGGCGAAAGACGGTCGGCGTCTACCCTGGCGGGCATGGCCGACCCTCGACGTACCGTCCCGCCCGGGCGAGATCCCCACGTCGCCAGGCGTCTACCGGTTCCTGGACGGGCAGGCGCGCGTCGTCTACGTCGGCAAGGCCAGAACCTGCGCCAGCGCCTGTCCAGTACTTCCAGGACCTCGCTGCCCTGCGCGCACCCAGAAGATGGTGACCACCGCCTGCGCCGTGGAGTGGACCGTCGTGTCCACCGAGGTGGAGTCCTGGCCCTGGGTACTCCTGGATCAAGGGTTCAACCCCGCTTCAACGTCATGTACAAGGACGACAGAGTCTATCCTACCTGGCGGTGACGATGGGGAGACCTACCCCAGGTCCAGGTGGTCCGCAGGGCCCTGCGAAACCCGGGCACCCGCTAGCCGAGCCCTTCGTCCGGTCTGGTCCATCCGCGAGACCGTCGACCAGTGCTGCGCGTCTTCCGGTGCGTCCTGCTCAGCCGGCGTCTTCCGCACGCGCCCAGGCCTCGGGCCGCCCCTGCCTGCTGGGCTACATCGACAAGTGCTCGGCGCCTGCGTGGGTCGCATCAGCCCGGAGGACCACCGGGCGCTCGCGAGGACTGCTGCGCCTATGGCCGCGGCGGACCGGTCCTACCTGCGCCAGGTGGAGTCCGAGATGAAGGCGTACCCTGCCGCCCTCGACTTCGAGAAAGTTGCCGCCCGCCTGCGACGACGCCGCGCTGCGCAAAAGGTCTCATCGAGGGCAACGCCGTCGTCCTGCCCGACACTACCGACGCCGACGTCTTCGCCCTGGTCCGCGACGAGGCGAGGCCGCGGTCCAGGTCTTTCACGTGCGCGGCGGCCGGGTGCGCGGACAGCGCAGCTGGGTCGTGGACCTCATTGACGACGCCGGAGACGCCGAGCTCATCGAGCGTCTCCTCGAGCAGGTCTACGCCTCCCTCCTCGATCCGGCCGACGACGGCGCCGTCCACCAGGGCGGAGCCCCCACCTCCTCGGGCACCACCACTTCCGTCGGTGTGAGTGACCGCGCGCCCTCCAGCCCACAGCCCCGTAGCGGACCGAACGGCTCCAGCGGCGACTCCTCGAGGCGCAACGGCGAGTCGGCGGCCACCATCGTCGACGACGTCGCCCACAGCCACCACCGCGGTGCCCCGGGAGATCCTGGTCCCTGAGATGCCCAGCAACGCCGCCACCGTGCGCGCCTGGCTGAGCGGACTGCGTGGAGGAAAGGTCGACCTGCGCGTTCCGCAGCGCGGTGACAAAGCCGCTCTCATGGACACGGTGCGCAAGAACGCCGCCGAGGCCCTGCGCCTGCACAAGACTCGACGAGCCGGAGATCTCACCCAACGCACGCTCGCTCTTGACGAGCTCGCCGAGGCCATCGATCTTCCCGAGGCGCCCTTGCGCATCGAGTGCTACGACATCTCCCACACTCAGGGGACCACCAGGTCGGCTCCATGGTCGTCTTCGAGGACGGTGCGCGCAAGTCCGACTACCGCCCGCTTCACCGTTCGCGGCCAGGACGGCACCGGTACCGCCGACGACACCGCCGCCATGCACGAGGTCCTCACCCGGCGGTTCAAACGACTCATCGCTGAGCAGGGGCCAGGGGAGGAAGCAGCCTCGAGTGCAGCCGGGAGATCGAGGACGCCGAGGCGTCGCCGTCGCTTCTGGACCCATCGACCCCGAGACCGGGCGAGGCCCGGCGCTTCTCCTACGCCCCCGGACTCGTCGTCGTCGACGGCGGCCTGCCGCAGAGTCAAGCGCCGCCCGTACCGTCCTCGACGAACTCGGCATCGACGTACCGCTCATCGGACTGGCCCAAGCGCCTGGGAGGTGTGGGTGCCGGGGAGGAGTTCCCGTCGTTCTCCCGCGCACCTCCCCGGCGCTCTGCCTGCTTCAGCACCCCTGCGCGACGAGTCCCATCGCTTCGCCATCACCCACCACCGTAGAGGCGCTCGGCCGGGCATGACCCGCTCCGTCCTGTGACGGCGATCCGGTCTGGGACCAGCCCGATCAGGCTGCCCTCCTACGGGAGTTCGCTCCGTCAAACGCATCCGGCAAGCGGTGATGGACGACATCACCCGCGTCAGGGTATTGGGCCGGCTCTGGCGGGTACTATTTTGGCTCACCTCAACGGTCAGTAAAACGAACAGTGGTGTGATTTCACAACGTGCTGGACTGAGCGGTCATCGACTCGAAAGGAAGCTCGTATGAAGATCTCTGCACGCAACCAGCTGCCCGGCACTGTCGTCTCCATTGAGAAGGGGGCCGTCAACGGCGTCGTCAAGATCGAGATCGCTCCCGCGTCATCATCACCTCCTCCATCACCAACGCGGCTATCGAGGGCTCCGAGCTGGCAGAGGAAGAAGGCGGTTGCCGTCGTCAAAGGCGTCCTCCGAAACCGGGCTCCAGGATTGAGACAGGCCTCAACGGGCCGAATACCTGAGCCGAGCCCGGCGCTGGTCCCCGCGCCATGGGCCGTCGTCGTTCCCCACCCGGGAGGCGGATGGCCCGTGGCACAATCGGTTCGTGGAGATACTGCGGGTGCTCAACAACAACGTCGTGCTGGCGCGCGACGAGATCGAGCGCGAGGCGATCCTGACCGGTAGAGGTCTCGGTTTTCCAGCGCAAGCGTAGCAGGAACGTCGACACCTCCTCATCTCCCGCCGCTGCATCCCGGCCGACAACGCCCGGTCGGTGGCGGAGGTCATCGCCGATCCGCTGCGCCTGGCACTCGCCGGACGTCGCCCGCAAAGCCGCCCGCTGGGAGCGGATGTTCCCTCCTCGACCATCGCCGCCGTCGTCGATCACGTCAGCATGAGCCATGGAGCGGGTCCGCCAAGGGCCGACCATAGAACTCATCCGCTGCGCACCAGGGTCGCCCATCTGCACCCTGAGGAGCCGCGGCTGGCGAGACCATGGTTGCGGAGCCCAACGCCGCGCAGGAGGTCCAGCCACCGGGTGAGTGCCGCGGCCCTGGCCTTCACCTCTTCACCGCCGCCATCGGCGCCCCTCGTCTCAGGCTGCCAGGCGAGCAGTCGCCGACTCATCGGTCGGCCGCGGAGCTGCTGGAGAAGACCCACGGAGGCGTTCGACCGCACCCGTCAACGCACGCCGCTTCGCGTCCACCTGCAGGCTACTTCCTGGTGCGGCGCACGCACCGCGGCACAGGATCGAGGACGGCACCGCCTCCTGGTGGCTCCAGGCTCTGGCGCAGCTCGCTGACTCCTCACCGGGTGGCTCTGCGCATCCGGGACCTGATGGAATCCGCTTGGGCGTCGCCGTCGCCGAGGACGAGACTCGCCTATCTCGCTGCACATCGCCCGGTTGATTTCCCTCCCTCCCTTGGACTGCCGAAGTGACGCGTAACACAGAACGCCGCCTTGTTCGCTGATCTGATCGTTCATAATCGATGCGTCAGCAGAATCCGTTGAGGGACTCACAGGATTGTGACCCGTCCGGGGCAAGATTCACGGAGACACGTCAGCGTTAAAAGCGCTGCCATTGTCTCGGAGTCTTTCTGTTCCCGAGCGGTCACGCTCAGGAGACTACTCGGCGACGAAGGTCAGTACTGCTGGCGCTCGCGGCGCAGCTGCTGAACAATATCGGAGGCGAGGAGAACATCTCCTCCATGACACACTGCGCAACCCGCATGCGATCTCGTTCGGCGACGCAGAGTCCAAGGCCTCGACCGAGGCTGCTAAAGCACCTCGATGGCGTCAGTCAGCAGTGGTGCAGGCCGGAGGCCAGTACCAGGTGGTCATCGGTAACGATGTGCCACTGCTCCACGAGGAGCTGGGCAGGCTCACCGATTCCTGACTGGCAGGATGATGAGCCGACCGGAAACGACGGCAGTCTGTTCGACCGATCTCAGTCAAAGATGGTCTCGGCCCTCACCAGCGGTGGTATGGACGCTCGCAGGGCGGGACTGGGTCGAGGCCTTCCTCACCTGACAGCCACGCTGGGATGGCTGAGGAGGACTCCCGCCACCCATACGATCCTCAACGCCGCAGGCGACTCGGCTCTGTACTCTCCTGCCGATCCTGCTGGCCATCACCTCAGCGCTCACAAGGCCAACGAGACAACTGCCGTCGCCTGGCCGGAGCCTGGTGTATCCGGATCGTCGCGCTCAGCCGAAACCGGCGGTCACCTTCTTCAGTATCCGGTGGTCCGGCCTCCTACACGTCCTCTCGTTCCGATCGTGGCCGTATGGTTCCAGTCCCATCTACAGCGCTGGCTGACCAGATCCTTCCCTCAGCCATCACCAACTTCTCAGTTCCGTTGCTCGTGCTGCTCGTCATGGTCCCTGACCCTCATCACTGTCGGCGGTGACGACCGCGGCGTCGAACAGCATCGCCTCGTTGATGAACGCCGACATCTCGTTGGCCGGGCCGTCGCGGGAGCCTTTCTGGCGGGTCTTTTGTCATGTTCGGCGTGCACTGGGGACTGCGCGCGCGCGATCCGCCCAGTACAACGACCCGGCTTCTCTCATGGCGGGACCGATCTTCCCCGCCGTGTTGGCCCAGGCGGCAGCGACCCTCGGCGTCGCATGATCCGCACGCGCAGCGGAAGATGCGGGAGCTGGCGGACCCGCCTCGCTGTCCGGGTTCCTGGCCGGCATCACCGAGCCCGGGATCTACGGTGTCAACCTGCCTCTCAAACGTCCCTTCCTCACGGCTGCATCGGTGTGGTGCCGTGCGTGGCGTCATTGTCGCAGCAGGAAACGGTGCCCACACCTCCTTCGTCTTCCCTCCCTCATTGGCATCCCTGCGCCGATCGGACCACGGAAACCTCGTCCTGGTCTCTCATCGGCATGGCGGTACGCCGTCGTCGTCTCTGGCCTCACCTCGCCGTCGGGTTCGAGGACCCGGTTGAGGAGGAACTTCTCCCGGCCGCCTCCTCGAGAACGACGCCGAGCCCCACCACTGGCTACCGCACCGATGAGCGGGATCCATGCCGTTGGAGAACGTCGCCGACCCGGTCTTCCTCCGGCGCCCTCGGCAACGGCGTCGGCATCATTCCTCCGACGGTCACGCCGTCGTCGCGCCGGCATCGGGCACCGTCGTCACCGCCATGGAGTCCGGGCCACGCCTACGGCATCAAGACCGACGACGGCGTCGAGGTCCTCATCCACGTCGGCCTGGACACCGTCAATCTCAAGGGCGAGGGATTCACCCCCAACGTGAGTGCCGGTGAGCGAGTCGTGCGCGGCGAGCCTCTGCTAGACGTGGATCTCAAAGCCGTTCGTGATGCCGGCTACGACCCCACCACGATCCTCGTCGTCACAACACCGCCTCACTGGCGCCGTCGTGCCGATCGTTGACGGCGAGGTGACACAGCAGCACCGTGGTTGAGATCGACCGCTGAACCGATCACCCACCCGATCACCACCTTTCCCAACGACTAGCACTAGCAACCGAGCAAAGACACAGGAGATCACCTATGGCCGCCACGTCCACTACTCCCGAGAGCACTCTGCGCTTCCCCGATGGCTTCCTGTGGGGCGGTGCCACCGCCGCCAACCAGATCGAGGGCGCCTACGACGAGGGCGGTAAGGGCCTGTCCGTCCAGGACGTCATGCCCGAGGCATCATGGCCCCGCCCACCCAGGCCCCCACGCCGGACAACCTCAAGCTCGAGGCGATCGACTTTTACCACCGCTACGCCGAGGACATCGCCCTGTTCGCGGAGATGGGCTTCAAGGTCTTCCGCTCTCCATCGCCTGGAGTCGGATCTTCTGCTCGATGAGACCGAGCCCAACGAGGAGGGCTGGCCTTCTGCGACCGAGTTCTCGACGAGCTCGAGAAGCACGGGATCGAGCCGCTGGTCACCATCAGCCACTACGAGACCACTGCACCTGGCCGCACCTGTGACGGTTGGACCGACCGTCGCCTCATCGGCTTCTTTCGAGCGCCACGCCCGCACCCCTGTTCGAGCGCTACGGCGAGCGGGTGAGGTACTGGCCACTTCAACGAGATCAACTCGGTGCTCCACGAGCCCTTCCTGTCCGGCAGGTATCGCCACCCCCAAGGCCGAGCTCAGCGAGCAGGACCTCTACCAGGCCATCCACCACGAGCTCGTCGCCTCCGCGGCCGCCACGAAGATCGCCCACGAGATCAACCCCCGACATCCAGGTCGGCTGCATGATCCTGGCCGTGCCCACCTACCGCTCACCCCGATCCCCGTGACGTGTGGGCCGCCAAGCAGGCCGAGCGCCAACTACGCCTTCGGGGACCTCCATGTGCGCGGCGAGTACCCCGGCTACCTGCTGCGTACCCTGCGGGACAAGGGCATCGAGCTGGAGGTCACTGAGGAGGACCGCGCGCTGCTGCGGGAGCACACCGTCGACTTCGTGTCCTTCTCCTACTACATGTCTGTGTGCGAGACCGTCACCCAGTCGGCCGAGGCCGGCGAGGGCAACCTCATGGGTGGGGTTCCCAACCCCACTCTCGAGGCCTCCGAGTGGGGCTGGCAGATCGACCCGGCGGGCCTGCGCACCATCCTGAACGACTACTGGGACCGCTGGGGCAAGCCCCTGTTCATCGTCGAGAACGGCCTGGGGGCCAAGGACGTCCTCGTGGGGGGAAGTGACGGCCCCACCGTCGAGGACGACTACCGCATCGCCTACATGAACGACCATCTGGTCCAGGTCGCCGAGGCCATCGCCGACGGCGTCCAGGTCCTGGGGTACACCTCCTGGGGTTGCATCGACCTGGTCTCGGCCTCCACCGCCCAGATGTCCAAGCGCTACGGATTCGTCTACGTGGACCGCGACGATGACGGCAACGGCACCTGGTCCGCCACCGCAAGAAGTCCTTCGACTGGTACCGCGACGTCATCGCCTCCAACGGGGCCGCGCTCGTGCCTCCGGTGCAGAACTGATGCCTGGCAACCCCCGCCCGGGCGATCCGACTCAGACGCTGGGACGGATCGCCCGGGCCGCGGCCCGAGCCCGGTCACCGGCGATCGAGGCGTCGTCTGCATAGGCCACGACGACGCCCAGGCGCCGACCCGGGTGGGCCTCGGGCTTGCCGAACAGCCGCAGGTCCACGCCGTCCTGCATGAGCGCCTCGTCAATGCCCGCGAAGCTCACGCCCTCACCGGGTACCGAGTCGCCGGAGGCCTTGATGGTCACCGAGGCGCCAGGGGAGTGCAGCGAGGTGTCACACGGCAGGCCCAGCAGGGCCCGGGCGTGGGAGCTCGAACTCGCTCAGGCGCTGACTGGCCAGGGTTACCAGCCCCGTGTCGTGAGGGCGCGGGAGACTCGGAACAGGACCTGCTCGCCGCGGATGAACAGCTCCACGCCGAACAGGCCCCAGCCGCCCAGCGCGGCCGTGATTGACCGGGCCACTTGCTGGGCCCTCTCCAGGGCAGCCTGACCAGGTGCTGCGGCTGCCAGGACTCCACGTAGTCGCCGTCCACCTGACGGTGACCGATCGGCTCGCAGAAGCTCGTGACCGTCTCCCCGGTACGTGGATGGCGCCATCTCACCGTGAGCAAGGTGATCTCGGTATCGAATCGGACGAATCCTCCACAATGACCCGCCCACGGTCCACGCGCCCGTCGGCGGCCGCGTAGCGCCAGGCCGCCTCAGGTCCTCCGGACCGCGTACCACGGACTGACCGTGGCCCGACGACGACATGACCGGCTTGACCACGCAGGGGAAGCCCACCTGCTGGGCGCCGGCCGCCAGCTCCTCCAGGGACGAGGCGAAAGCATAAGGGCTGGTCGGCAGGCCCAGCTCTTCGGCCGCCAGGCGACGGATACCCCTACGGTTCATTGTCAGCCGCGTCGCACGGGCCGTCGGCGCCACCTGGACCTCGCCGGCTGCTCCAGGGCCACTAGCGCGTCGGTCGCCAGCGCCTCGATCTCCGGGACCACGATGGTGGCGCCGCTGGAGCGGATGGCCGCGGTGAGTGCCTCAGGTCACCATATCCACCGTCAGGGCGTTATGGGCCACCTGCGGGCCGGGCCCCGTCGTAGCGGTCGATGGCCGTGACCTCCACGCCCAGGCGACTCAGCGCATCGTCACCTCCTGCCGATCTCTCCGGCACCCAGCAGCGCCACCTTTCGTGGCGCTGCTGTGTCCAGGCCGTGCCCAGGACCGCACGGGCCGTGGAGCGGGACTCTGCTGGAACACACTGGGGAGTGGACGGGACCTGGTTGAACTGGGCGAGGAGCTCATGGGGCCTCCTGAGGTGCGGATGCCGTGAACCGGCGACAACGAGTACGGGCAACGGTGAAACGCTACCGGTAATCCGGCGTCGGCGACGGGCAGGCATACCCGGACGCGATGCTTGGGCATGCATGACGAGCGCCGCCCCAGCCCTCCTCCGGCAAGCGCAAGCGGCTCCAGGACACCGTTCCCATCGGAGATCCCCGCCTCGACGAGGCCACTCCGCCGGTGCCGCCCGCCGAGCGGCCCGAGATGATCATCGTCACGGAATGTCCAGCCGGGCGCTCGCGCGCGGCCAACGCCCTGGAGGACCTCGACTGGTACGTCGTGGACAACCTACCGCCCCAGCTGCTGCCCGCCCTGTCCGGCATGATGACCACGGTCGGCGCCGGTGTCCACCGGCTGGCGGCGGTCGTCGATGTGCGCAGCCGCGAGTTCTTCTCCCACTTCATGGACTACCTGCGCAAGGTCCGCGACAACGGCACCGACGTGCGTCTCATCTTCCTGGACGCCTCCGACGCGGTCCTGGTCCGGCGCTTGAGTCCTCGCGCCGTCCCCACCCGTTGCAGGGGCAACGGCTCCGTCCTGGACGGTATCGAGCACGAACGCACCCTCCTGGGGGCTTGAGGGGCGTCGCCGACATCGTCATCGACACCTCCAACTACTCCGTCCACGACCTGGCCCGAGGGTGCGCGAGCTCGTGGCCCACGAGTCGGATCTGGCCCTTCGCATCAACGTCATGTCCTTCGGGCTTTTCGGTACGGCATCTGCTGGACGCCGACCACGTCCTGGACGTGCGCTTCATCCCCAACCCCTACTGGGTCTCCGAGCTGCGCCACCTCACTGGCCGGGACGCTGCGGTGGCCGACTACGTCTTCGCCCAGAAGGGCGCGGCCGCCTTCGTTGACACGCGTACCTGCTTTGTTCCCGCACTCCGCAACATGCTGACGAGCCCAAGCCTCACGTTACCCTGGCTGTGGGCTGCACCGGCGGCAAGCACCGTTCCGTGGCGTCGGCGGAGAGGCTCAGACAGACTGCGAGGCAAGCGGGTTTCGAGGTCGTCGTCCAGCATCGTGACCTTGGACGGGAGTAGACAGTGGAACGACGATCGACGTGGCGGGCTGGCCCCGTCGCGGTGAGAAGGGCCCGCCGTCGTCGCCCTGGGAGGAGGCCACGGCCTGTCCGCCACGCTCCGGGCGCTGAGGCATATCAGTCACCGGCTCACCGCCGTCGTCACCGTCGCCGACGACGGAGGCTCCTCCGGGCGTCTGCGCCGGGAGTTCGGCTGCCTGCCGCCGGGAGACCTGCGGATGGCGCTGGCGTCCCTGTGCGATGACTCCGAATGGGGTCTGACCTGGCGTGACGTGCTCCAGCACCGCTTCGAGGGCCAGGGCGAGCTCGACAACCACGCCTCGGGGAAACCTTCTATCTCTATCCCTGTGGCAGCTGCTTGGGGACGACGTCGCCGGGCTCGACTGGGTGGGGCGCCTGCTGACGATCCACGGGCGAGTCGTGCCGATGTCCTCCTCACCCCTGGTCATCGAGGCGGACATCGTCTCGGGGGGAACCAGCCGCAGAGTCAGCGGACAGGTGGCAGTAGCCTCTGCCCGAGGACGTCTGGAGAACGTAGGCGTCGTGCCGGAGGACGCCGATGCCCACCCCGAGGCGCTACGCGCCATCGACGAGGCGGACTGGGTGGTCCTGGGGCCGGGCTCCTGGTACACCTCGGTGCTTCCGCACCTCATTCTTCCCTCCATGCGCCAGGCTCTGGTGAGTACCTCCGCCCGCAAGGTCGTGGTCCTCAACCTCTCCGCCCAGCGGGGTGAGACCGACGGCATGACCAGTGCCGACCACCTGCGGGTCCTGAGGCAGTACGCTCCCGACCTGCGCCTGGACGTCGTCCTGGCCGATCCCTCGACCGTTGAGGACGTCGACGACCTTGAGTCGGTGGCCTCAGCCATGGGGGCCATCGTCGTCCTACGGCAGGTACGCACCGGTGAGGCCCTGTGCCACCATGATCCACTGCGCCTGGCAGCCGCCTTCCGAGACGCTTTCGAGGGCGCGCTGGGGGACGTCACCGACGAGATTCAGACCTGATGCAACCGGCAGTTCGGCCGGACCGCGGCACGTCCTGGTGGATCCCCGTGGATCGTGATAATGGACTCATTGAAGAATCCTGCTGCTCGCCATCATTCATAATTCCTTGCGTCCCCGCCCAGCCCGCCGCAGGGTGGCACTGCTAAGAATTTTCCTAGATGCGCCTTCGGGCGCCGCACCATATTGCTATGTTGTCTCATCTGCCCCGGTCACTGCCCGACTCATGCCCTTTCGAGCGGAACACCGGTTTCACCTGAGTGACGCCAGCAGTATCCATACTCCGCCCGTTTCCACCATACCGACTACGACCCCGAGCACGAGGAGCCCACCCATGTCGCTGACGGTCACCGTCAAGGGATGAACTCGCGCTCGTTGTTACGAGAACGCCGCCCAACGGCGGGCGGAGGTCTCCGCGATGCTGCGCTTTGCCGGAGGGCTGCACATCGTCTCGGGTCACATCGTCGTCGAGGCCGAGCTCGACCACGGCGGGGCAGTGCGACGACTGCACCAGCACCTCAAGGAGCTCTACGGGATGGAGCCCGAGGTCATGGTGGTCCAGGGCGGTTCCCTGCATCGGGGATCGCGCTACGTGCTGCGCGTGACCAAGCGCGGCAAGGACCTCGCTCGCCTCTCCGGACTGGTGGACGACCGGGGTCGGCCCGTGCGCGGGATGCCAGTCGCGGTCGTCCAGGCCGGACGCAACGCCGCTGCTGCCGCCCTGGCGTGGAGCCTTCCTCGCCCGTGGATCCCTGACCGAGCCAGGTCGCCTGTCGTCCTCGAGGTCACCTGCCCCGGGTCCGAGGCGGCGCTGGCCCTTGTGGGGCCGGCGAGACGGTTCGATATTTCAGCCAAGGCCCGAGAGGTGCGCGGGGCCGATCGCGTCGTCGTACGTGACGGAGAGGCCATCGGCGTGCTCCTGGAGAGGATGGGGGCGCCTGAGGCCTTCAAGGTGTGGGCCGAACGACGCTCCCGGACGCGAGTCGAGGGCACGGCCAACCGCCCTGGCCAACTTCGACGACGCGAACCTGCGCCGCTCCGCGCGTGCTGCCGTGGCCTCGGGGGCTCGAGTCGAGCGAGCCTTCGAGATCCTGGGGGACGATGTCCCAGCCCACCTGCTCCAGGCCGGCCGCCTGCGCATCGCCCACAAGCAGGCCTCCCTGGAGGAGCTCGGGCAGCTCTCCGACCCGCAGCTGACCAAGGACGCCGTCGCCGGTCGCATCCGTCGGCTACTGGCCATGGCGGACAAGCATGCGCACGAGCTGGGGATCCCCGACACCGAGTCGGTTCTCACCCAGGAGATGCTCGAGCCCTGAGGACAGATAGGACCTCGGTCCCGGCCCGGGGGACAATCGATGGTCATAGACGCCGTGGAGGCTGGTTTCCTGCGTCACAGTAGCCCGCCCGTGGCGTGGTCGGCGACTCCCAGCGGCTGCCCAGTGTGACTAGACTCAGCCGTGCCGGAACTGAATCGGATCTCATTCTGAAGATGTTCCGGAGCACACGCCATGTGTGAGAAGAGCCCAGCAACCGTGCGCCGCAACCGGCGCACTGGAGAGGACACAAAGTGACCACCCGCGTTGGAATTAACGGCTTCGGCCGGATCGGCTGCAACTTCTTCCGCGCCGCCCTCGAGCAGGGCGCCGACATCGAGGTTGTCGCCGTCAACGACCTGACGGACAACAAGACCCTGGCCCACCTGCTCAAGTACGACTCGATCCTCGGTCGGTTCAACGGCGAGGTCTCCTACGACGAGGATGGCATCACCGTCAGCGGCAAGCACATCAAGGTGCTCGCGCAGCGCAACTCGCCGACCTGCCCTGGGGCGACCTGGGCGTTGAGGTCGTCGTGGAGTCCACCGGCCTTTTCACCGACGGCGAGAAGGCCAGGCCCACCTCGACGGTGGCGCCAAGAAGGTCGTCATCTCCGCTCCCGCCAAGAACGTCGACGGCACCTTCGTCATGGGTGTCAACGAGGGCGACTACGACAACGCCACGATGAACATCGTGCCAACGCCTCGTGCACCACCAACTGCCTCGCCCCCTGGCCAAGGTTCTCACGAGAACTTCGGCATCGAGCGCGGCATCATGACCACCATCCACTCCTACACGGGTGACCAGCGCGTCCTCGACGCCCGCACAGCGACCTGCGCCGTGCTCGCGCCGCCGCGCTGAACATGATCCCCACCAAGACCGGTGCCGCTCGGGCCGTGGCCCTCGTCCCGCCCGCCCTCAAGGGCAAGTTCGACGGACTGCCGTGCGCGTCCCCACCCCGACCGGTTCGCTGACCGACCTGACCTTCATCGCCGAGAAGGAGGTCTCCGTCGACGCCGTCAAGGCCGCCGTCAAGGCCGCCGCCGAGGGCGAGCTCAAGGGCGTTCTCGAGTACACCGAGGACCCGATCGTCTCCACCGACATCGTGGGCAACCCGCACACTCGATCTTCGACGCCACCGAGACCAAGGTCATCGGCAACCTCGTCAAGGTCCTCTCCTGGTACGACAACGAGTGGGGCTACTCCAACGCCCTGGTCCGCCTGACCTCCCTGGTCGGCTCCAAGCTCGCCTGAGACCAGACCGAGAGCATGACTCTCTAGAAGACGGCGCCCGCGCCACGCTATGCGTGCGCGGGCGCCGTCCGTCAGATCCCACACCATCACCCACAACCGATGAGAGGCTTTGATGAAGACCATCGAGGTCCCTGGGCGACCTCAAGGGCAAGCGAGTCCTGGTCCGCTCCGACTTCAATGTGCCGCTGGACGCCGACAAGAACATCACTGACGACGGCCGCATCCAGGCCGCTCTGCCCACCCTGCGCACCCTGCTCGACGCCGGTGCGAAGGTAATCGTCACCGCCCACCTGGGCCGCCCCGAGGGCAGGTCAACCCGACTACTCCCTGGCCCCCGTCGCCAAGCGTCTCGCCGAGGTCACCGGCGCCAAGGTGACCCTCGCCGAGGACACCGTCGGCGAGTCCGCCAAGGCCGCTGTCGCCACCGTCGGTGACGGTGAGATCGTTCTGCTGGAGAACGTGCGCTTCAACGCCGCCGAGACCTCCAAGGACGATGCCGAGCGTGAGGCCTTCGCCGCCGAGCTCGCCGCCCTGGCCGACGTCTTCGTCTCCGATGGCTTTCGGCGTCGTGCACCGTAAGCAGGCCTCCGTCTACGACGTCGCCAAGCTCCTGCCCTCAGCCGCCGGCCTCCTGGTGCTCAAGGAGATCGAGTCCCTGGGCCGCGCCGTCAATGACCCCGAGCGCCCCTACACCGTGGTGCTCGGCGGCTCCAAGGTCTCCGACAAGCTCAGCGTCATCTCCAACCTGCTGGGGCAAGGCCGACCGCCTCTCATCGGTGGCGGCATGGCCTACACCTTCCTGGCCGCACAGGGCTACGAGGTGGGCACCTCCTCGCTGGAGAAGGACCAGATCGACACCGTCAAGGGTTACCTGGAGACCGCCAAGGCCAACGGCGTCGAGCTCCTTCTGCCCATCGACACCGTCGTGGCGCCCACCTTCGCCGCGGACGCCCCGGCCACCGTCGTTCCTCCAGCGAGCTGCCCGCCGACCAGATGGGTCTGGACATCGGCCCTGAGACGCGAGGGGCTCTTCGCCATGCCATCGCCACCTCCAAGACCGTGGTGTGGAACGGCCCCACTGGGCGTCTTCGAGTTCCGGCCTTCGCCGAGGGCACCAAGGCTGTGGCCAAGGCGATCTCCGAGTCCGACGCCTTCTCCGTCATCGGTGGTGGCGACTGCCGCGGCCGTGCGCTCGGCTTCGACGAGGACACGTTCTCCCACATCTCCACCGGCGGTGGCGCTTCCCTCGAGCTCCTCGAGGGCAAGACCCTGCCCGGTATCGCAGTGCTCGAAAACTGAAGGAAGGCAACGTAGATGAGCAACCGCACCCCGCTCATGGCGGGCAACTGGAAGATGAACCTCGACCACCTCGAGGCCAACCACTCGTCCAGGGGCCTGGCCATGGAGCTCAGGACCACCCGACCACGACTACGCTCAAGTGCGAGGTCGTCGTGATCCCGCCCTTCACGGACATCCGCACTGTGCAGACCGTCGTCGACGCCGACTCCCTGAGCATCAAGTACGGCGCCCAGGGATGTCTCCACCCATGACAACGGCGCCTACACCGGTGAGATCTCCACCGAGATGCTCACCAAGCTCGGCGTCAGCTACGTGGTCATGGGCCACTCCGAGCGCCGCGGAGTACCACGGCGAGTCCGACGCCCTCGTGGGTGCCAAGGCCCGCAAGGTACTCGACGCAGGCATGACCCCCATCCTGTGCTGCGGTGAGGCCCCTCGAGGATCCTGCAGGCCGGTACCCCACGTCGAGTTCGTCCTGGGACAGATCCGCGCCGCCTGGAGGGTGGAGCGGCGAGGACGTCGCCAAGATCGTCATCGCCTACGAGCCCATCTGGGCCATCGGCACCGGTGAGACCGCCACCGCCGAGGGACGCCCAGGAGGTGTGCGGAGCAATCCGTGAGGCCCCTGCGCGCCGACTACGGCGACGCCACCGCCGACGCCACTGCATCCTTTACGGCGGCTCCGCCAGCCAGACAACATCAAGGAGCTCATGGCCCAGCCCGACGTCGACGGCGCCCTGGTCGAGGAGCCTCCCTCAAGGCGACTCCTTCGCCGCCATGGCCGGCTTCTACGCCTGATCAGGTCTGGAGCCGCGAAGGAACTCGGACTCATCGGTTCCTCACCGGCTCCAACGCTCCTTGTCCGGGTCCCGGACACCTCACACCACGAGGTGTCCGGGACCCGGTGCGTTGCGGGTAGACTGCCAAGCGGACAGGTGGGGGTGCAGAGCCCGTCGACAACCGTGCCGGACCGTAACCGGAGCGTGCCGCCCCTACAGCAAGACGAAATCAACGACGAAGGGAACGCGGCGTGAACGTGGTGCGTATCGTCCTTCAGGTGCCGCTCGTCCTCGAGCTTCTTCCTCATCATGTCGATCCTCCTGCACAAGGGCAAGGGAGGCGGTCTGTCGGACATGTTCGGCGGCGGTATCTCCTCCTCGGCGGGGTCCTCCGGCGTGGCCGAGCGCAACCTCGACCGCATCACCGTGGCCGTGGCCATCACCTGGACGATCACGATCGTCGGGCTCGGTCTGGTCGCCAAGCTCGGTTGAGTGCCGGCTGGTCCCGACGAGCACCTCGAAGTCGACGGCTCCGGCCGTCGGAACCGCCCATGACCCGCGCGGCGACGCTCTGGCTCTGACGCTGCGCGGCTACCTCGCTCATCTGCGTGTCGAGCGCGGACTGAGCCCTCACACCCCTGAGCGCCCTACGAGCGCGACCTCAGCCGCTACCTGCGTTACCTGAGAAGCAGCGGTATCGCGGCCCCGCAGGAGGTGAGCCGCAACGACGTGGCCGGCTTCCTCGAGGTGCTGCGCACCGGAGCTGACGGCGCGCGCCCGCTGGCCTCGTCGTCGGCCTCCAGAAGCGTGACGGCCGTACGCGGCTGGCACAAGTTCCTGCTGGCCGAGGGCACTACCTCGCAGGACCCCTCGGCCACGGTGCGTCCGCCCCAGCCCGGCAGGCGGCTGCCCAGGCGCTGAGCATCGAGGAGGTCCGCTGCCTGCTGGAGGCCGCAGGGATCGACGACTCTCCAGTGAGCCTGCGCGACCGGGCACTGCTCGAGGTCCTCTACGCCACCGGCGCCCGCATCTCCGAGGCGGTCGGGCTCGTCGTCGACGACCTCGATGCCGACTCCCGGCTGCTGCGACTGTTCGGCAAGGGCCGCAAGGAGCGTGTGGTCCCCATGGGGACCTACGCCTGGGAGGCGCTGGATGCTCACCTGGTACGAGGCCGGCCGGTCCTGGCGGAGAAGGGGCAGGGAGTGCCGCAGGTCTTCCTCAACACCCTGGGACGGCCCCTGAGCCGGCAGAGCGCCTGGGCCGTCCTGCAGCAGGCCGCTGAACGGGCCGGACTCGCCGGGACTAGCACCTCCGACGAGCGCCACATCTCGCCCCACACCCTGCGCCACTCCTTTGCCACCCACCTGCTGGCCGGAGGTGCGGATGTGCGTGTCGTCCAGGAGATGCTCGGGACACGCCTCCGTCACCACGACGCAGATCTACACGAAGGTCACCGTCGACCACCTGCGGGAGGTCTACGCCACCAGTCATCCGCGCGCGCTGGCCTGAGCGCTGCGATGAGTGAAGCCTGGATGAGGGCCGGGGCCGGCCTGAAAGCGGGATGTTCTCGGGCGTGTCCCGTCTGAACTGGGCGAGGTCGGTCGGCTTTCGACTAGGCTGGAGAACGTGAATGACTCCATCCAGCCAGGCCTGATCGACAACCCCGGCACCGACGAGAGCGAGGAGAAGGACTTCCCCGTTCCCGCGCCGCTGGAGTCGCACGGACCCGCTCGGGTCATCTCCATGTGCAACCAGAAGGGCGGCGTCGGTAAGACGACGACGACGATCAACCTCGGTGCGGCGCTGGCCGAGCTGGGGCGCAAGGTCCTCATCGTCGACTTCGACCCGCAGGGGGCCGCCTCCGCGGGCCTGGGGATCAATGCCCACGAGCTCGACTCCACGATCTACGACCTGCTCGTCGCCAGCCGCCCAGACATCCGCACCATCATCCACGAGACAACAGCGCCGGGCCTGGACATCGTTCCGGCGAACATCGACCTGTCGGCCGCCGAGGTCCAGCTCGTCAACGAGGTAGCCCGTGAACAGGCCCTCAAGCGGGTGCTGCGTCCCGTCCTCGACGAGTACGACGTCATCCTCGTGGACTGCCAGCCCTCGCTCGGGCTGCTCACCATCAACGCCCTGACCGCCTCCCACGGCGTCATCATCCCGCTGGAGACCGAGTTCTTCGCACTGCGAGGCGTGGCGCTCCTGGTCGAGACCGTCGAGCGGGTCAAGGACCGTCTCAACGCCACCCTGGAGATCGACGGTATTCTGGCCACCATGGTGGACTCCCGCACCCTGCACTCGCGAGAGGTGCTCGAGCGTCTGGAGCAGGCCTTCGGTGAGCAACTCTTCGACACGCGCATCCGACGCACGATCAAGTTCCCGGATGCCTCCGTGGCCAACGAGCCGATCACCAGTTATGCGCCCTCCCACCCCGGCGCGGAGGCCTACCGCAGGCTGGCCCGCGAGGTCATCGCCCGCGGCGATGTCGCCTGAGCCGGAGGTCCAGGAGACCGATTCGGGGCCGGGTACGCAGGATCCGCCTCGTCTCCCCGGCTTCAGTGTCACCCTGCCTCAGTTCGAGGGGCCTTTCGACCTGCTCCTGAGTCTCATCGCCCGTAAGCGGCTCGACGTCACCGAGCTTGCGCTGGCGGAGGTGACCGACGACTTCGTCGCCCACATGCGCTCCGACTGGGACCTGGGGCGCGCTTCGGAGTTCATCGTGGTGGCCTCCACCCTCCTGGCCCTCAAGGCCCACTGGCTTCTGCCCCACGACGAGGACGACGAGGAGCCCGACCTCGAGCTGCTCGAGGCCAGAGACCTGCTCTTCGCCCGACTCCTGCAGTACCGGGCCTTCAAGGAGGCGGCAGCCGCCTTCCGCCACCGGGGGGAGATCTCCGCCCGCAGCCACCCCCGGATCGTGGCGCTGGAGCCGCACCTGGCGGCCCTCCTGCCCAGGCTCGTGGCCACCATCACCCTGAGGAGCTCACTCGCCTGGCGGTCGGCGCCTTCACCCGCCCCGGGGATCCGGGTGTCCAGACCGTCCACCTTCACGAGCGAGTGCCGGTCGGCGAGCAGCTGAGTCTCATCGCGCTAAGGCTGCGCCGCCACGGGACCCTGACCTTCGCCCAGATCATCGAGGACGCCGAGCGCACGGCAGTCGTCGTTGCCCGATTCCTGGCTCTGCTCATCCTCCATCGGCAGGGCAGCGCCGAACTGGACCAGATTGAGGCCATGGGCGAGATCACCGTGACCTGGTGCGCCGGGCAGGATGATCTGACCAGCATGATGGCCTCCGAAGACCTGACCGAGCTCGAGGAGGAATTCGCATGAACGATGTCGCTCGAGCCCCAGTTGCGCAGCGCCGCCGAGGCGATCCTCATCGTTGCCGACGAACCGGTGACCACCTCCGCGATCGCTGAGGCCCTCGGCCTCGATGAGCGAGACGGCCGAGGAGCTGCTCGATGACCTGGCCGCCGAGTATCGGGAGAGACTCCCGGCAGCCGTCCCCATGGGTTCCTCCTGCGGCGGGCGGCCGGCGGGTGGCGCTTCGCCTCCGTGCCCGAGCACGCCGACCTCGTCGAGCAGTTCGTCATCGGCGGGGCCACGGCGCGCCTGAGCCAGGCCGCCCTGGAGACCCTCGCCGTCGTCGCCTACCGGCAACCGGTCACCCGTGGACGCGTCGCGATGATCCGCGGCGTCAACGTCGACGGCGTCATGCGTACCCTGCACGCCCGCGGCCTCATCGAGGAGGCCGGGGCTGAGACCTCCGGTGCGATCCTGTACCGGACCACGGGAGAGTTCCTGGAGTACCTGGGAATCGACTCCCTGGATGAGCTGCCGCCCCTGGCCCCGTACCTGCCTCGCGTCGAGGCGCTGGGAGAGATCGTCGAGCAGGCCGAGGAGACGGCCGTAAGGAGGAACCCATGACCCCGAGGAACCGCCACAGCAGAACCGGTCCAGTTCCCTACAGCGACTTCGGCGGCGAGGAGTTCTACGACGAGGACGACCTCGAGGAGCTGGACGAGGCTATCGACGCCGCCGACCTGGCCGCCTTCGACGCCGAGGCCATCGACGAGGACGAGGAGTCCCGTCTGCTCGCGATGCGCGAGCGTGCCTCAAGGGCGGCCAGGACGACCCGCACGTCGCCTCCGGCCAGCGCCTGCAGAAGGTCCTCGCCCATGCCGGAGTCGCCTCACGCCGGGCGTGCGAGCAGCTCATCGCCGACGGTCGCGTCAGCGTCGACGGCGTCACCGTCACCGAGCCGGGCGTCAGGGTGGATCCGCTGACTCAGGAGATCCGCGCCGACGGCAGCCGGATCCTCACCAACCCCGAGCTCATCACCCTCATGCTCCACAAGCCGGCCGGCGTCGTCACCACCATGGAGGATCCCGAGGGACGTCCGACCGTGGCCCGGTACGGGCACGACTACCTGGCCCAGCACCCCGAGCTGCCCGGCTCGCTGCGTCTGGTGCACGTCGGCCGCCTGGACACCGAGACCGAGGGGCTGCTCCTGCTGTCCAACGATGGCGAGCTCTCCCATCGGCTCATGCACCCCAGCTTCGAGATCACCAAGACTTACGTCGCCATTGTCGAGGGGCAGGTCGAGCCCTGGGTGCCGCGCAAGCTGCGGCGCGGCATCGAGCTCGAGGACGGCGAGGCCCGCGCGGACCGGGTCACCGTCAAGGACTCCGGTCCACGGGGCTCCATCATCGAGATCACCTCCACTCGGGCAAGAACCGCATCGTGCGGCGCATGCTGGACGCCGTCGGCCACCCGGTGACGCGCCTGGCGCGCACCCGGCTGGGACCGCTGCGGCTGGGCAACCTGCGCCCCGGTGAGACCCGAGCCCTGAGCAGTGAGGAAATCGCGGCACTCCAGCAGGAGGTCGGGCTGTGACCGAGTCTCAGCCTCGGGCGTCGATGTCCACACGTGGACCGGTCCTCATCGTCGGTACCGGGCTCCTGGGAACGTCTCTGGCCCTGGCGCTGCGGGCAGCGGACGTCGAGGTCCAGCTCTCCGACACCTCGCCCACGTCCCTGGCCCCTGGCCCGTGACATGGGGGCGGAACGCCCCACGACAAGCACAGCCCGAGCCGCAGATCGTCGTCGTGCCACCCCACCCGATGTGACCGCCGACGTCGTCGTTGCGCAGCTGACCTCTCATCCCCATGCCGTGGTTACCGACGTGGCCTCCGTCAAGGAGTGGGTCGTCGCGGAGGTTCGGGCCCGGGCAGGGGAACGGGTGCGCAGGTACGTCGGCTCCCACCCGATGGCGGGCCGCGAGCGCTCGGGTGCCGGTGCCGCCGACTCCGACCTCTTCGCCGGACGTCCCTGGGTGGTCGTCGGTCAGGACTCGGATCCCGAGGCGGAGCTGGTTATCAGGAACCTGGCGGTCGACGTGGGCGCCACCCCGGTGCGCATGGGGGCGTCGGGCACGACGCCGCCGTCGCCGCCGTGTCCCATAGCCCCAGCTCGTCGCCTCCTGGTGGCCGCCCGCCTGGAGGAGCTGGGGGAGAGCGCCCTGGCCCTGTCGGGTCAGGGACTTCGCGACGTCACCCGGATCGCGGCCTCGGATCCGCGCCTGTGGTCGGCGATCATCGTGGGCAACGCCGGGCCCGTGGCCGATCTGCTGCGCCAGATCAGTGATGACCTGGGCGCACTGATCGAGGCATCGAGGCGGCGCCTGCGAGCCCGACAGTCCCGAGTACACGGCTCCGGAAGCTGCCCATGCCATCGCTCCCCGGGCGCCGTCGGAGCGATCACCGACGTCATGGCCAGGGGAAACGCCGGACGGGCCCGCATCCCCGGAAAACATGGCGGGGCGCCGCGCCGCTACGCCGAAATCCAGGTCCTCGTGCCCGACGCCGCCGGCGAGCTCGGTCGGCTCTTCTCCGATGTCGGTGCCGCCGGTATCAACATTGAGGACTTCTCCCTGGAGCACTCGGCCGGACAGAGTGCCGGGATTGCGCTCATCTGCGTCCTACCGGCGGCTGCCCAGGGGCTGGAGGAGGCACTGGATGCCAAGGGCTGGCGCGTCGTCGCGGGCTGAAACCAGTTCAATCTGTTCGTGGAAGGTCCCTGTGTCAGTACTCATGGGGGCCTGATCCGCGGTATCGCGCCGGAGTGTGGGACGCTTGGCGCAGTTGTTGACCGGAATCGGACCCAGCTGGAGGACACCATGGGAATCGTCGTCGCGATCGACGGGCCGAGCGGATCGGGCAAGTCCACCGTCTCGCGGCGGGTGGCCGCCACGCTCGGGCTGGCCTACCTCGACACCGGTGCCATGTACCGGGCCGCGGCCTGGTGGTGCGAGCGTGAGGACGTCGACCTGGCCGATGAGGCCGCCGTGGCCGAGGCTGTTGCCGATGCCCCTGCACATGGGCTTGGACCCCGACCGCCCCACCTTCACCGTGGACGGCGCCGACGTGTCGACCGCGATCCGTGACCCGCACATCGCCACGATCGTCTCGAAGGTTGCCACCAACCTCGAGGTGCGCGCCGAACTGGCCCGCCGCCAGCGCGAGATCATCCGCTTCGAGGCCACCGGTCACGTCGGCTCCTCTCAGGGGGAGCCGGCATCGTGGCCGAGGGCGCGACATCACCACCGTCATCGCCCCCGATGCCGACGCACGCCTGCTCCTGACTGCCTCAGAGGAGGCCCGCCTGGCGCGGCGCGCCGGGGACCTGGAGACCGCCGGCAAGCAGGTCGACGCCGCCGCCCTGCGCGACCAGGTCGTGCGCCGCGACCGCGACGACTCCACGGTCTCCCAGTTCCTCACCGCGCCCGAGGGCGTCACCCTGGTGGACACCTCGGAGATGACCTTGGAGCAGTCCATCGAGCGGGTCCTGGACCTGGTGGAGGAGGCTGCCGATTCCGCCGCCCGGCGGGACGCGGAGGAGGATCTGAGGGCGCAGGCCATGCGTGAGGGCCTGGGTGACTATGAGCTCGATGAGGAGGACCTCGCTCTTCTGGAGGCCGACGAGGCTCCAACCGGTGACCGCACCGAGGCCGGGCTGCCGGTGCTGGCCGTTGTCGGCCGGCCCAACGTGGGTAAGTCGACACTGGTCAACCGGGTTCTGGGCCGCCGCGAGGCCGTCGTCCAGGACACCCCCGGCGTCACCCGTGACCGGGTCTCCTACCCGGCTGAGTGGGCCGGGCGCCGCTTCACCATCGTCGACACCGGCGGCTGGGAGGTGGATGTGGCCGGTCTCGACGCCGCCGTGGCCACGCAGGCCGAGGTCGCCGTCGAGATGGCCGACGCCGTCCTACTGGTCGTCGATGCCCAGGTCGGTATCACCGAGACCGACGCCCGCGTGGTGCGGATGCTGCGCCGCAGCGGCAAGCCCGTGGTCCTGGCCGCCAACAAGGTCGACTCCCCGGCGCAGGAGGGGGACGCCGCCGCCTTGTGGAACCTGGGTCTGGGTGAGCCCTTCCCGGTCTCCGCCCTGCACGGCCGGGGCAGTGGTGAGGTCCTCGACGCCGTCATGGAGATCCTCCCGGAGGTATCCTCCGTGGCCACCGCCGCACCCGAGGGGGACCTACACCGGGTTGCCCTCGTGGGGCGGCCCAATGTCGGCAAGTCCTCTCTGCTGAACTCCATCGCGGGCAGGGAACGCGTCGTCGTCAACGAGACCGCCGGCACCACCCGGGACCCGGTCGACGAGATCATTGAGCTTGACGGGCGCCAGTGGGTCTTCGTCGATACCGCCGGGATCCGCCGGCGCGTCAAGCGAGTCGCGGGGCGCCGACTACTACGCGGTCCTGCGCACGCAGGGCGCCATCGACAAGGCCGAGGTCGCCGTCGTCCTCCTGGACGCCTCCGAGCCGATCAGCGAGCAGGACGTGCGCGTCGTCCAGCAGGTCGTTGACGCAGGCCGTGCCCTGGTCCTGGTCAACAACAAGTGGGACCTGGTGGACGAGGAGCGTCAGAAGATGCTCTTGTGGGAGGTCGAGCATGACCTGGCCCACGTCTCTTGGGCTCCTCACATCAATCTGGCCGCCCGGACGGCTGGCACACCAACCGGCTCGTACGCGCCCTCGACGCCGCCCTGGAGGGCTGGACCACGCGCGTGCCCACAGGGCGCCTCAACGGCTTCCTGGGCCAGCTGCAGTCGGCCACCCCGCACCCGGTGCGCGGCGGCAAGCAGCCCCGCATCCTCTTCGCCACCCAGGTTCAGGTGGCCCCGCCCCGGATCGTCATCTTCACCACCGGTTTCCTCGACGCCGGATACCGGCGCTTCATCGAGCGCCGCCTGCGCGAGGAGTTCGGCTTCACCGGCACCCCCATCCAGATCGGGGTGCGTGTGCGCGAGAAGCGCCGGCGGCGCTGAGCCCATGGACGGGCTCAGCTACCGCCGCGGCCTGCTCCTTGGCCCATGCGGCTACACGCGCGGTGCTCTCCTCCTCGGACAGATCCTCGACCCGGGTCATGACTGCCCACCGCACGCCGAAGGGGTCGCGGATGGAGGCGAACCTGTCCCCGGACACGAAGGTGTCAGGCGGTTCCAGTAAGGTCGCGCCGGCGGCAGTGGCCCGCTCGACGACGGCGTCGACGTCCGGGCAGTACAGGCCGATCGAGTAGCAGACCCGGTCCTCTGACGGGGTCGCAACCAGACCGGACAGGGCGGACGGCTCACCGATCTGGACCCTGCCGTGACCGAAGTCGAGCTCCGCGTGGACGACCGCCCCTCGATCTCGACACTGTCCACGATGCGCGCCCGAAGACGTCTCGATAGAACCGAAAGCGCCCGGTCGGCGCCGTCGATGGCCAGAAACGGTGTGATACTGGTGAATCCGTGCGGAGTCCCGTGAGTCGTGTACTGACCAGTGGCTCCGGATACGTTGCGTGTGCTCATGTCAACGACTGTAGGAACGACGGAGGCGCTTCCGCTTGAAGATCCGCGACAGATTCGGAACGGTGAGGAGACGTGTCCAGGACGACCGCTGATCAACGGGGGATCCTCTATCCCTCCAGGCTTCCGACCTTTCACCGGGAACCTGTGTCCGAGGCACTGGCCGACCGCGTCCGCTGGATCTGGATCCCGCGCTGGGACCTGCCCGCAGGACAACGGGACCGGCAGGAGGTTCTCCCGTTCCCCGCTTGTAACCTCGTTGTCGAGCCGGATGGGATCACCTTGCACGGCCCGACGACGAGCATCTCCTATCGCGAGCTGGAAGGTCGGGGCTGGGCTGTCGGAGCCCTTCTACGACCGGCGGGGGCCGGCGCACTGTGCTCCCCGTCCCTGATTCGGAATTCCCATCGGCCGCTCGAGGACCCTGATCTGAACGCCACCGTTGCCGGCGCTATGACGGACCCGAGCACGACGACGGGTGGACAGCGTGCCGCCAGCGCACTGGCCGCCTGGGTGGCGCAGCATACTGGGCCGCCACCAGCGATGGCTCTCATGGCCAACAAGGTGGAGGACGTCGTCGCCTCCGACAGAAGCATTCTGCGTGTCGATCAGTTGGCGAGACGTCTCGGTCTTTCCATCCGAAGCCTGCAACGCCTCTGTAAGAAATACATCGGTCTGCCACCACTCGCAGTGATCAGACGCTACCGGCTCCAGGAAGCGGCGCAGCGGCTCCGGGAGGATCCGTCTCTCACCATTGCGTATGTGGCCGCCGAGCTCGACTACGCGGACCACGCCCACCTGACTGCCGACTTCCGACAAGTCCTGGACTTCACCGAGCCTGTACCGACAGCAGACCATCAGCGATCGTCAGGCTCTCAGTGAACGGTAGCGGGCTCGGGCCTCGGAGGAGAGTCGCGCAGCCGTCAGAAACCAACAGGACCCCGCAATCCTGAGAACGATTGGCGCCGGACAGTGGCGCGCGGCTGTGACGCCCATAGACTGTAGCCATGCTGAATCCGGTTGACCCCACCACCACGCCCGCCTGGAAGCGCCTCACCGAGCTGCACGACTCCATGACTCCGGACCTGCGCGCCTGGTTCGCCGACGATCCTGAGCGCGCCGAGCGGTTCTCCTACGAGCTGGGGGACCTCTACGTCGACCTGTCCAAGAACCTGCTGACCGACGACGTCCGCGACGCCCTGGCCGAGCTCGCCGTGCAGGTGGACGTCCCGGGCCGCCGCGACGCCATGTACGCCGGCGAGCACATCAACATCACCGAGGACCGCGCCGTCCTCCACACCGCCCTGCGCCGCTCCGCAAACGATTCCCTGACCGTGGACGGGCAGGACGTCGTTGACGATGTCCACGAGGTCCTGGAGAAGATCTACGCCTTCGCCCGCCGCGTGCGCTCGGGGGAGTGGACAGGCATCACCGGCAAGCCCATCAAGACGGTGGTCAACATCGGCATCGGCGGCTCCGACCTCGGCCCCGTCATGGTCTATGAGGCCTCAAGCCCTACGTGCAGAAGGGGCTTCAGTGCCGCTTCATCTCCAACATCGACCCCACCGACTGCGCGGAGAAGGTCGCCGACCTCGACCCGGGAGACGACCCTGTTCATCATCGCCTCCAAGACCTTCACTACTCTGGAGACCCTCACCAACGCCCGCATGGCCCGCGACTGGTTCCTGGCCGCCCTGAAGGACAAGGGCATCGAGACCGACGGCGCCATCGCCAAGCACTTCGTAGCGGTATCCACCGCCCTGGACAAGGTCGCCGAGTTCGGCATCGACCCGGCCAACGCCTTCGGCTTCTGGAACTGGGTGGGCGGGCGTTACTCGGTTGACTCCGCCGTCGGTACGGTCCTGGCCGTGGCCATCGGCCCGGGGAACTCGCCGATTTCCTCTCCGGCCTCGCACCGTCGACGAGCACTTCGCCACCAAGGCTCCCGGCCGAGAACGTCCCCATGCTCCCATGGGCCTGCTCAACGTCTGGTACGTCAACTTCTTCGAGGCCGGCTCCCACGCCGTCCCGCCCTACGCCCAGTACCTGCACCGCTTCGCCGCTACCTCCAGCAGCTCACCATGGGTCCAACGGCAAGTCCGTGCGCTGGGACGGCAGCCCCGTGACCACTGAGACCGGTGAGGTTTTCTGGGGCGAGCCGGGCACTAACGGCCAGCACGCCTTCTACCAGCTCATCCACCAGGGCACCCAGCTCATCCCGCGGACTTCATCGCCGTGGCCAACCCCACTCACCCATCAAGGACGGGGAGTGGACGTCCACGAGCTGTTCCTGTCCAACTACCTGGCCCAGACCGCGGCACTCGCCTTCGGCAAGAACGCTGCAGAGGTGCGCGCCGAGGGCACCCCCGAGGAGATCGTCCCGGCCCGAGTCTTCGCCGGTAAAGGCCGACGACGTCGATCCTCGCCCCGGCCCTGACGCCCGCAGTCGTCGGGGAGCTCATTGCCCTCTACGAGCACATCACCTTCACCCAGGGCATCGTGTGGGGCATTGACTCCTTCGACCAGTGGGGCGTGGAACTCGGCAAGAAGCTGGCCCTGGAGATCGCCCCCGCCGTCCAGGGGGACGAGGGGGCTCTCGCAGGGCAGGACGCCTCCACCCGGGGCCTCATCACCCGCTACCGCAGTCTGCGTCGTTAGCCCGATGTGGAACGACGGCGACTCAGTCTCGATGGGCCCGCACGAAGACGCTCAGCATGTCCACGTGCGTGTGGCAGGTGCGGCGGATGCGCCATGTGCTGGTCGTCTGCTGTTCGACTTCAACACTGAGTTCGATGCCCCGACGCCCTCGGCGCAGGACCTCGCCTCCGGGTTCCATACGATGCTGGAACGTCAGGACGTCCTGGTGCTGTTGGCCGAGGACAGCAGCGCTGACAACCCACGAGCAGTGGGATTCGCGTACCTGACCTTGCGTCCCACCTTATGGCGACGGGCCAGTCGCTGAGCTCGAGGAGCTCTATGTGCGGCCGGAGCTGGCAACCATGGCATCGGTTCCCGGTTGCTCCTGGAGGCGCTGGAACAGATGAGACGACGGTGTGCGCTTGAGATGCGCATCGGCGTCGATGAGGTCGATAGTGAGGCACGACGGTTCTATGAGCGGCACGGCTTCTCGAACGTGGAGCCCGACGGCGGCAGCCGGATGCTCTGTTACGTCACCGAGCTGGTTGAGCCGGTAGGACCATCAGCAGCCGATTCTTTCCGGCGACAACACGCAACCCTTAAGGAGGACATGATGAAGGATGTCGGCGTCGACGAGCTGCGCGGACGGCTCGAGGCGAAGGAGGACCTTGTTGTTCTCGATGTGCGCGAGCCCGACGAGGTAGCGCAAGCAGCAATCTCCGGCTCGGTCAACATACCGCTGGGACAGGTGATCGACCGGATGAGCGAGCTCGATCCGGCCAGACCCACCGTAGTCATCTGTGCCGGCGGCGTGCGATCCGCCAAAGCGATCGAGGCCTTGACCGCGGCCGGCTACACCGGCGAGCTGGTCAATGTCACTGGCGGCATGAAGGCCTGGCTGAACCAGTAGCCCGACAGTCAACGCGCTGAGTCGCCCCCATGACGGTCTCGGACTCTCGGGTTCGAGACCGTCCCAGTTTCAGTTCCGATGCCGTGAGCGCCGAAGCAGCTCCTCGACCGTGCGCAGCACGCCGTCCTCGGTGTTGGCCGGTGCCGTGCAGGCGGCCGCCGCCTGGATGCCGGGGTGGGCATTGCGCATGGCGAAGCCCAGGTCCGCGTGGTCGTAGAGGTCCAGATCGTTGAGGTAGTCCCCGAAGACGGCCGTCTGCTCCGGAAGGATCCCGAACCTGGCCTGAGCGCCGCCAGGGCCCGCCCCTTCGAGGCCTGCGGGGACATCATGTCCGTCCAGTGCATCCCGGAGACGACGGTCTGGACACGCGGCACCGCCGCGGTCAGCGCCTGCGAGCTGCCGTCCTCGACGTCGTCGAAGTCGAAGACCGCGACCTTGAGCACCTCATCCAGGGGGATGGTCGTGAGGTCGCCAACGATCTCCAACGCCTCGTAGTATAGCTTGGCCTGGGCCAGGAAAGCAGGGTCGGACCGCTCGATGTAGGCGCGGTGCTTGCACGCGACGACGGCGCCGACGTCGTAGCCGGCTCTTGCAAGATCTCGCGTAGTGGTGATGGCGGCCGCGGTGTCCTCGGCGCAGATGGTGTCGAGTGGATCTCCTCGCTGCCGAGGACCACGAGGGATCCGTTCTCAGCGATGAGCGGTGAGCCGTCGACGGCCGGTCCCAGGACCGCGCGGAGGTTCGCCAGCTGCCTGCCCGAGGCCGGAGCGAAGATGACCCCGCTACTGCGCATGTCCGCCGCTGCCTCGACCAGACCGACAGGAACCCGCCCGTTACCATCGATGAGGGTGCCGTCCATGTCCGAGACGACAAGGCGGAGATCAATCTCGGTGGGCAGTGGTGCAAGGAGCTCTGGTTCAAGAGGAAGACGCTTCACACGATCATCCTCTCAAGGTTGGCACCGTGATGTGGACAGGACAGGGACGGCAACGACGGGCGCCTGTTCTCCACGAAGGAGAACAGGCGCCCGTCACAGAGATGGCTCGTGTTCCTGAAACCTCAGCTCAGTCAGCTGGCCTGGCGGCGACGCATGACGAGGAAGGCTCCGGTGCCGAGCAGACCGGCCGCGACGACGGCGACGGCGATGCTGGGACCAGTGGTGGCCAGAGCGTGCTTCGTCGGTGTGCGACCCGAAGCGGCGACCGCAGGGCGTCGAGGACGGCTTGGCCGGCGTACCGGTGCTCGTGGTGGTCTTCGTGGTCACCGTGGTAGCCGGAGCCGACGGGATCGGCGTGGCCTCACTGATGGCGGTCTCGGTGGCCGGAGGAGCGGTCTGGGTGGTAGGAGAAGTCGTCTCGGTGGCGGGCGCCGACGGCGTCTCCGAGGGAGTCGGCGCCGGAGCGGAAACGGTGGTGTCCGTCGTCGGAGGGATGTTGCTGGTCGACGGAGGCGTGTTGCTCGTGGTTGTGGGCGTCAGCGGCGTGTTGCTGGGGTTGTAAGCGGCGAAGTTCTGGGTGGCGTACCACCGACCGTCCGAGGTCTGGGCAAAACCGATGCCGATGGAGTTGACATCCCGGTTGACCATGTTCTGGTAGTGGCCAGGAGAGTTGAGCCACTGGTCGAAGATCAGTGCGCCGACGTCACCACCGTCGGTACGCCAAGCCACGTTCTCAGAGCCCGTGGTCCAGCCCGACGGGTAGGCGGAGGTGAAGTCGGGGCGGTGCTCCATGGTGCTGGTGCTGGCCTGGTGCTCGGACCACTCCTGAGCGACGACGTCGAGCTCCTGGTAGCGGGTGACGGGCTGGAGTCCCAGGCTGGCGCGCAGCTCGTTGACCTTGGTCAGGACGGTGTCGCGTAGGTGGGCCCCCTGCCGGGAGACCTGAGCCGGAACCGCTACCGCAGCGGCCTCGGCGCCGTGGGCAGTGCCGGGAGCCGCCAGAGCGGGCGAGGCACCGTCAGTGGCACGACGGCGAGCGCAGTTGCGGCGATGACGCGCTTGATGTTCATGTCGTTCTCTCTGATCGGGGACGCGAGAACACAGTCGGTTTGCAGCAACCGGTTATGAACCGGTGAGCAGGATGCTGTGAGCCATCCTTGATGTCGGCATTCACTCAACCACAGTCCCGAGCGCATCGCATGTTATTGGGCCTGTGACTTTTCTGACCGAATTTGGCGTCCGGCTGGATCGGGGGACATGAGGTGGCCGCTCTGCTTTCGTGGTGTTATGTCAGCAAGAAGTAGGTGCGAAAGGTCGGTAGGTGAGGAAAGTGCCGTCATTGCAGCGTTTACTTGAGTGCAACTAACTTGGAAGAAGATTCCAAAAGAAGGAATAGGAATAAATATACCCCATGGTTGTTATGGGAGTTGCGGGTGTGACAAGTATTGATGCGGAAGTGGTTGGGAAAAACAAGCAGCCTTGCTGCAAAAGTGTATCAGCAAATAAAAATCCGCACCAGCTTTCGGTGCGGATCCTCGTATTGGTCGGGCTGGCGGGATTTGAACCCGACCCCTTGACCCCCAGTCAAGTGCGCTACCAAACTGCGCCACAGCCCGTTGACTCGCGGCAAACCAGCCGCTCGCAACAAGTAGAACCCTAACCCATGGGGCGGCTCCTTCAGAAATCTGTCGGTGGTGAGGCCGCTCACCTCGTCAGTGACGGTCGTCCTGATGCCGACCTCCTCCCATGAGGGGCGTCGAGCTGACGTCTCTCCTTCTTGCGTGGGGCGCCCGCGCCTCGATCCCAGGTGATGGCCGCCGGCGCGTCCAGGGGAGACGGGCCGAGGGTGAGGTCGACGACGCTGTGCGGGCAAGCGGGGCTCCCTACCCGCTTGGTGAGGATCCGGGTGACGGTCAGCAAGCCGGTCGAAAGCCGTCAACGCGGTAGCGGACCTCGTCTCCCACGTAGACGTGCTGGGCCGGCTTGGCGGTCTCCCCGTTGATACGCACGTGCCCCGCCTTGCAGGCGCTCGTGGCGGCTGAACGGGACTTGATCTGCCGCACGCTCCACAGCCAGACGTCGATGCGAGCCGACGTCGGTCCGTTCAGGTCGCTGACGCCTGGGGAGCTGAGCTGAGAACGAGCTGCCATGGGAGCCATCCTAGGGCAGGACCGTCTCAGCGACGGTTTGCGTGATCTCGCCGACGACGCCGTGTCCGACGTCCCCAGGGCACGTCCTCGACGATGAGCCCCCATCCCAGCACGAGGGCGCCAAGAGCGGCCAGCGCCAGTAGACGGGGAGTGCGCCATATGGCGGAGCCCATCTCCTGATGCGTGCGGGTGGCCTGCTCAGGAAGGGACCTCGGCTCCGTCGCCGCCAGCGAGGCAGTCGGTCAGGGTGGAGCGCAGCGCCTGCCTGTCCGCCTGGGGCAGGCGAGCCGGTAGGCGCCGGCCACTGAGACGAGAACGACGCGCGTAGGTGCAGCGGTAGGAGGAGTTGGAGGCCACCAGCCTCCGGGGCCGGTGGGCCGCCAGCTGCCGGTGTCCGTGGATCCGACTGGGCAGCTCGCAGGGCCGCAGGCGCCCGCTAGCCTGGATTGGCCTCACCGTCGACGGCGATCGAGGTTCAGCGGGTCGTTGGCCACTAGCAGCCTGGTGCGCTCATCCCACTGCCAGGCTCCGTGCGCGTAGAGGTAGTTCAGCGGCACCACGTGGTCGATCTGGACGGCGGCAGAGGTGTCCTGACCGCGCGTGAGGCGATCCTTCTGCCGTGTGCGGGTCCTGGAGCGTCCCCGCCCAGACAGTGGCGTCCGGGACACTCCCCGCGCCCGGCCACGCCCCTCCTCACGGGACTGAACGCCCGTCGGCTCGCGAGTAGTCGGTGTCCGTCAGGGTCCCGGGCCAGGATCTCGTGCGGGTGTCGCAGCCGTCACCGTCGACGTCTCGTCCAGGCCTCGCCGAACCAGCCGGTGCGGGAGCCTCCTTCGCTCCAGGACTGCGCGGCGGGGGCGTCCGCGGGCAGCTCCGACAGTGCTCTCGAGGAGCGCCTTGGGAGGACAGGGGATGAAAGTCGCGCGCTGGTCCCATGGCGCCTCGTGGAGGGCAGCGAGCTCAGAGCGGCCGAGATCCTCGGCGGGCTCCTGAGAGAGGCATCGTCGGCCTGGACCGGCGACACCGTCACAGGGCCCCCAGACGCCGAGCGCACCATGACACTGAGGCGCGTCAGGAACCGGCCGGGAAGCTCATGCGCCACGGTAGTACCGCCCGCCGACACGACCCTCGCATCAGTCGCGACGGGCCTCGGGACGTCGACGCGGCTCGCGGCAGCCGACTCATCCAGGTACCAGGTGGTCTGCCGGCCCCGGCAGCAGGAGGCGGGTGCTGCGAGGACGTCAGGCGTACCCAGCCCCAGGCGCACTGCCTCCGCCTTGCCCCGCGCCGCCGGCCACCACCATGACCCGGCCAGCGCGCTGCGAGAACCTCGAAGGTCAGGGAGCAGCGCTGGGAGGGAGGGCTTGGGCGACCTGCGTACAGCCACAGCTGGTACTCCCCACCGCGAGCGCGGCCGGGTGCCCCAGGGAAGAGGGAGCAGACATGGGCGTCGGGCCCCAGGCCCACGTGGACGACGTCGAAGCCGCCACTGGCCAGTCCCGCCGACTCCAGCTCGTGGACCATGCGTGCCGTCGCCTCATCAGCCCGCTGACATCCTGCGGGCGGCCAGACGGTGCACCTGGGACTCCCGTACTCCGGCGGCAATGAGTGGCGTAGCCAGCATGTCGTTGCGCTCCGGGTCCCCCATGGGCACGAAGCGCTCGTCGCCGAACCACAGGTGGATGCCGCAGCGTACGGGCTCGGGCTGGGCGGCGATGAGCGGTGCCAGGGCCTCGGCCAGCGCGACCCCGCCGGACCCTCCCGGTCAGCGCCACGTGTGCGACCCCGGTCCGCAACCGCCTCGGCCAGGGCCTGTGCCGTGTCCTGGCAGGCCAGCCCGGCAGCGTCGGCCAGTGTCGCTGCGACGACGACGGTCGGTTCGGGGGCCGCAGCCGCCCCCATCTGGATCTCAGTGATCGCCCGGCCGTCAGCAGCGTTGTCAGTCATGAGCGGGCTCCTCGAGCAAAGGTGGCCAGGACCTCCTGGTAAACGAGATCAGGGGGTGAGCCGACGCAGCTCCTCGTTGAGGGTGCTCACCGGGCTCGCGGCGGGCCATCGTCACCACCCTGCGGCTCGGGTGAGCCAGGACGGGTGATCGTCACCCGCTCCAGATCGTGGCGGGCGATGACGACGTCGCCGTCGTCGGTCCTGGCCGTGATGGACGAGATGCCCTTGAATCCCTCCTCATCGGCCCGTCTCACAGGGACGTCCAGGCGGAGCCGCAACCAGGCGATCATGAGGGAGAGCGAGGAGTTTCTGGGCTCACCGGCAACGACCACCTCGTGCAGCCTGCCCGAGCGAAGAATCGGGTCCAGCGTGGAGGCCACCATGGCACGCCACAGGGTGATCCTGGTCCAGGCCAGATCGATGTCGCCGCGCACGCTCACCGGGGCCAGCTGACGCAGCGCCCTGGCGGGAAGTCCTGTGCGGGAGTGTTGGTGATCCGCGTGGAGCCCAGGCGACCCAACGGATCCTGAGAGGGGACCTCGGGAACGGTCGTCGGCCACCACACGACCACCGGGGCATCAGGCAGGAGGAAGGGCACCACCAGCGTGTCGGTGTGCAGAGCCGCCTCGTCCCAGGGGGCGCAGGACCAGTGTCTCGCCGGCTCCGGCGTCATGGCCCACACGGATCTCGGCATCCAGGTGCCCGCCGGCCTGAGCGGGAGACGTGCCCGTCACGGCTGCGCGGGCATCACCCGATCGGCGTCCTCCCTCAGGCGGCTTGACAACGGCGATGACCCGGCACGGGTGGTCCCGGCTGGCTCCGTGCGCAGCACAGCGCCTCCTCCAGTCCCGCCTCGTCGGTGGAGATGACGAGCGTCAGCACTCGGGAGGACCCAGAAGTGCCCTCGTGCTCCACAAGTCGGGGAGACGATCCGGGAGGTGGTCGTTGCGGTCAGCGTGGTGATCATGAGCGCCTCCAGGTGCGGCCGTCGCGGGGCAAGGAGTTCGTGGGCACTGGCCGGGCCCCAGGAACCGGGGCGATAGCCATCAGGGGGCTCCCTGTGCGGCCCAGTGCTCGATGACAGGATCCAGGATGCGCCAGGACAGGTCGACCTCGCGCTGGTGGGGAAGAGCGGGGCGTCGCCCAGGAGCGCATCGAGGATGAGGCGCTCGTAGGCCTCCGGTGACTCCTCGTTGAAGGTGGCTCCGTAGCCGAACTCCATGGAGACGTCGCGCAGCTCCATCTGGGTGCCCGGAACCTTGGAGGCCAGTCGCAGCGTGATGCCCTCATCGGGCTGGATCCGCAGCACGATCGTGTTGGCCCCCACGGCTGTGGTGGCTGCCGCCTCGAAGGGCAGGAACAGGGGCTGCTTGAAGACGACTGCCACCTCTGTCACCCGGCGGGTGAGACGCTTGCCGGCGCGCAGGTAGAACGGCACCCCCGCCCAGCGGCGGTTGGCGATCTCCAGGCGCACGGCGGCGAAGGTCTCGGTCCGGGAGTCGGCGGCGACACCGTCCTCCTCCAGGTAGCCCTCACGGGCAGCCCACCCTGAAGCCGGCCTCGTAGCGTCCTCGGGCCGTGGTGAGATCCAGGTCCAGGACTCCGTCGCGCTCCAGGCGCACGCAGTTGAGAACCTTCTCCTTCTCCAGGCGCACGGCGGCCGCGTCCATGTTGGTGGGCTCCTCCATGGCCGTCAGTGCCAGGAGCTGGAGCAGGTGGTTCTGGATGACGTCACGTGCCGAGCCGATGGTGTCGTAGTAACCGGCCCTGGTGCCGATGCCGATGTCCTCGGCCATCGTGATCTGGACGTGGTCGACGTAGCGCTGGTTCCACAGAGGCTCGAACATCGTGTTGGCGAAGCGCAGCGCCAGGATGTTCTGCACCGTCTCCTCGCCCAGGTAGTGGTCCACCCGGAAGACGTCGTCGGGACGCACGATCCGTCCCACGAGGGCGTCGAGCTCACGGGCGCTGGCGCGGTTGTGCCCGAAGGGCTTCTCAATGACCACGCGACGCCAGGCGTCGGCCGACTCCTCCACCAGTCCGGAGCGGGCGATACGCTCAGTCACGGCCGGGAACCATCCCGGGGGAATCGACAGGGTAGAAGGCGCGGTTCCGCGGGTGCCCTCGGGTGGCGTCCAGGTCGTCCACGACGCGGGTGAGCTGGACGTAGGCGTCGTCGTCCTCGAAGGAGCTGAACTCCACGAAGCGCATTCCGGCGGCCAGCTGCTCCCAGATCGCGGGGCGCCACGGGGTGCGAGCCCCTGCACGAACGGCCTTCTCCACGTACTCGCGCAGGTCGTCGTCGGACCAGGAACGCCGGCCGACGCCCACCAGCGAGAGCTGGGGAGAGCAGGCCGCGGTTCGCCAGGTCGTAGATGGCGGGCAGGAGCTTGTGGCGCGCGAGATCACCGGTGATGCCGAACATCACCAGCACACAGGGGTCGGCGATACGCGGTAAGCGAAGGTCGCGGGCGTCGAGAAGCGGGTTGGCTGCTCGCGCGGGCCGCGACAGCGGTAGCGGAGTCGCAGAGTCGGAGCTGGACACGTCAGCCTTTCTGAGAATCGACGAAGCATGGGGCAGGCAACGGCAACAGACCGGCGGCGAGCTGTCGGCAGACTGCCTAGCACTGTGGTCCGGGGAGCTTCGGTCAGGGCTGCAGCAGGAGACCGAAGGGCCGTGCGAGCCGAATGCCACTGTAACGCGCCCGTGGGGGTCTCACCTGGCAGGGGCAGGCTCACCGTGAGCCGTCACACTCCTTCCAGGGCATGACTGAACCACGGACGATCCTCGTGCGCGAGGGCCGGAGGCGGTAGGGTCAACGGCGTTGACCGGTACCGGTGGGTGTCCGTCGGCGTCTGGACCAGGATCGCCGACGCGTCGTCCTCGCCTCGCGGATCGCAACGAGCATCGTCCGGTACCACGTCTTGGAACCGCAGGGCTGTCACAGGCCTGTCACGCAGGAAAAGGACCTCCATGAGCAGCTTCACCCCGGCACCAGCCACAGCCGACCTCGGTGTCTTCGGGCTGGGGGTGATGGGAGCGAACCTGGCACGCAACCTGGCTCGCCACGGTCACGCGGTCGCCGTCTTCAACCGCACGCTGGCCCGCACCGAGAGGGCTCATCGAACGGCACGGCTCCGAGGGCGACTTCGTGCCCGCGGCCGACCTGAAGGATTTCGTGGCCTCTCTGCGCACTCCCCGCGTGGCCATCATCATGGTCCAGGCCGGAGCAGCTACCGAGGAGGTCATTGAGGAGCTCGCCGCGCTCATGGAGCCCGGTGACATCATCGTCGACGCCGGCAACACTCTGTACACCGACACCCGGCGTCGTGAGGTCTCCCTGCGCGAGCGCGGCCTGCACTTCGTGGGCATGGGCGTCTCCGGCGGGGGAGGGCGCACTCAACGGCCCTTCGATCATGCCCGGCGGTACCGCTGAGTCCTACAGCGCCTGAGCGATGCTGAGTCCATCTCGGCGCACGTCGACGGCGTGCCCTGCTGCACCCACGTGGGCCCTGACGGCGCCGGCCACTTCGTCAAGATGGTCCATAACGGTATCGAGTACGCCGATATGCAGCTCATCGCCGAGGCCTACGACCTGCTGCGCCACGTCGGTGGCTTCACCGTCCCCGAGATTGCTGAGGTCTTCCGCTCCTGGAAGGACTCTGAGCTCGACTCATACCTCATCGACATCACCACCGAGGTCCTCTCCCACACCGATGCCACCACTGGGGAACCGTTCGTCGACGTCGTCGTGGACGCCGCCGGCCAGAAGGGCACCGGGGTGTGGACCACGCAGACGGCTCTTGAGCTGGGGGTCGCCGTGCCCGCCATCGCCGAGGCCACCTCGCCCGCGCCGTCTCCTCAGCCGAGCGCGGCGCGAGCCGCCGTCCAGGCAGCAGACATCGCCCGGGAACCTCGACCTCGACCCTGGCCAACCCCGAGGAGCGGCGCCTTCGTCGACGCCGTCAGGCAGGCCCCTCTACGGCTCCAAGATCGCCGCCTACGCCCAGGGCTTCGATGAGATCGCCACCGCCTCGGCCCAGCTCGACTGGAATATCGACCTGGGGGCCATGGCGCGTATCTGGCGGGGAGGCTGCATCATCCGGGCCCGCTTCCTGGACGACATCACCCGCGCCTCACGACGAGAACCCCGGCCTCGCCAGCCTGCTGACGGCGCCGGTCTTCGCCTCCTCCCTGGCCACGGTGCTGCCCGCCTGGCGCCAGGTCGTGCCACGTCCGCAACCGCCGGTGTCCCGGCCCCGGCCTTCGCCTCCCTGGCCTACGTCGACCAGCTGCGCTCACCGCGACCGCCGGCCGCCCTCATTCAGGGACAGCGCGACTTCTTCGGCTCGCACACCTACCACCGCACGGACGACGTCGAGGGGTCTACCACACGCTGTGGGCCACGTCCGAGCGCACCGAGGAGAAGTGGAGCTGAGCCCCGCCTCAGCCTCCATCCTCCCCACCTTCCGCGAGACTCCCGCACATGACGACGACCGCTCCGGCTCGCTCGGACAGCCTCACGAACCTGCGTCACGAGGAAGCCGCTTTAGCGGGCCTCGGTGTGCCAGGGTGGCCTCCAGCCACGTGGCAATCGACGTCTCCACTGCCATCGATCCCAGTGAGGTCGCCTCAGCGTCCACTGCCGATGAGTCTGCGCATCAGGCGGCCGGCCGAAGGACTGTGGGTGGACTTCGTAGGGTCAGGAGTCGACTCGCTCAGCATCGACGGGCAACCGGTCGCAGTGAGCTGGGACGGCGCCCGTATCATCCTGCCCGTGCTGGATCCGGGCGAGCACACGGTGGAGATCGGGGCGCGCGGCCTGTACTCCAACTCGGGTCAGGGACTGCACCGCTTCCATGACCCGGTTGACGGCGCCACCTATCTCTACACCCACTTCGAGCCCTCAGACGCGCGCGGGCCTGGCCGGTCATGCGAGCAGCCGGACCTCAAGACCCGGTTCTCCCTGGAGGTCACGCATCCGCGCGGCTGGACGGTCATGTCAACACGCGCCCGGTGACGGGCGGCTCGGGCGCCCATGTGCCGGCTGACTCGGCCGACACCGACAGCGGTCAGGTCGGTAGCGACGTCGAGGTGACGTCCTTCGCCTCATCCAGCCTCTGCCCAGCTACCTCACCGCGCTGGCGGCCGGCTCCCTGGCACCGGGTGACCGGGCCAGTGGAGCTCCCTAGCCGTCAGGGCCTGACGATTCCCCTGTCCTGGTCCTGCCGCGCCAGCCTGGCCGACCATCTGACGCCTCCGAGCTCCTCGACCTCACCCGCGCAGGCCTGGACCTCTACGACCGTCCTGCAGCTACGGCTTCCCTGGGACTCCCTACGACAGCGTGCTCGTCCCCGAGTACAACCTCGGTGCCATGGAGAACCCCTGGCTGCGTCACCTTCAACGAGGACCTCACCTCTTCCGCGGGCTGGTCACCCGAGCCCAGAGGGTCTGGGCGCGCCAACAGATCCTCCACGAGATGTGCACATGTGGTTCGGTGCCTCGTCACCCCCGCCTGGTGGGAGGACACCTGGCTCAAGGAGTCCTTCGCCGACCACCAGGGGACCTGGGCGCGAGCGAGGCCGCCGGCTTCACTGAGGCATGGGTGAGCTTCGCCTCCACCCGTAAGGCCTGGGCGTACCTGGAGGACTCCCGGCCGGCCACCACCCACCCCATCGTCGCGCAGGTCGACGACGTCGAGGCCGCTCGTCAGGGCCTTCGACGGCATCACCTACGCCAAAGGGCGCCTCCGTCCTCGAGCAGCTGGTCGCCCACGTGGGCCAGGAGGCCTTCCTGGAGGCAGCCGGGCGTCTCTTCGAGCACAGCGCCTACGGCAACGCCGCCTTGGACGACTTCCTGACGTGCTCGCAGGTATCAGGCCGGGACATGCAGGACTGGGCCCGGGCCTGGCTGCACACCGCGGGTCCCTCCATCCTCACCAACGAGGTGGTCGTGGACTGTGGACGGATCGCCTCGCTGATCCTTTCGCCAGGAGGGCACCGACCCGACCACCGGGGAGCGGTGCTGCGTCCGCACACGCTCGTCGTCGGCCTGTACTCCTTGGACGAGGACGGCGCGTGAGGCGCACTCACCGTCTGCCGGTGACCATGGAGGCCGAGCAGGTCGAGGTCCCGGAGGCGGTGGGATGCCCGCACCCGACGTCGTCCTGGTCAATGACGAGGACCTCACCCACGCCGTCGTGCGGCCGGACGATGACTCTCCTGTCCTGTCTGGCAACCTCGCTCGGGTCCGTCCGCGACCCCATGGCCCCGGGCCCTGGCATGGTCGATGCTGCACAACCTTCTGCGGGACGCCTTCATCGGCTCACCGCTGTTCGTGGAGGCCGTCCTGGCGCACGCCGACGACGACACCGAGCCGGGCACCCTGGCACGCTACTGAGCCAGGCACTGCGAGCAGCCAGCCGGTACAGCGGCCCCAGGACACGTCGGGCGCTACTGGACAGGGCTCCTTGCAGACGACCCGACGAGGGACCCGGAAGACTCTGCGCCCTCCCCGGGCGCGGTGGCTGGGGCAGGCTGTGTGCGCTGCGCCGGGCTCAGACTCTCCCAGCCGTGCGCGCACGCGCTGGTTGAGGCCGCCGGACAGGCGGGCGAGCTCAGCCAGCAGTCGCGCGTCCAGGTGACTGACCGCATCCGCCTGCTTCTCAACGGCGGCCTGCCCGGTCTTGAGCCGGACGCCGACCTGCGATGGCGGGCACTGACGGCCTTTGGCGACTGGACGCCGTCGGCCCTGGCGAGCTCGCTGCACAGCGAAAGGCGGACCCGACGGCCAAGGCATCACCCACTATCTGGAGCGTCCAGCTCGACCTCCCGCGAGGAGCTCAAGACGGAGATCTTCGAAAGGCTCCTGAACGAGAGCCCCTGAGCAACGACCACATCGACGCCCTCATCGCGGGCTTCGCCGTCGACGCTCACCGTGAGCCTCACCGCGCCGTTCACCGTGCGCTACATCCACGCTTTCAAGGGATGTGGTCCGAAGCGCGCCAGGAGATCGCCACCCGGCTAGTGACGGGACTGTTCCCGGTCTGCGGGGACGAGGCTGATGCTCAGGCAGTGGAGGACTGGCTCGAGGGCACCCGAGGCGCCGCCATGGCTCTACGGCGGCTGGTCCTCAAGGGCCTTGACGACCTGCGACGCGCTCTCGCCGCTCGCCGGGTCGCCCCAGCCTCTGACTGAGGGAGCCCGCTCCAGCCGCACCGCGGGACCTTGGGCTATCCTGAGCATGAGTGCGATGCGGTTACCTGTTCGAGACCACGTCCGGTGCCCCGATCACCTTGAGGAGCTGGCTGAGGGCGGACAGCGGGTATGCTTCCGCCATTCACAGCAAGCTCTACGTCGTGATTGACTCGACGCCGGTGCAACGAACGGTATTGTGGTGCGTGAGGGCGGCGCACCGGGCGCCGCAAACGAACCGAGGGGCAGAGAATAATGTCGAGCAGTCCGATCGAGCAGGATCCTCTCCACCCAGACCTTCGGGGTTGCCGATCGTCAACTCGGTCGACTCCCCGGTGGTGGGGGCTGAGCCAGCAGGACGCTGCCGACCGCTGCCCTGCCATCAGGAACCGCGCTCCTTCTGAGTCCACCACAGGCCGACCACCGGTGCGCGATTCCTCCCGGATGCCGAGGAAACGACTGTGGGCGTCACCCGCGTGCCGACATCTTCCTCGACGATGTCACCGTCTCCAGGAAGCACGCGGTCTCCTCCTCCTTGCCTGACCGCGCTACGGGGTTCGCGACCGGCTCGCCCACCGGCGTCTACGTCAACCGCACGCGTCAGCGAGCAGATGGCTCTTCGCTCCGGTGATGAGTCCGGATCGATGAGTACCGGATGACCTGCCACCGCCTGGCCCCCAGGGCGGAGCCGCGTCTCGGTGAGCGCCGCAACCGTACGAAGCGAAGCAGGGACACCCTCCTCGCTGGCAGGCTTCGAGCGCCCGGCCGGTGGAAGTTGGCCCCGCGGCATCTCCCTGAGAGCCGGTGATGCTAAGATCGGGCGAGGTGGTGGACCTCCTCAAGGTGCTGAGGTTCCCGCCCTGCCATCGATCTCCAAGGTCCCGCTATCACGAGGGAGCTTATCCAGTCACCGGGTCCGGAAGCGGCTACCGTCGCTACTCGCAGGCGGATCTGGAGCGTCTGTTACGCCTTGG
>BNJU01002572.1_pt1 | contig 122409 bp, 123 predicted proteins | sample 8539281 | NCBI WGS metagenome assembly BNJU01 (sample SAMD00202456, study PRJDB9452) | human saliva metagenome | isolation source: human saliva | place: Japan | reverse complement strand
CAGTTACGTATTGCTCCCCGCTCCTTCCGCTGCTCCCGGTACTCCTGCGGCGCCGGGACCGAGCCTCCGCCTGATCGGCTGCGGCTCCTCGTCCCGCGCCGTACGCCCCTGTGGGACCGACCGCTGGATTTCCGCCGGAATCACGGAGTCCCACGTCACGTCAGCATACGCCGTGCCCTGCACGCGTCACCCCTGCGACGATCCTGCGATCCCTGGGCCTGTCTCGCCCTGGCGCACCCGCTCCGCCCATCCGCACTTTTCAGGATACCACTTCCGGTCATGAGCAGGCTCTAAGACGAGCAATCCCGTTCCTTTGGATGCTGCAGGGTTTCTGGTAGGGCTGCGCCTCGTGGTGGTCTTCCTGGCGACTGGCGCTGGCCGGTGGCGATCACGGTCGCCTCGGCGCTCGCGGGCATCGGGGTCTGCCATCGGACACTGCACGGTGGGACCCCATCGCCTCACCACCGTGGTGCGCCGGTCCTCCGGTCCCTGCGCGACCCTCTCCCGTGGGGCCACAGGCGCGCTGCATCGCCGGCGTCGCACTGGCGGCGCTTCCCGGGACGCGAGCCAGGGCTCCACCGGGAACCCATCATCGGTGCCTTCAACCCATCCTCCCTCGAGCCCCATGCCCGTGACCCATGTGTCGGTGCTGCAGTGTCACCTCGTCGGTCAGTGGCCAAACCGCCGGTCGCCGTCGGACTGTGGCTGCACGGATGGAGAAGAAGGCACGACGCTGTGCCCAGGAGGCCGACGCCTCAGCCCAGGCCGAGCGCGCCGCCCAGAGCAGACCCGACCACCCGGTTGGCGGACACCGTCAGCCTGCTGCAGGCCGAGCGTGAGCGCGTGCTCGCGAGGTGCGACGGACTCGGCCACCGCCCAGTCGCGCTCGCCCTCCACGCCGCCGCCCTGGAGCAGGGCGTCCTGGAGACGTCGGAGAGCTCGAATGCCCCAGAGGGCTCGCGGGGCGGACTCAGCCGGCGCCGTCGGCGATGACGATCCGCGGCCGCCGCCCAGCGCGTCGCGAGGAGGCCCAGGGCTGCCATGGTGACCCGCGTTCCCTGCTCGCCGAGCTGCGCGAGCCGGTGGGAGGCGGTCGAGCCCGCCCTGCTGCCCTCAGGACCTCAGAGAGAGGTGGTGGACGGGTCCTGCCGCCCGCCAGCCGCTGAGCTCCTCGATCTACCTGGAACCACGCTGCGCAGGCCGACGAGGGTGCTCTCGCGAGCCGTCTACCGGATCGTCCAGGGTCCCTGACTAACGCCCGCAAGCACTCGCCCGGTACGAGTGTAGCAGCTGCGTCGAGGGCGGTCCGGACACCGGTATCGACATCACCCGCTCCAACCGGATCTCGACCGAGCCGGAGGCTCTCGAGGGCAGAGCAGGCCGAGGCGCCTCAGGCGCGGGCGCTGACCGAGGCGCAGCGTCAGGACCTGGAGTCGTCGTCGGCGACCCCAGGGCGGCTCGGGCCTGCGCGGCATGGCCCAACGGGCGGCGATCTGCGGCGGCACGTTCCACGCCGGCCCCGGACGGCCAGGGGCAGGTTCGTCGTAGCGCGCACCTGCCCGGCGCCGGCGTGAGTCACCCGCACCAGTCGCCGAGCGGCCGCCAACCAGTATCTGGAACAGCCCGAGATCGGAGATACACGGTCTGCGCGCAGCTCACGGGATGCACCATCTGGGGCCTGGGCCGTTGGGATGGTGAATGTGGCGCACGCACCTCAGGCTGTCCTGTGCCCGATCCTCTGCCGCCCTGGCCTCCTCGGCCTCCTGGTCCGCTTCCCCGCACCGGCCCGCCCGGTCCGTGTCATCCTCGTCGACGACGACCCACTGACCCGCGCCGCCATCAGCCGCTCCTGAGGCCGAGCCAGACTACGTCAGTCGTCGCCGAGGCCGGAGACGGCCGTGAGGCGATTGACGTGGTGGGTCGTATCGAGGCCGACTATCGTGCCATGGGACCCGCGCATGCCCGTCATGGACGGGACCGAGGCCACCCGCCAGATCTGCAGCGCACCGCGCCACCCCACGTCGTGGCGCTGACCACCTGGGACGTCGACGACGCCGTCGTGCGTCATTGGAGGCCGGTGCGGTGGCTACCTGCTCGCTACTCCGCCTCCGAGGAGCCCAGGCCGGGCTGCGTCGGGTCATGGCGGGCGAGTCGGTGTTTCTCGCCAGCGCTTGCCGAGCTGCTGCGATATGTTCAGCCGACGGCACTGACGATGACGGCCTGCGACCTTCGCTCTGAGGAGCGTCAGCACGCCGTGGCCCAGGCTCAGCAGGCAGCGGCGAGGCTCAGCCGGCACGCGAGCTCGAGGTCATCGCCGCGGCCGCCGAGGGACTGACCACTGAGGAGATCGCGAACCGGCTGCACATCCTCGGTCTCAACCGTCAAGGCCCACCTGCGCAGTGCGCAGGAGCGGGTCGGTGCCCGTAAACGGGTGCACCTGGCGGTCCTCGCCGAACGCGCCGGGCTGCGGGACAGAGCCACCCCGACCGGTGAGAGCTGGCGGCGCGCGCCTGCCTGATTCGCGTCAGCGGCGGGCATCCTGCGCGCCCGGGACGGAAATGGCTGCCCGACGGCGCCGGAATGCCCCGCCTGGGGTGACACTGCACCCGGCCACGTGGAATGACCCCGTCGTAGGTGACGGCCTGCTGGATGAGCGTCCCGGGCTCGAGGGATGCAGCCTGAGGCGTGCGGTCTGCTACCCGCAGCCGATGCTGTCAGCCCTCAGGTGCATGCCCTCTGACGACGCGCGCGGGCTCGGTTGTCCGCGCGTAAGGAGTGGCAGAGGACGGTGGAGTGCGCCGCGACGAAACCGGGGCAGTTGTCCGCACACACGGAATATCAGAGGACCGGCGAGGTGCGTCCTCACGCGCAGGCCGGGGGCGCCTGGGCTGACGGTGATCGTCGCAACACGACCCTCTATCGAAAGAGTGACTGGTGTCCCAGGCCAGGAAAGCCTGGAACACCAGTCACCTGAGCGAAGAGGATACCCTCGCGCGCGCGCCATGGACCGTCAGGCGCTCAGCCGCCGTTATTCATGTTCCCACCGCCGGGATTGATTACCCGCTGCGCGCTGCTGGTTGTTGTTATTGTTGTTGTTGTACCGTCTTTACCGGAGGAGACCGTGAGGTTGACGGTAGAACCGGCGCTCACCTGCTCGCCGGCCTCGCCTCGTGCCGATGACCTTATTGGGCGTCCAATTTTCGTCAGAGGTCTCGGTGATGACGGTGACGTTGAGTCCGAGCTTCCAGATCGGCGAGTTGGCTCCTCGACGGTCTTCCTGCTGAGGTTACTGGAATCGTCCGTTGTCGCGCCGCTGGAGAAGCTCTCACGGTGATCGTGTCTCCGAGGAGACGCTGGAGCCCGCGCCGGGTTGGAGGAGACGGCCTTGCCGCGCTCAACTCAGCAGAGGCGACGTCGTCGCCCTTCTGAACTGCAGGCCGGCGTCCTCAATGGACTTCTTCGCCGTGGCCTCGTCCTGGCCGGAGACGTCGAGGGACGGAGGTGTTCCCGGTGGAGAGCACCAGGTCCACCCTGGTGCCGCGCGCAACGGAGTTCCCGCCTGCGGGTTGGTGTAGATGACCCGGTCCTGGCGACCGTGGCGGAGTCCTCCTGGGAGGTGTTTCGCCTTCGAGCCCGGCCTCCCTGAGGGCCTTGCGGGCGTCCTCCTGAGTCTTGCCGGACAGGTCGGGAACCTTGACCATCGCCGATCCGGTGGAGAAGTGCACGGTGACGGTGGAGCCCGGCTCGACCTTCGTGCCCTGCCCGGGTCGGAGGAGACGGCAGTCCCGCACCGACCTCCTCGTTGGCGACCTCGTCCTGGCGAACTTCAGGCCGGCGTCCTCAATGGTCTTCCCTGGCCGATTCCTCGTCCTGACCGGAGGTGTCGGGGACCTCCACCTTACTGATGGTCGCACCCGGCGTCGGGGTGGGTACGTTGTCGAAGGCTCCTGAGGCCCACCGTCCGGCGACGATGGCCAGCGCCACGAACAGCAGGAACACGAGGACCCAGATCCAGGCGTGGCTCTTGGACTCTTCCGGGCTCCTCGCCTCCTTCACCGTGGATGCCGGAGAGGGCCCGGAGGGCACCTGGGCGAAGGAGGAGGTGGGCTGAACTGGTTCGGCGGCCGGTGAGGCCATGACTCGAGGTGGCTGGGGACCAGGAGTCGGCGGCCGGCGCGGCCACGGACAGGCTCCCGGCGGCCGCCTGCAGTGTCGGCGCGCATGTGGGCGGCGTCCTGGTAGCGGTCCTCGCGGCTCTGGCCAGGGACTTGAGGATCACCCGGTCCAGGGACTCGGGCACATCGGCCGCCAGCGAGGAGGGCGCTTGGGGAATCTCCCGCACGTGCTGGTAGGCGATGGCCACGGCGGAGTCGCCCTGAAGGGCGGCTGGCCGGTGAGCAGCCTGCAGAGAAGACACCCGGTGGAGTACAGGTCCGAGCGGGCGTCCACGGACTCGCCGCGGGCCTGCTCTGGGAGAGGTACTGGGCGGTGCCCACCACCGTGTGCGTCTGGGTGACCGTGGAGGCGGAGTCCTCAATGGCCCGCGCAATGCCGAAGTCCACGACCTTCACGGCGCCGGTGGAGGTCAGCATGATGTTTCCGGGCTTGATGTCACGGTGGACGATCCCACCCGGTGGGAGTACTCCAGGGCGTCCAGGACCCCGGAGACGATCTCCGCGGGCCTCAGCGATCGGGACGGCTCGCCCTCGCTGAGGAGCTCACGCACCGTGTGCCCTCGATGTACCCATGACGATGACGGTGCGGCTGGCGCCGCCCTGGCTGGAGGAGCTCCTCCTCACCGGAGTCGTAGACGGCGACGACGGCGGGTGGTTGAGCGCCGCTGCGGACTGGGCCTCCCGGCGGAAGCGGGCCTGGAAGGTGGGGTCGCCGGCGATGTCCGAACGCAGCAGCTGATGGCCACGACCCGCGACAGGCGAGTGTCGTAGCCGAGGTGCACCCTCTGCCATACCACCACGTCCGATGAGGTCGCGGATCCTCGTAACGGCCCGCGAGGACCTGGGGGAACTGACTGGTCACAGTACCTCCTGACAGGGATGCTCAGCATCAAGGCTGGCACGACCTGATGCGCATGGGCAAGCGTACCCGTGCTGTGCAGGGTGATGAGCGAGAGCTGCGGATGAGGGCCCTGAGCGTCAGCAGGTTGAGGCCGAGGAAGGAGCGTCCCTGAGGCGTGCCGGGCGGTGCGCGACGGCGTCGGCCTCGGCCGCGTGACGGCCGGGACGCACGGCGGCGGGCCGGGGCAGCTCGCGGGTCTGCGGGCCGCGGCGGCCAGTGGACTCCCAGCCGAGCGCCTCACGGGGATCCTACGCGTCCGTGGGCAGGTTCACCACTGCCCGGTCCAGGGCGCGGGCCACCTCGCGGCGGAGTGCGGCCGGTCGGAGGGCTTTGGCGAGCAGCTTGAGAATGATGGCCTGGACCTGGGGGGACGGCGTCGGGGAGGGCGGGCACCTCCTCGTTGACGTGGGCGACGGCGATATCGACCTGGGTGGCTCGCTGAAGGGGGCGCCCCACCAGGGCCTCGTCAGGCGATGATGCCCAGCCCGTAGAGGTCGCTGGCCGGGTGGGCCATGTTCCCCATGGCCTCGCTCGGGGGGAGGTACTGGGCGGTGCCCATCACCATGCCGGAGGCGGTCAGCGGGCGCTGGTTGATGCCGGTGGAGATGCTGAAGTCGGTGAGCTTTGGCCAGGCCCCTCGCGGGTTGATGAGGATGTTGAGGGCTTGACGTCCCGGTGGACGACGCCGAGTCGTGGACGACCTGAGGGCGCGGGCGACCTGCGCCAGGACCGGCAGGATCCGGCGGGTGACAGGGTCCCTTCTCGGCGATGATGTCGGACAGGGCGCGCCCTGACGAGCTCCATGATGAGCCAGCTGGTCCCTGTCCTTCTCCCCGGAGTCCAGGACGACGGCGAGGTTCGGTGGCGCAGCCCTTGAGTTCTTGGCCTCCGCACGCAGGCGGGACAGGGAAGATCTCGTCACCGGTCAGCTCGGGCGCAGGATCTGGCGGCCACGGCCCGACCCGAACGCAGGTCGGTGGCGCGCCACACCCGGGCCCATGCCGCCCAGAGCGATCTGCTCGACCAGCTCGTAGCGGCCCTGGAGCTGAGCTCGGCAACAGGTTTCACTGGTTCACCGCCGCATCGATGACCTGGCGGCGACGGGTCCGGCGATCTCGCCGCCGGTGGCGCCGTCCTCGGTCTCCCGCATTGCCGTCGAGCACGACGGCCAGGGCGATCTCAGGCTTGTCGATGTCGGTGCCGGCGAAGCCCACGAACCAGGTGGTGGGCTGCTGTCCGTGCCGGTCTCGGCGGTAGCTGGTCTTGCCAGCCACCCTGACCCCGGAGACCTGGGCGCTGGTGCCGTGCCCCTCGGCGACGGCGGTCTGCATGAGGGAGGACAGGGAGGGGCGGTAGCCGAGTCGATCAGGGTGCGGGCCACCTTCGTGAGGTGGAGCTGACCTCGTTGAGGTCGGGGTCCAGGGTGCGCGAGACCAGGTAGGGGTCATCTGCTCGCCCTTGTTGGCCAGCGGTGGCGGCCACCATCGCCATCATGAGGGGGTCGCCTGCACTGAGGCCTGACCGATGCCGGCCATCGCGGTCTGCGCCTGGAGTCGTTGTGCGGGTAGGTCGACGGCGTGACCTTCAGCGGGATGGACAGGTCGGAGTCGAAGCCCCAGTTCTTCGCCTCCTGAGAGCCCTCCTCGCCGACGTTGATGGCCAGCTGCGCGAAGGGGGTGTTGCAGGACTCGGCGAAGGCTTTGGAGAAGGTGAGTCCGACCGCCGGCAGGACTCCCCGCCGTAGTTCTCCAGGGAGTGGCTGGTGCCCGGCAGGGTGATGGTGTCGGGGGCGTCGACCTCCTGATCGGGCTGATCTTGCCGGTGCGCAGTGCCGCCGCCGTGGTGATGATCTTGAAGGTCGACCCCGGCGGTGCAGCGGTTGCCGGCGATGGCCCGGTTGTCCAGGGGACGGGAGGAGTCCTGGCTGAGGGTCGCGTTAGCCCTCATTGGCGGCGTTCCTGCGTGGTCGCGAAGGCCGAGGGGTCGTAGGAGGGTGGAGACCAGCGCCAGGATGGCCCCGGTCTTGGGGTCCAGGGCGACGACGGCGCCCTCGCGCCCGGCCAGGGCGTCGTAGGCGCCTGCTGGATCTCGGGCTTGATGGTCAGCTCCACGGCCCCGCCCCGCTGGGAGTCACCGGGTGATGAGGGTCTTGATCCGGGAGGAAACAGGAGGGGTCATCCCCTGTTGAGCACGGAGTTGCCTCCTCTCCATGCCGGTCATGGAGGCGAAGGCGGGAGAAGCACCCGGTCACCGGGGCGTAGAGCGGCCCGTTGGCGTAGACGCGCTGATAGTCCTCAGAGCCCTGGCCGTCGTCGGACTTCTGGTGCTGGCGATCGTGGTGCCGCTGGCCAGGAGGATCGGGCCCCCGCTCGGTGTCGAAGGTCGGCTGACGGTACGGCGGTTGCGCGGGTCGGAGTTGAGGGCCCCGTTGGCCGACCACGACTCCCACACGGAGGGGCGGGCCAGGCCCTGGACGCTGGTGACGGACAGGGCCAGCGTGGCGAACATGACCAGCACCAGGAAGGCGACCCTGACGGATCTGTCGGTTCGCGGCAGCTGCCTCCCGTCAGTGTCCTCGGTGAAGCCCGGGGCCCGCGATGAGCGCAGGGTCGCCCGTCCGGTGCGGTGCGCGGAGGTGGCGCCTCGGACCGACGGCGACGGCGGGCCGGGCGTCATCCTCCAGGTTGCCGAGGCCGGATGCGGCCGACGGGGAGGCGTAGCCCCCGGCGTCGGCCGGTGAGCCTCCAGCCGGTGCGTCATCGGCGGCCTGGGCCATCGACTCCTCGGCCCGGCGTCCTGGACCCGACGGCGCAGGGACAGCGGCAGCTCGGCGGTGTCGATGATCCGCGGCGCGTGGGTGGCCGGCCGCCGGGCGGCGTCGGACAGGCGCAGCAGGAGGGCCAGGATGATCCAGTTGGCGATGAGTGAGGAGCCGCCGTAGGCCAGGAAGGGCAGGGTCAGCCCCGTCAGCGGGATGAGCCGGGTGACACCGCCGATGACCACGAAGATCTGCAGGGCGACGGCGAAGGACAGGCCCACGACCAGGAGCTTGCCGAAGCCGTCGCGCAGCAGCACGGCGGTGCGAGTCCCTCGCTGGATGAGGACGAGGAGAGCAGAGGAGGACGAGCGTGCCGGTCAGCTCCCAGCTCCTCACCCAGTGAGGCGAAGATGAAGTCGAGTTGGCGAAGGTGACCAGGGTCGGTGAGCCCGCCAGCCGGCGCCCATGAGCCCGCCGGTGGACATCCCTGAACATGCCCGTCAGCAGCTGCCAGGAGCCGCCCGCGGCGTTGTATACGGCATTGTCGGTGGCGTGGAGCCAGCCGTTGATGCGCTGCTGGACGTGGTTGAGGTGCGTGGCCGCGAACCAGGCCGCCGGGAGGAACAGGGCGGCACCGATGAGCAGCCAGGAGGGCCGGTCAGTGGCCACGTACAGGACGACGACGAACAGGCCGAACAGCAGCACTGAGGAACCCAGGTCCTTCTGCAGGACCAGGACGAGATGCTCACGCCCCACACGATGAACAAGGGCCCAGGTGCCGGGCGCGCGGCAGGCTCATCCACAGGACCTTCGGGACTCGCCAGGCCAGGCTGTCCCGTTGGCCACGAGGTAGGGAGGCGAAGACCGCCAGCAGCACCTTGGACAGCTCGGCCGGCTGGAAAGCTCATCAGTCGATCCGGATCCAGATGCGGGCGCCGTTGATGCTCTGAGCTGATCCTCGGATGAAGGGAAGGACGAGGAAGACCAGGCCGGACCACATGGCCCACCGGTCCCAGCGTCGCAGGCGCCGGTAGTCGCGCAGCAGGAGGCGTGACGGCGAAGAGATGACGCCCAGCAGCGTCCAGACCAGCTGCTGGAGCCCACTAGAACTGCCACTGCTCGTTGGCCTCATAGGCCGAGATCCAAGCGTCGGATCGCTGGCCAGGCCGATCCTGTTGAGCGCCACTGTCCGGCAGGAGCACCGGATCGGCTCCACGGGGCGGCGTAGCGCACACAGGTGCATGAGGACGGTCAGGACGAGGAAGGCGATGTACGCCCACGGTCTGCGCCGGGGAGGAGCCCGTGCGGTTGAGAGCGGTGAGCACGAAGCCGCCCAGCCCCAGGACCAGGGCGACGCCGAAGCGCCGCCTCCGCCCAGCGTCCCTGAGTATCGAGCGACGCCGGCGGGCTGGATGGTCGCGACGCCTGCGGGAGCGCCCAGGGGGACCGGGAGCAGCAGTCATCTCACCCTCCTGCCCGGGCTTGGCGGGCTGGGTCGGTGGCGGAGGCCAGCGACGGGTGGAGGAGGACGAGGAGGAGGGCTTGCCGTGGGGCTCGCGGTGACTGCGGGCGGGGCCTGCTTGCGGTAAGAGCGGACCGTCTGTCCACGTAGGTCTCCGCGGCGCTCATCGACGACTGGGTGACGGTGGCCTCCAGGCGCTCGCGGATGTTGTGATCGAGGGCCTCCACGGGCAGGTCCGCGTGAAGTCTTGACCGAGTGGCTCAGCTTGAGCGGGCCGACGGACTGGGGGATCCCTGGTAGATGGCGACCCTCGCCCTTGTAGGTGGAGACGTAGCGGGTCTGGGTCCAGCGGAGAACAGGGCGCTGGCGCCGACGAGCGTGGCCAGCAGGACGAGGCTGCCCACGAGGACCCGACGGCGGTGGCGTCGGGCCTTCTCTGGGTGGCGGCCTCGGCGGCGATGGCCTCGTCGACCTCGGAGGACTCCTTGGCGGAGGCGGCCTCAGGGCTTGTCCTCCAGGGTGGCCATGAGGGCCGCGGCCTTCGCGGCGGGGCTGGCGGCCTCGGTGTCCTTGGCCTCGGCCTGCTCGTCGCCGGCACGGTGGGCGGCTGCGGCGCGCTCCTGGGCGAGGCGCTCGGTGGCGGCGCTGCCCACCACCTGCGGGACGGTCTGGGGCTCGGGGTCGTCCCTGACGACGTCGAAGACGACGGCGGTGACGTTGTCCGTCCGCCGGCGCGCAGGGCCAGGTCAATGAGCTGGTCGGCGGCCTGACCAGGGGTCGGCGACGCCGGCCAGGACCTCACCGATGGTCTCGGCGGTCACCGGGCTGCTCAGGCCGTCGGAGCACAGCAGCCAGCGGTCGCCGGGAACGGCCTCGCGGATCGACTCGTCGAGCTGGACCTCGCCCTCGGTGTCCCCCAGGACGCGCAGGAGGACCGAGCGCTGGGGGTGCTGGCGGGCCTGGTCCAGGGTCAGGCGCCCGGTCTCCACGAGGTACTCCACGAAGGTGTGGTCGGTGGTGACCTGGGTGAGGGTGCCGTCGCGCAGCATGTGGGCGCGCAGTCGCCCACGTGGACCATGGCGAGCTTGTTGCCGCTGCGCATGACGCCGATGCAGGTGGTGCCCAGGCCGGCGAGGTCGGGGTCCTGCGAGGACAGGGTGACGAGCTCGGTGTGGGCGGCCTGGACGGCGTCGCGCATGAGGCCCAGCAGCTCGCCGGCCTGGTGGGAGTCGGCGTCCAGGGCATGAGGTGCTCGACGGCGACCGCCGAGGCGATGTCTCCGCCCGCAGGTCCGCCCATCCCGTCGCACAGAAGGCACAGGTGGGGGCCGGCATGCCCGAGTCCTGGTTGGACTGGCGGACCAGGCCGACGTCGGGCGTGCGGCGAAGCGCAGGGAGATGGTCGTGAGCGCAGCTCCAGCGTCGTTTGGCCGATTCGGACAGGAATGTTCATGGGAGCTCCACGGCGCCGTGCACGGGCGGCCGTCCATCATGGTTCCGTTGGGGATCCCAGGTCCTCCAGCCACCAGGCGCCGTCCTCGGGGAAGACGCGGGCGTGGCGCGATGAGGCGTAGGGTCATCGAGGACCAGGGTGCAGGGAGGGTGAGCGGCCGATGATGATCGACGAGGGGCTCAGGGGCACGGTCGAGCCGGGCCAGGGGGCCCTCGGTGATGACCACGGCGGGTGCGCTGCGGCGTCGGCCCCTGGGGGCGGGCCCGAAGGCTGCTCGGGAGCCGCCCGCGGAGCGTCGACGTGACGGGCAGCGACGGGGAGTCGGCTATATCGCGGCGCATGACGCGCACGATGAGGTACAGGAAGAACCAGAGCAGGGACCAGATAGCCCAGCCGCAGGATCGTGAAGGCGAGTGCGCTCAACCGTTGACTCCGCTGTTCTGGGTGCCATCCAGAACAGGATCTGGGTGCGGCCGATGGTGAGGGTGCTGCGTCCACGAGCGTGACGGCGTCGACCCGCTGGCCCCTCGACGAAGGTGCCGTTGGTGGAGCCCAGGTCGCTGGCGATGGCGTTGCCGTGCGTCAGGCGGATCTCCAGGTGACGGCGGGAGACGCCGGAGTCGTCGACGATGATGTCCGCCTCCGAGCCACGCCCGATGACGGTGACCGGCCCGGTGAGCAGGTAGCGCTGGCCGTTGATGTCGACGATCGGGTGCGCCGGGGTGGCGGTGGCGGAGGCGGCCGGGGCGGCGGCGCCGCGTCGCGTGGAGGACTCGATCTCGATGGCCGGGGCGTTGGGGTTGTTGTTGACGAGGAAGGAGACCTCGACCGGGCCGACGAAGGAGTAGCCCTGGTCCGCGGCGTGCGAGGTGGCGACCTCCTCCATCTGACGCACCATCTCGTCCTGGTCCCCAGGCGGTGATGCGCTCAATGCTCGGCGGGGTGAGGTGGATGCGGAAGATGTTGGGGAACCACGGAGCGGTCGCGGGCGAAGGACGCGGCGCGCTTGTCCATGGTCTCGCGGGCTTCGAGGCGATCTCGATGGGCTCGATGTCGTCCGAGAAACGGGACATGGCGCGGTTCGTGACGTTCTCGACGCCCTTCTCGAACTTGTCCAGGAATCCATGGACAGTACCTCCCCAAATATGGTGTGGCGGCCCCGGGATGGAGCCGGGGAGACGGGACTGTCCCGCCTCGCTATGGGCCTGCACGGACCTGCGTGCAGGCCGATACCGTTCCCATCGTAACGGTAGCGAAGCCATCGCAGGGAAGACGGCCCCCTCTGTGTGAGGTAATTGTGTCGTGAGCGGTCTCACGGCCGGATATGGCGGTGAGGATTGGACGCGGGAGGGGATGGCAGCTGGTCTCATGCCTCGCTTCTCGCGCGAGTGGCGGAATTGGTAGACGCGCACGGTTCAGGTCCGTGTGATCTTACGATCATGGGGGTTCGAGTCCCCCCCCGCGCACAGAACGGAAAGGCCCGGGCCACATGGTCCGGGCCTTTCGCTGTCTCTGGTTCCCGGGTTGGCCGCCTTGTTCGGGTCCCGCGGCGGGGCGGCCTACTCCACGGGGGTCGGGATCCACTGGCCGAGGGTTGTGCGTACTGCACGAGGGCCCACCACCCGGAGTACCCCGACCCTCCTTCAGTAGCGCCCCACCCTCGTGCAGTGCATGCACGGCGTCTGAGCGGCCCCGTCCTTGAGGCAACCTTGTCTGCGCGGGGTGGTGCGGCGTCGTTCCCGTGTGACGGGGGAGTCAGGCGGAGGCGGGGCGCGCGTGCAGGCGGCGCAGGAGGTACCAGGCGGCCAGGGCCCCGGCCCAGGCGCCGACGGCGTTCTGACCGACATTGGCCAGCGAGGGGCGCCGCTCCAGCATCGGCAGGAGACTCTGGAGCACCTCGGCGCTCAGCCCGACCACGCAGCCCACCAGCGCCCACATCCACCAGGGGATGTCCCGCCAGCCCACGACCGCGCAGAAGGTGGCCGGCGCCAGCATCACCAGGTTGAGGACGACGTCCTTGCCCTCGGAGCTGAGGAAGCCCGGTCCCATGGTGTCCTTGAGCTCGGCGACCTCGCGCCCGGAGGGCCACACCACCGCCACGCAGACGATGGCCAGCAGGATGATCGCCGAGACGCGGGCGAACCGCTCGTAGGAGGCCCGGCCCGGGGAGTGGGCCTTGGAAGGCTGCGGGCCCGTGGTGCGGCCGGCCGACGGCGAAGCGGCCGACGCCGGTGATATCCCCCAGGAGGTGTCAGGGGACTCGGCGGACGTCAGTGCGTCGGGCGCGGGCTGCTGGGCGGGCACGCTCACGACGCTACCGCCCGCCCTCCGGGAACCCCGGCAGGCGGGCGGTAACGATCAGAGCACATCGGGGCGCAGGACCGTGTCCCGGCTCAGCAGCAGCTGGCGTTGATCTCCGTCTCGGCCTGCTTGGCCCGGGCGCGCCAGAACTCGCGCTCACTCATGGGGCCGTGCCCGGAGCCGTGGGCGCCCCCGTGTCCGTGGGGGCACTGCGCGTGCTCGCGGGCGTAGCGCTCCAGGTAGCGGTCATAGGCGGACTCCCCGGTCATGTCCCGCCACAGGGTGCGGGCCCGGGTCAGGACCTGGCGGACCCGACGTCGGGCGCTGGGCCGATCCGCCGGCTGCGGCGTCGAAGAGGCCGGCGTCATGACTTCTCCGCGTGGGCCTTGTGTGGGATGAGGGCCGGGTCGCCCACCTGCTCGTACTCCCGGGAGACCTTCTTCATGAGCGAGGAGGCGATCATCGTCTCGGGCGCGTAGAAGTTGGACTCCTGGTACGGGTCCTCCGACGTCGTCGTGTCCCGGTTGCGCAGCGTCTGGACGATGCGGATGAGGGCGCAGACCATGACGAAGGCGACCATGACCAGGAAGATGATCGACAGCGTCCCCTGAATCATCGTGTTGCGCACGATCGCCCGGGTCTCCTCGATCTTGGCTGGGTCGGTGAGCGTGCCCAGCTTGGCCACGGCCTCGCGATGCTGCTGGAAGTAGCCCACGAGCGGGTCGCTGGAGAAGATCTTCTGCCACGAGGCCGTGAAGGTGACGGCCGTGTCGAAGACCAGCGGGATCGCGGGGATCCACACCCACTTGGTGTAGCCCTTGCGCACCACCATGACGGTGACCACCAGCAGCGCCACGGCCGCGATGAGCTGGTTGGCGATACCGAACAGCGGGTAGAGCGTCTGGATGCCGCCGCGCGGGTCGGTGACACCCATGAGGAGCAGCGCCCCCCACGAGGCGACGACGACCGCCGTGGTCCCCCAGGCGCCCACGTGCCAGGACGGGTCCTTGAACTTGGGGAAGGCGTTGCCCAGCGCGTCGGAGAGCTGGAAACGGGCCACGCGGGTGACGGCGTCGACGGCCGAGAGGATGAACAGGGCCTCGAACATGATGGCGAAGTGGTACCAGAAGCCCATCATGGCCCGGCCTCCGCCGATCTGGTGGAGGATGTGGGCGATGCCCACCGACAGGGTGGGGCGCCGCCGGTGCGCGAGACGACGTTGGGCTCGCCGACGTCGCTGGCCAGGCGCTCCAGGGCCTCGGCGCCCGTGTAGGTCTTGGGGTTGCCGTTGTTGTCCCAGGAGTCCCACTCGGGGGTGGGCTTGCGGCCCTGGGCGTCGGTGACGCCGAGGTTGGCCACGGCGACCTCAGCGAGCTTCTCGCAGTGGTGCTCGGGGTCGTCGGTGGTCTTGCAGGGGGCCGCGGCCACCGTCTCGGGGCCGGCGAGCTTGTTCATGGTCGCCGTCGAGGTGTTCATGGAGAAGTAGATGCCCGGGCTCAGCGAGACCGCGGCGGCCAGCGCCATGATGGCCACGAAGGACTCCATGAGCATGCCGCCGTAGCCGATCATGCGGACCTGAGTCTCCTTCTCCACCATCTTGGGGCTGGTGCCCGAGGGAGACCATGGCGTGCATGCCGGACAGGGCGCCGCAGGCGATGGTGATGAACAGGAAGGGGAAGAGGGTGCCGGCGAAGACCAGGGCCCGCGGTGTTGAAGGCGAACTCGGTGACGGCGGACATCTCCACCAGGGGGCGCACGATGATGATGCCCAGGGCCAGGATCGTGATCGTGCCGACCTTCATGAAGGTCGACAGGTAGTCGCGCGGGGTGAGCAGGACCCACACGGGCAGGACCGCAGCCAGGAAGCCGTAGATAATCATGGCCCACACCAGGGTCTTGGGGGACAGGTGCAGGTAGTGGCCGAAGGAGGACTCGGCCACCCAGCGCCCGCCGATGATGACGGCGATGAGCAGGCCGAAGCCGACGAAGGAGACCTGCGTGATCTTGCCGGGCTGGACGAAGCGCAGCCACAGGCCCATCGCGATGGCGATCGGGATCGTCATGCCCACCGAGAAGACGCCCCAGGGGGAGGCGGCCAGGGCGTTGACGCAGACCATGGCCAGGACCGCCAGGACGATCATGAGCATGACGAAGACGACGATGGTCGCCACGATGCCGCCGATCCGGCCGATCTCGTCAGTGGCCATCTGGCCCAGGGAGCGGCCGCGGCGCATGGAGAAGAACAGGACGAGCATGTCCTGGACGGCGCCGGCCACGAGCACGCCGATGATGATCCACAGGGTGCCGGGCAGGTAGCCCATCTGGGCGGCCAGGACCGGGCCGACCAGCGGGCCGGCGCCGGCGATGGCCGCGAAGTGGTGGCCGTAGAGGACGACGCGGTGGGTGGGGTCGAAGTCGCGCCCGTTGTTGATGCGCTCGGCCGGGGTGGCGTTGGTGTCGTCAGGGGCGCATGATGCGCCGCTGGATGTAGAGGGCGTAGAAGCGGTACCCGATCGCATAGGTGCACACGGCGGTGACCACGAACCAGATGGTGTTGACGTGCTCGCCGCGCACGACCGCCAGCATCCACCACCCCAGGACACCCAGGGCGGTGATGGCCACCCATGTGGCGATCCGCGCGGGTGTCCATCGATTGTCAGGACGTATGCCGACGGGGACGCCGTCGGCGTTGCGGATGATCCGCTTCTCCTCCTCCGGTGAGTAGGTCGGCAGAGAGGCTTCTTTCTGGGGCATCGGGATTCCGTTCTCGTCGTCGAGAAAAGGTGTGACGTCATCGTCTCCGGTGACCCTCCCAGGGTATTCCTCCTGGTGGCGGAAAGGAAGCAATCGTGAGACCGACGGCGGGGCGTTCGTCTTTCGCCTCGACATCAGCGCCATTTATCCCACCTATCGAATAATGCTTCCGGTGGCCGCCGTGCGGCGTCATGCCTGATGCTGACGGGCCCGGGCCGAGACCGGTGCGCGGGGTTCGGGGCCTGCGACTACCCTGGCGTCGTGTCCGTGCTCCATCCCGTCCTCGACGTCCTCGCGCAGGCGCCGATCCTCACCGTCTTCCTCGTCATCGGCCTGGGGACCGCCGTCGGGCAGATCCCGCTGGGGCCGATCCGCTTCGGCGCCGCCGGGGCGCTCTTCGTGGGCCTCGCGGTGGGCGCCCTCGACCCCCGGCTCGGCGCCGACCTCACCCTGCTGCGCAGCCTCGGCCTGGCCCTGTTCTGCTACACCGTGGGACTGGCCGCCGGCAACACCTTCTTCCGTGACCTGCGCAGGCAGCTGCCGCTTATGGCCCTGTGCGTCGTCGCGCTCGTGATCGCCGGCGCGGCGGGCGGCCTCTACTCCCACCTGACCGGGGTGAGCCCCGCCATGGACTCCGGCGCCTACGCGGGGGCCCTGACCTCGCCGGTGCTCGACGCCGCCATCGAGGCGGCCGGCACCCAGGAGCCCGCCGTCGGCTACGCCCTGGCCTACCCCGTGGGCGTCGCCGTCGCCATCCTCATCGTGGCCGGGGTCGTGGGGCGCACCTGGCCGGGGCGGCGCGACCCGCGGCCCGCCAGCGCCGACGGCATCACCGCCACCAGCGTCTACCTCCTGCAGCGGGTGGCCCTGGGCGAGATGAAGGCCTTCAAAGAGGGCCGCATCCGCATCTCCTACCTGGAGCGCGACGGCGAGACCCGGGTCGTGGCCCCCGGTGAGGAGCTGCTGCCCGGGGACAAGGTCGTCATCGTCGGGGCGCCGGCCGCCGTCGAGTCCGCCATGCACGACCTGGGCACCGGGCTCCACAACTGCCTGGCCAAGGACCGCACCGCCGTCGACTTCCGGCGCCTGACCGTCTCCTCGACACGGGTGGCCGGGCGCACGATCGCAGAGGTGGACATGCCCGGGTCGCTTCCAGGGCGTCATCACTCGCGTCAAGCGCGGCGACCTGGACCTGCTGGCCCGCGAGGACCTCGTCCTGGAGCTCGGGGACCGGGTGCTGGCGGTCGTCCCCAGCGATGAGCTCGAGAAGGCCGCCGACTGGTTCGGGGACTCCGAGCGCTCCATCGCCCAGATCGACGCCTTCTCCGTCGGGGTCGGCATGGCGCTCGGCGTGCTCCTGGGGCTGGTGGCGATCCCGCTGCCTGGCGGCATCACCCTGCGGCTCGGGGTGGCGGCCGGGCCGCTCGTCGTCGGCATGATCCTGGGGTGGGTGGGGCGCACCGGGCCCTTCGTGTGGGGCTGCCGCACGCCGCCAACTCCACCATCCGCCAGCTGGGGCTGCTGTTCTTCCTGGCCGCGATCGGGCTGGCCTCGGGGCCGGACTTCGCGGCCTCGGCCTTCTCGATGACGGGACTCAAGGTGGGGATGCTCGCCGCGCTCATCGTGGTGGTCAACGCGATCGTCCTGCTGGCCGGGGCGCGCTGGGCCGGGGTGTCCGCGCAGCGCGCCTCCGGCGGCCTGGCCGGGCTCGTCGGGCAGCCCGCGATCCTCGCCTTCGCCCTGTCCAAGCGCGATGACGAGCGCATCGAGGCCGGCTACGCGACCCTGTTCGCCCTGGCCATCGTCGTCAAGATCGTCATGGTCCAGGTCCTCGTGGCGCTGTAGGCGCGGAACCTGGTGGCGGTGGAGGGGGAGTGTCTCCGGGCCGCCGGAGCCGGTCCGAGTGAGCCCCGGGTGTCCACATCGGTGACAAAGAAGCCTGCGGCCCGATGAGGCCGTCAATAGAACCGCGGAATCATGCGGTTTCTTTGCGGCGGTGTACACCCGGAGCCCGCCTTTGTATCCGATGTGGACACGCACGCCTCTTTGGCGACCTGCTGAGGCCGCGCGACGGGGCGGTACGGACGATCAGTCGGTCGCGTCGCGCCCGGCGAAGACCTCGCGGGCCACGAAGGTGGCGTTGAGCGCTCGCGGGAAACCGGCGTAGACCGAGGCGTGCAGGATCGCCTCGACAATCTCCTCACGGGTCAGCCCCACGTTGAGAGCGGCCCCGATGTGGATCCTCAGTTGCGGCTCGCAGCCGCCCAGGGCCGTGAGCACGCCGATCGTGACGAGCTGACGGCTGCGCGGGTCCAGACCGGGGCGGGAGTAGACGTCCCCGAAGCCGAAGGCCGCGATGTGGTGGGCGAGCGCCGGGCTGATGTCCGCCAGCGAGTCGATGACGGCCTGGGCGGCCTCGCCGTCGACCGAGCGGGCGACCTCCAGGCCGCGCTCGCGCCGCGCCAGGTTCTCGGGGCTGGTGACGTCGTGCTGGGGGTGAGTGGTCTCAGCGGTCATGAGGGAATCTCCTTGTCAGTGCTGGAAATGTTGGTGTTGTTCGGACTGGCCTGCCCCTCCAGCTCCCGCGTGTAGGCGGCGATCTTGTACTCGGTGGCGGCCAGCGCCAGCCGGAGCTCGTCGATCCGGGATCGCAGCCCCTCACGGTGCTCGGTGAGCAGAGCCAGGCGCTCGGGCACCGTGTCCCGACCGGCTTCGACCAGCTCGATGTAGCGCCGCAGGTCGCGGATCGGCATGCCAGAGGTCCGCATCCGGGTGAGGAACACCAGACGCCGCACGCTCGCGGCGTCGTAACGACGGCGTCCGGAGGGGGCGCGCTCCACCCGCACGAGCCCGATCCGCTCGTAGTAGCGCAGCGTGTGGGCGCTGACTCCCAAGCGGTCGGCGGTGGTAGCGATGTCCCATCCGGCCGCACCGGGCCCGTCTGCAGGCCCGAGGTTGTCGCTGCGCGGGATGGAGGCGAGCCGGAGCGCCTCGCGGAGCTGGGCGTCGTCGGGCTCGCTTCCTGGAACAATCGCGCTGGTCATGGAGCAGACCGTAGGACTTCGAGCGCGCTCAAAGGCAAGAATGCTCGGAGCGGCAGCCCCGGGAGGCGGTGCGGGGCTAGCCTGGCCGCATGCTCGTCGCCTTCTCCGTGTCCCCGACCACCACTGATGCTCCCGACGGCTCGGTCTCCGAGGCGGTCGCCCGAGCCGTGCGCGTGGTGCGTGACTCCGGCCTGCCTTATGAGACGACCTCGATGTTCACCACGATCGAGGGCGAGTGGGACGAGTGCATGGACGTGGTCAAGCGGGCCTGCGAGGCGGTCGCCGAGGTGAGCCCGCGCGTGGCGCTCGTCCTCAAGGCCGACATCCGCCCCGGCTGGGCCGGCCAGATGACGCGAAGGTCGAGCGCGTCGAGGCCCGCCTGCGCCAGGCCGACTGAGCGGCGCCCAGCAAACCGACCAAAACTTCATCAACGACGCGGCTCCGGGTCGATTCTGAAGAAAAGGTCGATCTATGAAGAAAAAGTCGGTGAGCGGGGTGAGGCCGGGCGCGGGGGCGTCAGCGGCTCAGCCGAGCAGGGCCAGGACGACGGCGGCGCTGCGGGCGGCGGCCTCCTCGACGGCGATGTGGAAGTCCTGGCCCGCCTCGGGGCCGCACAGGTCGGACACGCCGCGCACCGAGACGAAGGGGACGCCGGCGCCCGCTGCTACCTGCGCCAGCGCCGTCGACTCCATGTCCGTGCTCAGTGCCGCGGGGAAGACCTCGCGGGTGTCGGCCACGTTCGCGGCCGTCACGAAGGAGTTGCCGGCCAGCATCTGACCGACGCGCAGTCGCGCCGAGCCCGACGACGCCGTGGCGCCGCGCAGGGCCTCCTGGCCCACCTGTTCCAGGCGCTCCAGCAGGGCCGCATCCCCGGCGAAGGTCTCCGGCTGGCCCGGGGTCTGGCCGCGGGCGTAGCCGAAGGCGGTGGCGTCGGCGTCGGTGTAGGCCAGGGTTCGCCGAGGCGCACACGTCGCCGACCTCGACCTGGCGGCCGAGCCCGCCGGTGGTTCCCGCCGAGACGACGGCGCTGGGGCGGACCTGAGCCAGGACCGTCGCCAGTGCGCTCGCGGCCGCCACGAGCCCGATGCCGCTGCGCACGACGATGAGCTCGCGCTCGCCGTCGGGAAGCTGGAGGGACCAGGCGCGTGCGGCCCCCGGCAGGGTCGGCGCCTGGGCAGCCGCGCGCTCGGGCAGGGCGTCCAGGAAGGGCTGGGCCTCCTCAGCCATGGCGCAGGAGACGATGACGGGTGCGGCACTGGTGCGACTCACGCGCCGAGCCTACAGGGGCGGGCGGAGGACGGTGGGGTCGGTGTGGGCTGCCCTGATGGCTGTGCTTCTCCCAGCTCCCGCGCTCTCCTGGCTCACCGGCGGGGACATTCCGCGCGGCCGGGTGCGTGTCGTTCCGGCCGGGGGCGTTCGACGCCGTCGGGGACAGGAAAACGGTCCCCGCAGCGCGCAGGAGTGTCCCCGGTCGCGGGGAAGTGTCCCCTGCTGCGCGGAAAGCCCCTGTGCGCAGACCACCTCCGCCGACGTCGAGCGCGACGTCAGGCGTCGCCGGTCTGCGTCGGCGTGCTCAGCCCGATAATGACCGCCTCGATGAGGTCTCGCAGCCTGTCGCAGTCCGTGTTCTCAGTGATCGAGTCCATGAAGAGCAGGCTGACGAGGTCGGCCAGGCTCGCCGTGGGGACGGTGGGGCGGCGCCCCATGCGGGCGAGAACCTTCTCGACCGTTCCGGACAGTCTGGCGGTGAAGTCGGCGCGCGCCGTGCCGGGGATTGTCGGGCTGTCGGGGTTGCGCAGCTGGAAGAGGGAGTACTCCGTGGTCAGCAGGTAGATGGTGCGGGCCTCGGGGCGGATGGCCTCGAGCAGCTCCATCAGCGAGTCCATCGTGGGGGTGCCCTCGAAGGAGTCGACGGCCTGCGTGACTTGTGACAGCAAGGTGTTGGAGCGCGTGACGATGGCCTCGGTCAGGACGTCCTGGAGTGAGGAGTAGTTGGAGTAGAAGGCGCCTCGGGTGAAGCCGGCTTTCTTGACGACGTCGTCAATGCGAGTGCTGGCAATGCCCTTGGAGGCAACGATGTCCGCAGCCGCCTCGATGAGGCGGGCGCGGGTGTTCTCCCGCTTGCGCAGCGTGCGCTCGGCGGCGGGCGGGTCGGTGCTCGGTGTCATGAGACCGCCCACCTTACCGGCGCCATAGGGGTGCGAGGAGTCACAACGTCCTGGGTTTCAATACATGAATGTATCCAGTACGTTTGCGTATCGAATTCGATCATCTCCGTACCTTCTGAAAGGTCTGTCATGTCCACCTTCCTCTTATCCCTGGGGCGATGGTGCGCTCGTCACGCCACCCGGGTCCTCGCGGCCTGGGCGCTGCTCATCGCTGCCCTCGGCGGCGTCGTCGCCACCACCGGTATCCAGCTCGACGACACCTTCACCATTTCCGGCACTGAGTCGATGCGCGGCCTGGAGGTCCTCACCGATCGGCTTCCCCAGGCGGCGGGCACCAGCGAGCAGGTCCTCATCACCAGCTCCAACGGCCGCATCGAGAACCACGCCCCGGCGGTCAACGCCTTTGCTCTTCGGGCATCGCAGATCGACGGCGTCGCCACGGTTTCCCCGCCCTTCGGTGACAAGACCGCCGGCGTTGCGTCATCCGTCTCCGCGGACGGCACCCACGTACTCGTCCAGGTGCAGACGGACGCCTCGGTCGGCTCCATCACCACCGGAACCACACCGAAGGCCAAGACCGTCGCCCAGGACCTCGACACCCTCGCCGAGCGCGCCGAGGCCATGGACCCGTCTCTGACAGTCCAGCGCAGCGGCAACATCGACCAGGAGGTGGGGATCGGCATCTCTGCCGTTGAGCTCGTCGGCGTCGCCATCGCCGCGATCGTCCTGCTCATCACCTTCGGCTCCTTCGTGGCCGCGGGTACCCCGCTCATCGCCGCCGCCGTCGGCGTGGGCGTCGGCATGCTCGGCATCCTCGCGACAGCAAGCTTCACCGACATCAACTCCACCACCCCGGTCCTGGCCGTCATGATCGGACTGGCGGTCGGCATCGACTACGCCCTGTTCATCGTCTCGCGGGCGCGCGAGTACCTCGCCGACGGCGTCGATCCGGCCGAGGCCGCTGGGCGGGCCACCGCCACCTCCGGAGGGGCCGTCGTCTTCGCCGGCACCACGGTCATCGTGGCCCTGTGCGGTTTGAGCGTGGCCGGCATCAGGTTCCTGACCACGATGGGACTGGCCTCGGCGGCGGTTGTGGCAGTGGCCGTGCTCGTGGCGCTGACGGTCGTGCCCGCTCTCATCGGCCTCCTCGGTCAGCGCCTGCTCCCGCGGCGTCGTAGGGCCGCCGACGCCGGTGCGGACGCGGACCGGAGGCCGGCCTCCCGCTGGGTGCGCACGGTGACCCGCCGCCCCTGGGTGACCATCGGCGCCGTCGTCGTCCTTCTGGGACTGTGCGCCGTCCCCGTCAGCGGCCTGCGCCTCGCCCTGACCGACAACGGCTTCGCTGAGAAAGGGTCGCAGCAGCGCGAGACCTACGACGCCGTCGCCGCGGCCTACGGCGAGGGCTACAACTCTCCGATCGTCGTGATCGCTGACATCTCTCAGCCCTCCGGCTCCGTCGCCGCGGTCCAGGGTCTGGCCCGTGACCTCTCCCAGCTCGACGGCGTCGAGGGAGTCTCCCTGGCCACTCCCAACGAGGACGGGACCCTCGCCTTCGTCCAGCTCCGCCCCGAGAAATCGCAGGCCGACCCCTCCACGATGGAGCTCGTGCGCAACATCCGCTCCCACGCCGGCGACTATGAGAGCCGCTACGGGCTCAGCAACGTCATGGTCACCGGTCAGACCGCTGTCGCGATCGACGTCGCCGAGGAGCTCAACGCCGCCCTCATCCCCTTCGGCATCGTGGTGGTGGGCCTCTCGCTCATCCTCCTCATGGTGGTCTTCCGCTCCATCGCCGTTCCCGTGACCGCGACCCTCGGGTACCTGCTGTCTCTGGGCGCGGGCATGGGCGCCGTGGGGGCCGTCTTCGGCTGGGGCTGGGCTGCCGACCTCCTGGCCGTCTCCAAGGTCGGCGCCGTCATCTCCTTCCTGCCGGTCATCGTCATGGGAGTCCTGTTCGGGCTGGCCATGGACTACCAGGTCTTCCTCGTTTCACGCATGCGCGAGGAGTGGAGCCGACGGCGCGGCGACGCGACTGATGCGACGCCTGAGGCTCGCCGTGAGGCTGCCGCGGTGGCGGTCGAGACCGGATTCCAGGGCAGCGCGAAGGTCGTGGTCGCGGCGGCCGTCATCATGATCGGCGTCTTCATGGCCTTCGTCCACACCGACAACGTGTACGTCAAGCCCATCGCCCTCGGTCTGACCGTCGGGATCGCCGCTGACGCCTTCCTCGTGCGCATGACCCTCATCCCTGCGCTCATGGCGGCGCTGGGAGAGAAGGCCTGGTGGCTGCCGACATGGCTGGACCGGCTGCTCCCCGTCGTCGACGTCGAGGGAGAGGGCCTGGAGCAGGCACTGGAGCAGGAGGAGGCCGCCGCCGGCCAGTCCGCCCGACCGGTGACGGACAGCTCGGGCGATGAGGCCGAGGATGCTGAGGGCGCCGCGGACGCCGAGGACAGGCAGGCCGCTGTCGTGTCCTGAGCCCGCGCTCGCGGGGTCTGGCGAGGGCGGGTCAGGTGGATTGCCGCCGGCCCGCCCTTGCCGGGGACATTCCGTGCGGCCGGGTGCGTGTCCTTCCGGCCGGGGGCGTTCGACGCCGTCGGGGACAGGAATACGGTCCCCGCACGCGCAGGGTGTCCCCGGTGATGCGGACATGTCCCCGCAGGCGCAGGATGTCCCCGGTGGTGCGGGTCGCCCCGCTAGCCACGGCCTGCGACGCCCTACTGACCCGCGCCCTCGTCGTCCCGGGAGCCCGTGGCGGCGGTGACGGCCGCGGCCGGGTTGATGGGCAGTGCCCGGCGCGACTGGTCGCGGCGCAGCAGGAAGTTCCCCAGCCGGATCGGCCAGGCCACGTGGTTGATCCGCGGCCAGCGCAGCATGACGTAGTCGACCGCGTCGTCCACCTCCAGGCGCCGCGTCGAGTTGCCGACCCGCACCCACAGCGCCGCCCCGTCGCGCCCCTTGGCCGGCTTGAGGTAGACCGGCAGCGGGGACGGGGGCGCGGTCACCCGGCACACCTCCGCGGTCCCGTCCGGGGTGGGCGCGAAGTCCACCTGCGGCAGCGCCGCCGCGTTCGTGCCCATGCGCGTGCGCCACATGCCGCGCAGCCACAGCTCGAAGCGGTCGGCGTCGGGCTGCTTGAGGGTCGCGTAGTCGGGGCCGAGCCCGATGAGGTTGCCGCCGTCGTCGACGCCGAGCAGCAGCGTGCCGCCCGCGGAGTTCATGAAGGCCGCCACCGTCTTGGCCACGATCTCCTCCATGGCCTCGTCGCGCTTGTCCGTGCGCAGGTTCCAGCGCGCCGAGGACTTGAACTCCAGGCGGTCGGACTCGCCCATCTGGGCGACCTCCGCGATCGGCAGCAGCGTGCGATGGTGCTGGATGCGCGCCAGCACCGCGGAGGTCGCCACCAGCACCACGACCGCCACGCCGCAGGAGGTCGCCAGCATCTTGAACGAGAACAGGTCGCCCTCGTCGAAGATCCACCCCGCCAGCAGCAGCCCCAGCCACAGGCCGACAAGCGCGATGAGCGTGGCCGCCGCGTCCGACACGGTGGCCCGCCCGCGCAGCAGGAACCGCGTCAGCCCGCCCCACGAGGAAGGACAGCAGGAGCAGCAGCGGCTGGGCGATGACCCACCAGATGAGGATGGGGTTGGCAGGGGTTGGTGATGGTGACGGTCTCGATGCTCTCCACGTGCGTCAGGTTCTTTTTCGTCTCGAGTGCCTCGCGGCGCGGGCACGGGGTGGGCGGGGTGGGCTGAGTGCGATTCAGGATGCGGTTGGTGCCGGTGCCGGTGCCGGAGCGAGCCCGACGTCGGAGCCCGGCGACGGCGCGCCGTCTCGCCCCATGACTGTGCCAGGCCCGGTGTTGCCAGACTGTGAGGACTGTCCGCTGCTCGATTCCTGGTCGTAGTGGTCCGTGGTCTCGGTGGCGCCTGGTTGTGGCGGCTCCTCCTCTCGCCGACGGGGACATTCCGCGCGGCTGGGTGCGTCTTGTTCCAGTCAGGGGCATTCGACGCCGTCGGGGACAGTAATCCCGTCCCTGCACGCGCAGGATGTCCCCGGCCGGGCGGGACAGGGCCAGGCGGCTGCGTCAGGCCATGACCTGCGTCCACTCGTCGCGGGCGGCGAGGAAGTCGCGCACTGCCTCCTGGGCGGCGGCCAGCGAGTGGTTCGCCCCCCAGCCGCACTGGACCTCGTTGGCCGCCGGCACCTCCTGAGCAGTGAGGATGTCGCGGAAGGTCGCCTCCAGCAGCGGCAGGAACTCCTCGGTCTCCACCCCCAGCATGAGGGCGTAGAAGCCGGTCTGGCAGCCCATGGGGGAGAAGTCGATGAGCCGGTCGGTGTGGTTGCGCATGAGCTCGGCGCTCAGGTGCTCGATGGAGTGCACGGCCTCCATCTCCAGGTGCTCGCGGTTGGGCTGGCAGAAGCGCACGTCGTACTTGACGAGCACGTCCCCGCCGGGCAGTTCCTTGCGGTCGGCCACGCGCACGTAGGGCGCGGCCACCTTGGTGTGGTCCAGGTTGAAGGACTCGACGTTCATCCTTGGCGTGCTCTGCTGACTCGTCTCGCTCATGGGCTCAGCCTACGGGGCGGTCACGAGGCAGGATGGGGCCATGACTTCACTGGCTCGCATCGTCACGGGGCCCGACGCCGCCCCCACCCTGGTCCTGCTCCACGGCATCACCGGATCCGCAGTCTCCTGGCCGAGGCCATCGACCACTGGGTGGGCCGCGGCTACCGGGTCGTGGCGGTCGACGCCCGCGGGCACGGCCTGTCCCCGCGGTGGGAGCCGGCCCAGCTCGAGCGGGCCGGGGAGGTCCTCGTGGAGGACCTCATCGCCGTCCTGGAGGAGTTGGAGGCCGCCTCGCGCGGCCGGGCCGCCCTGGGCCTGCCGACGCCGCCCGCCCCAGTCGTCATCGGTCACTCGATGGGCGCGGCCACCGCCATGGTGGCCGCTGTCCGCCGCCCCGACCTGCTCTGCGGCGTCGTCCTGGAGGACCCGGCCCGCTTCGGCACCCGCAGCCCGCACGAGCTCCTGGCCCGCGGCGCCGCCCGGGAGCGGGCCCGCGCCGCCGAGGTGGCCGACCTGCCGGCCGCCGTCGGCCGCGCCCTGGAGACCATGCCCGACGCCGAGGCCCTCCCGGGTGTATGGGCCTCCCAGCGCACCGACCCGGGCCTGCTGCTCACCGGCGTCGTCACCCCCGAGGTCCCCTGGGACGAGGCCATGGCTGCCCTCGAGGTCCCCGCCCTGCTGCTCACCGGCGACCGGCCCGGCAGCGCCCGCGTGGGCAGCGAGGGACTGGCCGCCGCCGCCCGCAACCCCCGCATCACCCCGGTTCTCGTGCCCGGGGCCGGCCACCAGGTGCGCCGCAGCGACCCGCAGGCCTTCTATCGCGCCGTCGACACCTGGCTGGCCGAGGTCCTGCCGGTGGGCTGAGACGGGGCCGCAGACAGCCGAAGCGCGACCAGGTAAGCGGGGCGCCACCCGGCCGCCGGACTGCAACCGGACTGCGGGAACGCCGTCGCCGCGCCGTCGCGTCACTACCGGGCCGTCGCCGCGACCGTGGAAAGGGGGAGAGCTCCCACGGCGCGTACAGGCCCGTCGGGGCGCAGTGCGCCGCCCGTCCGTGGGAGGATGCGCCCATGGCAGCTGTGTCGGAAAAAGCTCGGAAGGCCGCCGTTCCCCTCCCCGGGGAGCGCACGCAGGGGGAGACCATCGCCTATCTCCTGGCGGCACTGACCATTGGTGCGGTGGGGCTCTACCTCATCCAGGACCTCTTCGCCCCGGCCTTCTTCGCCCTCACCCTCGTGGTGACGGTCCGGCCGCTGGTGTCCTGGATGACGCGCCACCGGGTGCCGCGCGTGGTCGCGGCGACGGCGGCGATCGTGCTCATCTTCGCCTTCGTCGTCCTGCTGTTCGCGGCCCTGGCCGTCGCCGTCGCCCAGCTCGTCGACACTCTGCCGCAGTACGCCCCTAAGTTCCAGGCGATCTGGAAGCAGGTCGAGACCCAGCTCAACGGCATGGGGGTCGACCAGTCCGCGGTGCTCAAGCAGGTCACCAACGTCCTGGACACCTCCCAGCCGGTCATGGTGGCTCAGTCGGTCCTGGGGCAGCTGACCTCGGCCAGCGCGATGATGGGCGTCATGTCGATGGTGGTCGTCTTCCTCATGTTCGACACCGCCAAGATCGAGATCCGCACCGCGGCCCTCGGAGTCCTCAAGCCGGGCATGGCCTCCGCCCTGGTGTCCTTCTGTGAGGCGGTGCGCTCCTACTGGATGGTCTCGACGGTCTTCGGTCTCATCGTGGCCGTTATCAACGCGGTCACCCTGTGGTACCTGAATGTGCCGATGGCCATCACCTGGGGCGTGGTCTCCTTCATCACCAACTACATCCCGAATATCGGCTTCGTCCTGGGCGTGGTGCCGCCGGCGATCCTGGGGCTGGTGGACTCCGGCCCCTGGACGGCGCTGTGGGTGGTGCTGTCCTACACGGCGGCCAACTTCGTCATCCAGTCCCTCATCCAGCCCAAGTTCACCGGGGACGCGGTGGGGCTCAACACGACGACGACCTTCCTGTGCCTGCTGTTCTGGTCCACCGTCACCGGTGCGTTGGGGACGATCCTGGCGGTGCCGCTGACCCTGTTCGTCAAGGCCCTCCTCATCGACTCCGACCCGCGCTCGCGCTGGGTGGGGATCTTCCTGTCCGCCGGCGACTCACCCGTGCGCGACCCCGATGAGCTCGACCAGGGCGTGCTCGACCAGCTCGACCTCGACGGCGACGGCGTCGGCGAGGCCGACCCCGACTACGGACGGGCCGTCGTCGAGAAGCACGCCGAGGTCATCAAGGAGCGTGAGAAGGCCGGCAAGTCGGCCGCGCACGCCGACGGTGGTGGGGACGGCATCGGGGGTGACGGCGACGACGTCGGGGCCCCCGCACCCGCGGACTCGAGCCGGGCCACGAAGGACTGAGCTCAGGCCTCCGCTCCCGGCGCACTGATGGCCGCAGGGCGAGCCTGGCGCTCAGGGAATCGGCGACTGCGTTTCGCCCCGAGAACGTACTTCTCCTCCAGATCACTGAGGTCCGTCCCCAGTCATCTGGAGGAGAACGCAGTCCTCGTGCAGAAAGTACGTTCTCGACGACGTGGCCTCCGGTTCGGACGGCCGGCGCCGGAGCCCTCCGGTTCAGTCCTCGGCGCGGCCGGACAGCTTCCCAGACGGCTCCCCGACCGGCGCCCCGCGGCCCTCAGGGCTGGCGGGCCAGGTCCGCGGCGCCGATGAGCCCGGCCTCCTGACCGCCCTCGGCCAGGACCACCGGGATGGCGGGGCGGTGGGTGCCGGCCGTGAGGTTCTCGGCGAAGGCCTTGCGCGTGGGGGCGAGCAGGATGTCGCCGGCCTCGGCCAGGCCGCCGGCGATGACGATGACCTCGGGGTCCAGCAGCGCGCACATGTCGGCCAGTCCCACCCCCAGCCAGTGGGTGAGCTGCTCGTAGCACTCCAGGGCGGCGGGGTCCCCCTCGCGGGCGGCTGCGGTGACGGCCTTGCCGGAGATGTGCTCCGGGTCGCCGCCGGAGAGCTCGATGATGCGGGCCGCGTAGCCGGGGCGGAACTGCGCCAGCTCCCAGGCGTTGACGCCCAGGGCCGTGCCGGCGCTGTAGCGCTCCAGGCACCCGCGCAGACCGCACCCGCAGGGGCGCCCGCCGGGAACGACGTTGAGGTGCCCGATCTCCCCGCCGAATCCGGCCGCCCCGCGCAGGAGGTGGCCGTCGACGATGATGGCCCCGCCCACGCCGGTGCCGATGGCCACGATGAGGGCGTTGCGCTTGCCGCGGGCCGACCCCGAAAGCGGGCCTCGGCCCACCCTGAAGGCGTTGGCGTCGTTCTCGACGACGACGGGCAGGCCCACGCCCTCGGAGACGACGTCGCCGATCCGCATCCCGGTCCAGTCCAGGTTGGTGCCGTGCGCCATCGTGTTGCGGTCGGAGGACACGAAGCCCGCGGCCCCGATGCCCACGGTGGCCACGTCGGGGAAGTCCTCCCGCAGCCGACGCACCACCATCGTGATCGTGTCAATGATCGCCTGGCGGTCGGCGGCGGGGGAGTCGCGCCGAATCGTCTGAAGAACCTTCCCTCGTCGTCGACGACGCCGGCCGCGATCTTCGTTCCGCCGACATCCACCCCGATGCTCAGTGCCATGCGCGCTCCTTGGTGAAACGACCGTTGCTGACGTCGCTGCTCGCGTCGTTGCTCGTCAGACGATCAATGGGATAGGTGGTGGAAGAATAGCGTCCCCCGGCCCGCCCGTGGGGCGAGTCGGGGAGAGGCTCCGGGGTGGGCAGGGCGGCGGGCGCCGAGGGCGCCGTCGGCGCTCCGCTGCGTGGCGGTCAGTGCGCCGACGCCGGTGCTGCGGGGCTCGTCGGGCTCGCGGCACCGGTAGCGCCCTGGGCCCCCTTGGTCTCCTTGGCCTTGGCGGCCTGGCTCTTGACGACGGCCGTCATGTAGTCGGCGTCCTTGTACCCGTTGATGTAGGTCTCGCCCACGATCATGAACGGGGTTCCCTGAATGCCGATGGAGTGGACGTGGTCGGTGGACTCGGAGACGGCCTTGACGGTCTCGGCGGCGGTCATGTCGGCGCGGAACTTCGACAGGTCCGCCACCCCGGCCTTCTTGGCGAAGTCGACCAGGGAGTCCTCGGTGTAGGCCGGGTGGCCCTTGGGGTCGGCGGCGGCGTAGACGGCGTCGTGGAACTCCCAGAACTTTCCCTGCTTGGCGGCGGCTCGCCCGGCCTGGGCGGCCAGGGGCGAGGTCTCGCTGATCTGGGCCAGGTCGCGCCACTCGATGCGCAGCGTGCCCTCCTTCACCAGCTTGTTCAGCTCGGGCTCGACATTCCGGGCGAACTGGGTGCAGAAGGGGCAGGCGAAGTCGGAGTAGATGACCATGACGACCGGCGCGTCGACCTTGCCCTTGGCCTGGCCGTCGGCCGGGTCGCGGTGGATCTCGGAGTGGATGAGCTCCAGGGTCTGCTGGTCGGCGACCGGCGGGGCCGGTACGGGCTCGGGGACCGCGGCGGCCGAATCGGACGAGGAGGCGGGCGCCTGGCTGGCGGCGGCGGCTTGATGGCGGCGGGAGGCGACGTTCTGCAGCAGCACTGCGGCGAGGACGGCCAGGATGACGGCGATGACCACGAGGGTGATGACCGTGGCGCGGTTGGTCTTCGACTGCGTCTGCGTCGGCGTCGAAGAAGGCGGCTGAACACTCATGGCAGCGAGTCTGTCAGAGGAGACAGGCCCCGCAATACGCCTGATATGGCCGATGGGAGCACAGTTCGTCACAGCCGTCTCAGGGCCGATCTCGGCAGGCCCGCCAACCTCACGGGGCGCTCACGAGCCGCTTACGGCACGCTCACGAAGGTCACCGAAAGATCATCGGCCCCGGAGGCGCCGTCGCCCTATCCTCCGACCCACACTTCGACCGAATCTTCATCATTCGACCCGGAGCCGCGTCGTTTGTGAAGTTTTGGTCGAAGTGAGGCGAGGGTCCCGGCCCGGGCGGCGCTCTAACGCAGGGGCTGCGCCGGCAGCCAGCCCGAGTCCGACGGCGCCCAGCGTCGCCCGCCGTCATGAGGGTCGCGTGCGCCAGGGCCGGCCCCCACCGCCCGGCCAGCAGCAGGCGCCCCCTCGACGCAGGCCGTGGAGAAGGTCGAGTACCCGCCCAGGAAGCCGGTCCCCAGGACGGTGAGCGCGGTGGCGGCCCAGGTTCCGGAGTGCGGCGGGTCTGCCGCCCGGCCCACGAGCAGGCCCATGAGGAGGCAGGCGGTCACGTTGACGACGACCGTGCCCCACGGCATCCGCAGCATCCGCGACATGCAGGGCGCCCGCACCCCGGAACGACGCCGCTGCCGGCCTCCCGCCGCAGCCTCCCGGGCGACTCGGCCGCTGAGGCGGCTGATCGAGGTGTCCACGCCCCAGCGGCAGGCCGCCCCCACCCCGCCGGCCAGTGCCAGGGGGAGCCAGTCGGTGAGCCAGGTTCCCAGCCCGGCGGCGGCCCCGCTCATGACGCCTCCGGGAGGGGGCAGCTGCTCGCTCGGTCCGCACTGCCCGCGCCGCCCGGGCGGCGCAGACGGTCGGCCAGCCACAGCCCGAGCCCGGCCGCCACCAGCCCGGCCACCATCGACCCCACCAGGTAGGCGGTGCCGAGGACCGGGTGGCCGCCGTCCCCACCGGGGGTCAGGAGCCGGTGGCTCTCCAGGATGAAGGTCGAGTGCGTCGTCAGCCCGCCCAGGACCCCTGTGCCCAGGGCCAGTCGCAGGCGGGGGCGGCCTTCGCCGAGCGCCCCCAGCAGCAGCCCCAGGGCGAGGGCCCCGACGACGTTGAGGGCCAGGGTCGTGACCGGCAGGTGCCCGGGGAGGCGGGCCAGGCCCGCTCCAGGGCCAGCGCGCACCAGCGTGCCCGCGCATCCGCCCGCGGCGACCAGGGCGAGGGAGGCGGTCACGGATGGGGTCCGCCCGGCCGCTGAGGGGAGGTGGCTACGGACGGGGCGAGGGAGGTGGCCTCGGATGAGGCATGCCCGGCTGCCGGTGGGGAGCCGGGCGGTGGTGGGTGCCTGCGGCGGGCTCCCGAGGGGGAGATGGCTGCCGGTGGGGAGTTTTCTGCCGAGGAGGACGCAGCCATGGCCGGGGCCGGCTCAGTCCCCGGCTCAGCCCCCGGGCGGGCGACGCCCCCCGGCGCGGGATTGCCCCCGGCCTCGGAGGTGCTGCGGGCTTCCGGCACCGGCGCCGGGGTCGGCCTCAGCCATCGCGCTTGGCGATCTGGTAGTTGTCCTTGTTGTAGATGAGGGTGTAAGTGGCCCCCTGCTTGGAGTGCTTCTTGCCCCAGGCGGCGGCATCGCTACTGCCCCACTGGTTGGCGCTGGTCGGGGTCATGACGATGTACTCCTTGTCGGGGCCGCTCGTGCCCGCCCAGGAGACCTCGGCCCGGGGCACCAGGTAGGCCAGCAGCGACAGGTCGGTGACCACCGTGGCCCCCTCGGGGATCGTGGCGATGACCTCGTGGGCGACGGCCACCCGATGCGTCTCGGTTCTCTTCGCCTCGTCGCTCTGCTTGGCCTCGGCGGCGAGCGGGTCGAAGTTCTTGTTGGTGGCCTGCCACAGCGGGAGGTAGGGGGCGGTCAGCACCCCGGTGGCCACAGCGGTGAGGATGCTCGTGGCCACCACGAAGCGGTGCCGCATCGGCACCGTGAGCCAGGTGGGGAAGGCGGTCGGGCGCCGGCGTGGGCCGTCGACGTCGGACTCGTCGGCGGTGCCTGCCTCCCCGGGGGCCAGGGCGGCCCGGGCGGAGCGCCCCATGACCGCTCGGCCATCGACCCCCACCTGCCTGACGGGGTGGTCGGCCACGTAGGAGCCGTGCGCCCGGCGCCGAGCGACGACGTCGAGCAGCGCCCCCAGCGCGATGGGCATGAGGGTGGCGTTGTAGTGCCAGTTGTCCCACACCCAGTAGAACTCCACCGACCCCAGGAACCGCCACGCCAGCGTCGGCAGCACCACGAGCAGCCACGGCGAGGTGACCCCGACGACCCCGCTGGTGAGGATCAGCATGACGACCACCATGGCCTTGTGGGTCAGGGCGTCGGGTGAGGTGGGCTGGTCCTGCGAGCTCAGGCCGTAGTCCCACACCCCGTTGATGTTGAAGGCCGGCAGGAACACCTGGATCGCGAAGAGGAAGGCCGCGATCCCGCCGACGATCATGCCCACGCCCAGGCGCAGTCCCCGACGCCGGTTGCGGGCGGCATCGTCCTCGGGGGCGTTCCCAGCAGCATCCCCAGCGGTGTCGAGGCCGTCGGCCCCGCGGCCACCGGGCCGGATGACCGTGCAGCTGCGGTACCAGGCCGGGACCGCTGAGGTGAGGATGACGGCCACCCCGATCATGAGCACCGTCAGCCCCATGTCCTCCTTGACCAGGACCAGGGGTGCCGACCAGGCCGTCACCGCCCCCCAGCGCCGCTCCACGAAGGCCACCGAGGCGTAGGCCAGCAGCGGCATCGCGAAGGCGATCTCGTGGAACTGCGCCGCCACCGCCCCCTGCATCCCCCAGGACAAGACGTAGACGAGCCCCAACCCACCGGCCACCCACTGATTCGTCAGGCGGCTGGCCAGGCGGGTCAGCGGCCAGGCCGACAACGCCAGCAGCAGGTCCTGGGTGATGAGCAGGCTCAGGGGCGTGGGGAAGAGCCTCAGATCGGCCCCAGCAGAATGAGGATCGGGTGGAAGTGGTCACCCAGGAGGTTGTATCCGTCACCCTTGACCGGCACGATCGGGGTCTGGAAGTGGGCGTAGGCCTTGGCCAGCTCGGAGAAGATCGCCAGGTCCCAGCTGGGCACCGGCTTCATCGTCTCCCACTGGACGATCGAGTAGTAGATCATCACCCAGGCGCCGATGACGACGACGATCGCAGCCGGAATCGAGTGGCGGATCTGCTCCTTGAGGTTCACGGCGCCGAGCCTACCCGTGTGAATCGGGGATGAACCTGGGAGCGCTAGGCTCGTGGCGTCACCCACGATCAGGAGACGAGATGCCCTCACGCCGCCGCCCGCCGATTCCACCTCGGCGGCCGAGTCCTCGCCGCCTCAGCGGCCTGACCTCGACCAGATGGTGGACCACGACGCCGAGCCCCAGCTCCAGCGCCACCTCACCAACCGCCACGTCCAGCTCATCGCCATCGGCGGGGCCATCGGAACCGGGCTGTTCATGGGGTCGGGGAAGACGATCTCCCTGGCCGGTCCCGGTGTGTTCCTCGTCTACGCGGTCATTGGCGCCATCCTCTTCCTGGTCATGCGGGCCCTGGGCGAGGTGCTGCTGTCCAACCTGTCCTACAAGTCCTTCGCCGACGTCGCCCACGACCTCATCGGGCCGTGGGCGGGCTTCTTCGTGGGCTGGACCTACTACGTGTGCTGGCTGGTGACGGCCGTGGCCGAGGTCATCGTCATCACCGGCTACGTGAGGTACTGGTGGCCGCACCTGCCTCTGTGGATCACGCCAGTAGTGACCGTGATCCTGCTGTTCGGCCTCAACCTCGCCACCGTCAAGGCCTTCGGGGAGATCGAGTTCTGGTTCTCCATCATCAAGATCGTGGCCATCATGGCGCTCGTCGTCGTCGGTGTCCTCATGGTGCTGCGCGGGTTCACGGCGCCCAACGGCGCCCACGCCCAGTTCTCCAACATCTGGAGCGGCGGGCTCTTCCCCAACGGTCTGAGCGGGTTCTTCGGGGCCTTCCAGATCGCCATCTTCGCCTTCGTGGGCACCGAGCTCGTGGGGACCGCGGCCGCCGAGGCCAAGGACCCGGAGGTCACCCTGCCCCGGGCCATCAACGCCATCCCGGTGCGCATCGTCCTGTTCTACCTGGGGGCGCTCGCGGCCATCATGGCCGTCACCCCGTGGCAGGAGATCAACCCCGAGGCAAGCCCCTTCGTAGCCATGTTCGCCCTGGCGGGGCTCGGCGTGGCGGCCAGCGTCGTCAACTTCGTGGTGCTCACGGCCGCGGCGTCGTCGGCCAACTCCGGGGTCTACTCCACCTCCCGGATGCTCTTCGGCCTGTCCTGGGCGGACAACGCCCCCCACGTCTTCCGCAAGCTGACGGCCCGTTCGGTGCCGGGTGTGTCCCTGGCCGTCACCTGCGCCAGCCTGCTCACCTCGATCCCGCTGCTCTACACCTCCAAGTCCATCATCGCGGCCTTCACGACGGTGACCACGGTGGCCAGCGTCCTGTTCATCCTCGTGTGGTGCGTCATCGTCGTGAGCTACCTGCGGTTCCTCACCCTGCGGCCTGAGCTTCACCGCGCCAGCACCTTCCGCCTGCCCGGTGAGCGCGGGGCGGCCTGGCTGTGCCTGGCCTTCTTCGCCTTCGTCATCTGGACCCCTCACCCAGGCCCACGACACCCGCATCGCGGTCTTCGCCTCGCCCCTGTGGCTGGTGGTGCTGGGCGTGGCCTGGCTCGTCCACAGCAGCCGGCTCGCCAGGCAGCAGGAGCTCCAGTCGTGAGCGGTGGTGACGGGTCAGTGACACCGGAGCCGTCGGACGGGCCGACGTCGTCGGCCTGCCTGGAGGAGCTGCTCGCCTGCGGGGTGGCTGCGGTCCGCCAGGCGGCCGCCTTCGCCCTGGACCCGGGTGAGGAGCTGCGCATCGAGGCCAAGGCTCACCGCAACGACCTGGTCACCCAGGTCGATCGTGGCGTCGAGGAGCGCATCGCCGGCCACCTGGAGGCCACCGGCGTCCCCATCCACGGCGAGGAGGCGCACCGCGTCGAGGACTTCGAGACCTACCGCGGGCGGGCCTGGGTGCTCGACCCCATCGACGGGACCCTCAACTACGTGGCCACCCACCGCGACTGGGCCATCTCCCTGGCCCTGGTCGACGACGGCGCGCCCACGCTCGCCGTCCTCGCCGACCCCTGTGGCGGGCCGGCTCTACACGGCCATCCGCGGGCGGGGCGCATGGGTGCAGCCGCTTCTGGCAGGGGATCGGCGGGCGACCGACGACGCGGCGCCGCAGGCCCTGGAGCGGCTGGAGGACCTGCCCTTGAGCGAGGGCATGCTCATCGCCCACTACCAGCTCACGCAGGATGCGGGCATCAGCCGGGCCATCGAGGCCTCGCGCGGCATGCGCTGCTACGGGCGCGGCCGCCCTGGAAATGGCGGAGGTGGCCGCGGGCGGCGCGGTCATCTACGCCCAGCCGCGTCTCCAGCCCTGGGACGTCGCGGCCGGTGCGCTGCTGTGCTCCGAGACCGGCGCGGTCCTGACCCGGATGGACGGAGCGCCCTTCGACGTGCGCCGCGCCGGCTCGCTCCTCGTGGGCACCCCGACCGCCCACGCCGAGGTCCTGGGGCACCTGCGCGCCGTCGGGGCCTGAGGCTCGCAGGAGCGGGCCAGGCGCCCGCCTTCGCGCGGTCGAGGGTGATGCCTCGAGATCGAGGGTTCAAGGGTGCGACCGCGCGACCTACCCGACGACCGCGCGGTCGCGCAGCCGGGTGAGCGCTACGCACAGGTGGTCGCCCCGGTGCTAATCTGTGTGGCGGTCGTTTAGGTCTGGGGGCGCGTGTCGCCGCCCGAGAACCCTCACGAAAGGTGCGCCATGTGAGGCAGACACTCGTCTTGCTGCTGATCTGCACCGCCAGCTTCATGAACGTCCTGGACGTCACGGTCGTCTCCGTCGCGCTGCCTGACATGGGGGCCGCACTGGGGGCGTCGCTGAGCGAGCTCCAGTGGGTGGTCAACGCCTACACCCTGCCGCTGGGGACACTTCTCATGTCGGCGGCGACGCTGAGCGGGTCGGTGGGGCGGCTGCGCCTCTTCCGCTGGGGCGTTGTCCTGTTCACGGCCGGCTCCCTGGTCTGCGCGCTGGCGCCGTCGGTCGGTGTCCTGGACTGGAGCCGCTTCATTCAGGGGGTCGGTGGCGCGATCTTCCTGGGTGTCGGCGTCCCCATGATCTCGGACCGCTACCAGGCCGGCTCCCGCCCGGGCGCGGGCGATCGGTGTCTACGGCGCGGTCTCCGGTGCGGCGATCGCCCTGGGCCCGCTCCTTGGCGGAGGGCTCGTGCTGATGGCGGGCTGGCGCTCGATCTTCTGGGTCAACGTCCCAGTGGGCCTGGCGGTCTGGCTCGGATCGCGCTGGGTGCCCGAGGTCGGCGCGGACCGGGGCGGCGCTGCGGGCAAGGCGGCATCCGGGAAGGTCGACTGGCCGGGCACGGTGCTGTGCGTCGCCATGACGGGGGCGCTCACGCTGGCGCTCCTTCAGGGCAACACGTGGGGATGGGCCTCGCCCGTGATCGTCTCCCTGCTGGCCGGCTCGGCGGTGCTGTTCGCCGCGTTCTGCCTCGTCGAGAGGCGATCGGCCAGCCCCATGGTCGACGTCTCGATCCTCACCGAACCCACCTACGCCGGCAGCGTCCTGGTCGGCTTCATCATCCAGGCGGCCCTCATTGGCCCGATGGCCTTCCTGTCCCTGTACGCGCAGAACATCTACCGGCTCACCCCTGCCCAGACCGGACTGTGCTTCCTGCCCTTCAGCGCCTCCGCCCTCATCGTGGCCGCCACCTGCGGGGGAGCGGTCAGACGCCACGGGGCCAGGGCGAGCCTGCTGGGAATCGTGCTGGGCGGCGTCGTCGGCTCCTGCCTGCTCATGCTCCTGCGCGGATCGAGTACCTGGCTGGTCCTCATCCCCGGGCTCGTCCTGGCGGGGCCGCCACCGGGGCCACCGGGACGATCGTCAACCAGCTGGCGGTCTCCTCGGCCGATGAGGACACCGCCGGGATGACCTCGGGTTTCTCCGCCTCGGCTCGGCAGCTCGGCATCGTCATGGGGGTCGCGGTCATGGGTGTGAGCTATGAGCGCGCCATCCGGAGCGTGATGACGATGGCCCCGCAGATCGGTGTCCTGGGGCGGACCGCGGATCGGGAGCGTCTCATCTCCCTGGTGGCCTCCGGCAAGGGGCTGCGGGCGCTGGACGGCTGGCCCACCGCCATGACGGCTGATATGCGCTCCCACCTGGCACCATTGGTCCGCTCCGCCACGGATGCCGGTCTCAGCGTCAGCCTGGGGGTGGGGGCCGCGGTGATGCTCGCCATCGCGATCTACCTGGCCCTGACCGTCCCCGGACGGCGCGCAAAGAGCGAGGTCTCACACCTGTTCGCCTCGTGATCGTGCTCCCGCGAGGTCGAGGGTTATGCCGCGAGATCGAGGGGTAAAGGGTGCGACCGCGTGACTTACCCTACGAACACGCCGAGCATATGGGGGACACAGGTGGCCTTCGTAAGATGCCGCGCATGACAAGAACACTAAGGCGGCGTCCGGTCGATTCAGGGCGCGCCATCGCGGCGCAGGCGTCCGCGCAGTCCTCGATGACAGGCGGTGCGCCGCGCCGTCGTCGCACGGGCATCAGCGCCCTGGCGGTCCTCGTCGGCGGGTGCCTGAGCGCCTGCGGGACGGGACTGTCCGCTGCAGCGGGCGGCTCGGCCACCGTCCCGGGCCCGATTCCCTCCGGCCTGGAGTCCTTCTACCGCCAGGCCGTCAACTGGTACCCCTGCGCCGCCACCGACGGCGTGGAGAAGGCCTCGGACAAGACCGCCCAGGCGAGCGCTTCCACGACGGCCGCAACGGCCTCGGCGCAGCCGCCGCCGCCCCGAGCTCCGACGGCGCGACCGGCGCGACCGGGACGGCCGGCTCCTCCGAGGAGGAGACCGACACGGCCACCTTCAGCTGCGCCGTCATCACCGTCCCCCTGGACTACGCCAACCCCAAGGGCGAGACCATCTCGATCGCCGTGAAGAAGCGCGCCGCCACCGGCGGCCACGCCCAGGGCGCCCTGTTCATCAACCCCGGTGGTCCCGGCGACTCCGGGGTCTCCTTCGCCGAGCGGGCGAGCAAAGCCTTCAGCCCCGATCTGCTCGAGGTCTACGACATCATCGGCTTCGACCCGCGCGGGGTCGGCTCCTCCACGGCCATCACCTGCTCCAGCGACGACGACGCATCCGGCGGCACCGCCGAGCCCTCCGCCTCGGCTGGGGCCACGGCCTCGTCGTCGGCCTCGGGTACGCCGCAGGCAGGCACTGAGCCCTCCGCGGAGGCCTCCGCCGGGACCGCCTCGGGCGGCGAGTCCTACGAGGAGTGGGCGGAGTCGACCCGGCAGTCCTTCCAGGAGCTGACCGAGCAGTGCGCCTCCCACACCGAGCCCGCGGCCCTGCTCGACCACGTCGACACCGTCTCCGCAGCCCGGGACCTCGACATCCTGCGGGCGCTGGCCGGCCAGGAGAAACTGAACTACCTGGGCTTCTCCTACGGCACCTACCTCGCCTCCGTCTACGCCGAGACCTTCCCCGGCAACACGGGGCGCATGGTGCTCGACGGCGCCATCGACCCCTCCCTGTCCCTCGCCGAGCAGGGACTGGGGCAGGCCAAGGGCTTCGAGCAGGCGCTGCGCACCTACGTGGACTACTGCCAGAACTCCACCGGCTGCCCGCTGAGCGGCGGCACCGATGCCGGAGTCCAGCAGATCCGCGACCTCATCACCTCTGCCAACAGCACGCCCCTGGCGACCGGTGACCCGAACCGCACCGTGACCGGCGCGGACATCGTCACCGCCCTGAGCGAGTACCTCTACACCACCGAGCAGAACTGGGAGCCCCTGAACAAGGCCCTCGACCAGGCCATCAACCACCGCGATGGCTCGGCCTTCGCGGACTCTGAGGAGCAGGACACCTCCTCGAAGGATGACGGCGGTGGAGCCTTCCAGGCCGTCACCTGCCTGGACTACCCGGTGGAGGGCGACAAGACGACCTGGGCCGCGCAGTATGAGCAGGCCAAGCACGAGGCCCCGGTCTTCGCGGACTCCGCGGTCGGCATGGACCTGGTGTGCAGCGTGTGGGGGCACAACGGGACCCGCAAGCCCACGCAGATCCATGCCCGTGGGGCTGCGCCGATCCTCGTGGTGGGAACCACCGGGGACCCGGCCACCCCGTACGCCTGGTCGAAGTCCCTGGCCGAGCAGCTCGACTCCGGCCAGCTGCTGACCTGGGAGGGCAATGGGCACACCGCCTACGGCGGCGACGCCTCCTGCGTCAACGACGCCGTCGACGCCTACCTGATCTCCGGCACCATGCCCAAGAAGGGCCTGACCTGCCACGGAAACGAGTAGGCGCGTAGCCAACGAGTCAGCGGGCGGGCCGAGGTGCACTCGGCCCGCCCGCTGGCGTCACTGAGGGCGTGCGTTCGACGACCCGGGCTGCGCAGGGGCGACCTGCCGGGAGGAACGCGCGGCGGCTCAGGAGGTAGTGTCGGAGCTTCTCGCTCAGCCCGGGTCTGCTGCAACAAGCATGTGTGTTCCGGTCAGAAACCGTCATCCCCAGTTCCGAAAATTCCGCCATTCGAAATCTCTGTTGAAAGAGGCGGGGTTAAGTGAGAAGGGGAAGAAGTGGAACATCGTTCGTCCTTTCCGGCTACGGTGTTGGTGACGCACTAAGTCTCTTGTATTGAGTGACAGGGTGAATCGCCCGACCGGATAGGCGGATCGGATGAGTCCGATCACACCAGGTTGTGCTGCAGGGCGTACACCGCTGCTCCCACCCGGTCTTGGACTCCGAGCTTGGCAATGATGGCGGATACGTGAGTCTTGACCGTGGCCTCGCTGACTCTCAATCGAGTGGCAATCTGCTTGTTGGTCTTGGCGTCGACGACAAGTGTCAGCACCTCCCGTTCTCGTTCTGAGAGGGTGACCCCGTGGGGGAGAGGAGAAGGGGGCTGCTGCGCGTGAGTCGGAACCGGGACGGACTCCGAGGGTCGGGCGGAGCCGCTTGCCCACAGCCTGGCCTGGCCGCTGATGATGGCCGATGATGTTGGTGACAGGACGAGATTACCTGCGACCGCTTGGTGGATGGCGCCGGCCAAGGATGAGGCACCATCCTCCTTGGCAACGAATCCGCGTACCCCCAGTGCCATGGCTTCGTCAACGATGGAGTCGGCTGTAAAAGTCGTCAGGATGAGGATCGCAATATCTGGTTTCTCCTCGAGAAGTGCTTGAGCCAATGCAAGGCCATCCATCTTGGGCATCTGGACATCCACGAGGACGGCTTGGACCCTGCTCTCGACCTCCGAGGAGCGGAAGAGGTCGAGGGCCTCCTGGCCGTCCTTGGCTGTCCAGGCAACGACGATGTCGTCGTTCTTGGAGAGAAGATCCGTCAGCGTCTGACGAACCAGGGCGTCGTCGTCCGCAATACCAATACTGATCATGACTCATCCTCGATGACTCGGGTGGGTGGCTGTGAGAGAGGGATGGAGGCGGATGTCAGCCAGGTGCCGTTGTCCGTCAACGTATCCAGCGAGCCGCCGACGGTTGAGAGTCTTTCCTTCATGCCAAGAATCCCCATCCCGGAGGAAGGGAACCTGTGATGCGAAGAGAGGACCCCATTGGTCACAACCAGGCGAGCCTTGTGAGCGTCTTGACTCAGGGTGATGGTGACCGGTTGATCGTGATCCGCATGTCTCAGAACATTGGAGCTCATCTCCCGAAGCACCCGGGAGAGGATGGCAGCTTGAAGACGAGTGTAGTGCCCGTCTCCCCTGCACTGGTAGGTCACGGAGTAGCCGGACGCGGAGAGGTCGTCGGCGACGGCGCGCACGGACTCCTCAAGGTCCAGCACGACGGTTCCCAATCCGGTGGTGTGTGCATGATCAGCGTGCTCGTCCTCGTTGCTTCGGAGGGCTCGCAGCACGAGGCGCAGCTCGTGAAGCGCGTCGGTCGCAGTGGACTCGATCGCGGCGAACTCCTGCTGAGCGGCGACGGGGTAGGAGGGATCCGCAGCCGCGCGTTGCGCCCGCAAGGCGGTCTGGGACATCGAGTAGGCGACGAGATCATGCATTTCCCGTGCAATTTCGGAGCGGATGGACTTCAGCTTCTCCGTGGCGGTTGATACTTCTTCTCTTAACGACGTCTCCGTGTGACGCAGTATGGATCCGGAAGAAGGGTGCAGGCTGCGAGGAACAACTGAGAAACTGCATCCGGAAGGGGGCCTGCTGGTATGATGAGCGCCGCTGGAACGACTAACGCGAGAATGATTGCCACCCGCAACGGGAGAAATGCCGCCAAGAAGAAAAAGAAAGCGGCGTTGGTGATGGTCATGTCGCTGGCGGGAACGTGTGGTGCCTGAAGGAGTGCGATCCATAGGGTCAGATAACCGAGAGAACCCCATATGGGGTACATGGGGATCAGGGATAGAGCAACAACTGTTAAGAGAAGAAAAAAGAGGCGCTCTGGGGTAGGTGATTTGATGAGGGTGAGCATGAGCGTCATGTTGGCGACGCCAACCATTGCGCCAATGGCGGCATATCGCCGCTGAGTTCGAGTGGCGTTCCGTCGATGCGTGTTCGACCACCATTGGAAGGGGGTTCTGATGGCATCTAGGAAGTTACTCACCATACTTTAATACCGGATAAATTATTGGTATGTCAAGTGCTATTTATGAACGTGAATTCGGGGCGATACCGGTTGTCGTCCGTTGCTGGTGGTAGGCGCTGGGATGGGGTGGGTGAGGGTGGTGCCTGACCAGCCTGCGGTGCCACTCTCCGAACCCTGCAAGCTGTCAGCACTCCCGACGAGGAACTGGGCTGCCGGTGTTCGGACAAGATCGGTTGCCTCAACCATTGTGAAGGCGTGGGGTCAGGGGGTGCTCTCGCCCGGGTGTGTCACCGTCGATTGACGGCGCCGAGGGTGACGCTGATGTGGTGGGGCAGGACCGGGTCTGGGGTGGATCGTTGGGTGGCCAGGAAAGGCCGGCTCCCTTGAGGTCGTTGACGAGGTCCTCGGGCGTGACGAGGTGGTGCTCGGAGACGTGCTCCTGATCGCGGCAGCGCAGGATGGTGCGTCGCCGGCGACCCACCTGGTCGATCTCCTCGGTGAGATACGTATCTGGCTGGAGCTGGATGGTGCTGGTTTCAGCCGCCTCTGGGAGTACGTGATCGATGGAGGTGATGAGGGTTCCGCCGATCGCCATGTGGGCGGTCATGCATCGTATGGCTGCTCGTCGCTGCTCAGGACTCAACAGACTGATGGATGCCATGGGGAGGCAGACCGCCTTGAACAACTCCTTGATGTCGAAGGAGACCATGTCCGCCTGCCGGAGCTCGATCCGGTCTGCGGCTCCCGACTGGATGGCCCGCCGTTCTTTCAGTCGATCGGCGAGGAGGTTGAGCACGTCGATGCTGATGTCTGTGGCGAGCACGCGGTGTCCCGCGGCTGCCATGGGCACAGTGGTGCGTCCTGAGCCGCACGCGAGCTCGAGGACTCGCAAACCGGCCAGTGCTGGATCGGGCAGGGTGTCGAGAAAGCCGAGGATCGAGGTGATCTCGGTGTTGTCCCGGCGTGCGAGCTCCCAGCGTCGGTGAGCGTCGTCGTCGGCGTACAGGCTGGGCGTATGGTTCGCTGCTCGTTCGTTAAGCACGGGCTATCACCTCCGGAACTCTGTGGTGGGCATCAGTGGCTCCTTCCCGTTGGAGGAGCGGAGTTCTTTCGATCTCACCATTCAACGATGGTGAGCTCTCTTGGGCATCGGTCGATCGGATGGGTCGACCGGCGGACGCGCCGAGGGAGGCTGTGGGGGAACCCTGGTCGGGTGGGGTGCGAGTCCGATCCGTTCATCGCAACAGATCGAGCATGCTGTGAGGCCTCGAGGTCTTGAGGCCGCTTCGATAGGTGGTTCGTCGCCTCGCCCGTTGAGGTGTTCTCGAAGGCCAGGAACTCTTCATGCCGACGGGTGGGGGCCGTCTCCCCCCATCGGGTACCCCACATGGGCGATCCGCGCCGTTCCTGGCCCTGCCTAAGGTTCACGGGACAAATACGGAGCAGAAGAGGGCTGCCTTCGCCCGCACCTCCTCTTCTTCACGCGAGAAAGGAGCGCCTCATGATCGAGGCACGTGGATTAACGAAGCGCTACGGCGACAAGGTTGCTGTAGACAACATCTCTTTCACCGTCGAGCCGGGCACCGTTACCGGCTTCCTGGGCCCCAACGGCGCAGGCAAGTCCACCACCATGCGCATGATCATGGGCCTGGACAAGCCTACGACCGGCACCGTGACCGTGGCCGGCAAGAAGTACAAGGACCTCAACGCCCCGCTGTGCACCGTCGGCGCCCTGCTGGACGCCAAGGGTCTGCACGGATCGCAAACGGCCCGGACCCACCTGACGCAGCTGGCCGTGTCCAACGGCATCCCCGTCAACCGGGTGGACAAGGTCCTGGACATGACCGGACTCACCTCGGTGGCCAAGAAGCGGGTCAAGGGGTTCAGCCTCGGGATGGGGGCAGCGTCTGGGCATCGCCGCCGCCCTCCTGGGAGACCCCGACATCCTCATCTTCGATGAGCCCGTCAACGGTCTGGACCCTGAAGGCGTCATCTGGGTTCGCCAGATCTGCCGCTCCCTGGCGGCCGAGGGGCGCATCGTCTTCATCTCCTCCCACCTCATGGGCGAGATGGCCCAAACAGCCGATCGCCTCATCGTCATCGGCCGTGGCCGCATCCTCAGCACCGGTCCCGTGACCGACGTCATCGCCTCGGCCACCTGCGACACCGTGCGCGTCGCCTCCCCCCAGGCCACCGACCTCGCCGACCTCCTGGCCTCCCAGAGGATCGCCGTCGAGACCCCGGAGCGTGGCGTGCTCACCCTGACCGCCGCCCCTGCCGCTCGCATCGGCGAGCTCGCCGCCGCCCACGGCATCGTCCTGCATGAGCTGACCACCATCAAGGCCAGCCTCGAGGACGCCTATCTCGAGCTCACCGGCGGCAACACCGAGTACAACACCAGCATCCCCAGGGGCCAGGCTGACCAGCCGGTCGCCCAGCAGCACGCGTTGCGCTGAGCCTGACCCCGCAGACCTCAAGGAGAACCCCCATGACCGCGATCACCGCATCCGGCACGAAGCTACGTGCCCCCCGCATCAACGGCCACCAGACCTTCGGCCGCGCTCTGCGCTCCGAGTGGATCAAGATCCGCTCTCTGCGCTCCACCTGGGTTACCTCTGCCGTCGCCATGGGCGTCATGGTCGTCTTCGGGGCGGCCACCGCCATCGGCTACCACGACATCCCGGAGCAGGTCGATCAGGCCAAGTACCAGATCACGTCCGCCGCGCCCTTCGGCTATATCATCGTCGCCGTCCTCGGCGCACTCCAAGTCACCGGGGAGTACGCCTCCGGTCAGATCCGCTCCAGCCTCACTGCGACCCCCCACCGGGGCCGACTCCTCATGGCCAAGGCCGCGGTCGTCGCAGTCTTCGGCTTCTTCCTGGGACTACTGTCAACCATGGCGACGTGGGCCGTCACCGTCCCCTTCCTCAAGGATGACGCAGGGAGTATCACCGACAGCGAGTACCTGGGTTTCTTCTGGGGCTCCGGACTCGCCTTCGCCGCCATCGCGCTGATGGGTCTTGCCTATGGCTTCCTCCTGCGCTCCACGGCCGGCGCCATCACGACCGTCGTCGTGGTGCTCTTCGTCATCATGGTGCCGCTGCAGATGATGGCCTCGCAGTGGGAGTGGGCCAAAGAGCTCGTGGGTCTGCTCCCCACCTCCGCCGACGCCGCCATCACGGATCCCTTCGCCGTGGCGAACACCTGGGGCGTTGAGGATACGGCGACCTTCCTCTCCCAGGCGCAGACGGCTCTGATATTCCTCGCCTGGACTGTGCTTCCTCTGCCCATCGCGGCGGCAATCTTCCTCACGCGAGACGCCTAAGGGGCGCACGCCTCAGGAGGATGCGCCTCAGGGGCGCGTAGGCCGGGGCGCCGACATTCTGCGGGGTGTCGAGCTGCGGGAGATAGCCGAATCCGTCATTTCCCGAGTGGTGCTCCCGCCCGTTGGACGAATGGGTGACCAGATATCAATCGACCGGATAACCCGAATGGCGGATTACATGCCTGTCCGGAACCGGCAGTATTAAGTCATCGACAACGACACACCAACGAGATCAGTGAGGAAGGAGGCGAGCGCCATGACGATCACCGTCCGGTCCGTCGATCAACAAGATAACTCCATCATCCTGCCTCAGGCATTCGCCATCGCAGTACCGGACACGGCCGGGGCGCCTCCTTCGGGAACTATGCCCTCATCGGCATCCTGCTCATCAACACGCTGCTGTCGGGCGTCATGGGCGCCGCCTCGACCGTCATGCAGGAGAGGATGGACGGCACCCTGCTCAGGTCGAGCTGTCTGCCCCACGGCACGACGGCGTACGCCATCAGCAAGGTCCTCAGCCACTTCCAGCTCGCCGTCACCGCATTCGCGGTGGCGCTCCCGCTCCTGTGGCTGGTCATGGGCCGCACGGCACTATCCCCCGTGAGCACCGCGGCCCTCCTCGTCGTCGCTCCTGCCGGGCTCCTCTCACTGCTCCCGCTGGCCGTCGTCGTCGGCGCGACGCTCAGGAGTCCGCGCCAGCTCAGCCTTGCCTCCATCAGCGTCATGCTCATCGGAGCAGCCTCGGGGGCGTTCCATCCGATCGCAGGATCGGGAGGGCTCACGCAGGCGGGTGCGATGACGCTGCGACCTTCTGGGTGAGTGCGAGCCTGCGCAACGCCCTCCTGCCCGAGTCCTCCCACTCGGGGCGATCCCAGCGACCTCACGGTGCTGGTCGGGGGCCCTCATCGTTCCCCTCATCTGGCTGGTCATCAGGGATTTCGCTGGCTCGCAGAGCCCTGCGCCGCGCCTCCAGGTGCTCCGGCGGTCGACGAGGCTCGGCCCGGCACAAGGCGTGCGAGGGCGGCCGGCGCGCACGCAGGACAAGCTCACAGAACCCACGAGCCGCCGGTGCTCGGGCGCGCCATCAAGCCGCCACGAGGTGCAGACGCCGATCCACGACGCAGACAAGACAGAGGAGCATCGCCCGATGAGCGACATCGTCACCACCCATCAGCTCAGCAAGCGCTACGGCGACCGACAGGTCGTTCACGACGTGGACCTGCGGATTCCCGAGGGCGTCGTGTACGGGTTCCCTGGGACCCAACGGCGCCGGGCAAATCGACCACGATGAAGATGCTCCTGTCCCTCATCCGCCCGAGCAGCGGGAGCATCCGGATTCTCGGTGAGCCGATGACGCGCGAGAACCGTCACAGGGCTCCTGGGCCGGATCGGCTCGCTCATCGAGTCCCCTCCGGGGTACGGCCACCTCACCGGCGCGGAGAACATGCGCATCGTTCAGCACCTCCTCGGACTGAATGACGACGACGTGCGCGACGCCGTGCGGACCGTCCATCTCGAGAGGCACATCGACAAGAAGGTGCGCGCCTACCCTCGGCATGAAGCAGCGCCTCGGCATCGCCATGGCGCTGGTCCGCCGGCCCCGCCTGCTCATCCTCGACGAACCGACCAACGGCCTCGACCCCGCGGGGATCGAGGAGATACGAGACCTTCTCCAGCGGCTCGCCGAGCGCGGGACAACCGTCATGGTCTCCTCACACCTGCTCGGTGAGATCGACAAGACGGCCACCGTGCTGGGCGTCCTGGCCCAGGGGCGACTGGTCTTCCAGGGGAACCGCTCGGAGATGCTCGACGTCACCGCGCCGGACATGCTGATCGACTGCGCGGCCCCGTCGCGCGCCTGCGAATCCTCTCCTCTCCCCGATCCTCGAGCAGAGGTCAGACCGCGCTCTCATCAGGCTGCGTGGGATCACACGGGAGACAACTGCGCAGGCCATCTCCAGCCTGGTCGGCCGAGGCATCGACATCTACAGCGCCGTCCCGGAGGAGCAGACGCTGGAAAGCGCGTTCATGCGGATGACGCAAGGGGGTGGCATCCGGTGACAGCGGCAACCCGGATCTCGACCAGGCCCCGCTCATTACGCGTCCTGCGTGCTGAGTACTCCAAAATGAGGAATCTGAGGATCCTCCCCCTCCTGCTCTTCCTGCTCCTCGGTGCGCTGGGCATCGCAGCGCTCTTCGCCCTCGGCGCCGGTGTCTCCGTGGATCTCAAGGCTCCTGACGGGGATGGCTGGAAGGTGCTGCTCGGTGGCCTTCACGCCGGGGTGTGCCTCCTCGCCCCGCTCCTCATCGCGGTCATCGCCAGCAGGGTGACGGAGATCGAGCGTGCAGGTAACGGATGGCTTCTCTTTGCGGCGTCGGGAACAACGCCTGGGCAGCTGTGCCGTGCGAAGTTCCTCGCCCTCGGTGCGCCGCTGGCAGCCGTCTGCGTGCTGTGGGGACTGTGTGTGCCGATGTGGGGAGCACTGCTTGGCGTCCCCGCCCCAGTGCCGACCGGCAGGATCGTCGCGTACACCGCCTCGGTATACGTCATCAGTCTTGTCATCCTCGCGCTCCAGCTCCTCATCTCCTTGGCATCGGACAACCAGCTGCTGGCAGTAGGAGCCGGAATGCTGGGGGTGCTCCTGAGCATGATCGGCGCTATGGCACCCACCTGGGCGCAATACCTCACCCCCTGGACCTATTACTCCCTCGTTGCGCCCATGACGTTCACGGGATCCGATCCCGTGTACCTGGACGCGCCCTTCCCCGGGGCGCTGGTGCTCGCCATCGTGGGCGCCGTCGCCTTCACCGTCATCACCACTCGTCTCGACCGCAAGGAGGTGTAGGACATGGGAGTCTTCATTGCGGAGCTGATCAAGATCCGGCGCTCAGCGGCGTGGATTCTCGCTGCACTCGTCCCTTCCGTCACTGCCGTGGCCAGCGCCATGGGAGCCTGGACCTCTGGCGGCTTCGAGGATGGCTGGAACACCCTGTGGATCCGATCGATCGGCCTCTACGGGATGCTGATGCTCGGCGTCGGACTGTCCGTCCTGGCCTCCCTCGTCTGGCGCGCCGAGCACACCGGGAACAACTGGAACGCCATGACCGCCCAACCGGTGGCCGCCTGGAGGCTGGCCTCCGCCAAGGTTCTCGCACTCGCCCTCCTCGCGACCTTCATGCAGGCAGTCCTCCTCCTGACCGTGCTCTTCCTGGGAAAGGTGGTGTTCCACCTGCCCGCTTGGCTCCCGGCTCGCTACTACGCCGTCAGCGTCCTCGTGGTCGTGGCCAGCGTGCCCGTCTGCGCGGCGCAGTCCGCTCTGTCAGCGAGGTCCCGCTCGTTCGTCCTTCCCGTCGTGATCGGGTTCGTGCTCACGTGCGTCGGTGCCGTTCTCCTCGCCATCAAGGTCAGGGCGGCCCTGATCTACCCCTACTGCCTCCTGGCCCATACCACTCAGCTCGGATCAGGCTCCGGGGCGGACGCGTCGGCACTCACGATCCAGTCGGCCACCCTCACCGTCGTCCTGTCCGTCGCGCTGACCGCGCTCTGCGTTCTCGCCACAGCGCGCTACTTCAATCGGACGGACACGCACGCCTGAGTCCCTCCCGCTCCGTCACTGACCGCCCATCGCCACCACCAGGGATGACATCCTCTCCGCCAGCGCCGTGTGCCGCGGGGACAGGGCGTGCCTCATCAGGTCGGTGGCCGCGATGCTCCTGTGCAGGCAGCGCGGCTACGCGCCGACGTGGTGCGTCGGCGTCGTCGCCACGCCCCCCTTCGCCGCCCACGCCTGGATCGAGGCCGACAACTGCATCGTCGATGAGCCCATCGACGCGTCGTACCTGCGGACTTTCTACCGCGTGGGCGCCTCCGCCCAGGCGTGACCAGCCCGCACCGATGGTGCCTTCATGACAGGGCCCTGTCCGTGCACGCGCACTACAGGTCTCCGACCTTCTGGAGGCGCTGGAGGCTGAGCCAGCCCACCGGGATCGGGATCCAGAAGGTCACCAGGCGGTAGACGATCGCCGTGGACAGCGCCACCCCGTAGGGGACGCCGGCGGCGACGAGCCCGGCGGTCAGGGCGAGCTCGACCGGGCCGATACCGCCGGGGGGAGGGCACGATCGAGCCCACTGTGTTGGAGGCCAGGTAAGTGATGGCCAGGACCGCGAAGGGCACCGTGTAGCCGAAGGCCCACAGGCTCGCGCTGAAGGACAGGATGTAGGACAGGCTCAGCGTGAGCGCACCGCCCACGCCCAGGGCCAGTCGCATCGGGTTGGACATGACCCACACGAGCCGCGGCCACACCTGGCGGTAGGTGGGCTCGATCTTGGCCCAGGCCCAGGTGCGCGCCTTGGGGATGGTCAGGACCACCGCCGCCACCACGACGATGGCGCCAGCGGCGACCAGCACCCAGCCGGATGGCAGGGTCAGTCCGGTCGACTGGCCGGTCATGGCCGCCAGCACCACGAGCAGCACCACGGTGACGACGAACTGGACCACCTGGACCAGGGCCACTGTGGCCACGCCGACCGCGGTGGGCACCCCCTTGCGGTTGAGGAAGCGCAGGTTGATGGCCGCCCCCGCCCACGCCGGCCGGGGCCACGAGCGAGACGACGGCGCTGGCCAGGTGCACCTCGGTGGAGCGCCACAGGGAGAGCCGCTCGGGGCTGAAGGCCACTAGCGTGAGCCCCGCGCCCACGTAGGTCGCCACCGAGAAGAACAGGGCCGCCAGCATCCACCAGATGTTGGCCTGCGAGACGGCCGCGGAGACCTGCTGGAAGTCCAGCTGGGCGAGCAGCGTCCATACCGCCACGAGGGCCACCACGGCCATGAGGACGGTGCGCGTCGAGAAGCGGTTGAGGCGGGCCGGCTCGGCGTCGGCCGTGGGGGTCAGCGCCACAAGGGCGTCGCGCAGATCTTGGAGGACCTGCCGGCTCGCTCCGCGCCTCCCCATGACCTCGCGGGTCTGGCGCGGCAGCACCACCCGCTGAAGCATGGGGGCGATTGAGGCCAGCTGGGCGGTGGTCAGTGAGCGGGAGGCGGCATCGATGGCCCGCTGGGCACCGACCGCCAGCGCCGTCAGCGCCAGGGCCTGAGCCAGGTCCACGCGGCGGGAGAGCTCGGTGGAGATCGTCTCGCCCGAGGCCCAGTCCAGGAGCCACAGCCGCCCGGACTCGTCGACGACGACGCTCGAGGCGTCGATGCTGCCGTGCGCCAGCCCCGCGGCGTGAGCGCGCTGGAGTTGGCTCCACAGCTGGTCCAGGACGTCGTCGTCGACCTCGGCCCCCAGGTCGCTGATGGAGCGGGCGCCGACGACGTGGTCGGTCACCAGCAGCACGGACTCGGCGGCCTCGGCCATCCCCAGCAGGCCGGGGGTGCGCACGCGGGCGCGGCGGGCCTCCATCGTCATGAGGGCGGCGTGCTCGGCGGCAGGGCGCAGGGACAGGTCACGGGTGGGGGACAGGCCCCGAACGCGGATCTGGTCCCAGACGTTGGAGAGGAATCCGGCCACCTGCCGGTCGGCATCGAGGAGGGTGACGTTGTGGCGCTCGCCGGCCGAGTCCCACACTGCGTACATGCGGTGGACAGAGGCTCGTTCCTGGGACAGGGCCTCGCTGGAGGCCTCGGCCAGGACGGCGGCCAGGTCGACGTCGGTGGCCGGCCTGATCGTGTTCGCGCCCGCCGGCGCCCCGGTGCCCCCGGTCCCGGCCGTGTCCAACGGCGTCGAGTCGAGGGGGGAGGCGGTCTCGCCGCTCGATGAGCCGGTGGGTGCGTCGGTGACCTGCGCGTCGGCGGGAGTGGAGGCGTCCTCGGTGGTGGGCTCGAGGCCCGCCGGCTCCTGCGGCGCCGGGCCCAACGGGTTCTCGCTCACCTGCTCACGCACCTGCTCACGAACCTGCTCGGTGTAGCCCAGGGGGGCGTCGGTGGTGACGATCCAGGCGCGCGCCTCGGGGGCACGGTCCATGCGGACCACGCGCACGGCGTCGATCCCGGCCCGGCGCAGGGCGCGCACGAGCGTGACCCCGTGGGCGCGGCGGTCCTCGACCCCGAAGACGTAGCGGACCAGCAGGCCGACGGTGCGGCCCAGCAGCAGGGAGAGCACCGCGCCCGGCAGGGTCAGGGCGCCGCGCAGGACCGCCATGCCCAGGACCACCCACAGGGCCGCCCAGCCCGAGCGCATCACGGTGGAGCTGTTGCGGTCACCGGCGCCCGTGAGCAGGCCGGCCATGGAGGCGAAGACCGTGGAGATGCCCAGCTGGGCGGTGCCCGAGGCGGTGACCGTCAGCCCCATGACCAGGGCGGTGGGGCCCCAGGCCACGAGGCCGGTCATGGCGGCGACGGCGACCAGGTGGCCGGCGATCCCCGACAGGACGGCCTGGCCCAAGGATCGCCAGGAGCGGCGCAGGACGCGGTCCAGCAGAACGGCCAGTGGCACGATGAAGGTGGCCAGGCCCTCAATGGTCTGCAGGGGGAAGACGAGGATGCGGCGCAGTACCACTGCCAGGGCGTTCTGGACGTCCTGGGTGACGCCGGTGGTGGTCTCGTGGGCGTAGATCGCCAGGACGAGGACGGCGAAGATGCCCAGGAGCGTCAGGGTCAGGTCGAGCAGGTCCTCCGTGCGGCGCAGGCGGTGCGCGGTGGTGTCCACCAGGAGCGTCGTCGAGCGGGGGTGGCGGGGCCGGAGGCTGGGGTGGGCTCGGCCATGGGGGCGACGCCGATGACCGGGATGCCGACCGGAGAGGTGGAGGTCGACTCCGCGGAGGGCGCGGAGGTGGCCGAGACGGCGGACGGGACGGGGGCCGCAGATGTCTGCTGGTCGACGGCGGTGGGGGACCCGCCGGAAGCCGAGGTGAGCGTCGAGGCGTGGTCGAGGTCGTCGGCCGGTGGGGCGACCCCTGGTGCCGCATCTGTCATGACGCCGATTCTAGAGGGAGAGCCTGGGTGGACCCTCCTACGCCGGAAGGAGCCGCGCAGCGGCGTTGGCTTATTCAAAGTAGTTTGCAACACAAACCAAAGGGCGCTATCCTGGGGTTGGTTTGAAACGCAAACCCCTGTTGACGAGGAGGTTCACCATGAGTGCGGCCACTGAGGATCAGCGGATTCCGGCGGGGCCCGATGAGGCCCTTGCCGTTGTCGAGGCCCAGCGGAGTGCCTATCTCAAGCGGCACAGGGTCAAGGCGACTCCGGTCCTGGTCGCCTGGGGGCTGGCCTGGCTGATCGGCTATGCCGCCCTGGCCCTCTCCCGCAGGGCGGACTACAGCCTGCCGCTGGTGCCCTACCTGTTCTTCTACGGCTGCCTCGTGGCGGCCCTGCTGTTCACCTTCGCCTATATCGTCCCCAAGGTGCGCGGCATCCGCGGCCGGAGCAGCCGAGAGGGCACCTACTACAGTCTCGCCTGGTTCTTCGGGATGCCGCTGAGCGCCCTCATCCTCAGTCGGGTCAATGCCTTCCTGGCCGCCCTCAACACGAGCCAGGCCAACGAGGTTGCCAGCGTGGTGTCCAACGCCCTGCCCTGCCTCGTCGTCGGCGTCATCTTCCTCATGAGTGCCGCACTGTGGAATGAGGCGGTCATGGGGGTCCTGGGCGGCTGGATCCTCCTGGTCACCCTGGTGGTCACGATTGTCGGGATGCCCTGGGCCTGGTGGATCATGTCCGTGGCCGGTGGGGGCGGCATGCTGGTGGCCGCTGTTGTCGCTGCCGCCGCAGAATCGAAGCGAGGTGCGTGACGTGACCGGAGGGGCCAGGGTGCAGCGGCCCGAGAGGTCGGAGAGTGCCGGCCAGGCGGAGGGGTCGGCTGAGTTGGCGGAGTCGGCCGGCGCCGGAGCTGAAGTCCTCGCTGCTGCAACGGCCTCCGCCGTCGATATCGATCCTGTCATTCACGCCCAGGCCCGCCTGCGGATCATGGCGACCCTTGCCGCCGTGCCCGTTGGCGACGAGCTGCACTTCCCGCGGCTGCGCGAGCTGCTGGACATGACGGCTGGCAATCTGTCCACGCACCTGTCCAAGCTGGAGGGGGCGGGCTACGTGCAGCAGAACAAGACCTACTCCGGGCGCAGTCCTGCCACCTACCTGGCACTGACCCCTGAGGGGCGCGTGGCCTTCGAGCGGTACGTGCGCAACCTGCGCGCCCTGCTCGACGCCTGAGGTCCTTCGGGGCGGCGACGGGGGGGTGGTATTAACCGAACGGTTAGCGTATGGTGTGAAGCAAGTCTCATAGGTAGGTGCCGATGGAGGCGCTGCCGTGAGGCCTTGTCGCAAGGGTCGGCCGGTGCCCGTCAGTCGGCCGGTCCCCGGGGCGGCAGGTCCGCCCCGCCATACCCGTCACCGTCGACATCCAAGGACATGCCATGCCTTTCAGTGCACAGACCTCGCCCGCCGACTCGCCATCCCACCTCCAGTCCAGCCGCGCCTGCGCCCATCGGCTCAGCCGCCGAACCCTGCTCAAGGGGGTGGGTGGTCTCGCCGCCGCCTCCGTCATCGGGGGCGGCGCCGTCGTCGCCGGCTCGGCCCCGGCCCAGGCCGCCCTCACGGTGGCCGAGCACGAGGACCACGGCCGCATGCAGTACTACAAGCTGGCCACGTCGTCGATCGGCTGGCTGCCACGCGTCAACGTGCTGCTGCCCGACGGCTACGACACCTCGCGCCGCTACCCGGTGCTCTTCCTGCTGCACGGCGGCGGCGAGAACTACTCGACCTTCGACACGAAGTACGACATCCGCAACCACACCGCGGGGCGCGACCTCATCGTCGTCATGCCCGACGGCGGGGCGGCCGGCTGGTACTGCGACCCCGAGTCCTCCAACGTGGGTCCGCGCAACTGGGAGACCTTCCACATCAAGGAGCTCCTCCCCTGGGTCGATGCCACCTTCGCCACCACCGGGCAGGCCTCCGGCCGCGCGGTCTCCGGCTTCTCGATGGGCGGTTTCGGGGCCTTGAAGTACGCCGCGAAGTACCCCGAGCTCTTCGCGTCGGTCTCCAGCCACTCGGGGCCGGCCGACCTGCGCATCCAGGACGGGGCGGTGGTCCACTGGGCGAACTTCACTGCCGGAGCCACCGACCTCAAGGGCGGCACCATCTACGGGATCCCGTGGGACCAGGCGCGGGTGAGCGCGGACAATCCGGTCGAGCATGTGGAGAGCTACCGGGGTAAGCGCGTCTTCCTGGTCTCCGGGACTGAGAGCGATCGCTACGAGAGCGTCGTGCTGCCCAGCCAGCAGAGCTGAGAAGGCGCTCGACGGCGCCGGCATCGGCTACGAGCGCTACGAGGACACCGGCGCCCATATCGTGCGCTGGGGTCGCATGCAGCAGGACATCGACTCCCTGCTCAACCACTTCGCCAAGGGCGCGTGAGGTCCGGGCGCCGGCGGGGTCGGATCGGCCGGCTCCGCCGGGGTGGTGGGTGGCGGTATGGCTCCCCGCCTGCCCACAGTGAGAGCCAATCACTCTGATATGGCGAACCTCGCAGGGTGTCGTCGGCACTTCATCAGGACAAAACCGCACCGGCCGAACCGGAAGGGCGGATACTTCCGGTGAGTTGCCGTCAAGAAGAGGAGGCGCCTGTGATCCGCCTGGGTCTGGCTGACGACGAGCCGCTGCACATCATGGGCCTGGCCACGCTGCTGGGGGCGCAGCCGGACATGGAGATCATCTGGCGGGCCGCCGACGGCAAGGAAGCGCTCGCGCGCAACGCCGCCGACCCGGCCGATGTCCTCCTCCTCGACGTGCAGATGCCGGGCCTGAGCGGCCCGGCCACCACCCGCGAGCTCATGGCCCGCGGCGCGACCGGCAGAGTCGTCATCCTGACCACCTCCGACACCGACGCCCCCGTCATGGACGCCATCGAGGCCGGTGCCTCCGGCCTCCTGCTCACAAGCACCCCGCCCCAGGAGCTCGCCGCCGCGATCCGTACCGTCCACGACGGCAGCTCCGTCATCTCCCCGGGGCCCACGCGCCGGCTGCTCACCGCCGCGCGCACTGGTCACGTCAGGGGTGCACGGGCCAGGGAGGGGCCGGACGCCACGCCTCCGAGGACTCAGTCGAGGCACTCCGGGCCTCCGAGGCCTACCAGCAGGTCGCCGCCCTGACCCAGCGCGAGCGCGAGATCCTGGCGCTTATCGCCTTGGGCCTGAGCAACCAGGAGATCTGCGACCGGGAGTGGCTGTCCATGCCCACGGTCAAGACCCACGTGAGCCACCTGCTGTCCAAGACCGGCTGCCGAGACCGGGTCCAGCTGGTGCTACTGGCCCTGCGCGGCGGCGTCGTCGACCTCGACGATGTCCTGGGCCGGGCCTGAAGGCGAGCACTCAAGCCGCCTGCCGCTGCACCAGGACGGCCACGGTGCGCGCCGGCACCGAGATCGTCCCGCTGGCGCGGTCGAAGCCGGTGCGGCGCACCACCTCATCGGCCCCCTCGGCCTGGATGGGGGAGAGACGGAAGTCCCGGCCCGCCAGCTCGGGCAGCGACTGCGTGAGCGTCTGCCCCGAGGCGTTGAAGACCACCAGGACGGCGTCGAGCTCGGGGTCCACGTCGCTGCCGCCCCGGGTGTCGTCGATGAGCATGACGATCACTCCCGCCGGCGCCCCGAAACCCGCCCCCGGGAAGCTCAGCTTGTCCTGGATGAGGCGGGCCGAGCCCAGGCTGAACAGCGGCGTCGAGGCGCGCAGCCGCAGCAGATCCAGGGCCTGGGAGCGGGCCGCCGCGATCTCCTCGGGCGAGGGCCGCAGCCAGTCGTCCTGCAGCAGCGGCCCCTGGATGGCCCAGGAGCCCTCGTTGCGGCTGGCCGGCGGCAGACCCCGCCCGAAACCATTGGACTGCCCCGTGAAATCGATGGTGTTGAACCAGTCCCCCGAGTTGTAGGAGTCCCGGTCCAGCGACTTGCTGCGCAGCAGCTCGGTGCCCGCGCACCAGAAGGCCGGCGACTGCGCCAGCGCCACCGTGGCCAGGCACACGGTGTTCATGCGCACCCGCTCGGCCACCGGCATGCCCTGGGGCAGCTTGTAGGCCAGCAGGTCGTAGAGCGTCTCGTTGTCGTGGGCGTCGACGTAGTTGACGTTCTCCTGGGGGTGGGAGGCGAAAGGCCGCCGGCGCCCCGCTGTGGATGAGGTCGATGCCGCGGCGCACCGACCCGTCCGAGATCGTCATGACGTAGTCCTTGAGGTTGCCCGCCAGTCCTAAGCGCACCAGGTCGGTGCGGTGCGCCAGGTCCGCCGACTGCTCGTTCCAGCCACGGTGGTCCAGGCCGCTGGGCTGCGTGAGCAGGCCGGTGCCGAAGCCCTGGAAGACGCGGTGGTCGGGGTCGAAGGCGCCCCCGCCGTGGACGGCGTCGCGAAGGCGGTCGTTGAAGGCACCGATCCCGGTGCCGTCGAGCTGTCCCTGGGTGGCCTGCACGAACAGGGCGTTGCCTGCGACCTCCCCGAAGTTCCAGCCCCCTCCCCGTACAGGTAGATGGAGCGGCCGTCGACGCCGTCGGCCTCCAGTGTCAGCTCGTCCAGGGCCGCCCGCACGCGCTCCATGACGGCGCGCGGGTGATGGCCCATGAGGTCGAAGCGGAAGCCGTCGACCCGGTACCAGCGCGCCCAGCGCACCACCGAGTCGACCATGAGGCGCGCGCACAGGGCGTTCTCCGTGGCCGTGTTGGCGCAGCAGGTCGAGTTCGTCACCCGCCCGACGGCGTCGAGACGGTGGTAGTAGCCCGGCACCACCCGGTCCAGGACGCTGCCCGGATCCTGCCCGCAGGCGGCCGTGTGGTTGTAGACCTGGTCCAGGACCACCTGGAGGCCCAGGTCGTGCAGGGCTCCCACCATCTCGCGGAACTCGACGATGCGCGCTCCGCCGTCCTGGTGGCCCTCGGTCGCGTAGGAGCCCTCGGGGGCACCCCAGTGGAGCGGGTCGTAGCCCCAGTTGTAGGCGTCGTGGTCGGCCACCTCCGCGATGGCCGCCTGCTGGTCGGCCGAGGCCGGGTGCGCGCCGTCGGGGATGTCGGGGTGGCGCTGGGAGCCTCGGTGCTCGGGGATGGTGGCGATGTCGAAGGTGGGCAGCAGGTGGACTGTATTCATGCCGGCCCGGGCCAGCTCGGCCAGGTGGCGCACGCCCGCGGAGCCCGCCACTGTGAAGGCCCGGTAGGTGCCGCGCAGCTCGGGCGGGACGGTGCCGTCGGCGGCGGAGAAGTCCCGCAGGTGGAGCTCGTAGATGCTGCGGGCCGAGTCGTTGCGGACCGCCGGAGCCCGGGTGGTGGCCCACTGCTCGGGGGCCAGGCGTGGGTCGGCCAGGTCGACGGCGACCGAGCGGGTCGAGTCCGTCGTCAGTGCCGTCGAGTAGGGGTCGGTGACGACGTTGGTCTCCACGCGCCGAGTGCTGGGTACGTAGACCCGCACCTCCCACAGGTACTGGCAGCCGGCACTGATGGGGGCGCCGGGTTGGCTCGTGGAGGGCTCGCCGCCGGGGACGCTCGAGGCGGCGTCGGCCGGGGAATCGGGGCGGTTGGCCACGACCCAGCGGCCGTCGCTCGAGCGGACGGCCGGGGTGCGTCGCGGCGGGCCGGGGACCTCCGGCACTGAGCCCAGCGGGTCGCCGGTCTCCCAGGTCAGGAGGGTGACGGCCTGCGCGGTGGGTGCCCACAGGGCGAAGGAGGGTAGGCCGCCGGAGAAGGTGACGCCCAGCTCGGCGCGGGTGGCGTCCTCGGCGTAGAGGTGGTCCAGGAGGATGGCGGTCTGCACCCCGGTGAAGGCGTCGAGGTGGGCGTCGCTGATGTCGGCGTCCTCGGTGGGGTCCGGGGCCTCGACGTACTGAGCAATGGCGACCTGGCCGGTCAGGGCGGAGGCGACGGCGGCGTCATCGAGCAGGGGGGTGCCGGCGGCGTTGGTCGCGCTCAGGGCGATGTAGCCCTCCAGGTGGGGGTGCGCGGCGAGGACCTCGCCGGGAAGGTTCCCGACGATGCGCAGGGGCGTGAGCGTCGGGGCGGGCATGCCGTCCGCGCCCAGGATCCGGCCGTGGATGGCTGCGGCGCCGCCGTCGGGCGCCGTGATGAGACGCAGGGCGAGGCCGGAGCCGGGGAGGGGGTCGCCGGCGTCGGTGACGACGACCTCGCGGTCCATCCCCCGGGGCAGCAGCGATAGCGGCCACGCCAGGATGGTGGGGGTGACCCAGTAGGCGCGCTGCTCCTCACTGCCGGCCACGGGTGGGAGGGCCGCGGTGGTGTCGAGTGTGCAGGTGAGCGTGTAGGTGAAGGTCATGGGGTGTCCTCCCGAGTGGAGGCGCCGTGGTGGGACGCCGCCGGTCCTGCCGGTCGTGTCGCGTGCGGCCCCGTGTGCGGGGGTCGGCGATGGGGTCGCGCACCTCGTAGTCTCCCCCGGGCGGAGGGGCCATGTCAGCCCGATGGTGGGAATTGTCCTGCCCGGCCTGCGGTGCTCGGTCCACCGGTATCCCATCGGCGGGTATGTCCGACCCCGGCCGGGGGCATTCGACGCGTGCAGGGACATTCGACGCCGTCGGGGCCGTTTCTGTGCGGTCGGGTGCGGTTCGGCGTGCGGGGACCGGAATCCTGTCCCCGGACGCGCAAGATGTCCCCGGCTGCCCGGGATTGTCCCCGGTCGGAGGGGAGTGTCCCCGTGGATGCGGGACGGCCGAGTTGACGGTGCGGGTCGAGATGGTCGGACGGACGACCGTCGGCACTGATGTCACCGCCAGGTCCTACGCTCGGGGCATGGCTCGCTATGCGCCCGAACCGGACTCGCCCTCGCTGTTTCGACGCTGCCGGTCCCGATGGCTCCGGCTTCGTCGACGACCCGTCCCGCCCGCTGGCCGACCGGCTGCGCCCGCGGGCGCTCGACGACGTCGTCGGCCAGGACCAGCTGCTCGCCGACGACGCCCCGCTGGGCCGCATGGTCGCGTCCGGCCGCCTGTCATCGATCATCCTGTGGGGCCCGCCGGGCTGCGGCAAGACGACGATCGCTCGGCTCCTGGCCGACCGCACCGGCCTGGTCTTCGAGCAGGTCTCGGCGACCTTCTCCGGGGTGGCCGACCTGCGCAAGGTCTTCACCGCCGCGGCCCGCCGCCGCGAGATCGGGCAGGGCACACTCCTGTTCGTCGACGAGATCCACCGCTTCAACCGCGCCCAGCAGGACTCCTTCCTGCCCTATGTCGAGGACGGGACAGTCGTCCTGGTCGGCGCGACCACCGAGAACCCGAGCTTCGAGCTCAACGGCGCCCTCCTGTCTCGCTGCCAGGTCATGGTCCTGCGCCGCCTGGACGAGGCCGCCCTGACCGAGCTGCTAGCGCGCGCCGAGTCCCTGACGGGTCGCAGCCTCGCCCTGACTGAGGATGCCCGCACCGCCCTGCTGTCCATGGCCGACGGCGACGGCCGCTACCTGCTGGGCATGGTTGAGCAGGTCCTCGCCGCCCAGGACGCAGGTGGCCCGGAACCACTTGACGTTGAAGGGCTGCGCGGCGTCATCGCCTCCCGGGCTCCCCTGTACGACAAGTCCCGCGAGGAGCACTACAACCTCATCTCCGCCCTGCACAAGTCGATGCGCGGCTCCGATCCGGACGCCGCTCTGTACTGGCTGGCGCGCATGCTGGGCGGGGGCGAGGACCCGCTCTACGTGGCGCGCCGTCTGGTGCGATTTGCCAGCGAGGATGTCGGCATGGCCGACCCGGCGGCCCTCCAGATGACGCTGGCGGCCTGGGACGCCTACGAGCGCTTGGGGTCGCCTGAGGGGGAGCTCGCGATCGCTCAGGCGGTCATCTACCTGGCCACCGCGCCCAAGTCCATCGCCGTCTACCGCGGCTACGGCCGGGCGGTGCGCCTGGCCCGCCAGACCGGCTCGCTCATACCGCCGGCCCACATCCTCAACGCTCCCACCCGACTCATGAAGGAGCTCGGCTACGGTGAGGGCTACGAGTACGACCCGGACACGGCCGACGGCTTCTCCGGTGCGGACTACCTGCCCGACGGCGTCGAGCGTCAGGCCCTTTACGAACCCACCGCCAACGGCCACGAGCGCCGCATCCGTGAGCGGCTGGAGTACTGGGAGGGACTGCGGGTGAGCAAGCGCGGTGAGGGCTTTGGTGTGGGAGGCGACGGCCGGTTGGGTGAGGGCGTCGGCGATGGGGAGAGCCAGACGGGGACTGAGACGTAGGCCAGTTCCTGACCTGCCTCTCATCGAAAGGGACAATCGACGCGCGCAGAGTGTCCCCAGCCGAGCCGATGGGATGAGGCCGATGTCCGCCTACTCCCCCGCCGCGGCGCACGGCCTCCAGCATGAGGGTGGCCACGTCCGTGACCCGCACGTCGGCGCCCTCGGAGGCGACGCCGTCGGAGAGCATCGTGGTGCAGAAGGGGCAGGCCGTGGCGATGACCTGCGCGCCGGTACCGATGGCCTCGCGCGAGCGCTCCACGGCGATGCGCGTTCCGATGGTCTCCTCCATGAAGGCGCGCGCCCCGCCGCCCCCGCAGCAGAAGCCCCGTTCGCGGCTGCGCGGCATCTCCACCGTGGTCGCGCCGGTCGCCTCCAGCAGCTCGCGCGGCGGGGAGTAGACCTGGTTGTGGCGGCCCAGGTAGCAGGCGTCGTGGTAGGTGACCGTCGGGATGACCGGCTCGCCCGCTGCTTTACCGGTGGCCTCTTCGCCCGACGACTCCGCCGGGGCTGCGGCCTGCGGCTCGGCGGCCTCGGCACTCGACGTCGGAGCGTCCCCGGCCGGTGAGCCGCCGCCCTGCTCGGAGGTGGGTGTTGACGTGGCCGGGGCGGCGGAGGCGGATGGAGCGTCGGACGCCGCCGAACCACCCGTGGCCTGCGGCGGCGCCGGACGCAGCCGGCCCTCGCGCACGAGCCGGTTGAGCAGCTGGGTGTAGTGGACGACCTCGTAGCGGCCCCCGATCTGCGGGTACTCCCGCGAGATCGTGTTGAAGCAGTGCGCGCAGGTCACCACGATCCTCTGCGCCCCGACCTCACCCAGGGTCTCCACGTTCTGCGCGGCGAGCATCTGGTAGAGGATCTCGTTGCCGGCGCGGCGGGCCGGGTCGCCGGTGCAGGTCTCGGCGTCGCCGAGGACCGCGAAGCTCACCCCGCGGTGTGCAGCAGCTCGGCCACCGCCCGCGTCGTCTTCTTGGCCCGGTCCTCGTAGGCGCCGGCGCACCCCACCCAGAACAGGTAGTCGACGTCCGCGGCGCTCTCGACGTCGTCGCCGATGACCGGCACCTCGAAGTCCAGGTTCTTGGCCCAGTCCAGGCGCTTGCGCGCCGGCAGCCCCCACGGGTTCCCCTTGGACTCCATCTTGCGGAACATGCCGCCGAGCTCCTTGGGGAAGGCCGACTCCATGAGCACCTGCTGGCGGCGCACGTCGACGACGTGGTCGACGTGCTCGATATCCACCGGGCACTGGTCCACGCAGGCCCCGCAGGTGGTGCAGGCCCACAGGACGTCGGCGGGGATGACCTCCCCGGCCAGGGGCGCCGGCCGCGTGGCCACGCCCGTCTCGGTGGGGGCCGCCTTGGCCGCCAGCAGCGCACCGAGCACGTCGCCGGTGTGGGCGGTGCCCGGCTCCAGGCCCAGGTTCGTCTCGCGCGCCAGTCCGTCGTGCATGCCCAGCGCCTTGCCGACCAGCCCGCCGGAGGTGGGGCGGGAGGCCACCATCTCCTCAGTGACGTCGTCGGGCTCGACCCCCAGGGCGCTCGCGGCCCGCAGGTAGGGGGCGGCCGCCGCGTGGTGGTCGCGCAGCGCCATGACGAACAGCTTGGGGGACAGGGGCTTGCCGGTGTTCCACGCCGGGCACAGGTCCTGGCAGCGGCCGCACTCGGTGCAGGTGGAGAAGTCCAGCAGGCCCTTCCAGGTGAAGTCCTCGATGCGGCCCACGCCCAGCTTGACCTCGGGGCCCTCGCCGGAGTCGGCGGCCTCCATGGCCTCCTCCAGCGTGTCCATGGTGGCCTCGGTCAGGGGCTCGTCGCCGACCATGAGCGGCTGGAGCGGGCCCAGGGCCTTGGAGCCGTCCACCTCGCGGCGCGCGTAGACGTTGAGGATCGCCAGGAACCGGTGCCAGGCCACGCCCATCGAGGGCTGCAGTCCCACGACGACGAACCAGGTCATCGACAGCACCACCTTGATGGTGGCGACGACGAGGATCGCGTTGCCCAGAGCGCCGGCGCTTACGGGGGCGAGCAGCGGGCCGGTCCAGGCCGTCAGCGGGAAGTGCGTCCAGGAGGCCAGGGCTCGCTGCGCCGGGTCGGGGGAGACGGCCAGGTGGGCGTGCTCCAGCATCCGCAGCGCCAGCACGCAGGCGACCACACCGATGATGGTGGCCTCGACGAACTTCGCCTGGGCCGACGTCGAGCCGGCGAAGCGGGAGGTGCGCGGGTGCTTACCGCCGTCGGAGTCCGGGGCGTAGGGCGGGGCGGCCCGGCCGGCCCGGGTCAGGCGCCAGCGCAGGATGGTCAGGCCCACGATCCCGAAGGTGGACAGCCAGGCGATGAGCTCGACGATCCAGGCCCACCAGGCGGCGTGGCCGATGAGCGGCAGCGCGAAGTCGGGCCCGCCCAGCACCTGCCCGTAGCCGGCCACAAGCGTGAGGAACAGCAGGGGGAAGGAGACCATGACCAGCCAGTGGGCGGCCTTGACGAAGGGACGGCCCTTGAAAGCGGTGTGGCCCACGAGCGCCCCCAGCGTGAGCGCCAGGCGCCGACCGACCGGGCGCAGACGCTCCGGTGCGGTCGCGCGGCCCACGGCCATGCGGGCGCCAATAGTGCAACAGGCGCGTGCGAAAACTGCGATACCGATCGTCGTGGCGATGACGACGATGACGACACAGGCGATCTGCACGGCACTCATCGGGGCGGGTTTCCTCAGGTCTCCGAAGGCAAAGGCGGAAGCGCTGGGAGATGGCCGGAGGCGCCCCGGAGGGTCGCCTGCGCGGCACACCGTTGGCGCTTCCCTTCAGCCTACCTGTGGGTCGGAGGGGAGTTGGAAGGAGCAACTGAGGCCGGCAGAGGAAAAAGTGTGCCGGCCCCGCGATGGGGCCGGCACGGATGGAGTCCTCAGGCGCTGATGGCGCGCATCGCGTAGGGGGAGTCGGGGCGGCGGGCGCTGTACCACTTGGCGGCCTGGCGCAGCCCGAGCTCACGCACCAGGGTGACGGTGGCGCCGGAGATGATGGCGAAGGTGACGATCTCGGCCAGCTTGTAGTTGAGGAGCTGGTCCTCCTCACGCGGGGCCGGCTTGCCGGAGACCACTCGCCAGCCGAGCGCGACGACCTTCTCGGCCACGAACCCGGAGGCGAGTGTGGCCACGGCCGCGGTCGCCTTCCACATGAAGTCGGTGGTCTGGTCGATCTCGGCGGGGTCCTGTGCGCTCATGAGTCCTCCTTGCGCCCCGGTCGGGCGGTGTCGTGGGTGCCTGCGTGCTGGCGGCGGACCGATGGTGTCGGCCCGTTCCGTCCCGATCATGCCGTACCCGGGCCGACGTTGCAGCCAGTGTCCGCCCGCGTGGCGCCAACCGCCGGGCCCGGGTCGGAGGGGATTCTCGCGGCGCCAGGCGTTTGAACGAGCAGGGCGGATGGCGTCAATGCTTTGGATTGTTAAGACGTTTCAGGAAGAGTCTAAGTGGTTCCTGAAAAAATGAGTGGCAGGTGCCTTGTACTCGTCAGTTCGCCCTGTTACCTTGTTTCATGAGATGTTGGAAGTTTCCCGATTCTCCTTGAATGGCCAGGATGTCCAGGGAGCTCCGGTTGGTGGGCTTGCCTGCTGAAGAGTGGGCGCCGCGCTTGCTTGATGGGGGTGTGTGAATGCTGCGCGATAACAGTAGTGTGAGTGCCCTGCTGACGTATGTCATTGTCATTGTTTTCGCGGCGCTCTTTGTTGCTGTCAACTGGTCGGGTTCGGGAAGGGCTTTGTCGCTGGCTTCCGTTGCCGTCATTGCCTGCGCGTTGTTGGCGCTTCACTCGAAGTCCTTCGCCGCGGCTGTCGGTGCCGTGCTACTCCTCGTGCCGCTGCCCTTGATGGCGATGTGGACGAATGCCGGCTCCGCGACGGGCGTCATCGGGCCGCTGGTTCTCTTGGTCGGAGTCGCCTGCTGGCGAACCTGGAGGTCCGCAAGGAAGGTGGGGCTGAAGCAATCTGGTTGAGTCAGTTGATTGGAGGCGGCCTACCCCTTCGTATGTGAGGGTGTCGGAGTGTGTGGCTCCTCCTGGGCCGACGCCGCAGCCAGTCCGGGCCCGCGTGGCGCCAACCGCCGGGCCTGGGTGGTCGTATCGTGCGCCGCGCGTTCGGGGGTCAGGGCTTGAAGCAGCGCCCTGCTCCACGAACGCGCGGGAGAGTGGTCGGTGTCGTGGCGTGCGGTGCCGAGCCGCTACCTGGATGAGGCGGCGGCTCAGGCCTGGGCTCACGTCCGGGCGGGGCGGATGGCGGCGTTGATCTGTGCGGCCAAGCCTGCGGGGTCGTCGACCGTGAGGTAGAGGTGTGTGAAGCGCTCGTCCTCCAGGGTGACGACCAGGGTGTTCTCGTAACCGGAGATGTTCCAGAACTGCGCGGTGCCCTCGGCGTGGAAGGTCCCGGAGAGCTTGCTGCCGGCCTGCAGCCCGGGCCCGCGCCAGCCTTTGGGCTCGTGGCGCAGGCCGGGGTCGTGCGTGGCGCCGCGCACGTGCGCGAGCGGGAACTCCAGCCGGGAGGTGTAGGGACCACATCTTGTCCAGCCCGTGCGGCTCGACGCTCAGGGAGGTATCGGTGATGGTAACGGTGTTGCGGCTCATGATGTCTGTTCCTTTTGTGGGCAGGTCGGCTGGGAGGTGTGCTTCTGGCTGGTGCTGGCGGGGTCGGTGCAGGCTATGCCGGCGGCGAGACCGGTGCTGTTGAGTCCGACGCCGTAGCGCCGGCTCGCTCCAGCAGGCGCCGACCGAGCGCCTCGGCGGCGATGCCCGCCCGCGTGGCGCCAACCTCCGGGCTCGGGTGGTTGTGCTGTGCGCCGCGCGTTCGGGGGGTCATGGTGGAGCAATGCAGCAGCGCCAACCCCACGAACGCGCGACGGAGTGGTGGGTGTCGTGGCGCGCGGTGCCGAGCCGCTGCCTGAATGAGGCAGCGGCTCAGGACTGGGCTCACGTCCGGGCGGGGCGGATGGCGGCATTGATCTCCACGGCCAGGCCGGCGGGATCGTCGACCGTGAGGTAGAGGTGTGTGAAGCGCTCGTCCTCCAAGGTGATGACCAGCGTGTTCTCGTAGCCGGAGATGTTCCAGAACTGCGCCGTTCCGTTGGCGTGGAAGGTCCCGGAGATCTTGCCGCCCGTCTGCAGCCCGGGCACGTTCCACCCCTTGGGCTCGTGACGCAGTCCGGGGTCGTGCGTGGCGCCGCGCACGTGCGCGAGCGGGAACTCCAGCCGGGAGGTGAAGGACCAGATCTTGTCCAGCCCGTGCGGCTCAACGCTCAGGGAGGTATCGGTGATGGTAACGGTGTTGCGGCTCATGATGTCTGTTCCTTTCGTGGGCAGGTCGGCTGGGAGGTGTGCTTCTGGCCGGTGCTGGCGGGGTCGGTGCAGGCTATGCCGGCGGCGAGACCGGTGCTGTTGAGTCCGACGCCGTAGCGCCGGCTCGCTCCAGCAGGCGTCGGCCGAGCGCCTCGGCGGTGACGCCCGCCTGGTGCAGGGTGGCGACGAGGGCGTCGCGCACGGCCGGGTCCCAGGGGGGCGAGCTCCATGAGCGCCACAAGGACCAGGTCGAGCTCGTCGCGGCTCGCCCCTGCGGCGTCGGCGGATTCGCTCCGGGTGGCCCCGGGGATCAGAGCGGTCAGCGCGTTGGTGAGGCAGCGCTGGAAGAGTCCGTCCTTGGAGCCGAAGACCCCGTAAAGGCTGGCGCGATTGACGCCGGTGGCCCGCACCAGGTCGTCCACGGAGGCTCCCGCAAAACCGCGCTCGGCGAAGACCGCCGTGGCAGAGTTGATGGCCTCGTTCTCGATGAAGGTTCGTCGTCGTCCCATGAATCCAGAATAGATGTTCTGGAACGACTAGTCAAGAACAATCGTTCTGAAATTCTTGGGCGGGAAGGCCGCCTCCCTCAGCCGATATGTCCCGTCTGCGCGCCGAGGACCAGCAGCGCGTACAGCACGGCGAAGACCCCGGCGATACCAGCGCAGGCCAGGGCCGGGCGGCGCCGGTAGGTCAGCACGGCGACATACTCGCGCAGCCAGGCGTTGACGATGTAGAACCAGGCCGTGCGCGCCGGCTCCACCGCCCACGGCACCCCCATGTCGGAGGCCAGGATCGCGGTGCGCACCGCGTGGAAGGAACTCGTCACCAGCAGCACCTGCGGGTCGACCATGCCGCGCTCAGCCAGGAGATCACGGGTGTAGGAGATGTTTGTGCGAGTCGTCGTCGAGCGGTCCTCCAGGAGGATCCGCTCAGGCGGGACGCCGCGGGCGATCGCGTAGTCGGCCATGGCGCGCGCCTCGCTGACCGGCTCGTCGGCGCCCTGTCCGCCGCTCATGACCAGCAGCGGGACCCCGGGGCGTAGACCCTCCTCATCGCGCCAGGCCTCGATGCCTCCGGCGATCCGTGAGCCCAGCAGCGGCCCGACCTTCCCGTTGATGAGGCCGGCGCCATGGACCACGACGACGTCGGGGTGCGGCAGCGCCCGACGCCCACCCCAGATCCGCTGCACCACCGTCTGGCCCAGGAAGATGAGGAGGAAGACGCCCAGGTAGGCGCAGGCGCAGAACGTGAGCGCGGCGACCAGCAGGGCCCAGGGGTTGCCGGTGGCCACGAGAGCGGAGGCGGCCATCGGCGTGGCGATGAGTCCCAGGCCGGCCGCCAGGCACAGCAGGTTGCTCAGGCGCCGGCCCTCGCGGCGGATGAGGACGACGCCGTTGAACATGAGCAGGAACGGCATGAGGGCGATGAGCAGGAAGAAGGCGGCACTGCTCAGTCCCACCGGGAGCTTGAGGGCGGGGATGAGGGAGGCCAGGTGGAGCAGTGCTCTAGCCGTGGCGCCGACCAGGAGCAGGAACAGGAGTCCGTTGCGAAGTCGGCGGTTGTCGCGGCGTCGCGAGAGCCTGAGGAGTCCCCACCACAGTGCCAGGGCGGCGACGTCGACCAGCGGAGCGGGGAGGAACCAGGGGGTGCTCATGGGTGTGGGTTCCTCTCGTGGTGCAGGGGGTTGGGTTTGTCCTGGATGTGGGGAAGGTGGGGCCTTCCCGGCATGGCGCGGGACGGTGGATGCTTACGTGGCGGCGCTCATCATAGAACTGGGGCCGTCTGGTGCCGCCTCGCGCTCATACGAGCAGGTTAGGAGGCGGCGGCCGGTGGGTGTGAGCGTCGTTGGAACGATTCGTGGGAGGCGGCCCTCCACCCTTCGGACGACGGCGCGCGCCCCGGCTCCCCCTGGGGTGAGGTGGCCGGACCGGTTGTGTGAGAGGCTCACGCCACGATCTAACGCACGGGTCTGCCTGGGTGAGTGCGGTCGTAATCGGTCTGGGCCCGGGCGATGTCCTTCCGGTGCGCCAGCGACCAGTCGGCAAGGGCTTTCAGCAGATGTGTCAGGCTCGCCCCCATCTCGGTGAGCCGGTAGTCGACTTGGGCGGGAACCGTGGGGTAGACCGTGCGGCGCACCAGCCCGTCGCGCTCCAGACGCCGCACCGTCAGGGTGAGCATGCGCTGCGAGATGCCGCCGACGGCGTGCTGCAGCTGACGGAAACGCAGTGGGCCGCGCGTCAGCTCCACGATGACCAGTAGGGACCATTTGTCTCCCAGTCGGTCGTGGACCGCCCGGATGCCAGGGATCTCGCGGTGCGCTCGGGTGCAGCGCTCCAGAGGCGCCGGATTGGGATCGCCGGTGGTTACATCGCTGTGCGTTGGTGACAAGAAACTGCCTCCTTGTGGGTGCGTGCACGATGCCTCAGGCTCATGCGCAGAAGGTTCGGTGGCTGCAGGAGCCAGCTTCCAGAGTGTGGTTGAGCCTGAAGGAGGCTACTCATGATCTTGGTGACCGGTGCAAGCGGACGGTTCTCCTCAGCTCTCCTGGCGGAGCTGCGCGCTCGCGGCATTCCGGCGGTGGGTGGTAGCCGCACGCCGTCGGCGGGGCAACGGCATGTTGACTTCAGCGTCCCGGACAGCCTGGATTTCAACGGCGTCGACACCCTGCTGCTGGTGCCCGCCGGGGCGCAGGAGGACGACCGGCAGATCGCCTTCAACCGCGCCGCCGTTGAGGTCGCGGAGCGCGACGGCGTCTCCCATCTCGTCTACACGAGCCTCACTGGTGCGGGCGACCACCTGTCAATGGCGCTGTCGCACCGAGTCGCCGAGCGAATCATCATGGCCAGCGGCATGACATGGACCATTCTGCGCAACGGCGTCTACGCCGAGATTCTCGGCGCTCCTCTCTCGTGGGAGAGACGAAATGGGGCGCCGGCGAGGATCGTGTCGCCGCTTGGGGTTGGGCCGTGGCTGCGGTGGCACGGCAGGACCTGGCCTGCGCGGCGGCTTCCGTCCTCAGCGACTCAGATAAGCACGGGAGGAAGGTCTACGAGTTAGTGGGAAGCCGTGCGGTGTCCGTCGCTGACGTCGCAGGCAGCCTGGGCTGCGAAGTGAGGGACATCAGCCTGGGTGACTACCGGCATCTGCTCGCCGAGGGTGGGATGCCGTCCTTCCGCCAGTCCCTGATGCTCTCGATCGCCAGTGTCATCCGGCACGGGTTCCTGGCCGGGACGGGTGATGACCTTCCGTACCTGCTGGGCCGGGAGCCCACGGATCCGCTCGTTGTCGCGGCCAAGGCTCTGGCTGCTCGGCGCGCGGTCGTACCGTAGGTCGCGCGTTCGAGGGGTAAAGGGTACGAACCGGCGACCTACCCTACGAACGCGCGGGAGGGTGACGCGTGTGGGTCCGCGGCAGGGCTCGGGCGCGCGGCGCGGGCCGGACGGAGTTGGTGTCGGCGGGCGCCGTCGAACTACAGTTGACCTGCAACGACAGGGGAGCGCCCCGTCGTCGGCCCGGCCGCCACTGGCCGACGGGTCGCCGCCGACGGCGCTGAGAGTGCGGAAGCCCGCAGACCCTCGAACCTGCTCCGGTTAGTACCGGCGAAGGAAGTCGAGACCATCTCCCCGGCGCGCCGCAGATGGTCGCCGGGCCCTCCGGAGAACCATCCAGGAGGCACACATGAGCATCCAGTCCACCCACCGCCCCGGCCGGCCCCACCCGGCCATCAGCCGCCGCGCCCTGCTTGCCGGAACCGCCGCCGGCGCCGTCGGCCTGAGCCTGGCCGCCTGCGGCAAGGGCAAGAAGAGCGGCTCCCAGGGCGACTCCAAGACCGTCACCGTCGTCACCCACGACTCCTTCCACGTCTCGGAGGACCTCCAGAAGGCCTTCACCTCCGAGACCGGCTACACCCTCAAGGTCGCCACCTCCGGGGACGCCGGCGCCCTGGTCAACAAGCTCGTCCTGACCAAGGACGCGCCCCTCGGCGACGCCGTCTTCGGCATCGACAACACCTACGCCACCCGCGCCCTCGACCAGGGCGTCATCGACACCTCCGCCACCGTCACCCTGCCCAAGGGCGCCGAGAACTACGTCGTCGCCGACACCCCGGCCCTGGCGCCCATCGACGTCGGCGACGTCTGCCTCAACATCGACACCGGCTACTTCACCGGCAAGGGCCTGACGCCCCCCCGCCACCTTCGAGGACCTCACCAAACCCGAGTACAAGGGCCTGCTCGTGGCCATCAACCCCACGAACTCCTCACCCGGCATGGCCTGGCTGCTGGCCACCATCGGCCACTTCGGCGCCGGCTCCTTCGCCGGCTACTGGAAGCAGCTCATGGCCAACGGCGCCCGGATCGCCGAGGACTGGAGCGCCGCCTACGAGACCGACTTCTCCGGCAGCGGCAAGGGCACCTACCCCATCGTCGTGTCCTACGCCTCCTCGCCCTCCTTCACGGTCTCCAAGGACAAGAGCTCCAGCACCACCTCCGCCCTGCTGGACACCGCCTTCCGTCAGGTCGAGTACGCCGGCGTCCTCAGCGGGCGCCGCCAACCCCGAGGGCGGCAAGGCCTTCGTGACGTGGATGCTCTCCAAGGCCGTCCAGGAGGACATCCCCGGCCAGATGTACATGTACCCGGTCCTGCCCGACGCCGCCCTGCCCGAGGCCCTCACCAAGTTCGGGCCGCTGTCGAAGTCACCGGTGAAGGTCGAGCCCAAGGAGATCACCACCCACCGCGAGGAGTGGCTCAACACCTGGACCGAGGCCGTCGGCAAGTGAGCGCCCCGGGCGAGGAGACACCAGGGGCCGACGCCGCCGCGCGAGCCGACGCCGGAGCCTCCCCGGTGACAACGGCGCCGGCGTCGGGGGTCGGCGCGACTGCCGGTCGGGGAGGTGGGGTGCGGCGCCGGCGGCCCCCGGCCCGGCTGGGGCGAGCGGGCCGGCTGGACCCTGGCCGTCGTCGGCCCGCTGGCCTTCCTGGCGGTCTTCTTCGCCTGGCCCGTGGCCACACTCATGGGCCGCGGCCTCGCCCCCGACGGCGCCCTGGACCTCAGCGGCTTCGGCGAGGTCCTGGCCCGCGAGCGCACCTGGCGGATCCTGGGACAGACCCTCACCCAGGCGGTACTGGGCACCACCGTGTGCGTGGCCCTCGGCATCCCCGGCGCCCTCGTCCTCTACCGGCGCGCCTTCCCCGGCCGCGACCTGCTGCGCGGGGTGGTGACCGTGCCCTTCGTGCTGCCCAGCGTCGTCGTCGGCGTCGCCTTCCACGCCCTGGTCACCCGCGGCGGGCCCCTGGAGGCCCTGGGCCTGGACGGCACGCTGACCGCGGTGGTGGCCGCGCTGGCCTTCTTCAACTACGGGCTCGTGGTGCGCACCGTGGGCACCATGTGGTCGCGCCTCGACCCGCGTGCCGTGGAGGCCGCCCGGGCGCTGGGGGCTTCGCCGATGCGGGCCTTCGCCACCGTCACTCTGCCCGCGCTGGCCCCCCGCCATCGCCTCAGCTGCCTCCCCTGACCTTCCTGTTCTGCGCCACCGCCTACGGGGTGGTGCTCGTGCTCGGCGGGGTGGGGATCGGCACCATCGAGACCGAGATCTACCGGCTGACCACCCAGTACCTCGATCTGCGGGGCGCCGCCGTCCTGTCGGTCGTCCAGCTCGGCGTCATCGCCCTGGCCCTGTGGGTGGCCGAGCGGGCGCGCGCCGCCACCCAGACGCGCCTGCGCCTGCGCGCCGAGGTGCCCGCCGGGCGGCTGCGGGCTGCCGATGCCCCCGCGCTCGCGGTCACCGCCGCCACGGTCGGGGGGCTGCTGGTGGCGCCGATGGCGGTGCTGGTGGTGCGCTCCCTGCAGCGCGACGGCGCCTGGACCCCTGGCGAACTACACCGACCTGGGCTCGACAGGCGGGCGTAGCGCCCTGCTCGTGACCGTGTGGGAGGCGGCCGCCAACTCGGTGGCCGTGGCCGTGGCGGCCGCGGCCATCGCCCTGAGCCTGGGGGTGGCGGTGTGCCTGGTCGTCTCGCGCCGACCCCGCAGCCGGGCGCTGGCCCGGGTCATCACCGGGCTCGACGCCGCCTTCATGCTGCCGCTGGGCGTCTCCGCCGTGACGGTCGGCTTCGGCTTCCTCATCACCCTGGCGCGCCCGCCGCTGGCCCCTGACCCGCTCCTGGTGGATCCTGCCGCTGGCGCAGGCCGTCGTGGCCGTGCCGCTCGTGGTGCGCACCCTGCTGCCGGCGCTGCGCGCCATCGACCCGCGTCAGCGCGAGGCGGCCGCCGCTCTGGGGGCCGGACCCGGCCGGGTGCTGGCGACCGTGGACGGCCCCCAGCTGCTGCGCGCCGGCGGGCTGGCTGCAGGCTTCGCCCTGGCGACGTCGCTGGGGGAGTTCGGGGCGACGTCGTTCCTGGCCCGCCCCCAGGAGCCGACCCTGCCGGTGGTCGTCTACCGGCTCATCGGCAGCCCCGGCTCCCAGAACCAGGGGATGGCACTGGCAGGGGGCGTGGTCTTGGCGGTGGGCAGCGCCGCCGTCATGCTCGGCTGCGAGTGGCTCCAGACCCGGCTCGGCCCCGGACGGGGCGGGAGTGCGGGCGCGACGGGCGAGAACAACAAGGCGGCCCGGTCGCGCGGGCCCAGGACGGACGGAGGCGAGCGGCCATGAGCCCGACTGCCAGTAACACCAGTGCTTCTGCGGGCCTGTCCGTGCGCGGGCTCGCCGTGACCTACGGGGACCTGCGCGCCGTCGACGGCGTCGACCTGGAGGTGGCCGCCGGGGAGGTCGTCGCCCTCCTGGGGGCCTCCGGCTCGGGCAAGTCCTCCCTGCTGCGGGCGGTGGCCGGCCTGGAGGACGTGGCCGCCGGCGAGGTCGCCTGGGACGGGCGGAGCATGGTGCGCGTGCCCGGTCCACAAGCGCGGCTTCGGCCTCATGTTCCAGGACGGCCAGCTCTTCGAGCACCGCGACGTCGGCAGCAACATCGCCTACGGGCTCACCGGCCTGCCACGCGCCCAGCGAGGTGAGCGGGTGCGCGAGATGCTTGAGCTCGTCGGCCTGCCCGGATTCGAGCGGAGGCGCGTGACGACCCTGTCCGGCGGGCAGGCCCAGCGGGTGGCCCTGGCCCGGGCGCTCGCCCCGGCGCCGAGGCTGCTGCTGCTCGACGAGCCCCTGTCCGCCCTGGACCGGGCCCTGCGCGAGCAGCTGGCCACCGACGTGCGCACCATCCTGCGTCAGGGCGGTACGACGTCGCTCTACGTCACCCACGACCAGGACGAGGCCATGACCGTGGCCGACCGGGTCGGGTGTCATGGAGGCCGGCCGCCTCCTGCGCCTGGACACCCCCCAGCGCCTGTGGGCCGACCCCGCAAGCAGCAAGGTGGCGCGGTTCCTGGGCTTCGACGTCGTCGGCGACCTCGCCCTCGCCCCCGGTGCGCTGCGCGTGGTGGACGCCGCGGCGGGGGCGCCAGGGGAACCGGGGGAGCGGGGGCGGGCTGCGCAGACTGGGGACACCAGCAGCACCGGAGACACTGCCGGCCACCCTGCCAGCCACCCTGCCGGCCACCCTGCCGGCCACCCCTGCCGGCCACCGTGCTGGCCTCGCGGCTGCGTCGCGGCCAGTGGGAGGCCGAGGTCGAGCTCGACCCCGAGCGGCTCGCCGCTCTGGCGGAGCCCGACGGGTTGACCGGGTCGGCTGAGCCGTCCGGCGTCGGGGCTGATGCGGCGGCGGGTCGTGAGCCGGCCCGTGCTACCCGTGCTACCGCCCCTGGCCCGGCGCCCCCACGCTCCCGGGGCGCGCGTCGCCCTGAGCCTCGACTCCGCCCGCACCGCCCGGCTGTAAGACACGGGTGCGGAAGCCCCGCCGTCGCGTTCGTACCTTAAGCCGTGCGTTCGGAGGGGTAGAGGGTACGAACGCGAGACCTACCCTACGACCGCGCGGTTCAGAGCTGTTGGGCCACCTGCCGATCACGGAAAGGTCTCGCAGCACGTCCCAGCAGGGCGGATCACACCCGCAGTGACGCCGTGATCCTTGTCACTTATTGACGTTACCCGGCTCGCTCCGCCACCGCCTCCACCAGGACTTTTCTCCCGTGTGGCGCCGCCGTTGTGAGCGGGCGAGAAGCCATAGCGTCGGAGGAATGGCAAGGGGGAGTCCTGCCCGGATGTCGAGCCCGGCGATGCCCAAAGATCACGAACAGGTCGCAGTTGAAGTCTCCAGTTGAGTAGCATCCACAGTGCTGGCAGCCGTGGGCGCCTCTGCGTCGGGCTCGTGCGTCGGCGTTGTCGCCGGCCCCGGGTCGCGTGTCTCCATCCTCGGCAATCGGCGCCTTCCTCAGTGATAATCCCGATCCTCCACCGCAAGGAGCCTGACATGTCCGCCTACGTCCGCTACTACCGGCGGCTTCAGGCACTCACTCAGCGCCTGAGCACCTACCTGGACCGGTTGGAGGCTCGCGCCCGGGAGTTCGGCGTCAGTTCGGCCCGCACCGCGATGGAGATGCAGATCACCGACCCGGCCTCCGTCTCAGCCTTCCGCTCGGAGGTCGAGGCCCAGATCATGTTCCTGCACACCAAGGCCCAGCGGGTCTTCGCCAAGCACTTCGCCCCCTTCCTGGACATCGACGCCGACCTGTCCATTGACGAGGACCGTCAGCTCTCCGCCCGCCTCCAGGACGCCGCCAACCTCGTGGGCAACTTCGAGGTGCGCCTGCGCAACATCATCGAGGAGGTCTTCGCCCCCGGCCGCGCCGAGCAGGCCCGCGAGGAGTGGAACCGCGCCATGACCGACTGGCGCCAGGCCCAGTTCTCCTTCACCTGCGACAAGTGCGGCGACCCGGTGCCGCTGCCCGAGCTCTACCACATGCCGGTGTTCATCACCTGCCCGCGCTGCAAGTCGCGTGTGGCCTTCCAGCCCACAGAGGCCATGGCGGCCGCGCCCACCTGGGCCAAGGAGGTCGCCAAGACCACCTGCTACGCCGAGTGGCAGAAGTCCGAGTCGGAGCAGGCTGCCGAGGAGGGGGTGGGCCTGGCCTTCTTCTACTACGTCGACTACGCCATCGCCCACCACCTCATGATGAACCGGCTGCTGCCCTTCTACGTGCGCTCCCAGGGCGGCCAGGAGGCCCTGCGCCGCGACGTGCGCAAGGCGCTGGAGACCCGCACTCACCAGCTGCGCCCCGATGAGGTCTCCCCCCAGTACCACGCCATGGAGTACGTCAACTTCATGGGCGGCCTGGGCCGCTCGGCCCAGATCCTGGGCCAGGAGGGCCTCGACGACCGCCGCCAGCTCATCCTGCAGACGGTGCGCGACATCATGCGCCCCGACGAGCCCCTGGCCCGCTCCATCCTGGACAACACCTTCACCGAGGAGCTGTGGAGCCAGCAGGCCCACGCCGCCGACCAGCTCTCCTGCGAGGTGCCCCGCTAGCGTTCCCAACCGCCGTCCGCCCGGCCTGGCACACAGGCGGCGCGCAGACGGCTCGAGCCCGACGGCGCATCGCGCGACTCCTTCGCCGTTCCGTCGGCCTGTCAGCTCTTCGTCCCCCGGGCGGCCCGACGCCGTTCGGAACCGTTCCCGAAAGGACCACCATGGTCGGCTTCCGCAAGAAGTCCCAAGACAGCGCCTCCTTCTCCCGGTCATCCGGTGCCAAGGCGGACGGGAGAGCGGGGGCCGCCTCCTCGGGCGCTCCCCAGCGCACCCGCGCCGGGCGCAACGAGCCCGCCGCGCGCTCCGGCAAAGGACGACGCAGCACGGCCGCCGGCCGCCGCGGATACAAGGCCTCCGAGCAGATGGACTCGCGCTGCCTGACCCTGGCCGAGTCGGCCTCCGGCGTCCTGGGTCGCTCCCTGGACCAGGCGCTGGCACGACTCCCGGAGGGGCCCGGTGCCCCCGCCGCCTCCCGGGGCCCCGCCGGACCGGCGGGCGCAGCGGGCCCGGCTGCCGGGAACCGCCCCGACGCCGTCGGCGCCCCGCGCTCGACTAGGGGTCGGGGGGCTTCAGCGGGTAGCGTGCGCAGCACACAGACCGGCGCCGGCCAGGTCGACACGGTCGCGGACATCGCCTCCGACATCGAGTTCTGACGGCCCGCCCTGCGCCTGAACCGGCCCCGAGCCGGCTCACCAGCTGCACGCCGCACCCCCAGCGGCGCCATCCGCACCGAATCCGCATCACATCCCGTACCGGGTAGGGAGGCGAGGGATCCCATGAGCGCCCAACCGGCTCTGACCTTAGAGCGGGTCGAGACCTGGCTGTCCCGGCACGACATCACCGCCGGCCCCGAGGAGGACGGCGCCGTCTTCATGGGCTTCCCGGGCTGCGACATCGGCGTCTACCTGCACGACGAGGAGGACGCCCTCGTCGTGGCCGGCATGTGGCGCGGGCGCCCGGCGGCCGAGCGCCTCGACGAGATGCGCGCCTTCATCGACACCCAGCACCGCTCCACCCTACGGCCCGGACCTGGCCGTCACCCCCTGCCCACGACCCCGGCCACCTCCTGCTGAGCACCCAGATGGTGGCCTATGTCGGCGCGGGCATGAGCCAGGCCCAGCTCGACGCCTTCATGGACATGGGCCTGGGCATGACCCGCGCCTTCTTCTCCACGGTGGAGGAGCGCTTCCCCGAGCTCGTCACCTGGGAGGAGGACTGATGGCCTGGTGGAATCAGCCGGAGGGGTCGGTGACCCCGACCGTGACTCTCAGGCGGCTCGCCGCCTGGCTGGCCGTGCGCGGCCACCGTTACGACCTCGACCTGTCCGAGGGGGTGGTGCACTTCTCGGTGGCCGGATTCGACTACGTGCTCATGGTGGTCGACCGCCGGATCCTCGCCGTGCGCGCCCACCACCGGCTCGCCGCCACCCGGCCGGGCTCCGCGGAGCTCTCCCGAGTGCGCGCCGTGGCCCAGGAGGTCTCCAGCGGCCGGCTCATCCCCGCCTTCTACACCGAGGTCGACGCCGCCGGCCTGAGCCTGTGCGCCGAGGTCCTCACCAACATCGGGGCCGGGCTCGACGACGCCCAGCTGGCCGGCACCCTGGACTTCATCCTCGACGGCGTCGATCAGGCCCTGCGCGAGGTCCTCGGCCTTCTGGCCGCCCAGGACGCAGCTGTCGACATCCGGTCCGACGCCGGGACGGAGGCTGAGAGCGCGCCCCCGGGCTGAGAGCGGACCGGAGACCGTCGGTGAGATCGCCACTGAGGGAGAGGGCGGCGGAGCGACCGTGATCGCCCTGCCCGAGGAGCCCCGGCCCGACCGGGCCGGCGGGACCGCCGACACTGCTGAGGTCGCGGGAGTCGAGTCCACCCGGGACAGTGCGCAGTCTTCTGTGGCGGCGACGACGCGGAGCGCGGCTGCCGGCACGACTGTCGGCACGGCTGCGGGCATGGCCGACGCGACGGTGGAGATGGCCGCCGTCGTCGACGGGCCGGTCCCCGCCGCCCCGGGTGATGCTGAGGGTGGAACCGGGGCTGAGACAACCGACACCCCCAAGCCCTTGCTGGTGTCCTAGCGCGCGTCGGCCTCGCAGACCTGGCGCGGCGGCATCCGTTGGAAACACTGGGGTGGCGGGAGCCGGCGTCAGGGAGCCCGGTCCTGGTGCCGACTGGTGCGGGCGGTGGCTCCCGACCCCGACATGCCCCGCGGCCGAGTTGCCGCTGACCGTTGCAGTAGCGGATTCTATAACTGTTCGGTAACACTGGACGTCGGACAACCGCCCTCTGGACGAAAGGAGCCCGAGATGCCCATGCCGCCGTTCACCGGTGAGCGGTGCGGGACGACGCTCCACCCACGGCATCCCTGGGGTTGGCGGAGCGCATTCCGTGCGTTCTTGCAGCACACGGTGGAAGCCTTCGCCTCATGACGGTGCAACGTCAGGCTCCGCCCGGAAGGACAGACTCCATGACCACACGCGAAGACATCCTCGAGCGTCTGGCCTACGCCGATGCCCTCGGCCACGGCCCCCAGACCTCGGCCCTCATCGCGGAGGCCGTCAGCTGGGCGGACGCACTGGGCGACGAGGACCTGCGGATCGCCACCCGGCTGGCCCTGACCGAGGCCTACCAGCAGGGCAACGAGGCGTGGAAGGCGCTGGCTCCCTTCTCGTGGAACCTCGGCCGCTACCAGCGCCGCCCCGAGGCCTTCGACGACGCCCAGGTGCGAACCCTGCACTGGCACTTCAAGTGGGCGGTGGCCGTGGCGGGCGCCAACCCCCGGGTCTCCAAGGACAAGGTGCGCCAGCTCGAGGCCAGTCTTGAGGAGTTCTACCGCTCCGGGGGAGCCTCCATGCACGTCGTCCACGGCGAGCGCGCCTCGGTCGCCGGCCTGCTGGGGCTCGAGGAGGAGGCCGCCGAGGAGCTGGCCGCCTGGCGGGCCACCCACCGCGACGAGAACGCCGACTGCGAGGGCTGCGACCCCATGCGCCAGGTCGCCTTCGCCTACCGCACCGAGGCCTGGGAGCTTGCCGTGGCGACCGCCGTGCCCGTGCTGACCGGCGCCGTCAGCTGCTCCGTGCAGCCCCAGACCACGCAGTCCCTCGTGCTGCTGCCCCTGCTGGCCTCCGGCCGGCCCCGGGCGGCCTGGGAGGCGCACCTGCGCTCCTACCGGGAGATCCGCCGCAACCCCAAGGCCCTCATCTCCCTGGCCTACCACCTGGAGTACCTGGCCCTCGTGGGGCGGGTGGACCGAGGGCCTGGAGCTCCTGCGCCGCCACCTGTCCTGGCTGGACCAGGCCGAGTCCGCCTACGTGCTGCTGTCGGCCCTGCGCGGCATGAGCCTGGTGCTGCGCGAGGCCGAGCGGGCCGGCCGCGGCGAGGAGGCCCTCGGCGTCGAGGTCCCGGCCGCCGACCTGTGGTACCCGCTGCCGGGACTGGATGCCTCCACCACCATCTCGCGCGTCTACGCCGAGATGACCGGCTGGGCCCGGCGCCTGGCCCAGCAGTTCGACACGCGCAACGGCAACTCCACCATCTCCGACCACCTGGAGCGCTCCCTGGCCCGGGCCGCCTTCGACGCCGCCCCGGGCGCGGTCCACGGGCTGGGCGTGGAGGTCGACCTCCTGGAGCCCTCCGAGGAGCTGCCCGAGGCGGCCCAGACGAGCCTGACCGTGGACGAGGACGGCGCCGCGCCCGACGTCGCCTCCCTCCTGGGCCTGGTGGCCGACGACGACGGCCTGGTCCAGGAGCACGCGCCCCGCACGACGTCGTCGAGCCAGGAGGCGGCCGGCCGACGCGCCCGCGCCGCCACCAGCCACCAGAGCGGCGATGCACCCTTCCCGCTGGTGGACCTCGTGCGGCCCCGGCCGGTGCGCAACGGTGAGGAGGCGGTGCGCCGCTACGTCGACCACCGCCGCACCATCGGCTCCTCGACGATGGACTACTGGTACGTCGTCGACCAGGTGGCCACGCGCGACCTGCTGCCCCCGATCGGTGAGGAGATCCCGGGCCTGGAGTACCACACGGGACTGCTGCGGGCCGCCGCCATGACCTGCCGCACCGAGATGGACGAGGCCATCGCCGAGCGCCTGCGGATCCGCCCCCTCATCGAGCTGGCCTTCGGGCCGCTGGGCGCCTACTACGTGGACCTGCTCAACCTCGACAACGAGATCACCGCCGACTCCATCGCCGAGCTATCCCAGGACGCCGTGCGCGATGAGCGCCTGCAGCGAGCCACCTCCCTCATCGGGCAGATCGAGGCTCAGGTCGAGGACCTGGTGTCCACCGAGCTGCTCGACCCCGGGGGCACCGACTCCCTCGTCCTGGCCGCCGATGCCCTGCTCGTGGGGGCCTCGGTCCTCACCGACCTGCATGCCAAGGACGAGGCGCTCGGGGCGATCCAGGTCGTCGCCCGCGCCGCCGAGGCCGTCCCCGAGGACCGCCACGCCGAGCGGATGGAGGACATCCTCGACATGGCGCGCGCCGAGGTCCTGGCCGAGTGCGGCGACGTCTACAACGGCTGCCTGCTGGCCGAGGAGGTCATGCGCCGCCACGAGAAGGTCTCCCCGGTCCTGGCCGCCCGCGGTCGGCGCCTGCTGGGCATCTCCTCCATGGAGGTGGGCCAGTTCGACGAGGCCATCGCCCAGTTCCGCGAGCAGGCCAACATCATGCTGGCCGCCGGCATCACCCTGTACGCCGTGGCCTCCTGCTGTCCCTGGGTTCGGCGCTGGAGGCCTCCGAGCGCTACCTGGAGAGCGCCGAGGTCCTGGAGTCCGCGCTGTCCCTGGCCCAGCGCACGGGGGCCAAGAGCGTCGCCCTGTACCTGCACCGGCTCCTGGCCCAGACCGGCATGGCCATGGGCGAGGAGGAGAGCGTCGCCGAGCACTCGCTGGCCGCCGCCCGCATTCTGCAGGAGCAGGGGCGCCGGGCGCTGGCGGGGGAGTACCTCTCGCATGCGGCGATGGCCGCCTCCAACCTCAAGGACAATGTGGGCGCCGCCGCCCTGTTCCGCCAGGCCGCCGACCTGGAGGACACCCGCACCGACCAGGGCTGCCTGGACCGGGGGCGGGCGCTGCGCCGCTCGGCGCGGGCGCTGGTGGACGACCTCACCCTGCCCATGGCCCGGGGGCGGCTCGACGAGGCCCGCCAGATCATGGAGGAGGCCCGCCAGGCCTTCGCCGGCGTGGCCGACACCGAGGGCTACTCCTCGGCCTGGGAGATCGGCGACTGGCACGACGACATGGCCTGGATCCTGTGGCGCACCGGCCAGAACTGGCAGGCCGTCCAGCACTGCGAGTCCGCCTACGACGGCTACATGGACACCGAGGACCGCGACTCGGCCTCGCGGGCCCTGTGCATGCTGGCCCGCCTGCACGCCGAGCGCGGCGAGCGCGACGAGGCCCTGGCCGCCTGCGCCCGAGTGCGCGACCTGCTGGGCGAGCCGCACTGGGACGGTCACGACGCCCTGGAGTTCGTGGCCTCCGTGGAGGAGACGCTGCGCTGAGCCGCGGCCCTGGCTCTGCCGCCGTGATGAGACCCCGGCCCACAATGCTGTCCTGGGTTGTGACGCCGTTGTGGCTCGCGGCCGGGGGCATTCGACGCGGCCGGGTGCGTGTCGTTCCGGGCGGGGGCGTTCGACGCCGTCGGGGACCGGAATCCTGTCCCCGCACGCGCAGTTTGTCCCCGGCTAAGAGATAGTGCACCCCGACGCGCAGAATGTCCCCGGTCAGTGAGGACGATCCGGCGTCGGCGGGCGTCGGGTGGAGGATTCCGCCCCGTGTGAATCGGGTGACGGCGGCCGATGCGCGAGGAATGATTAGCCTTGGGCATCACGACCCCTCGACGACCCTTCCGGGAGGTACCCCTTGGCCATCGCAGTCTCACACCGATTCGTACCCAGCGGCGACCTTCCCGTAGAGGCGGGGCGCTACCGACTCGTGGCGTCGGGGGCCTGCCCGTGGTGCCGCCGCGTCCTCATCGCCCGTCGCCTGCTGGGCCTGACCGAGGCGATCCCCGTGTCCTGGAGCTACGGCAAGGGCGCGGACGGGTACTGGGAGCTGACCGGCCCCGACGGCGAGCCCGGCGTGGATCCGGCGCTCGGCGCCCGCTCCCTGGCTGAGGTCTACGAGAAGACCCCCGGCTATACGCCTCCCCCCCACCGTCCCGGCCCTCGTGGATACCACCACTGGCCAGGTCGTCAGCGACGACTCCGGCGACCTGCTCTTCGACCTGTCCACCGCCTGGTGGGACCTCCACCGAGAGGGCGCCCCGGACCTCTACCCGCTCAACCGCCGCAACTCCACCGATGCCTGGGACGCCTGGATCGGCTCGCAGATCAACGTCGGTCACGCGGTGGCCACCCACTCCCAGGACCCGGAGAAGGCCGCGGCGGCGGCCAACGGCGTCCTCGTGGGCTTCGACGTCATCGACACTCTCCTGGCCCGGGCCACGCGGATGGAGGCCTCCCGAGAGGACGGCCTGACGATGCTCGACGGGCCGGCCCTGTCCGCCGTCGTCGCCATCGGCCAGTACCTGTGCGGCGACAAGCCCACCGGCAGCGACATCCGCCTGTTCACCACCGTCCAGTCCTACGAGTACGGCGGGCGCCAGCACTACCCCGGCGGGGAGGCGCCGTCGATCTCCTTCTGGCCGGCGCTGGCCCGCTGGTTCCGCGCCCTGGAGAGCCGCTCGGGCTGGGTGGGGTCGGAGGAGCGCAGCGCCCTGGGCTGCTGAAGGCGCGTCGGGTCGGCGCCGGTCCTGCGCTGGGCCGACGACGTCGGCCCGGGCCTGCCCTCGGCTCTTGTGTCCGGTTCGGGTCAGGAGGACTCGAGCATCCGGCTCAGCTGCTTCATGGACAGCAGCAGGTGCAAGGCGTTGGCCGGTGAGGGAAGAAAGTCGCCGTTGGCGAGGTAGAAGGTGCGCGCCTGCTCGTCTCGGCAGTGCACGATGAGGGCGGCGGCGCCCACTTCTCGGCTGAGCCTGTAGCACCGCTCGATCGCGTCCTTGAGCAGTGCTGCGCCAACGCCCCGCCCCTGAGCCCGCTCGTCCACCGCGAGCCGGGCCAGGAGGATGCACGGGATCTCCTCAGGGCGGCTGCGGTGGTTGAGTCCCTGGGGCGCATCGTCGCGGGAGTATGAGGCGGTCGTGATGGCGTAGTAACCGAGAATGACGTCATCTTGGGCGGTGACGTACACGACGGCGTTGTTGGCTTTCTGGTTCTGCCATGCGTAGCGCTGGAACCAGTCATCCAACTCGGTGGCCCCGCTGCGGAAACCGGCCGTGACGTCCTGGCGTACGAGGCGCCGCGGGGACTCGAGAGCTCCGGTGCTCACGATTCGTCGTCGAGGTCGATGCGGGTCCCGAAGGGGAAGGGGCGGTTCCATAGGCGGGCGAAGCGGGACGTCTCCTCCAACGGAGCGTCCAGCACGGCCTCGATGGCATCGAACTGATCTGACGTCACGGAGAACCAGCGGCGGTCGGCAAGGACGCGTTCAGCTTCGAGCGTTGCTGAGGACAGGATGAACTCGCTGACGGAGCGGTCCGTCTGGGAAGCGGCCTGCTGAATGAGAGTCTCCTGGCGCGGTGTGGCGCGCAGATCGATTCTCTGGGTTCTGCGGGCTGTTGAGATCGGCATACTTCGGCCTCCTTGGTGGTACGGATAATGTACGTACAGGTGGGAGGGTGCGCAAGGTCAGTGACGTGCACGGTGTGGCCGGCGTGGGGCCGGCGGTGTTGGCCCGACCCCGCCGGCTGCTACGGCCGGGCGGTGAGGACCGGGTTGTACAGGAGCCGGTTGGGCGTCGTCGGGCATTCCTCGCCCACGGCCATCGGCGCGATGAGCCGGTCGGCCCGCAGGTCCTCCAGGCGCGCCACCACGCGGTCGCGCAGCGTCCACGGGTCGATGGTGTTGAGGTAGATCTTCGTGCCGCCCTCGAAGCCGGCCAGGGTGGAGACCCGCCACTTGAGGGTGATGTGCCAGGGCATGGGCTGGTCCACGTCGAGCGGCTTGTGGTGCCACTCCTCGTTGCTGGGCACGTCCGCACCCGTGGCCGCGTGCAGGGCGTGGACCAGGTCGGAGACGGCGTCGACCTCCTCGCGGCTCATGAGCCACGGCTCGGGCATGGTCGACGTCGAGTACACCTCCAGCGTCGGGTAGCGGTGCCCGAACCCGGCGAAGGCCACCGCGTGCTCGTTGCTCGCCACCAGCAGGCCCTGGTAGGCGGCGTAGTCCACCGCCATCTCGTTGTACAGGTTGGGGTTGGCCCGCACCTTCTGCAGCTCCAGCTGGCTGGTCACCCCGCGCTCGTCGATGCCCACCAGCTGCTTGTGCAGGTGGTCGAAGCTCGCCCCGGCCGGCCGCAGCCAGTTCTGGAAGACGGCCACGTAGCGCACCCACCGGTTGGCCTCGTACAGGCTGTGCATCGCGTGGATCGCCAGGCGCGTGTAGGCGCGGTGCTCGGCCACGCTCAGCGTCCCCGAGCCGGCCAAGCCCGTGGTGTCGTGAGCGTCGTCGGTGAAGTGGCGCCGGCCGATGATGACGTCATGGCCCCCGGCGAAGAAGGCCGCCAGGAAGGTGTGGCGGGTCCGCTCGTCCATCGAGTCCCAGGAGTCCGGGTCCGCGCCCGCGGCCGCCAGCTTGGTGCGAGCCACCCGCTCCACGTGCTCGACGCCGACCGGGTCAGCCAGGTAGGCCTCCATGCGCTCGCGGGCGGCGTCGGGGATCTCGTAGCCGTGGTTGATGTGCCAGTAGTCGAAGGAGAGGATCTCAAAGAGGTTGGGCACCCGCCGGAACTCGGCCACCGTGTCGAACAGGGCGGAGGCGGCGACGGCGTCGAGGCGCTCGAAACCGCCGTCGGCCCCGCGCACGACGCGCGCCTTCTCCGGAGGGCGTCTCCAGGTAGCGTGCCGAGCAGAAGGCACAGCTGTGGGTGCGGTCGGCCTCCTTCAGCGGGCGGACCTCGGCCACCGGGTGCGAGATGGGGCGGTTGGCGCGGCCGGGCACGGTCCACACCTCGGTTCCGGTGAAGGGGCTGATCTGCTTGACCGTCCCGTCGGCCAGGCGCGTGAGTGGTTCGGCGGAGGGTGAGTACGGCATGAGCATGCTTCCATTGTGACGCCTGATGGCGGCCCGTGCGCCCGGCGGCCCCGATGGCGGACCCGGCCGGCCGAGGTCGGGGTAGTCTCACAGGCTCGTGCGGACCTGCGCTGGCCCGGCCCTGCGCCCCGCACGTCCCCCATCCCCTGCACCCCCGCACCCGACTGGAGACAAGGAGACGATATGGCCGAGGTCTTCACCTCCCTACTGCTCATCGTCGCGGTGGCCTTCGTGGCGCCGCTGATCTCCTGGACCATCCCCAAGCGGCTCGTACCCGAGGTCGTCCTGCTCATCCTGGGCGGGATGCTCATCGGCCCCCACGGTCTGGGGCTGGCCGTCGATGACTCCTCGATCGAGCTGCTGCGCGAGCTCGGCGTCGCCTTCCTCTTCCTCATGGCCGGCTACGAGATCGACATCAACGAGCTGCGCGGGGCGGGAGGGCGCCACGCCGCCGTCGCCTGGCTGCTCTCGCTGGGGCTGGCCTTCGGCGCGGTCAGCGTCATCGGGGTGACCGGAGGGGCGGCGTCGGCCAACGGCATCGCCATCGCCACCGCCATGACCTCCACGGCCATCGGCACGATCCTGCCGATCCTGCGCGACCGCGGCCTGCTGCCCACGGCGGTGGGCGCCTCGATCCTCAACCACGGCGCCGTCGGTGAGGTCGGGCCGATCCTCGTCATGGCGCTGCTGCTGGGGTCGCGCTCCACCTGGGCGAGCATGGCGATCCTGGGTGTCTTCCTCATCATCACTCTGCTCATCGTCCGCTTCACCAGTCGCGTCAAGCGCGTGGGGCGCCGCCTGGTCGAGGCCATCCACCTGGGGGCCTCGACGACGGCGCAGACCACCATCCGCGCCACCGTCCTGCTCCTGGTGGGGCTGTGCGCCATCGCCTCCATCTTCGACCTCGACGTCATCCTGGGTGCCTTCGCCGCCGGCTTCGTCCTGCGTCACGCTCTGCCCGAGGGGGACGCCGAGTTCGAGGAGAAGCTCGACGGGCTGGCCTACGGGTTCTTCATCCCGATCTTCTTCGTCACCTCCGGCATGGGCATCGAGGCCGGGCTCGACGCCGGGGACCTGGTCAACCTCCTGGCGTTCTTCGTGCTGCTGGTGCTCGTGCGGGGTGTGCCGGTGTGGCTGGCCTCCCGGGCGGAGCGCCGCAGGGACGGCTCGCGCATCTACTCGATGCGCCAGAGCCTCCAGATCGCCGTCTACTCGACGACGGCCCTGCCCATCATCGTGGCCGTCACCCAGGTGGCGGTCAGCGCGGGGGCCATGTCGACCTCCTTCGCCTCCACCCTCGTGCTGGCCGGGGTGCTGTCGGTGCTCGTCCTGCCGGCCGCCGGGCTGGCGCTGGGCCACCGGAGCGACCACGCGCCGGCCAACGAGGTGATGCGCGTGGTCCAGGGGCCGGCCGCCCCCGACGGACGCACCCCGGAGGAGGCCACGGCCCCGGTCGGCGAGCAGGTCTCGGAGCCGCGCCGACCGGCGTCGCCGCCCAGTGGCATCAGGCTGCCGGTGGGGGAGCGCACCCCGGCGACAGAAGTGAGGCGGCCGGCGCAGCCCGACCTGGTGGGCCTGCCCGACCTGCGCGAGCAGGCGACACCGGCGATGGCGCGCCTGGCCGAGCTGGGGATGCACGCCCGAGGGCTGTCGCTGGAGGAGTCGCACCGTCTGGCCGCGCGCCTGGCCGAGATCGAGCAGGATCACGCCCTGTGGCGCGAGCGCTGGCACCACGTGCGCAGGCGCGGCGGCACCTCCCGGGCGGCCCGACGTCGTCGGCCCCGCGGCGAGTGACAGTCCCGGCCCTCATTGATGGTCCTGCCCAGGCCTAGTGACGGTCCCAGTCCTCTCAGCCAGCCTCGCGTCTAGCCTCCTGTCCGTCGTCGTGTCCGTCCTCCCGTCCATCCTCCGTCCGACGGGGACATCTCACGTGGCCGGGGACGTTCCACTCCAGCCGGGGACGTCTCGCGCGTTCGGTGACAGGATTCCGGTCCCCGACGGCGTCGAACGCCCCCGCCCGGAAGGGCACGCACCCGGCCGCGCAGAATGTCCCCGGCCGCATGCTTCGTGGCGCTGCGCAAGGCAATGGGTGGTGTCCCCGTCTGCGCGGAATGTCCCCCGCGGCGCGGAATGTCTCCGACGGGGCCGGAGTGGGGGCGGTGGTGCGCGGAGAGCCGGCCGCGATCAGCTCGACGAAGCCGCCGCAACGCTCCCGGCGGCGATGATGGCCATCGTCACGGCCTCCACGGCTCGCTGCACCGCACGCCCCACGGGGCTCTCCCCCGCGAGCTCCTTGATCCGGCGCTTGAGCTCTCCACGGCTGAGACCGGTCTCCTGCTGCGGCAGGACGGTCGGTGCGACACTGAGCGCCTGCAGGATCGACAGCAGGGCGACGTCGGAGGCGGTCGGCGGCTGCACCCCGCGCAGGGCGGCGTCGATGCGTGCACGCAGCTGCCGCTCGGGGAGGGGATCGAGCGTGGGGTAGCTGGGGTTCAGCGAACCGAACAGCCCGCCGGTGTGGATGCGCACCACCCCGGCCGCCGCCAAGGACTCGGCGATGTGGCGGGTGGGGTTGAGCTTGCCCCAGCACACCAGGGAGGAGAATCGCTTGCCGTCCTTGGCGGGCAGGATCTCCAGGGCCCGGTCCAGGACGGGGTGCCCGGTCGGCTCGGAGCTGACGATGTAGATGCGGGGGCTGCGCTCCTCGGTCAGGCTGATGCGGCCGGCCAGCAGCAGGTCGGTGAGCAGTGCCCCGGTGAGCCCGTAGGACGAGTGCGCCATGCGGCTCTCCGGCTTGCCTGAATCCTTGGTCAGCAGCAGGAACAGTTCTTCACAGGTCAGCATCGCGTTCATGGATCCAGTACAACGCACCGTCATCGAAATGTGATCCACCCGGGGTGCGAGATCCGGGTCCGGGGCGGCTCCTCCTCACGGGGGAGGTACCCACCCGCCCATCCGACCGGGCTACGGCCGGTCCTCACCCTCGCCCCGCACCCGGCTCCCACGCGACCGGGTGCGAGACCGGCGCCGTTCGCGCCCAGCGTGCGATCAGCGGCCGGACGGCGCCCGAAGGTGTCGTACCCCGCGTCTAACCTGGGGCCATGGCTCGCGCGATTCGGCATGACGACTGGCCGGTGGAGCTCACTGATGACCAGATCATCAGTCGGGTCGGCCACCGGGCCTTGAGCGCGGCCTGGACTATGCGCGCAAGGGGCGGGTGCGGGGTATCAGCGTCGCCGGGGACGGGGACATCATCAGCGCCCAGTCCAAGGGCTCGGGCGCGCACACCTACCAGACCATGGTCTTCCGCAAGCAGGGCGCCCGCAGCGCCCCGGCGTCCTGGGCCGGCACCTGCTCGTGCCCAGTGGGCAGCGACTGCAAGCACACGGCCGCCCTGCTCATTACCGCGCGCACCCTGGCGCAGGTCGAGCCCGGCGCCGCGGCCCCCTCCGGCGGGCCCGCCCCCTGGGAGAGCCGGCTGGCCGACCTGCTGCAGGTGGAGCGCGCCCCGCGCCGTCGGATGGCCCTGGAGATCATCGACGACCCCGGCGACATGTGGGGCACTCCCGCCGGCCTGTCCATGCTGCCGCTCATCGAGGGCAAACGCGGCTGGAACCGGCAGGGCGCCGCCTGGAGCCAGATCTCCTCCGGGGGCCTGGACGACGACGTCGACCCCACCGTCATGGGCGTCCTGCGTGAGCTGGCCGGCATGGCCGGCGGCTACGGCTTCTACTACGCCGACGACCGCCTCTCCCTGACGACTGCGCCCGCCCACGTCTGGGACGTGCTGCGCCGCGGGGTGGCGGCCGGCCTGACCCTCACCACCGCCCAGCGCCACGGTATGCCCGTCTACCTCGCCGACGGGCTGCGCGGCGGCATCCACCTCACCCGGGAGGGCGACGGCGACATCGCCATCACCCCTGCCCTGGAGATCGACGACGTCGAGGAGCTGCGCCGCCTCCAGGTCCCCGGACTGCGCCTGAACTTCTCCCTCATGCCGATCGGGGACCCGGTTCACGGCTTCTACACGTGGATGCCCGGGCGCGAGCTGCTCCTCATGCCGCTCGAGCCGCGCCCCACCGAGGCCCTCTCCCGGGTGCTGCGGGGCGACGGCGAGGCCATCACCATCCCCGCCGAGGACGTTGAGCGCTTCGAGACCGAGCACCTTGAGGCCCTCACCCGGGCGCTGCCGGTCCTGTCCGCCGACACCTCCATCCGCATGCCCCGCCCCACGACGCTGCGCGCCGCGCTCGCGGTCCACGTCGATACCGCCGAGCACCACCTGAGCACCGAGTGGTTCATCCGCTACGTCGGCGAGGACGGCGAGGTCCGGAGCAGTCACGCCCTGCCCGACCTGTCCGCGGCGGCCGAGGGCCGCATCGAAGACGGAACCGCTGGCCGCGACATTGACGGGGAGACCCGCCTGGCCCGCGAGGTCCTCAACCACCTGCTTCCTCTGGCCGGCCGGCACCCGGCCCTCTGGCAGCCCCTGGACCTGCGCGGCATGGCCACGGCTCGTTTCATGACCGAGACGCTTCCGGTCCTGCGCGAGTTGGAGGCCTTCGATATTGAGGTCGACGACGACGTTCCCGACTACCGCGAGGCCGACGCCGCCCCCGTCATCACCACCAGCGTCAACGACGACGAGGACCGTCCAGACTGGTTCTCCCTGTCCGTGCGCGTCCACGTGGGGCAGGAGGAGATCCCCCTGGCGCTGCTCATGGCGGCTGTGGCCACCGGGGAGCCCGAGGTGCTCCTGGAGTCGGGCACCTGGGTGAGCATCGACCGTCCGGAGATCGAGGCCCTGGCCCGCCTCATGGAGGAGGGCCGCGAGCTGGCTCGACCCGCAGGCGCAGGGCGAGCTGCGGGTCAGTGCCCTGCACGCCGGCTACTACGAGGTCCTGGAGTCACTCGGCGTCATCGAGCAGGGCCACGGCCCGCTGGAAGGAGCGGGTCGGACGGCTGCTGGAGCGGGCGCGCGCCGCCGAGGCCGCGGCCGAGCCTCCGGTGGGCGGGCCCGTCGGAGGCGGCGACGCGGGCGACGCCGCCGAGAGGGACTGGGGAAGGGGCCGGCGGGGCGGCCGTGCCCGAGGGGATGCGGGCGACGCTGCGCCCCTACCAGCTCGAGGGCTACCGGTGGCTGGACTTCCTGCGCCAGGCGGGCCTCGGCGGGGTCCTGGCCGACGACATGGGACTGGGCAAGACCGTCCAGGTGCTCGCCGCCGTCCAGCGCCTCATCGAGCAGCGCGAGGAGGCTCAGGGGAGCGAGTCGGCCAGCTCCGGTGACGCCGCTGAGCCGGAGGGGACCGGGCCGGTGCTCGTCATCGCGCCGACCTCCGTCGTCGGCTCCTGGGTGAGCAGGCCGAGCGCTTCTGCCCGGGGCTGCGGGTGCGGGCCGTGAGGCGGACCGCCGCCAAGCGCGAGGAGACCGTGGCGCAGATCGTGGAGGGCTGCGACGTCGTCGTCACCTCCTACACGATCGTGCGCCTGTGCGAGGAGGAGTTCATCGCCCAGGACTGGGCCTGGGTGGTGTGTGACGAGGCCCAGTTCGTCAAGAACCACACCTCGGCCACCTACAGGCGGTGCGGCGGCTGCGCTCGCCGTCGACCATCGCGATCACGGGCACGCCGCTGGAGAACTCGCTCATGGACCTGTGGGCGCTTATGAGCATCGCGGCGCCGGGGCTGCTGCCCGACCCGGAGCGCTTCGGGCAGGTCTACCGCAAGCCGATCGACCGCGGGGACGCAGAGGCGCTGGGGCGGCTGCGGCGCAGGATGCGGCCCTTCCTGCTGCGGCGCACCAAGGAGCAGGTGGCCGCGGACCTGCCCGCCAAGACCGAGCAGGTCCTGTCCGTCGAGCTGGGCGCCAAGCACCGCAAGGCCTACGACCAGCGCCTGGCCCGCGAGCGGCAGAGGATCCTCGGGCTGCTGGAGGAGGACACCGCCCAGTCGCGCTTCGTCGCGCTCAAGGCGCTGACCACCCTGCGGCAGATGGCGCTCGACCCGGCGCTCGTCGACGGCGAGGACGGGGCCGAGCCTGAGGCCGTCGAGGCCGCTGAGAGCGCGGGTGGCGAGGAGACCGGCGAGGCCGCCGGCGGGAAGGGCGGTTCTGGCAAGAGGGCAGCCCGCGGGAAGGGTGCGAAGGGCAGTGATGCCGGCGCCCCGCAGCGGGCCGCAGGGGGCCGGGGCGGCGGCCGAGCCCATCGGCCAAGGTCGAGGTGCTGGTTGAGCACCTGGGGCCCATCCTCTCCGAGGGGCACCGCGCCCTCGTCTTCTCCCAGTTCACGCGCTACCTCTCCGGCGTGCGCGAGCATCTGGAGGCCACCGGTGTGCGAACCGCCTACATGGACGGCTCCACCCCCGACCGGCAGAAGGTCATCGACGCCTTCCGGGCCGGTGAGGCCGACGTCTTCCTCATCTCCCTCAAGGCCGGCGGCTTCGGGCTCACGCTCACTGAGGCCGACTACGTCTTCCTGCTGGACCCGTGGTGGAACCCGCAGGCTGAGGAGCAGGCCGTCGACCGCACCCACCGGATCGGCCAGGACAAGCCGGTCATGGTCTACCGGCTCGTCTCGGCCGACACCATCGAGGAGAAAGTCATGGCCCTCAAGGAGAAGAAGGCCGAGCTCTTCGCCCGGGTCGTCGAGGGGGCCGGTGAGGCTGAGGCCGGCGGCGAGGGTGCTGCGGGCGCCGGTGCGGGTGGCGCCGGTACGGCGGGCTCGGGCGGACTCAGTCCGGCGGCCCTGACCGCCGCCGAGATCCGCGAGCTCATCGAGGGCTGAGGTCTTCGACGTCGTCAGGCGCCGCCGTGGGCCGGCCGTCCCCACACGCCTGCACTGTGGCCCCTATCTGGTTGTGCCCCGGTGGGGGCTGACTACGCGGACGGGGACACTCTCTTCCGGCCGGGGACATGGTGCGCGTTGGGGGACATTTTGTTCCGGCCGGGGACGTCCTGCGCGCCTGGGGACGGGATTGCTGTCCCCGACGGCGTCGAATGCCCCCTTTCGGAGTGACACGCACCTGGCCGCGTGGAATGTCCCCGGCCGGGAGCGATGGGGTGGCAGCCGGTGGCAGCCTGCGCCTCCTCCCCTGGTCTCCTCCGGCATGCCCGTTGCGGTGCGCTGGGTACGGTGCTGGTCTACCTCATCCTCCGGTGGTACCCGACCATCGCCTCACGGGCGCCTGCAGGGGGACCCATCCACACCGATCGGCGAGGGCTCAGGCGGTCCCCGATGCCACAGAGCCGGGACTGCAGGTGGTCTCCACAGGGCTGACCAGCCCCTGAGCGCGGCGGCTCGGGGCGGCCCGATGCTGGTGGGGCGGGCACGGCGCCCGCTGGGGAACGGCGGTGCGCTGGTCCCCACCGATCAGAGGAGAACCACCATGAGGAGACCCACCCGGACCACCTTGCGTACCCTGCGCACCAGCGTGATGCTGGCCCGCCCGAGTGACGCCTCAACGTTGCCGGCCGTCCTGCGGCGCCTGGTCACCAAGGAGGAGGGCATGGCCACCGCTGAGTACGCCATCGGCACCTTGGCGGCCGCGGCCTTCGCCGGCCTGCTGCTGGCGCTCATGCGCTCGGGCAGCCTGAGCGGGGCGTTGCAGTCCATCATCGAGTCGGCGCTCTCGGTGTGATGTGCGCCGTTATCGCAGCAGGTGGGCGCGCTCGCCCCCGAGTGGCCCGGTCGCCCGGCGGTGGCCGACGTCGCCGCCCGGGTCCCGCTTCCCGCAGGCCTTCCGGCCGCGTGGAACCGCATCCCTCACCTGGTCGCCGGCCCCGACGAGGCCGCGGGGTCGACGACCAGGGCGGGTGCACCGCAGGAGGGGAGGAGGGGATGGTGACGGCTGAGACGGCACTGTCACTGCCTGCGGTTGTCCTTGTGCTGTTGATGGTGCTGGCGGCGGTCAGCGCCGGAGTCACTCAGCTGCGGGTGGCCGACGCCGCCCGCACCGCCGCCCGTCAGGCCGCCATCGGCCAGGAGGACTACGCCGGCGCAGCCCAGCGCGTGGCCGGAGGGGTGAGCCTCGGCGTCGAGCAGGGAGAGCTCACCTGCGTCACCGCCGCCCGCCCCGTCCCCGGCCCCCTGGGCGGCCTGGGCCTGACAGCGCGCGCCCGCGCCTGCACCTACACCGAACCGAGCAGCCCATGAACCGCCCACGGAGGGACGAGCGCGGCTCGGGGACCGTCTACTCGCTCGGCGTCATCGCCGTGCTGCTGGCGGCGGCGCTCGGCATCGCGGGCCTCATCCAGGCCCAGAGCGCCACCGGCCGGGCCAGGGCCGCCGCCGACCTCGCGGCCATCTCCGGTGCCACGGTCCTGTCCTCGGTCATCGCTCCCAGTGACCCCTGCTCCATGGCGCAGCGCGTGGCTGCAGCCAACGGCGCCTCGGTGAGCGCCTGCTCCGTGGCCGGCGAGGATGTCACCGTCAGCGTCGTCGTCCCGACGACGATCCTCGGCCGGCCCCGCCAGGCCACCGCCCAGGCCCGCGCCGGTCCCGTCGACGCCCCGCCCTAAGCCGTGACCCGGCCCGAACCCGGGTGTCGACACAGTGTGCCGGGGCTCCCGGGCCTCAGTCCTCGACGGCGACGGTGGCGCCGCCCGCGAACTGGGCCGCGTGGAGGCGCGCGTAGGCGCCGTCCGCCGCGATGAGCTCGTCGTGGCTGCCCTGCTCGACGATGTCGCCGTGCTCCATCACCAGGATGGTGTCGGCGTCGCGGATCGTGGACAGGCGGTGGGCGATGATGAAGCTCGTGCGGCCCTCGCGCAGCGCGTTCATCGCCTGCTGGACCAACAGCTCCGTGCGGGTGTCCACCGAGCTCGTAGCCTCATCGAGGATGAGTACGGCCGGGTTGGCCACGAAGGCCCGCGCGATCGTGAGCAGCTGGCGCTCGCCGGCGGAGATATTCGCGGCGTCCTCCTCCAGGACCGTGTCGTAGCCCTGCGGCAGGGCCTTGATGATGTGGTCGACGAAGCACGCCCTCGCGGCGGCCTCGACCTCCTCATCACTGGCCCCGGGCCGCCCGTAGCGGATGTTCTCGCGGATCGTGCCGGCGAACAGCCACGGGTCCTGCAGAACCATGCCGGTCCGGCGACGCACGTCGTGGCGCGTCATGGTGGCAATGTCGCGCCCGTCGATGAGGATGCGTCCCCCATCGAGCTCGTAGAAGCGCATGAGCAGGTTGACCAGGGTGGTCTTGCCCGCCCCCGTGGGCCCCACGATCGCGACCGTGTGCCCGGGGTCCACCCGCAGCGACAGGTCGCGGATGAGCTCGACCTCCGGGCTGTAGGAGAAGCGCACGTGCTCCATCTCGATGACACCCGGGCCCGCCGGGCTCTTCGGCGAGGCCCCCGCGGCACCGGTGCTCCCCGGTGCGACGTCGTCGGGACGCTCCTCCTCGGCGTCGAGCAGCTCGAAGATCCGCTCGGCGCTCGCGGTCCCGGACTGCACGGCCGTGGCCATGCCGCCGAGCTGGCCCAGGGGCTGGGAGAACTGCTGGGAGTACTGGATGAAGGCCTGCACGTCACCCAGGCGCAGCGACCCGGAGGCGACCATGGCGCCACCGACCACCGCGATGGCCACATAGTTGATGTTCCCGATGACCAGCATGATCGGCATCATGATCCCGGAGAGGAACTGGGCGCGCAGCGAGGCCCGGAACAGCTCCTCGTTCTCGGCGGCGAAGGCCTCGCGCACCGAGGCCGTGCGCCCGTAGACCTGCACCAGGGCGTGCCCGGAGAAGGACTCCTCCACCCGGGTGTTGATCTTGCCGGTGCGCGCCCACTGGTGGGTGAAGGCCTTCTGCGAGCGCGGCCCGATCACCCCGAAGACCACGCCCATGAGCGGGAACATGATGAGCGCCACCAGCGCCAGCTTCCAGGAGATGGAGAACATCATCCCCAGCACCCCCACGACCGTGAGGATCGCGGTCAGGGCGCCGGACAGGGACTGCTGCAGGGTGTTGGTGACGTTGTCGACGTCGTTGGTCAGGCGACTGGAGCAGCTCGCCGCGCTGAACGGTATCGAAGTAGCTCAGCGGCAGGGCGGTGGACCTTGTCCTCGACCTGGGCGCGCAGCCGGTAGAGGGCCTTGATCGTGATGCGGTTGATGAGCCAGCCCTGGAGCCAGTTGAGCAGGCCCGAACCCACGTACAGGCCCAGCACCACCGTCAGGATCCGGCCCAGGCGGGTGTAGTCGATGCCCGCGCCGGGGATGACGTCCATCGCCGAGAGCATCGTGGCGAAGTCATCCATCCCCCGCGCCCGCAGGGCGTCGATGGCCTGGGCCTTGGTGGTGCCGGCCGGCAGCATCGTGGAGACTACGCCCTCGAAGATGACGTTGGTGGCCTGGCCCAGCACCTTGGGGGCCGCCACCGCCAGCACGACCGTGCCCACGGCGGCCAGGGCCACGACGACCAGAGAGACCCGGTAGGTGCCCAGCAGCCCGACCATCCGCTTGAAGGAGGGCCAGAAGGCCTCAGCCTTGCCTGGGGGCGGCCCGGCGTGCATGTCGCCCGAGGCGGCCTGCGCCTCAGCGGCCAGCCTGAGGTCCTCCTCGCTGAGCTCATCGGGGCCGACGACGGCGCTCGCGTTGGTCCGCGCACCGCTCCCGGCCTTCTTGCGGGTGTGCGTGTCGGCGTTTTTACTCACGTGGCTGTTCGCGTTCCTGCTCATGCTGCGGCCTCCGCTCCGAGCTGGGAGGTGACGATCTCACGGTAGACGGCGCAGGTGGCCAGCAGCTCGGTGTGCGTGCCGCTGCCTACCAGGTGGCCTCCGTCCAGGACGAGGATCTGGTCGGCCTCGACGATCGTGGAGACGCGCTGGGCCACGATCACCTTCGTGATGCCGACCGTCGCCGGCCCCATGGCCTCGCGTAGCCGCGCGTCAGTGGACACGTCCAGGGCCGAGAAGGAGTCGTCGAAGATGAGGATGTCGGGTCGGCGCACCAGGGCCCTGGCGATGGCCAGGCGCTGACGCTGACCACCCGAGACATTCGTGCCGCCCTGGGCGATGGGTGCCTCCAGGCCCCCGTCCATCTTGGAGACGAAGTCCTGGCCTGGGCGACCTCCAGGGCCTCCCACAGCTCGTCGTCGGTGGCCTCCTCGCGCCCCAGGCGCAGGTTGGAGGCCACGGTCCCGGCGAACAGGAAGGGCTGCTGGGGCACGAGCCCCATCTGGGCCCACAGTGCCTCGGGGTCGGCCTGACGCACGTCGGTGCCGCCGATGAGCACCTGCCCGCTGCTGGCCTCCAGCAGCCTCGCCAGCAGCCGCACCACCGTGGACTTGCCCGACGCCGTCGAGCCGACGATCGCCGTCGTCGTCCCGGGCTGGACGGTGAAGCTCACCTCCGCCAGGACGCGGGCGTCGGCGTCGGGGTAGACGAAGGTGACGTCCCGCATCTCGACCGTCCCGGGAGTCGGGAAGGTGTCGACGGCGTCGGGGGAGGAGGTGATGGTCGGCGACGTTGCCAGCACCTCGCTGATGCGCTCGGCGCACACCGCGGCGCGCGGGATCATGATCGTCATGAAGCTCGCCATGACGATGCCCATGAGGATCTGCATGAGGTAGGACATGAAGGCAATGAGGGTGCCGACCTCCACGTCGCCGTCGCCGACCCGGTGGCCACCGAACCAGATGACGCCGACGATCGTCACATCCAGCACCAGCATCACCAGTGGGAACAGCAGGACGAAGAGCTGCCCCACGCGCTCGCCGACCCGGGCGATGTCGCCGTTGGCGTCCTCGAAGCGCTCGGTCTCGGCCTCCTCGCGCACGAAGGCACGGATGACCCGGATGCCGGTGAGCTGCTCACGCATCACCCGGTTGATGGCGTCGAGCTTGTCCTGGTAGGAGCGGAACAGGGGCAGCATCCGTCCCACGATGAGGCCCACCGCCACGAGCAGGATCGGCACCGACACCCCGATCAGCCACGACAGGCCCGGGGCGCGCGTGACCGCCATGACGATGCCGCCCAGCGCCATGAACGGTGCCGTCACCAGCATCGTGGCACTCATCATCACCAGCATCTGGACCTGTTGGACGTCGTTGGTGTTGCGGGTGATGAGCGAGCCCGCCCCGAAGGCGGAGATCTCCCGCTCGGAGAAGCCGCTGACCCGGTCGAAGACCTCGCTGCGCAGGTCCCGGCCCATGCTCATCGCCGCGCGCGCGCCGCCAGGTAGGTCGCCAGCACCGTGCACACGCCCTGGGCCAGGCTCACCCCCAGCATGAACGCGCCCATTCGCCAGATATAACCGGTGTCCCCGGTGGCCACACCCTTGTCGATGATGTCGGCATTGAGAGTGGGCAGGTACAGGGAGGCCATCACCTCAGCGAACTGAAGCACCAGAACGCACACCAGCAACCCCGTGTAGGGGCGCAGGTGCGTGCGCAGTAATCGAAGGAGCATGCCGGGAACATATCAGCCTCACCTAGCGTGAGGGCGAGCGGGTACTGATCCGAAAAGTGAGGCGTTCGCGGATGCTCCGGGGAGACCGGATCGACGGTCCCGGACGACGCTGCCGCCGCTCCTGCGAGGTTCGACTCGCCAAGCAGCAGGACAGAGCTCAGTTGCCTCTGGTCACTGGGGTCGAGGGGGCGTCCACGTCGTCCGTTCCGGACAGGTCTCGGTGGGCGGGGTCGGCGGTTGAGGGGTCTGGGGCGCCGCCTCGAGCAGGAGCCGCAGCAGGACGGCGGCCCCGGCCTTGTCCAGAGGCTCGTTGTTGTTGCCGCACTTGGGCGACTGCACGCAGGAGGGGCAACCGCTCGCGCAGCCGCAGCCCTCGATGACGGCCAGCGTCGCCTCCAGCCAGTCGCGCCCGGCCCGGTAGCCGCGCTCGGCGAAGCCCGCCCCGCCGGCGTGTCCATCGTGGACGAAGACCGTGGGCGCCCCCGTCTGCGGGTGCATCGCCGTCGACAGCCCGCCGATGTCCCAGCGGTCGCAGGTGGCCAGCAGCGGCAGCATCCCGATGCTCGCATGCTCGGCCGCGTGCAGGGCCCCGGGCAGGTCGGTGGGCTCCAGACCCGCCGCCTCACAGACCTCCTGCGGGATCGTCCACCACACGGCGGCGGTGGGCAGCACGTGCTCGTCCATCTCCAGGGCGTGCTGGGAGACGACCTCCCCCGCCCGGCAGCGCCATCCGCTGGTAACCGGTCACCTGACTGGTGACCTCCACCGATCCGAAGGACCAGGTGATGGCGGGTGTGGTCGGGGACTCTGGGGCGTCGCCGGGGGCAGAACTGGCCGGCCCCTCGGGCTCGCGACTGATGGCTCATGGCGGTCCTCCGGCGTCGTCTGACCCGGCCGTCCCCAGACCTGCTGCTCGCGCTCGGCGATGATGCGCACGCTCGAACGCGACCGAGCCCGCGTGCGGTAGCCGACCGCCGCCTTCTGCCGCACGAGTGCGACGTCGTCGGCCAGCTCCTCGACCACGTAGACGCGCCCCTGGTGGACGTAGACCGCGCCCTCGTGGACGGTGGAGTCGGCGGCCGCGCCGTCCACCGTGCCGATGACGACGCCCGTGTCGGCCTCCACGACCGGAACCTCGGGCGGCCCGTCGCCGCGCAGAGAGGTCAGGTCCTGAGGTCGCCCGGGCAGGTTGACGTTCCAGAACCAGCCCGTGGGCCGACGCCGCAGCGCGCCCCGACCCTCCAGCTCGCGCAGCAGGGCGTCGTCGGACAGGCCGAACAGGGCCAGGTCCGAGGTCCGCAAGGGAGCCTCGGAGGCGGCGGCGCACAGGTGGGGCGCGAGCACGTAGGGGTTGGCCGGGTCGAAGACCGTGGCCTCCGGGGCGGCGAAGACCGCCTCGGGGTGGTGCACCAGGTAGGCGTCCAGCGGGTTGTCGGAGGCGATGAGGACGGCGAGGCCGCGGGTCCCGGCGCGTCCGGCCCGGCCCGCCTGCTGCCCCAGCGAGACGCGCGTGCCCGGCCAGCCGGCGATGAGGACCGCGTCCAGTCCGGTGACGTCGATGCCCAGCTCCAGGGCGTTGGTGGTGGCCAGGGCCCGCAGCCGGCCCGAACGAAGGTCGGCCTCCAGGGCTCGGCGCTCCTCGGGCAGGTAGCCGCCGCGGTAGGCCGACACCGTGCCGACGAGCTCGGGCAGGGAGAGCCCCAGCGTGTGGCGGGCCCGCTCGGCCACGACCTCCGCCGAGCGACGCGAGCGCACGAACACCAGCGCCCGGGCGCCCACGCTCAACAGATCCACGAGCAGCTCGGCGGCCTCGACGACGGCGCTGCGTCGCGCCGAGGGGTCCTCGCCAGGGTCGCCCGAGTCCGGTTCGACGCTGCCGGGTGGGGTGTTGCCGTTTGTGACTGGAGGCCGGCCGTGGGCGGCGGAGGCGATGGCGTCGGTGCCGGCCCTCGGCAGCGCCTCTGTTCCCGACACATGCTGCAGGGGCGGCGTGACGTTGGGGGCGGGAGGCTCTCGCCGTCGGCTGTGAGCGCGCGGGCCGGGGCGCGTTGGGAGTTCAGGGGATTCCGCGGGCGCCGGAACGCCCTCGCCGGGGGTCGGCAGCACCCAGGGTCGCGCAGCTCGGCTGCCACAGGGCCAGGGTGCGCTCCCGGCGGGTGCGGCGTCGTCAGTGACCGCCACGACGTCGTCGGGCTCGACGCCGATGAGGCGGGCCGCGGTGAGGGCCGGCTCGGCCGCCGTCGCCGAGGCGCACAGGACGACCGGCTGCGGGCCGCGTGGGCGCAGTCGTGCCACGAGTCGCAGGAGGCGACGCAGCACGAGGGCGACGTGGGCCCCCAGGATCCCGCGGTAGGCGTGGCACTCGTCGATGACGATGTAGCGCAGGCCCCGCAGGAGACGGCTCCAGCGCTCGTGGCCCGGGAGCAGTGAGAAGTGGAGGAAGTCGGGATTGGTCAGGACGACGTCGGCGTGGGCGCGCACCCAGTCGCGCTCGGGCAGGGGAGTGTCTCCGTCGCAGGTGCCGGCGCGCACTGTGCGCAGGGAGCCCGCGGGTGTGCCGGCCTCGCGCTGGATGGCCTCGAGCTCTCCGACGAGCCGGGCCAGGGCTGCGGCCTGGTCGGCGGCGAGCGCCTTGGTGGGGAGAGGTAGAGGGTGGTAGGGGCGCCGGGTGTGGGCGGAGATGCGCGAGTCGGCGCCGGGGGACTGGGCGGCCAGAACATCGGAGAGCGCCGGCAGCCAGGCCGCCAGGGATTTGCCCGAGCCGGTGCCGGTGGCCAGGACCGTGTGGCGGCCGGCGTGGGCGGACTGCGCGGCGGCGACCTGATGCGTCCAGGGGCGCTCGACGCCCAGGCGGCGGTAGGCGGCCACGAGGTCGGGGTCCGCCCAGTCGGGCCAGTCGGCGTGGCGGCCGGGGCGGGCCGGGGTGCGCTGGAGGTGGACGAGCCGTCCGTCGCGCCCACCGATGGACTCCAGGAGCCCGGTGAGGTCGCGTGCGGTCCCGTCTGCCATGGGGCACAGTGTGCACCACCAGTGGGTGGAGGCGTCCGTGGGGCCTCGGCGGTGTCCCGGGCCGAGCACGGCGATCCCTCTTTGCTAGAAGTATCCCGTGTAAATCATCCGCACGAACCGCCTCGACCTGGCAGAATCCTTCCATGGATATGAATACTCCCGCTGAGACTCATCAGCGGATCCTGAGGTACTGGTGGATGCTGGAGCTGTTCAGCCCTCAGAAGGTGCCTGAGGTACCCAGGCGGTCGACACAACCGAAAGACCGTCAGGTGATCGAATGGGAGCCTCGGGAGGCTCTGCCTTGGGAAGTGCTGCGCCCTCCGCCTCCGGTGAATGACACGTCTATGAAATGGCAGCACACCGTCTACCTCGGTGTGTACGACCTCGAGGACATCTATCAGGACCTGCACGATGTCTTCGCAGAGGATCGGGATGCCTACGATGAACGTACGGCTGGACTCAGCGCCTGCGCGGCGGTCATGCTCGACGAACGTGGTGCGCTCATGGTGGACTCTGCAACGCTTTCCTCGGCGCTCTGGGCCGTCGCCCGGATCCGGAGCACCCGTGAAGTGCCAAGTCCGCACTGGGGTGGTGGATTCTCCCAGGCTGCAGAAGAGTTCACGAAAGAGGTGGATTCCTTCGAGGGAGACCGACGTGAGCGGCCGATGCGGAAACACCTCCTCCTCAGGATGCGGACTCGCTGCACGAGCTGTTGCGTATCGCCCACAAGGTCTCTAGGGTCGCCGGAGTCCCTAAACTGGCCAGTGAACGCATCATCATCTCGTCAGTTGCCGTCTCCAGCCGTCGTGCCGACGATACGGGTGCGGACATTGACTTTCTCAACAGCTTCTTCCTTGACGATCTCGCAACCGTCACGAGAGGGCTGTCCAATGGGGAGTGCCCGCAGGCATTGTCTGAGTACCTGACCGCCGACGCTGATCTTCCTGCGGGGCAGCGGGCGGACGTTATTCGGGACAGCGCCGTTGCCGATGCAGGAGTCCGAGTCGACAGGCTGCCGAAAGGTCGCTGGCCCTCCAACCCTGAACACGGCCTGGCACTGCGTCAGCAATTCGCCGTCAACCAGGCCTTGGAAGATCTGGCTGATGCGGGTGGTCTGATGGGGGTCAACGGGCCGCCCGGCACCGGCAAGACGACGATGTTGCGCGACATCCTCGCCGGTAATGTCGTCAAACGTGCGCAGTGCCTCGCCGAATTGGAATGCCCTGACGACGCCTTCACCGCGACCACGCACTGCTGGCAGTCAGGTGATGGCTATCGACGTGAGGTTCGTCAGCTTCAATCGAAACTCACCGGATTCGAGATGGTCGTCGCTTCAGCGAACAACGCCGCCGTTGAGAACATCAGTGTTGAGATTCCCGCTCTTGGTGCAATCGATGGCAAATGGCGGGAAGATGCCGACTATTTTGCTGACATCGCCTCCGCGACTCTGATGGATTCAGATGTGGGTGGCAAGGAGCACAGGGCCTGGGGTCTGGTAGCGGCCCGACTGGGCAACAAGCGAAATCGGGGGCCTTCGCTCGGCCTTCTGGTTTGACGTCACAGGGCGGGACAAAAAAACCCATTCGGGAACGGCTCCGCGCATGCAGACGCGTCTGAATCAGTGGCGCGACGGAAAGATGCCATATAAGAGCTGGTCTCAGGCGCGAGAGGACTTCCGTCGGGCCGAGCGGCGTGTCGACGAGCTCTTCGCTCAGCGGGAGGCGGCTCAGTGTCGAAGAGAACGTCTCAAGGATGCCCTTAGGGAGGAACCGGAGCTTGCTGCGCAGGCTCAGCGCCTCACGATGGAGGCCACCGAGGTTGCGGATGACAGGCAGAGGTATGCGAATGTCGTCGAGCGTGCACAGACGGAGTACTCCGAGGCCAGCAGCATACGGAATCGGCACGCGGAGGCCAGGCCCGGGTGCTCGAGACGTTCTTCACCATGGGGCGAGCTGTTCGCGAGTGGAGGGAACGGTTGGAGCCACTCGAGGAGCAGCTGCGGACAGCGGAGCAGAACTGGCAGCAGGTGCGTCAGCATGCACGAGTCCCTCGACGAGCGAGCGCGGTACATCTCTGGCGAGCTGGTAAGCATCGAGAATCGACGTGGCACCTCTCACAGGAAGTAGCTGATCTACACCGGCAAGTCGCTGAGGACCGCGAGCGCTACGGGCGTGGCTACCCAGAGGAGGATCGGGAACGAGAAGACCACGAAAAGTATGCCCCGTGGCTCGACGCCGAGCTCGATGCGGCTCGGTCCGACCTGTTCCTGGCAGCTTTGCGCCTGCATGAGGATTTTCTGGCCAATGCGGCTGGGGACATGGTGAAGGGGTTACGTGCGGCCATTGAGGTGGTTGCCGGTGCCTACCCGCGTAACCTGGAGCCGGAAAAAGATACGTGCGGCGTGGCAGACCTTCTTCCTGGTTGTGCCGATGGTTTCGACGACCTTCGCCTCCTTTGGGCGCATGTTCGCCGGTCTTGGTGCCGAGTCTCTCGGATGGCTGCTCATTGACGAGGCTGGACAGGCCTGCCCGCAGTACGCCGTCGGAGGGATCTGGCGCTCCCGGAGGGTTGTTGCCGTTGGTGACCCGTTGCAGTTGCAGCCGGTAGTGACGATGCCGCGCAAAGCCCAATACGACATCGCTGCTGCGTTCGGTGTCTCATCGGTTTGGATTCCGCCGCTCGCCTCGGTTCAGACTCTCGCTGATCGCGTTTCACGCTATGGGACCACTCTGTATCACGGAGAGAAGCCCATGTGGGTGAGTGCACCTCTGACAGTGCATCGCCGATGCGATGATCCGATGTTCAGACTGTGCAATGAGATCGCCTACGGGAGCATGATGGTGAGTGGCGTCCAGCGTCGCCTGGATGATCCCGAGCACCCCGATCTCTTTGACGGGCCTCATGAGGGGAAGATTTTACCGAGCCGGTGGATCGACGTTCCTGCGAGAACCCCTGGCACGCATCTTCAGGATAATCAGATCGAGGAGTTGCGCAATCAGATTGAGCAACTCCAGGATCAAGGCGTCGCCATGTCGCAGATCATAGCTATTTCGCCGTTCCGGGTGGTGGCCAACGCGCTGGGGTCCCTTAGGGGGAGATATCCCGGGTTGCGCGGCGGCACGATCCATACCGCCCAGGGCCGGGAGGCTGATGTGGTCTTCCTTGTTCTGGGCGGCGATCCGGGTGCTCCCGGAGCAAAAGCCTGGGCCTCGTCGACCGTCAACCTTGTCAATGTCGCTGCAAGCCGAGCGAAGCGCCGTCTATACGTCGTCGGTGACCGCGCTGCGTGGGCGCGGTATCCGTACTTCGCGGACCTCGCCTCTGTACTCGCCTCAGAGCCTCTGCAGGCTGCGGGTAAGGCGAATGAATGAAGGTGCGTCGTTAGGACTGGAAGGTTCAGGGTGTCGTTCGAGGTTCGGCGAGATGCCGTTCTCCGATCGCCTGCACCCTGACTGGTGCGTTCGTACCTTGTGAGTGGAGCAGGGGTGCGAACGTGGACGGCCTGCCCTCTGGCTGTGTGTGTTGGTGTCTGGGTGTTGGGGGTTAGTGGCCTTGGGCCTCTTCGGCGTCGTCGGTGAGGTAGGTGATGATGCGGACCAGGTCGTAGGGGGTGGAGGTCTCGGTGGTGGTGATGGTGCCTTCGATGGGTCGCCACTGGTTCTCGCCGGCGGGGCGGTACCTGGTGGTCCAGGTGGTGGTCAGGGTGGTGGTGATGCCGGTGGCGGTGTGCTGGTAGTGGTGGGTGACGGTCTGGTGGGGGTAGGGGGCGCCGGGGTCGGTGGTGGTTGGTGGTGCCGTCTCCCCAGCCCCAGGTGTAGGAGGTGGGGGTGAACTCCACCTCGATGGAGGTGCCCAGGATGGTGGTGGTCTGGTAGCGCACGGTGGGGTTGGTGTAGACGATGAAGGCCTTGGAGATGATGACCTTGGGGCCTGGGGGCTGGCGGGTGATGCCGGAGCCGGAGGCGATCAGTGTGGCGGCCTGGCGGGTGGTGATCGTGACCGCACGAGGGCTACCACCGGCGGTGGTGGGTTGGTCGGGCTGGCCGGGGCGGTTGAGGGTGGCCAGGTTGCACCTGTACTTGTCCAGCCCGTAGGCGTCCTTCTCGGGCGAGCACTCCCGATGAGACTGCTCCTCCCACAACGACGGATCCGAGGCCGTCACAACCGGACGCCCCTGAGACGAAGGCTCACCAGAGCTTGAATCAGGTAATTCTATTGTCTCGCTAGCTTCTCCCGTTATCTCTGTTCGACTTCCAGAGGAGTTTCCGGCGATAGTCGGATCAGATGATATTGGGTCACTTTGGGCTAAAATCGCTGGAAGTAGTGCCACTGAAGTAATCGTTGCAATCATGGGAAGACGCCTCATTTTGAAATCACCTCCCCTTCGCCGATCATCCATCGGCCGCCAACATACCGAACACCGAACTTAAGTTCCTGTCCCTCGATCGGGTCGGCGGTCTCCGGATTTTTCCCCGGATGGCACCACGTCATTTGGCCGTAGTTGATGTAGACATGGACAAGGTTGTAGTTATACCCTTCGAGCTTTTCATAGTAACGAATGTTCGTGACGTTCTGCTCCCACTTATTTGACCACCCGCCATCCTTGTGAAGATCATTTGCTCGATCGATCACCGATTTGCAGAAGACGCAACGATCTTCGCTCATCTTTGCTAGCTCGGTGGTGTTGCCGGTCATGAAGGCGTAGCGGTAGAGGTTGAGGAAGTAGCCGACGCTGGCTGCTGCGCCCTCGGCGCTCTCCTCGTTCATCTGTGGGGGCTTGGCCGGTGCGGGTTCGGCCAGGGCGGCATCGCGCTTGGCGCGCAGCTCAGGAGTCAGGGCGGCTTCGCGCGAGGCGGTCGCGCTGGCGTTGGCGTCAGCGATGCCCTTCTCCGCCCGGGCAATAGCCGCCGAAGCGCTGGCACTGGCGCTCGCACTGGCCTCAGCCTTGGCGTCTTTCACCGAGCAGGCCGCCACCCCCAGCGCCAGCACACACACTGCCACCAACCCAGCCACACCCCTCCGGTGCCCGAAACGAGACCCGGGTCGAGCCTCGGGGCGGGGCCTGGGCCCCGACGGCACCACCCCACCCGGTCGTCCCGGACTGACGGCCAGGGCTTCTTGCTCTGCGTGTCCGTCGACGCCATCGAGGTTCAGGTCGGTCTGACAGTTGTGTGCGGCGGGACGCCGCCTCGGAGTGGCTGGCCGTCTGCTCGGCCGCTCTACCCCTCCAGTCGGAGTTGCTCGCTCCATGTGCTCGCTGGGGACGTCGGGGGCCAGGTGGGAGTGGTGGCCTTGCCTCACGGGGTGCCGCTCCGACGCGGCCATCTGGCCGTGGTCGGTTGCCGGCTGCCGCACACCTGCAGGCTTGGGGGATCGTAGGGACGCACTCAACACGGAAGCCTCCTCGCCACCGAAACAACTCCATACCCCGCCCGACCGGGCAACACTGCCCGTCCAGACGGTGCATTGACATTACCTGCAACAACGCCCCCAAACCAGACCCCGAGGACACCCTGTGGAAAATCTCGAAAAGAGACTCGTGCATCAGTCCCGTCGCACCCGGCCGGGCCCTTGATTTGTCCCGCTCAACAGGCCGGAGCCTCGGGACCACTCCTGGTGAGTGCTCCCGAGACCCCGAAGCCGTGCGCGTAGCGGCGCCTTTCTACGCCGCCCTACACCGTCGCGGCCACCTGGCCAACAACGGGGGTGCTGTTGTGAGCGGCCCCGGATGCGGTACCGGCACCCCTGGCGGTGCGCCGGGAACCGGCCTGAAGGAGCACGAGCGCCAGTGGCGCCACCGGCACGATCGCGAAGAACACGGTCACCCACACCGCGCTGAGGCTGAGCAGCTCGTGGATGAGCAAAACCGTGGGTGCGAAGATCACCACCATGATGAAGGCCGCCAGGGCTCCGACCACTGGCCGCACCCGCTGTGGCGCCAGGGCGGTCAGCGCCAGGGGTGAGCGTGGGAGGACCAGGACGTAGGCAGCGCCGGGCACCAGCACCATGAGCGGGACGCAGGCGGCTGCCAGCAGGAGCAGCACTGCGGCGAGGGTCTCCCTGCCCGAGCCCCTCCTTCCAGCGCCGCACTACGAAGTGCGCCGTGAGCCCGGCCCCGATGAGGGCTCCGCCGGCGAACATCCACGGCAGTAGCGGGTTTGGTCCGATCCCGGTCTCCGGCGCCCACTTCATCGCCATGGCGCCGAGCTGCACCAGTCCCGCGGCGGCGGAGACGGACGCGGCCCGCCAGGTCAGGCCCCAGACGGTCCCCAGGACTCGCTTCCAGCGCAGCGACCTGGCCCGTACCACGACGACGCCGAGCGCGGCGATGATGGCCAGGCAGCCCAGCCCCGTCCCGACCGTCGCCGGGTAGCTCACTGTCATCCCCCGCCACAGCTGGAAGAAGTGGAGGTCGCCGTTGAGCCGTCAGCGTGGGGGTCTGCCCGTCGAAGGCCCAGGCCCGGGTGAGGTCGAGGACTTGGTCGCCGTAGTGCTGGAGGGTCGAGTGGTTGACGTAGCGTGGGGCGTCGGTGGCGTGGTGGTAGTGGTCGGCCTCTCCGATCGCCGCGATGTTGAGCACCGTGAAGCCCTCGGGGATGACTTTCGCCATGTCAGTGGTGTTGGGCATGCGCGCATACAGCGAGGGGAGCAGCGAGCCGGTCACGGGCTGCTTCACGTGGCTGAGGAAGTAGCCGGCGACGGCGCTGTTGTTCGGGGAGGTCTCGAACATGAATGCCGGGCCGCTCATGCCGCGCGCCTCGAGGTTGAGGAAGAGGTCGACGTTGTCGTAGTCGGCGCGGTGGTGGCGCATCTCGTTGCGGGCGCCGACGAGGCCGATCTCCTCGCCGTCGGTGATGACGATCTTCAGTGAGTTCTCCGGCTGGCGCCCCTCGGCTTTGATCGCCCGGAGCGTCTCGATGATGGCTGCCACGCCGTAGCCGTCGTCGGCAGCCCCGTGGGAGGTCCCGGAGGAGTAGGACTGCTCATCGTTTTCAGTCCCCTCGACTGTGGCCGAGTCGTAGTGGGCCATGAGCGCCATGGTGCGCTCGGACTTCCCCGGCACGTCGACGACGATCGTGTCGGCCGTCGCGTCCTTGACCGCCGCCTGCTGCTCGGTGGACAGCATGTCGAAGGTCTCCTTGTCCTCCGGGATGCTGAAGTCGAACAGTGGGTCGGAGTGCACGTTGGCGGTGTAGCCGAGATCGGTGAACATGCCGACGACGTCGTCGCGCGCCCGGTCGTGCGCCTCGCGGCGCAGGACGCTGTGGGGCTCGTCGGCGAGCCGGTTGATGGAGGCCATGGCGCGCTCGGCGGAGAAGGTGGTCGGGTCGGCGGTGGTTGGTGCGGGTGAGGGCAGGATGAGGACGCTCAGGCCCGCCACCAGTCCCAGCAGGGCGGCGATCGGGGCCAGCAGGCGCCGGGCGAGATCGGGCGCGGAGAAACGGCGATCAGTCATGGTGTCAACCTTCCGGACGTGAGTTGGTGGTGAATGGGGAGGAGGGCTGCATCGCCTTCACGCCTCCGGCTCGCCGGCGGTGAGGACAGGGTCTCGGGGTGCGGCGTGGGGGCGAAGGCGACGTCAGGCGTGGCCCGCTCAGGCCTTGGGCCAGGCGACGACCAGGCAGACGGCGACGAAGGCGACAGTCAGCGCCACCTGTGTCCAGCCGAGCCAGGCCCGACGACGCGGCAGGGCGGGCAGATCCGCCACAGCGTGATGCCCCCGGACGATCCCGTACAGGGCCGGGCAGCGCCACCGCCGCCAGGATCCAGGTGGGCACATACGCCCAGGGCCCCGAGACTGGATGGGAGATGTGGGTCTGACCTGCTGCGACGGGGTCGGGAACGATGGAAGGGAAGTGTTGGCGCTCATGGGACCAGGCTGTCGGAGCGTGATCGCCCACACGATCCAGCCACCTGGTCGGTCGATGTCGGGCCAGCCCGACAGAACAATGCTGATCCACGAGAAGGACGGGGTGGCGGGCCGATCTGGGGCGTCCCGTCCGGATCCAGGTGAGTGCGGGCAACGGTGACGCCGGCGAACGGCCTCCCGTGCGGTTCCAGGCGTGCTGAGGACCCTGGAGTGGTGGGGAGTGTCCAAATCGGATACAAAGGCGGCAACGAGTACTGAGCGAGCCTGACAAAACCGCGTGATTCAGCGGTTCGTGTCGCTGGGCGAAAAGTGGTTGGGCTCCTTTGTGTCCGATTTGGACACCGTGCTCTGGCTACCGGGGCGTGAAGTCTCTGGGGGTTGTGTCTCGGGACATGGGTGACAGTTCTGTGTCAGGACATCGGTGACACTTCGATGGTTCCTGGAGGCCACAGGCTGACGGATGCGCCAGTTGTCCACAGGATGCCGGAGGGCGGGTTGCGCCCACTCCGCAGGCGGGCGGCAATGAGTCCCGTGAACACTAGGGACGCTGAACTGCTCGCCGTGGTGCGCGGCTGCTACGGAGCGGTGCGCATGCGGGACCTGGAGCCGACTCGCACCCAGCGCCGTCACATCGCCTCGCTCGTGAGGGATGGTGAGCTCATCGCCTATGAGCATGGGGTTGTCGGTATCCCGGGTGCTGAGCGCGCCGTTGTTCTGGCGCGCATTCATGGAGGGCTCCTCACCTGCCAGGCCGCTATGCGCTACTACGGGCTTCCCGTGGCCCAAGGGGCCGAGCGGGTTCATCTAGTGGTTACGCCCGGCAGGCGATTCTCGACTGCCGGGCGGGAGGTGCTCCATGCAGACCGGTACTGGACTCGTATATCGCCAACCTCTACCCGGTTCAGTCGCTCCCTGAGGCGCTGGCTCGTTTCCTGCGCTGCCACGTCCAGGACGACTCTCCACTCATCGCGCTCGACGCGGCACTTCACGATGAGCGGGTCACTGCCGATCAGGTTCGGGACTTGCTGCGCGGCCTGGCTCGGCTCGGGCGCTCGCTCGACTCGATCGCGCCAGCGACCGGGCCCGTTCCCCGTTGGAGACGCTGGCGCGAATGGACCTTGAAGCTGCGGGCCTGAGCTTCGAGGACGGAGTGGAGATCGAGGGTGTTGGCGAGGTGGATCTGGTGATCGAGGGTGGGTGGTCGTGGAGCTCGACGGCTCACCTACCACTGCGACGAGTACCAGTTCGGCTCGATCGCTGGCGCGACCGCCGGCTTATCGCCCGTGGCTTCCTGCCGCTGCGCTTCACGAGGAAGGATGTCTATGCGCATCAGGTCGTTCCGGACGTGCAGAGGGCCTTGGAGCGGTGGGGAGTGTCCAAATCGGATACAAAGGCGGCAACGAGCACTGAGTGCGTCTGACAGAACCGCGTGATTCAGCGGTTCGTGTGGCCCGACGAAAAGTGGTTGGGCTCCTTTGTATCCGATTTGGACACGAACCTCCCTCAAGAGGGTCTTCCACAGTTCTGGTGATGCCACTTCGCCGGGGATGACAGGTGGCCAGCGGCAACGATGCCGGAGCGCGTCGATCGTGTGGAGAGTGATCGCGTTCGGGGATGAGGGGCGCACTCCCGACCTCGCCCCAACACGCCGAGCAGGAGTGATCTGGACCTCACATGTGCTCTCAAGGCGGTCCTGCCGGCTCGCGTTCCGGCTTCGACGGCATCCGCAGGATCGCGCGAGAAAGTACTACCTATCAGGACGAAAGTCCTCGCCTCTATCGCAACATGTTGTGGTCCAGATACAATCAAGCCACAACATGATGTGTCCCAATGCGCCTCCTGGCGCACATGCGGGCGTAGAGGTCGGCACCGGTGCCGCCGACCGCCCCGCTCCCCGCAGGCAGCGCGCAGCCGCTGATGGCACGCGGAAGAACCGGCCCCATCCACGCTCGACGGGGCCGTGAACAGGAACGAAGGACCATCGGAGAGACCCGTGCTCGAGAACCACACCGCCCCCACCGACACTGCCACCCGAGCCCCTCGACGGCTCGGCCCCGACTCCGGTCGCCACCTCCGCCCCAGCCGCCATCCCCGCCACCGACCCGCGCCTCGTGGCCCCGGCTCCGCCGACTCGGCCGTCGCCCGCGGCGAGCGCCCACCGTGGACGCCATCGCCACCATCACTGAGTACCTGGACCGCTCCGACTGGCGCGTCAACGCCAACGCCAACCAGGGCTACTCGCTGGGCGGGATGATGCTCAACACCTCCGGCAAGGTCGTCGCCAACTACTGGCTCAGCCAGGTCTACCCGGCCGTCGCCGGCCAGGCCCACCGCAACGCGGACCTCCACATCCACGACCTGGACATGTTCGCCGGCTACTGCGCCGGCTGGTCCCTCAAGGACCTCCTCCAGCAGGGCTTCAACGGTGTCCCCGGCGCCATCGCCGCCGGCCCGGCCAAGCACTTCTCCTCGGCCGTCGGGCAGATCGTCAACTTCCTGGGCACGCTCCAGAATGGTGGGCCGGCGCCCAGCCTTCTCCTCCTCGATACCTACATGGCTCCCTTCGTCCGCCTGGACGACATGACCTACGCCCAGGTCAAGCAGTGCATGCAGGAGCTCATCTTCAACCTCAACGTCCCCTCGCGCTGGGGCACCCAAACCCCCTTCACCAACCTCACCTTCGACTGGACCTGCCCCGCGGACCTGGCCGACGAGCACCCCCTCATCGGCGACGAGGTCTGCGACTTCGCCTACGGCGACCTCCAGGCGGAGATGGACCTCATCAACCGCGCCTTCATGGAGGTCATGACCGAGGGCGACGCCGAGGGCCGCGTCTTCACCTTCCCCATCCCCACCTACAACATCACCCGCGACTTCGACTGGGATGCCCCCAACACCGAGCTGCTGTTCACCATGACCGCGAAGTACGGCCTGCCCTACTTCCAGAACTTCATCAACTCCGAGCTCGACCCCGGCATGATCCGCTCCATGTGCTGCCGCCTCCAGCTCGACCTGCGCGAGCTGCTCAAGCGTGGCAACGGCCTGTTCGGCTCGGCCGAGCAGACCGGCTCGGTCGGCGTCGTCACCATCAACATGGCCCGGCTCGGCTACCTCTACGCCGACGACGAGGCCGCCCTGACCGCCCGGCTCGACGAGCTGCTCGAGATCGGCCGCGACACCCTGGAGCTCAAGCGCACCGTCATCCAGCACCACATCGACGCCGGCCTGTTCCCCTTCACCAAGCGGTACCTGGGCACCCTGGACAACCACTTCTCCACCCTGGGCGTCAACGGCATGAACGAGATGGTCCGTAACTTCACCCGCGACGCCTACGACCTGACCGACCCGCGCGGCCACGCCATGTGCGTGCGCCTCCTGGACCACGTGCGCGACAAGATGGTCGAGTTCCAGGAGGCCACCGGCCACCTCTACAACCTCGAGGCCACCCCGGCCGAGGGACCACCTACCGCTTCGCCAAGGAGGACCGCAAGCGCTACCCCGGCATCCTCCAGGCCGGAACGGAGTCCAACCCCTACTACGAACTCCTCCCAGGTCCCGGTGGGCTACACGACGACCCCTTCGAGGCCCAGGAGATGCAGGAGGAGCTCCAGACCAAGTACACCGGCGGCACCGTCCTGCACCTGTACATGAACGAGGCGCATCTCCTCGGCCGCCGCCTGCAGGAGCTGGTGCGCCGCTCCCTGACCGCCTTCCGCACGCCTTACATCACCATCACGCCGACCTTCTCCATCTGCCCGGTCCACGGATATCTCGTGGGCGAGCACCTCACCTGCGACAAGTGCGCCGAGCTCCATCCCGAGGCCGAGCCGGTCGAGTGCGAGGTGTGGACGCGCGTCATGGGCTACTTCCGCCCGGTGCGCTCCTTCAACATCGGCAAGAAGGGCGAGTACGCCGAGCGGCAGATGTTCACTGAGGTCGCCGCCGGCGGCTACGGCCCAGCCGTCTCGCGCCTGAGCGCGGTCAGCGCCTGAGAGGACCCGCCGGGACCGCTGGGTGCCGTCGGATGATCCGGCGACGGCGCCCAGCGGGCTCGGTGTCGCAACGACGCCGGCCCGCGGGTCGCCCCCGCAGTCCTGGCAGTTCCGACGACGTCCCGAAAGGAGGGGGCAGTGACCTCACCGCAGATACGTCCGCCGACCGACTCGCGCACTGCCCAGCCGGCCCTGACCACCGGCGGTGGTGCGGGCCGGGGCGCCTCCGCCGGCTCGAGGTCCGCGGGTGCCGACGCCGGCGGGTCCGGCGGAACAGGTGAGCCCGGCCTTCCCGAAACCGGGCTGGGAGCGACCGGGCCTCGGGCGGATGTCGCCGTCGGCCCCGACCGCCGGCCCGCCGACGACCTGGTGATCGCCGGGCTCGTCCCCATGAGCACGGTCGACTGGCCCGACCACCTGACCGCGACCGTCTTCCTGCAGGGCTGCCCCTGGAACTGCTTCTACTGCCACAACCAGGCCCTCATCCCGGCCCGCACGCCCGGCCAGGTGGCCTGGGAGGAGGTGCGCGCCCTGCTGCGCCGCCGGCGCGGGCTGCTCGACAGCGTCGTCCTCACCGGCGGTGAGGCGCTGCGCCAGGACGCCCTGGCCGACGCCGCCCGCGAGGTCATCGACATGGGCTTCCAGGTGGGGCTGCACACGGCCGGGCCCTACCCGCGGCGGCTGCGCGACATGATCGAGGCCGGGCTCATCGACTGGGTGGGGCTGGACATCAAGGCGCTGCCCGAGCACTACGGGCAGGTGGTCGGCCGGGCGAACGCGGCCACGAAGGCTTGGGAGAGCCTGGAGGTACTCATCGAGGCGGCCGACCGCGGCGGGCCCGACTTCGAGGTGCGTACCACCGTGGTGCCCGGGGACGTGACGGCCGACGACGCCGTGGAGGCGGCCCGGCGGGTGCACGCGGCGGGGGCGCGGGTCTACGCGCTCCAGCAGGCCCGCGCCGAGGGGACGAGCGGCGAGTTCGACGTCGTGGCGCCCGGCTGGGACGGGATATGCGAGCGCATGGCCGAGCGCATCGAGGCCCTGGGCTGGGACCGCTTCACCTACCGCCCGGCGTAGGGAGGTCGCCGTGGGGAGCGGTGTCCATGGTTGGTGACGGGGTGCACTCCTAGCCTCGGGGCATGAGCTACGACATCCTGATCTTCGAGCCGGACGCGGTCACCGATGAGGACTTTCCCCAGTGGTGGGAACAGGTCTCCCGGTGGGAGGAGCTGCGCGACTACGACACCACCGAGGGCTCTACCCCGGCGATCAGGGGCCTTCTACCGCGACCTCATCCGGGCCTTCCCTCCGTTCAACGGTCCCGACGCGTTGAGTGACGCAGAGCTCGAGGAGCGGGAGGAACAGGGGCTGCCGGTCGCCGACTACACCATCGGCGCGGACTACATCTACATCGGCGTCGGCTGGTCAGACGCGAACGCGCTGGTCAAGATCGTCGGCCAGATGGCCTGGACGCAGCGGCTCGCGGTCGCCTACGTCAGCGAGGACAGTTCGATCTTCCGGCCGTAGCGGTGGGCGTGACGGCGGCACCACGTCGGACTGCTTATGGGCGTGGATGGCTTGTCCGATAACTACCGGCTGGTTAGGCTTCTCATGTCTGCTGGAAGGGTTCCCGCATCAAAGGAGACGACCGTGAAACCCGCACGAGCAACCCAGCTCCTCATGACCGCCGGCCTTGCCGTGGCGACGGCCACCGCCTGCTTCCCTGTCCAGCCCCAGGGTGCAAACCCAGCGGCTGCGGCGCCCTCGACCAGTGTCGGCTCCGAGCAGGCGTCCCCCGGCGGCCCGGCCGGCGTGGCGGCCACGGCGACGCCGGCCGGTGACGCCTCCGTGCCGGCGGCACCGTCGTCGAGCACGGGGGAGCCGACCGCTGCCGCCCCCTCCGGTGAGCCCTCCACCTCGCCGCACGGGAACGCAGGCTCCCCGTCCGACGTCGCAACAGCCTCGCCCTCGCAGCCCTCCGAGGCTTCGGGCCTGGGACGCTCCGATGCTGAGATCAACGGCTGGAGCGTCGACTATTTCGAGGGCTTCGACGGCTCCTTCGAGGACACGAAGTGGGGGCACTACGGGTGGAAGGATCCGGAGGTCGGGCATGGGGCCATGGGCGTGATGTCACAGAAGAACTCCTTCGTTGAGAACGGTCATCTCGTCATCCGCACCCAGTACCAGGACGGTCAGTGGAGCGCCGGCGGCGCCTCGAGCGCTGATGCTTTTGCGGCTTCGCGCGGCCGGTGGGAGGTGCGGGCCAAGTTCCCCCGGGGCAAGGGAATCGGTTACGCCTTCCTGTTGTGGCCGGAGGATAAGAGCTGGCCGCCGGAGATCGACTTCGCCGAGGGGCGCGTCAATGGGCCTCGTGTGTCAGGCACCTACCACTGGGGTGACTCCACTGAGGAGGGGCACAAGCAGGACCAGCGGGTTTTCGACAACACGGACATGGGTGGCTGGCACACCTACGGCGTCATCGTGGAGGACGACTACATCGTCTTCACCTTCGATGGCCAGGAGTGGGGTCGGATCACTCGGGACGACGTCGGCGAGGGCATCACTGACAAGCGGATGTGGTTCGGGGTTCAGACCGGGGCGATGGATCCCAATGGGAAGGCGAACCAGTACGAGACCGTCGACGGCGGTGTCCCCGGCCCGCTCACTCCGGCCGTCTCCGACATCCAGATCGACTACGTCGCCCACTACACCAGGGGTTAGCTCCCGTATCTGGAGGTGAGCGCAGTTCCGAATTCGTCTCGCTCCCGCACGCCTCCCAGACAGCCCAGGAGAACAGATGGCCGCCTCTGCAGCAGATTTCACCGACGAGTACCTACGCTCATGGATTGAGCCCGATCCGGAACGACGTCGCGACCTCATCATGAATATGTGGGCACCGGACGGGAGGCTGACCGTCTCCTCGCCGGCGATGGTTGTGGAGGGCGTTGACCGCATCGTCGATCATGTCGCCAGTCTTTACGATGCCCTGAAGGATCTGGACTTCGTCTATGACCAGCAGATCGAGTCGGGGGATGCGCTGCTCCTGCGCTGGTCGATGTCCACCCCTGCCGGGGAGCTGGTCAAACGCGGTGTCAACATCGTCTTCCGCAATGCTCAAGGGCGCGTGAGCCGAGTGCACATGTTCATGGACGTTGACTAGCTCGTAGCGCCGGCTGGGTGCTTCCTCTCGATACTTTTGACTCCGGCTCCGGACTTGCCGCCACAAAGTAGTACATGTAGAACCTTTGTCGTATTCTCGTGTCATGAGTGCAGCGGGTGCGCCGGTTTCTCCGGGGAGCAGGACTGTGGGACTGCGGGAGGTCAATCAGCAGGCCGGGCGGGTCTACCGTGAGGTCGAGTCCACCGGTGTGCCTGTGACGGTTACCGACCGCGGCCGCCCGATCGCCCAGATCGTCCCGATCCGCCATGACGAGACCTGGTACGGGCGGATGGTCCGTGAAGGCAAGGTTCGTCCGGCCGCAGACGACTGGGCGCTGCCCACCAGGCGGTGGAGGACGCCTGAGGGTTTCGACCTGGAGCAGTTCCTCCTCGGTGAGCGCGAGGAGGACAGGTGATCTACCTCGATACCTCAGTGGCGCTGCTCTCCCTCCTCGGGCAGCCCGGAGCCGATGAGGCCGCGCGGCTCATCATGGATGCGCATGCCACCGAGGGGCTGGTCTCCTCCTGTCTGCTCACGGTGGAGATGGCTCGGGCGGCGCATCGGGAGCACTTCGATATCCGCGTGGTCGATGAGTTCATCGCGGGGGTGGAGCTCGTCGAGATCGGCCCGGATGTCATTGAGCGCGCCAGCGCCCTGACCGGTGAGCTGAAGTCTCTCGATGCCATTCACCTGGCGACTGCGACGCTGCTGGACGACCCTCGCCACCCGGTCACGGTTTTGACTCATGACGCCCGGCTGGCCGACGCCGCCCGGTCCCGGGGGCTGAGCGCGATCGACCCGCTGGGCTCATAGCACCTGATAGACCTCCTCGAAGGGCAGGCGCGGGTTGCGCTCCTGGTAGGCGTCTGGCCCTGGGTGACCGACGTTGATGACCAGCAGCACCTCCACGTCCTGACCGGCGAAGAACTCGGTCGCCAATGCCTTAGCGTCGTCTCCGTTCATGGGGCCGGCTGCCAGTCCGACGGCGCGAATCGCCTGAATGACGTAGGCCGTCTGGATCAGTGCTGAGGCGCGCGCCCACTGTGCCCGCATCTCCGTCCCGCCCTCTTCCAGCAGCCGCTGGTAGCGCTCGCCGCGCGGGTGCAGCCGCGGCAGGGGACCCGGTGAAGGAGCGGTCGGCTGCGCAGACGAGGGTGAGAGGCGCGCCTGCGGCCTGCTCGCGATTACCGTTGGGAAGACAGGGCAGCAGGCGCTCCCGGGCTGCCGCCGATCGGACGGCTACTACCCGTAGCGGCTGGGCGTTGACCGCCGTCGGCGCCCACTTGGCCAGCTCATGGATCGCCCGCAGCTGGGCGTCGGTCACCGGCTCGTCGGTGAAGGTGTAGGCGGTGCGTGCTCCGCTGAACAGCAGCGAAGCGTCGGACTCGGTCAGGATGGACTCGCCGGGCACGGGGCCCGGAACCGGAACGGGGGAGACGACTGCCATGCCTCGATTGAAGCACGCGTCGTCTCCCCCGGGGCGGATGTTGTCCCGACAAGGCAGTCTTGCTGTCCCCGCCCTTGCTCGCCTCGCCCTCCTGACGTGCGGCGTCGCAGCGGGTCTCCGTCGCACGGGCGATCCATGCGATGGCGGAGAGTGTGCGCTGTGAGGGCCACAGTCCTGCTGCTCGAGAAGTAGCCGTTCTTCTCGATGGGAGGGTGAGGCTCCGGGCCGAGTCGCCGTAGGGAATGAGGCAGGAAGTTATGGATGAGAATGCCGCTCCCTGGCGCTCGGCCTGATTGTGGTGGTCTGTATCTCCTCCTCGTGTCCCGTGCTGACGAGGCGCGTCGAGCGCCGTCCGCAGTGAAGTGGTCGAGGGCAAGCCAACCGGAGCCGATGTTGCGAGGGTGTTGGCGCAAACGCTTATGTTTCCGCAACGCTCGGGCGGGGTGGCGGGGAGTCGTTTCAGTGCAGGAGGAGGGGCAGGAAGGCGCTGAGGTTGTTGAGGCAGTGGATGCTCGCTGGGTAGAGCAGGTTGCGGTCAGTCTTGACATAGAGCAGCCCGCAGCTGAGCCCGAAGAAGGCGTGCGGGATGACACTCAGCACCTCGGAGAGCGCGAACGAGTGCATGTGCAGCGCACCGAAAAGAACGCTGGAGACGACAACAGCCACCCAGGTCGGCGCGAAGCGCTTGATGAGCCCAATGAGGAACTGGCGGAAGAACATCTCCTCCACAATCGGCCCCACGATCCCGAGCACGACGACGATGATGATCGGCGGGAACATCCGCGTGACTTCGCCAACGCTGGAGTCGTTCTGCAGGGTTGCTCCGGACAGGCCGGCGAGGTTGAGCAGGGCCGAGGACGTCAGGCCGCCGACGAGCTCGATCACCAAGGTGGCCAGTCCGCCCACGATGAGAGTAGGACGGCCCGCCGCTTACGGGCCGCTACCTGACGGACGGCCCGGGCCAGCGGGTGGCGGAAGGCGACGCAGCCGACGGCGAAGAGAGCGATGTAGAGCGCGAGGCCGGTTGCGGGGCCGGCGTCCCCGGGGATGAGAAAGTGGCCGAGGTGGAGGGGGAAGAAGAAGGCGTAGACGCTTGTGAAGATGACCAGCGCGACGGCGCTCAGTCGGTCGGGCCGGGTGCTCGCGGTCGGAGTCGAGACCGGAGCGGAGTCCGACGGCGCAGGATTCGGTGCTCCGAAGGCGGTCGGCGTCTGCTGGGACAGGGACGTGCGGGAAGTGCTCATGGCCGGAAGTGTGTGGCGGTCGGCCTGCGAGCGGCATCGCCCCGGCGGCTGAGCCTCGGTGAGCCCCTCAGACCCTGGTTCGTCAGACTCCCGGTTCGGCTCCCTAAGCCTCGCTGAGCTGCCTGAGCGCATGTGAGTTCGGCTGTTGTGGGATTGGAAGTCAACCCATAAGCGTAAAAATAAGGGATAATTGCCAGGCGGTCTCACTTCAATTTCTATTCTCAGCAACAGTAAAAATGTGTGTATCAATGCGATTGCATTTTATGGCTGCGTGAGTTATTACTGCCCCTGGAGTGCTTCAATTCTATCGGCTAGCCGCCTACCATCCCTTCTCCTGACTAGAGGCTCTCGTGAACGCGCCCTTTTTGTCCCCTATTTCTCCCATATTTTCCCGCTCCTTCGTGGCGTCAGTGCCTTCGTCGATGCCGCAGCACCGAGGGCTGCTGAGGACCTCGGCTCCTGTGCTCCTCGCCCTGGTTCTTGGGGCCGGGCTCTCTAGCTGCGGGGTTCCGTCCGTGGCTGACGATGCGGGTTCGCCGGCACCGGCAACATCTCCGATGGTGACTGCTTCGCCGTTGCCGTCACCCACTCCGACTCCCTCTCCGTCACCTACTCCGAGTCCAACCCCATCCCCGACCCCGAGTCCTACGCCTACGCCGTCGCCGATTCCGACGACGCAGGCCCCGACCTCGCAGCCTCCGTTGCAGCCTCTCATGCAGGAGTCCGAGCCAACATCAGAGCCCGAGCCAGAGCCGACACCAGAAGAGGAGACTCAGGCCGGCGGTGGTGCGGCGGCTCCCGCGCCCGTGCCGGAGCCGAGGCAGGAGAGCATGTACTTTCCCAACTGCAAGAAGGCAAAGGAGGCGGGAGCAGCTCCCTTGTATCGGGGCGATCCTGGATACCGCGAGGAGCTGGATCGAGACCGGGACGGCATCGCCTGCGAGATCAAGTAGGTATCCCATTGACGCCCACCGTCGAGAGCGGTGGTGGCGCGAAAGTTTCCCCCGCTCCATGTGCGTCGTTCGCAACGTCCAGGCGTCGCGCACGACGCACGTCGGATGGGAGCAGCTCGTGGGGCCATGCGTAAGGTGCGTGACGTTTGCTCGCATCGTGCGAGGTGAGGTGGCGTGATGTGAGCGGGGATTGACCACGGGCAGATGGGGCCAGCGGAGCCCTCGAGTCTCGCGCGCCGTACGGGCGAGCCGTGCCCACGACGACCCGGACTTCACCGACACCGCCTCAGGCAACTGGACTGCTGACTGACCTGCGAATCCGTGTGACTGAGCGAATGCTTCGCAATGTGACCGTCTCAGGCGGAAGGCCGGGCCATGTGACGCTGCTCGGACGGCGTCTGCAGCGGTCGGTGCCTGAACCTGCGCGGTCCAGACACCGATGGCTACCTCCAGCCGACGCCGGCCCGGGAGGACGGCGACGGGTTCTCTCTGACCGTCCTTGGTCGCGCCAATGACGGTGAACCAGGCCGGCCGGCCGAGTCGGTGGAGCAGATCGGCCCCTTCCGGCTCGGCGGCGAGATGATCCAAGACAACGTCGAGTGCCGCTCTCCAGGTCTGCATCTCGATCCCGGTCTCGGCGTGTGCGCGCAGGAGATCGGCGAAGAGCAGCATGACGTCGTCTCGAGCGGTGTCGTCCGTGGGGTGCCAGTGCTTGCCGATGATGGCGGCGAGGCGATCAGCGTGTTCAAGTACCGCCGCCTCAGCTTCAGTCGTGATGTCTCGTGGGTAGATCATGAAGAAACCTTCGCTTCCTGTGTCGGGACGTCCTAGAGCCTGACAGGCATGACGTAGCTTCCTGGTAGCTTTCTGTGTGTGACGAACGACGCGCTGCCGATCCCCCACGGTGTGACTCAAATTCTCCTTACGAAAGGTCTTGCCGACGCGCTTGACAAGCACGCCGAGGAGGTTGAAACCAATAAACAAGAAATCGATAGAGTTGAAGTCCCTGAACGGTTTGCAAGGCATGTCGGTAACGTAGTCGCCCGAAAGCTAGAAGCAATAGAATCCCCGGAAAAGCGTTCAGAAGTAGTGCGTCAAATTATGGGGCTCTTGAAGTATGTAGATGAAACCCCAGTTAATCCGCCCACGGAGTTAACTGCCGTGCTTCCGAGGCGAAGCGTGAACAATCACCGCTTCCTGGAAACTCGACCGCAGACTCCTTTAAACGATGCTGCCCTACTGACGAACGCCAAAGGAGATCCTTCTCTAATTAGCGAAATTCGTTCGGAAATTTCTACAGCTGATAATGTCGACCTGCTGTGTGCCTTTGTGAAATGGAGTGGCCTGAGCCTGTTGGAGCCGGAGCTACGAGCACTGACTGAACGAGGAGGGAAACTTCGAGTCATCACGACAACGTACATCGGTGCAACGGAGCGCCGTGCACTTGATCGCCTCGTTGAAAAACTGGGCGCAGAAGTAAAAGTACAGTATGAAATTAACAGCACTCGACTGCATGCTAAGTCTTGGTACTTTCATAGAAACAGTGGGTGGGATACTGCGTACGTAGGATCCTCTAATCTCTCAGTGCCGGCTATGACTGAAGGCGTCGAATGGAACGTTAGGCTTTCAAAACAGCAAACGGGACAGCTGTTATCGAAGTTTATGCTCACGTTTGAGTCGTACTGGGCTGACTCGTCGTACCGTTTGTATAACCCGGAGGTAGACGCAAAGCGGCTCGATTCAGCATTATCGCAAGCGTCGGGCAAGACTCAAAAAGAATCGTCCATCATACTCTGGGTGGTCTCGATGTCCGCCCTTACCCACACCAAGAAGAGATTCTGGAGAAACTTCGCGTTGAGCGCAGTGTTCACGGCAATCATCGTAATCTTGTGGTGGCGGCAACTGGGACAGGCAAAACCGTCGTTGCCGCACTGGATTATAGGGACAATCTTTCAACTCCTGGACGTTATCCTAGGTTACTGTTTGTCGCTCATCGGATTGAAATACTCGAACAGTCGATGCGCACCTATCGTGCGGTTCTTAAAGAAGGTAGCTTTGGTGAGATTCTAGGAGGTGCGTACGAGCCGCGGAAGTGGACTCATGTTTTCGCAACAATACAATCTCTGTCTCGAAATCTTGATCGTATCTCGCCGGATCGGTTCGATGTTGTTGTTATCGATGAGTTTCATCACGCGGAAGCATCGACGTACCGGAAAGTTCTTCAGGTCCTGAATCCATCTGAGCTCCTAGGCCTGACGGCAACTCCAGAACGCGCTGATGGAGTCGATGTTGCCACGTTCTTCGATAACAGAACCGCGGCGTCTATTCGCTTGTGGGATGCATTGGAAGCCGATTTACTGTGCCCCTTTCACTATTTTGGTGTTTCCGATAATACTGACTTAAGTGCGCTCAAGTGGGTGCGAGGCAGGTATGACGATAGTGTTCTTTCAGACTACTTCATTAACAATGATGCTAGAACTGCTATTATTATCGAACAGCTTAACAATAAGGTGTCTGATCCGGAGTCAATGAGGGCTTTGGGGTTCTGCGTGAGTGTCCAGCATGCTCAGTACATGGCGACCGCTTTTTCGGCGGCAGGTCTGTCATCTCTGGCTGTGACAGGAAACTCGACAAGCGAAGAGCGAACAGATGCGATAAGGCGTCTACGGTCAGGCGAAATTGTTGCGATCTTTACTGTCGATCTCTACAATGAAGGAATTGATATTCCGGAAGTCGATACTGTTCTGTTCCTGCGGCCAACAGAATCTGCCACCGTATTTCTGCAGCAGTTAGGAAGAGGGCTCCGTAAGTCGTATAGAAAAGCTGTGTTGACTGTTCTAGATTTCGTTGGTGTGCAGAGGCGAGAATTTCGCTTTGACCAGAAGTTCCGGGCGCTCACTGGTGTCACAAGAAAAGGTCTTCGTGAGGGAGTCGAGAAGGGATTCTCTTACTTGCCGCCAGGTTGTGATGTGAGTTTAGATGAAGCCTCTCGTGAGGTGATTCTTGAGAATCTTAAACGTCAGGTTAATCCTACGTGGAAACAGGTGGTTTCGGAGTATAAAAAGCATGCTATGGACGGCGCTGGAGGGTCGTTGCTGCAGTTTATTTCCGAGGCGGACTATGAACTTTCAGATATCTTGAAGAGCAGGGATAAGAACTGGACAGCATTGCGGCGCGACGCAGGGTTCTCGATCGGTGACCTAGGGCCGCTGCATGATAAAATTATCAGACGTGGGCAGGCGTTGGCTCATGTTGACGATCCGCTCCGTTTGAGTGTTTACCGAAAACTCTTGGATGGAACACTTGGACCGTGGTCGAAGTTGTCTCCCGAACACCAGCGATTGGCTGCGATGTTGTTGTTTACGGTACGTCCTTCTAGTGTGAGTTTTACGAGTCCGGAACAGGCTCTTGATGTTGTGAGGGCAGAGCCGGCTGCGCTTGCTGAGTTTTTGGAGATTCTTGATGTGGCGGAGAGTCGTATCGCTCACTTAGCGAAGCCCATGGAGGGGCGTCTGGAAGGCGAGGTGATATTGACTCATGCGAGGTATACCCGAGAAGAGATTGTTGTGGGGATGCGTTACGGAGGATTTGAACGTAGGCCAGATTCTTTAAGGGAGGGGGTATTCTATAGCGGCGAATTGTCGACGGACGTTCTTTTAGTTACTTTGAAGAAGAATGAGAGAAATTACTCTCCAACAACGATGTATCGAGATGCGATCATTTCGCCTTCAATTCTTCATTGGGAATCTCAGTCAACAACGTCTGTCGACTCACCGACGGGGAGGCGGTATGTCAATCACAAAGAGAAAGGAAGTGAGGTTGTTATATTCGTTCGGGAGACCAAGAACGGGAGTTTGAGTGGCGCGGCGCCGTATCTCTGTTTAGGGACAGCTGATTTTGTGAGCGCCCAGGGAGTCGGCCTATCGAGATCGATTGGAAGCTGCGGGCGCCGATTCCTGCAGATATCGTCGCCAGGATGACGCTTCAATAGTTTATCGTGAAAGATTGTCATCCATCCGCTCGCACCAGCCGGACGATGCCGACTATCTGGGCGGCCATTGTCCAGGCCAGGACGATGAGTCCGGCAGAGGTGACGTCCGCCCGCGATGTGTCGGCCGCCA
>BNJU01004966.1_pt1 | contig 122420 bp, 153 predicted proteins | sample 8539281 | NCBI WGS metagenome assembly BNJU01 (sample SAMD00202456, study PRJDB9452) | human saliva metagenome | isolation source: human saliva | place: Japan | reverse complement strand
ATGACAGCCTGCACAGCCTTGAATATAAGCATTTGCAGAAAATTGGCATGAAGATATTTTCACATACAATGCCTCGGACTGTTGCCAGCTTTTTGTCTTTGCACCAAGGATTTCAAGGATTTTTGGTGCTAGCGCTGTCCTCTAGGAAGGTAAGAACAATCGTCAGCAAAGATAGGATTTGTAGCCTGCCCTTCCTTCAGCTTTTTGACCAATTACCTTTTCCTCCTCATAAAGGAAGAACCGTCATAGCCCCCGGTCTCGTAGAAATGCCTCTTAGAAATACATAAAGGGAGGAGCCATGCATCACATCCACCTTTCACACAGGGCTTTGTCCAAATAGGCTTTTAGGATAAAAGAGCAGGAAGAAAAATTCTCTTGCTAGGGTCCCATGCTCAGAAGGTTTTTCAAAAGCTTTGTAAAAGGCTGTGCTGCAGCCTGTTTTCCGTAAGGGTCCTTCATTCTGCCGAGACCAATCCCACCTGCTTCCCTTTGCACAGACAGAACATTTTCAAAAGTAAGCTTCCTGAAAACGGGTGTCGGGATTGGCCAAAAAGCAGTAGTCCATCCTTCCGACAAAGCAGGGCCCTGAAAGCCCAGATTGTTTCCTGCCCCATAGCCCTTATTTTCCTTGGCAAAAATCAGTCTACACTTATGGTCTTGAAGCTTCTAAAGTCTGCCTGCTGCTATCCGTGGAGGCATATCCACGATATAAATTTCGTTAACAGGAAAACCTTCAGCTCTTTATAGCTAGGGTATTTTCCAAATCATTACATTTCAAAATCACTATAGCACAGGACATTAGTTTTCTTCTATAGAACGATAATAAACTCTCCCACCTTCTCCCGAAGCTAGGAATACAAAAGTCAGGGAGATTTAGGACATGGTAGCAAAATAAATAGCCCTGCTTTCCTTTTCCTTCCAACGGAAGGGGACTTTCTTCCGCATAATAGTCAAAGGCTCTATGATAATAATTGTGATTGCCTTCTCTCCATAGTCTTTCGTTCCGCAAAATGGACAATCACCGGATGGGCCTTGCCTGAATAGCTCTTTGGCTTTCTCCAGCTCCTGATACCAGGGAGAAAAACGACACAAGGCACTATACCTTGCATAAGCATAGTTGGAAAAGAAGTTAAAACGCTGGGGCAAGGAGCGAATCCGTCCCTCACACACCATATTCAAAATGTCCTGATCATTAAAAAGGAAAGTTGACCTTCCTTCATTTGATAATAAGACATTTTTCTTCCATCCTTCCTCCTGAAGCAGTGAAAGATTCATGCAGAACTACCCCGCATTATAGTAGGACTTTCTCCGCTAAGGATAAAAATTCCTTATGCTTTTTATAAATACTGGCCTGGAGCTATGCCCAAAAGCTTATCTCCAAGCTTTAGATGATAAAGGCAAAATGGATTGAGCACCACTGTATCCGCATCCAAGTATAAAGCCTGGTAATCGTTTCCGGAAGTGTGGAGGAATAAAGAGTCGAAGCAGGGTAGCTTTGGGAAAATTCTTTCTGGTAAAAGGGTGAGCTTTTCCTTCCATTCGGAAAAATTCTCTTCCAAGTCATAAAAAGCTGATTTTTCTGCCTTCCCGTCTCCACATGATTGCCGAAGCTTTTTCTTGCTTTCTTCTATCCTCAGGACAAGATATGAAAATGAAGAGCTTCCTTCAGATGCAAAAGAAGAGAAAGTGATACCGCAAGAATCGGCATAGGCCTCATTGACCTGCAAACGAGTGCATACTTTTCCCTTCTGTATTCTACTTTAGTTTCGCTTGAATAAATTCGTATTCTATTTGGGCTTACTTTAATAAATTCTGTATCTCACTTAGTCTTGGTTTAAGAGCTTCTTTTCTTCCGCTATCTCTACGCTTTCCTTCAGCCTCAGCCTCTTCCGGAAAAAGCAGACGATTCATCGCACTGAAAAATCGCTCTCAACGGAGGAACGGCAATATTGGAGGAAACACCCACACCAAAGCCGGATTTTCACTATTTTCCTCTGCCAAACGAATGTAGGACACCGCTTCGCAGAGGAACCTGCACCAAGAGCATGCTCTGTATAATCCACAACCTTTAAAGCCAGCTTGAATTCCTTATTCAAGGCACTGATTACCGCCTCGATAGGACTCTGAACCCTGACCGGGAAACCCTCACGCAGTACGCCGCGATTTTCAAAGGTCAGGTTAATAAAGTCTGATGTAGAATCTCTCCTCCACATCGGTGGTGCGAAGATTCTTGAAGAATAACGGGCCTTTGGCCTACATATTCTTCCCGGAATACCTCTAAAATTCTCTTCGGATTTACCTCGCCCTCCAGCTCGGAAATCTTCTGGATATAATCCGCAAACTCTCTTTGCATTGCCTTGGGCAGCTTATAGCCATAGTCAAAGTCCAGAATAAAGGCAACACCGCCCCTTACCGGACTGGGGAATTGATCTCGAACCACCGGCTCCATACTGTCTTCGATATCCGCCGGGTCGATGGGAAGATAAGGCACTTCCCAGAAGGGATTCTTCCGCTCCGCATGGCCAATACACCTTTATTGATGGCATCCTGATGGGGAGCGGAAAAGGCGGTAAATACCAGCTTTCCCGCATAGGGATGACGATCCGGCACACTCATCTTGGTGCAACGCTCATAGACCTCCTGAATTTCCCGAACATTTTTCCAGATTCAACTTAGGGTCGATGCCATGGGAGAAAAGATTATAGCCAGAGTTAAAAATATCGACATTTCCGGTCTTTTCTCCATTTCCGAATAGGGTTCCCTCGACTCTTTGTGCTCCGGCAAGAAGGGCCCAGCTCTGCAGAGGCAATGCCCTCTCTCATCATTATGGGGATGAACGGAAAGAATCACATGCTCTCTTTCCTTCATGTTTTTGGACATAAACCAATCTGATCCGCATAGACATTGAGGGCTATGCATCTCTAGCAGTATTAGGCAGGTTAACGATAATCTCCTTCCCGCCTTGGTTCCCCTAGTGAAATCACCGCATTACAGATTTCCCAAAGCATAATCCATCTCCGTTCCGGTAAAGCTTTCCGGGAATACTCCAGACGAAGCTCTCCGGAAAAATCCTTCTCGTGACGCTTCACCATCTCTACAGCGGAAAGGGCACTATGGTAATCTCTCTCTGGACTCTTCCGAATACCACGTCTCTTTTGCAATACGCAGGTGGAATTATAAATATGGACAATGGCCTTTCTTTACTCCTTGAAGAGCCTGAAGCTTCTTTCCAAAAGCTCTTCTCTACACTGTACCAAAAACCTGAACCGTAACATCCTCCGGAATCAGATTCTTCTCCACCAAAGTCCGTAAAATAATCGAAATTCAATCTGGGAGGCGGCAGGAAAACCTACTTCAATCTCCTTAAAACCAGCTTGCAAAGAAGCTGGAAAAATTCCACCTTTTCTTCTACGGTCATGGGATCCACAAGGGCCTGGTTTCCATCCTTAAATCCACAGAACACCAAATCGGTGCTTTAGTGATTTCTGATCCATCCAGGTTCTTTTTCCGGATAACGGAAAATCGGAAATTTCTTTCTGTAACGTTTTACCCTGATCCATTCTTACCTCCTATTGTATTTTTCCACTACTACTCTTACTTACTTCTTATTTTTGAGTCTACCCTGTACTGCCAAACAAGCTTTTCCAGGCTCTGCAGAGCTTCCTTTTTACTCTATCAATAAACTTAGGAAAGGACTAGTCCTTCCTTTTTCATAACAGCTATAACTTCCTCTACATATTTTCTCACAAAGCTCTTCCTTGAAGCCTCCACCATGACACGAATCAAAAGGCTCTGTTCCGGAAGCACGGAGGAGATTCTTCCATCCTCTCCCAGGCTTTCCTCCACCTTCTTCACTGCCTCCTGTACGGTTTCATTTTGCTCCACCAAAAGCTATCCTTCACCCGTACATTCTTTAGTACCTGTGGAAAACGCTGATACTCTGCCAAAGCCTTTCCTTCAGGCTCTTCTTTTTTCCTCTAAAAGCACCTCCATCAGCTTAATACTGGTGAGAATTCCGTCTCCGGTAGTGGCATGACGCATAAAAATAATGTGTCCGACTGCTCTCTCCCAGAGAATAACTGTTTTCCGCCATATTTTCATAGACATAACGGTCTCCTACCTTGGTCTTTTCATAAGAAAGTCCTACTCGCATCCAAAAGCCTCTGTGAAGACCAAAAATTGGACATAATGGTAGTTACAATTTTATTGTCCTTTAACTGCCCCTTATCCCGCATATTTTTCCACAAAGGTAGAGAATCGATCTCCGTCCACCAGTTCTCCGTCACTGTCTACACAGAGACAACGATCCGCATCTCCGTCATAGGCAAAGCCGATTTCGCAATCCCGTTCTTCACATACTCCTGCAGGGCTTCCATGTGTAGAACCGCAGTTGGCATTTATATTGTAGCTGTCAGGATCATTGGAGAGTACATGGGTATCCGCTCCCAGGGCATCAAATACCGCCTTGGCACAGGAAGATGCGGAACCGTTAGCACAGTCCAAAGCAATCTTCTTTCCCTTAAAGGAACGGGTAATAAAGCCAAAATGAGATAGCTCGATATAAGCGGTTTCTTCCTGCGGCAAAGTCTCACGGTTCTTCCGATTTTATCTCCGGTGGCTAAATGGAACTTCCCCGGTTTCTCCATCCAGATAGGCCTCAATCTCCGCAATAAAATCATCGGAAACCTTTTCTCCGTTTTCATTGATGACCTTAAGACCATTGTCATAGAAAGGATTATGGGAGTCGGAAATCATCACACCGCAGGAAAAGTCTTCGGAACGAACAATATAGCTAACGGAAGGCGTATGGTAACATGCATCGATATGCATCTGCTCCCGCAGCGGTAATTCCTGCGGAAAGAGCATATTCAAACATATAGCTGGAGCGTCTGGTATCCTTACCGATAACAATGCGGCACTCCTTTGTGCCTTTGTTCGAAAAATAATAGGCCAAGAACTTTCCCACCTTAAAGGCGGTATCGCTGTCAAATCTACGTTAGCCTCCACGATAACCGTCTGTTCCAAAATATTTTCCCATCTTTTTCTCCTTACTTCTTTGCAAATTGAACCGGTACATTTTTATTCCGGCTTGAAATATATACTATTCCTTCTACCGGGTTCTTCTGTCCCTTATTTTTGAAAGGGACCTGTCCGCCGAATCAGCAAACAGGTCCTCCCCTTTTCTACTTTCAGAAAATATCTTTATTCTACTTCTAACGCCTTTAAATAACGCTTTTAAAGCATCTTCCAATGGGGAAGACCCGAAATCCCTCTCTTCTAAGCTTTTCTTTTGCTAAGCCTTTGAGTTAAAGGGCGCTTTGCCCTGCTTAATCCGTATTCCTCTGTAGTGACAGGAATCACCTCTGTGGAAAGTCCCGCCTCTTCATAAATCGCCTTTGTAAAATCATACCAGGAAATATACTCTCCTTCATTGGTGGCATGATAAGTACCGTACTTTTCCGTCTCCACCATATCCACCAAAAAGCCTTACAAATCCAAGGTATAGGGTGGGACTTCCACCTGGTCGAAAACCACTCGCACACTGGGATGCTTCTTCCCCACCTGTAACATGGTCTTAATAAAGTTCTTTCCGTTTAGCCGAAAACCCAGGCAATACGAACAATAAAATGCTCCGGTAAAACCTGTCGAATCGCCTCTTCTCCCGCAAGCTTGAAGCTCCATACACATTGATGGGATGAAAATCCCTTTCCTCCTCTTCCCAGGGCTTTGTTCCCTCGCCGGAGAAAACATAGTCTGTGGAAAGATAGACATCTTCCCCTTTTAAATCCTTCATGACTTTTGCAAGACTTCCGGGAACCTCTCCGTTAATACGAAAAACAAAATCTCTTTTCTCCGATCCTCCGCATCATCCACCGCAGTCCATGCAGCACAGTGAATCAGACAGTCAATCTTCTCTTCGGTAAGAATTCTTCTGGCTTCCTCTTCATTGGTTAGATCCAGTCCCACATAGGGCATCGAGCAAACCGGACTTCCGTCCATAATACCCACATACTCCGGCTCAATCCCGGAGCCTACCGCCTCTATGCCTCTTCGAGCCAGCTCATTCATCACATCATGACCTAACTGCCCATTAACGCCGGTAACGAAAACTCTCATGCTTATTCTCCATACTGCTTCTTATAATAATCCTGATACTCTCCGGAAATGATGTGCTCCCACCAATCCTTGTGATCCAGATACCACTGAATAGTTACGGGAATACCGGTATCAAAGGTATATTCCGGCTTCCAGCCAAGCTCAGTCTCCAGCTTCGTGGGGTCGATGGCATAACGCATATCGTGTCCGGGACGGTCTGTCACATAATGAATCAGAGATTCCGGCTTATCTAAAAGCCCTTAAAAATCGTCTTCACAACCTCAAGATTGGTTCTTTCATTGTGTCCGCCAACATTGTAGACCTCTCCCACTCTTCCTTTACGGACAATGAGGTCAATAGCCTTGCAATGGTCGGTTACATAGAGCCAGTCACGAACATTCTCCCCCTTACCGTAAACAGGAATGCTTTCGTTATTTAAGGCTCTGGAAATTACCAGCGGAATCAACTTCTCCCGGAAAATGATAGGACGCAGTTGTTGGAACAACGGGAAATGGTCACCGGCAGTCCGAAGGTTCTGTGATATGCCAGGACAAAAAGATCCGCACTTCCTGGAGGATGAATAGGAGAAGAGGTCTTAATAGGAGTATCCTCTGTAAAGAAAAAGGTCTGTTCTTTCTAAAGGAAGGTCTCCGTATACCTCATCGGTGGATACCTGATGATAACGCTTTATACCGTACTCTCTGCAGGCATCCATTAAACAAACGGTGCCCAAAACATTGGTCTTTAAAAAGATTTCCGGATCGCTAAGGAACGATCCACATGGGACTCTGCCGCAAAGTTAATCACACATCCGGCTTTTTCCTTTGCAAATAAATCAAAGATAAAAAGCTCTGTCTGTAATATCTCCCTTGATAAAACGATAATTTTTCTTTCCTCTAAAGGGAGCCAAGGTTTCCAAATTTCCTGCATAGGTCAGGCTGTCCAGGCAAATCCACTCCTCATCAGGGATAGGCATTTACCACAAAAATGCATGAAGTTTCCTCCAATAAAGCCTGCGCCTCCGGTTACGATTGTTTTTCATCTTCTCCTCCTACTACTCCTCGATATATTTTCCGTCTAAAAACATCCTTTAAGTACTTGCCATATTCATTTTTTTCTTTAAAAAGCTCATAGGCTTCTAAAACCTTTTCCTTGCTAATCCAGCCATTACGATAGGCAATTTCTTCAAGACAGGCAATCTTTCTGTGCTCATGGGTCTCAATGGTACAAACGAAATTGGTAGCATCCACTAAGGACTCATGGGTTCCGGTATCCAGCCAGGTAAAGCCCTCTGTCCCAAAAGCGCCACATCCAGCTCTCCCTTTTTCCAGATAGATACGGTTCAGGTCGGTAATTTCCAGCTCCCCTCTCTTGGAAGGTTTTAAGCTTTTCGCATAGTCCACAACCTTATTGTCGTAGAAATATAAACCGGTTACACAGTAGTTGGACTTGGGCTTCTCCGGCTTTTCCTCAATAGAAATTGCCTTTCCGGCCCCGTCAAACTCCACAATACCGAAACGCTCCGGGTCATCCACATAGTAGCCAAATACGGTAGCACCATGCTCCTTTGCCACAGCCTTCTTTAAGATTTCTCTAAAGCCTCTTCCGGAGAAAATGTTATCTCCCAAAATCATGGCTACCGGCTCTCCTCCGATAAACTCTTCCCCAATTAAAAAGGCCTGAGCCAATCCGTCCGGAGAGGGCTGTACCGCATACTGTAAGTTTAAACCGAAAGCCTCTCCATCCCCTAAGAGCTCCTGAAATCTGGGTGTGTCTGTAGGTGTGGAAATAATCAAAATATCCCGAATCCCCGCATCCATCAAAACGGACAAAGGATAGTAAATCATCGGCTTGTCATATATCGAAGCTAATTGCTTAGAAGTCACCCTTGTCAGCGGATATAATCTGGTGCCGGAACCTCCTGCAAGAATAATACCTTTCATGGTTTTTCTCCTCTTAAAAATAATGCATACTGCTGTAAATTTTAGCATAGGCAAAGCAGATATACAAAGGCTTTTTCCGTTAAAATTAGCTTAATTTTTATAGGAGTTTTTTTAAGAATTTTATAAGCCTGTATCCATCATAGATTATTTTTCAAAAATTCGCTTAATACCTATCTCTACCTCTTATTTTTTCATAAACTCTTTTCCCTGGCTTTGCAAGGCATTTTCTCCCATGTTACACTAATAAAACATAATACTTTGCAAAAGGAGTTTAGCATGGAAAAAGCTTTAATCGCCATGAGTGGCGGTGTGGACAGCTCTGTTGCCGCAGCGCTTATGCAGGAAAAAGGATATGATTGTATCGGCATCACCATGAAATTATACGATAGTGAAACCGGACAGGCCTGCCGCAGCAGAACCTGTTGTACCTTAGAAGACGTGGAGGACGCAAGACAGGTGGCCTCTACCCTTTCCATGCCCTTTTATGTTTTGAATTTCAAGGACGATTTTCAAAAGAAAGTCATTCTTCCCTTTGTGGAAACCTATGAAAATGGCGGAACCCCCAACCCCTGTATTCGATGCAATCGTTTTATGAAGCACGATAAGCTTTACCAAAGGGCGGAGGAACTCTCCTGCTCTTATATTGTTACCGGTCACTATGCCAGAATCGAAAAGGATGAAAGCAGCGGACGCTATCTTTTAAAGAAGGCAAAAGACGAGAAAAAGGATCAAAGCTATGTACTCTATTTCTTAAGTCAGGAACAGCTGGCCCATACCCTCTTCCCTTGGGAGAATACTCTCTAAAGAAGAAGTCCGGGAAATTGCGGACAAATACGGCTTTATCAATTCCGATAAACCGGATTCTCAGGATATTTGCTTTGTGACCAATGGAGATTATGGAGATTTTCTGGAAAAGTTCCGGGGAAAGCCTTACCCCAGCGGAGACTTTGTGGATGAAAACGGAAAAAAGCTGGGAGAACATAGAGGTACTGTCCGTTACACTATCGGTCAAAGAAAGGGCTTGGGGGCTTTCCTTGAAAAAGCCCATGTATGTTTCCGGAAAAACATCGAAAAATCAAGTGATTCTCTCTGACAAAGAAGGGATTTACTTTGAAGGCCTATTGGCCAATGATTTTTAACTGGATTAGCCTTCCCCAAGGGGAGAAAGGACAGTAGAAGCTAAAACCCGCTATAACGGAAAGGCTGTTCCGGCAATCGTCTCTGTCCGGGAAAACGGCGACGTCTTCCTACGCTTTCCGGAAAAAGAAAGAGCCGTAACCAAAGGCCAGGCCGTGGTGCTTTATGACGGAGAACTGGTACTCGGGGGCGGAACGATCGTGGAAGGCTATAAGAAACTGTAAAAAATCAAAAAAGATTTTCTAAGCAATATAGGTCTGAATTGGGGCACGCACTCGCTAGCTTAATCCAATGTATTGAAGAACTGTATTTATTATAAAGATACGCTCAAACGCAGTATAGGTCTATAATCGGGGTACGCTCCCGCTAACCTCGCCTGCGCAGCGGTACTAACTTCAAGCTTCGCTTTGCTTGCTTTCAGTAAGTACCGGCGGGCTCAGATTACCCCTCTTACAGACCTATACTGCATTATTCGCTTCATTTATTGTTTTTTACAGTTCTTCACTTTGTCGGATTTCGCAAGTATCGGGCTCAGACTCCCCCATATTCAGACCTATATCACCAAAAATCCTTTATTATTTTGATTTCTTACATTCCCTTTGTTATAGAAATGAAAAATCATCACTCTTTCACGAGGCAAGGCTAGCGAGAGCGTGCCCCCGTATAGACCTATACTGCATGAAAGCATACTCGTATCACTTATACATACAAAGCTTCATCCGAAAGCTTTGCCTTATGAATCAGCAGAATTCCTCCCCTCTCTTTTCCCTTTACGTTATAAAGGGCGGTATCTGCCGCAAAGGTATAGTCCCAAACCCTGTTCTTCTTCAGCGGAACGGAATTTCGGATTCCTTGGGAAATGGTCACAACTCCCCCTCCCACTTCTTCCGAATGTTGTAGGTTCAAGGCTTTAACCGATTCTCCCAATTCCTTGGCATAGCTCAGAAGCTCTTCATCCTGCATATTCTCATAAATCAGAACAAATTCATCCCCGCCGTAACGGGCAGCATAGATGCCGGGATGCTTTGCACAGAGCTTCTTGATTTCCCCTGCCACCAGACGAAGACATTCATCCCCGGCCTGATGGCCGTAGCGATCATTGTACTGTTTGAAATAATCCAAATCCACCATTTCAAAGCCTACAGGGGTTCTGGAATTGTATGCTCTCTCAAAGGCTGCATCCGCAAAGGTGCTTAAATGATAACGATTGGGAAGGCCGGTCAATTCATCGTGATCCGCTTTCTGGGTGAGGCGAACATTTTCCTCCTCCATAAAGGCATTCTGCTCCTTTAAATCCTCCAAATCCTTCCGAATCTTTAAGGCAAATAAAAAGGCATTGACCTTCTCCACCTCCTGCTGCTTCACCATCTCATAGTAGTGATATGCAGACTCATTTCTGGATTTCTCATCGGAAATCTTGTCAAAGTACCGTAACTTGGATTCTAAAAAGCGTTTCTGCAATTCCGGAAGATTGATTTCCAAAAGCTTTCCCTCCAGAAGATGCAAAACCTTATGACATTCCTTAAGCTTATCAATTTCCAAAAAGAAATCCGCCAAATCGCACACATCCTCAATCATATGGGTCCGGAGAGCCGTCATTACCGCCCGATCCACAAAACGTCGAATCAAAAGATCCCGCTCCGATATTTTATCCTCGTAATGAGCAAGACGAATAGAAAAGCTTAAAATGTCTATACCGGACAGCAGCTCTCCTGTATAGGGGGAATTCTTTGCCAGGGTTAGAACGGAATCCAGACAGGCTCTTGCCGCCTGCACATCCCGACTTCTGCTTAAATAGATATTTCCCAGGAAAATATAAATGCTCATCATATTGGAAACATACGCACTGTCTACGGTAGTTCCACTAATGTCATAGAGGGCTTCTTCGGCGTAATAGCGACCATGATCATAGTCATTTAAGCTGAAATAGAGTCTTGCAATATTGGATTTCACAATACCACTGAGGCTGTTATCCGCTTCTTCCATCTGCTCATAATACTTTAAGGCCGTCATATAATAATCTAGAAGCCAGAGCGAAAGTTTCCACGCAAAAACCCGTAATGCCCAAGAGATTATGGGAACGGGTCAAAAGGGAAAAATCCTGTACCTCCTGCTGGGATTTAATGGCTTTGGAAAGATAAAGCTGCATTTGATCCACGTCAAAATGAAAAGCTATAGTACGCATCAGCCAACTGATAGTACACATAGCCCTTCAAAGATTCATCATCTAATTTTTCCGCCATTCCAAGAAGGTATCCTAAGCTGTGAAAAATCCCTCATCAAATAAGGTATACTGTTTTTCTATTAGTAGGGATAGATCTTGTATTTCCTTTTTCATATCCGCTAAAATCCATAAATTTTTCCTTTTGAACGAGCTGCCTCAGCATAAACCGTAGCAACTGTTTAAACGAGATATCGCGCGCTTTGCGAGCGATACTCGTTATGAATAATAATCCGACCTATTATAACAAAAAAACCCTCCTTAGCAAAAGAGGGTTTTTCTAAAATAATTATTATCGCCTTGAATCTCTCTTCTAATGAGGATCCTCCGCATCAATCGCTCCGTTAAAATTCGCCGGAGCAAGAGCTGAAGTTTCCGGCGCTGCGGTTGCGGGATTTCTTTCCGCCGTTGTCTGGGCAGTAGTAGCGCTTGTGCTTTCCTTCGTAGACTTCGTGCTTTCCTTAGTGGTTTTTGTACTCTCCTTGGTAGAGCTTGTGTTGCTTTTCTTCGTGGAAGAACTGCTTTCACTACTACTCTTCTTGCTTTTTGTACTCTCCGTACTGCTTTTTCGCCTTAGTCTCTGCGGACTTTGTAGCTGAAGTACCGGCGGATTGGGTACTTCCGAGCTTTGTACCACGGAAACGCTGCTTTCCGTACTTGCAGCCTGTGTTTCCGTTGCCACAGGCGGAAATGCTTATACTGTATACCGTTTCCGCCGGCAACATCCTGACCGCGGAAACGAATCATCTCCGAAACGGTAACCAGCTGATATCCTCTGGCCGTTAATTCCGGAATAATCGCCTTGCAGGCCTCAGCCGTAGACAGGTATAGGGCATGCATCAACACAATATCCCCATCCTTTACCTGACTCAAAACAATCTGCTTGGTTTTTCCCGCGTCCCGAGAACGCCAGTCCTCCGTATCAATAGACCAGAAAATCAGAGGTTTACTTACTGCTGTTTTCACGTCTGCCGTGTAATTTCCACCGGGAAGACGTACCAATGCGGGGAGCAACGCCGAGGCATTTTGAACCGCCTCGATCCGTCTTATCGAACTCATTCCGGATATAGTCCACACCTTTTTGCTTAAATGAATATCATGGTCATAAGAGTGATTGCCTACCTCATGGCCACGCTCCACAGCGTTCTTGATATCCTCCGAAACTTTTCCACTCGCTGTCCCACAACAAAGAAGGTAGATCTTCCATTCACCTTCTCCAGCTCATCCATCAAAATACTGTCCACCTGCACATCCGGTCCGTCATCAAAGGTCAAAGCCACCATGGGTTTGCTGGGGTCGATATATCTTCCGCCGGATAGCACAAGACCATTGTCTTCACTGGCACTTTCTGCGGTTTCCGAAGCACTTTCCTGCCCTTCTCCGCTTTCTTCCGAAAGCCCCTCAGAAATGGAGCTCTCCACCACCGTCTCAATAGCTCCTTTTTGCTCCGTTCTGCTCTTCTCAATAAAATGTACAATTCCGGCAAAGGCCTTAAACACCAAGAACATAAACACTAAGGCTACACAAGCGAAAAGTATCCGAACATTTCTTACCGCTTCTCTTCTCTTCTTGATTCTTGCCTTTCTTCTTCTATATTCCCGTCTCTCCTCTTCCGTTAGGCTTCGAGGAATTCTATTTCCTCCGGTACTGCTCCTTCTCTTTGCACTGCTGTTAAGCTTTGCTCTGTCGTTCTGCTCTATATTTATCGCTTCGATTACGAAATTTTCTCTCCGCTGTCTATATTTCTCTTGTCCGCCATGATTAACCCTTCTTTTTTAGTTCTGCTATTTCCTCCTTACTATACCACAGTTTTTCCAAAAAAAAAAAGGAAGAGTTTTTTAAGACTTGTTAATCCGAAGCATTTTTATTAGAATACTAGCCGAGAAGAATAAGGAGTATAGCATGGATAAAAAAGGAATTGCGGAAGTTAAAAAGTGTTTCAAAAAAGAAGATTGTCGTATTGACCGTATGGTCAGTTGCTTTGTAAATGAAGAGGGAGAAGTTATTTCTCGTTTCTCCGACTCCTTCTATGCTTTTAGAGGATAAGGAATTGTTTAAATATTGCGAGCTTTTTAAGCAGTCTCTTTCCGGTAGCTTGGAAGAAATCTCTATACCCTGGCTTTCCCACTCGAGGAAGAAAAGGAAGGGGGAAAGCAACAGGAGCTCTATCAGCTTTTGCAGTCCGAGCTGAAGGAGGAGGCTCTTTATGATGCTTTTTTTGAAAAGATTCGAAAGGACTATCCTATTCCCGGAAAGCATCTTCTGCTTCTGGCCCACGGGGTTTATGACGTACCGAAAAAGACCACCGACGGTTTAGTTCTGGAGGATGCTTCGGAAAATGTTTATTCCTTCCTCCTTTTCGCTCTTTTGTCCGGTGAGTCTTCTGAAGGAAGGTCTTTGCTTTTGATCAGCAGAGTGATTCTTTTATCAGCCGTTCGGAAGACTTCGTTGTCCAAAAAGCCGGAGATTTCCTTCCTCTATCCTGCCTTTCATGCATCGAAACAGTGATATTCATGAATTATTGTATCGATGCAAAAAAAGAGAAGATAGTCTGACGCAGTTCCTGAAAGCCTCTTCGGCACTCCCCTGCCCATGGGCGAAAAGCAACAAAAGCATTGTTTTTCCAAGCTGGTGGAGGAAATTTTACAGGAGGACTGCATCTTTTGAAAATGTTCGACTACTCCAAGAAGAGCTGGCCGAATTACAGAATAAGGAAAATGAAGAAGAGCGGGAACAAAGCCTCCGAAAAAAACCAGGTGAAGGCTCTTTGGAGAAGGCTGAGCCACAGAAGAACAGTTATTGAACTCTCTTCTCTGTATGAAGAAGAGCTGGGAGAGAAAAACGAGAGTCTTTTTTTGGAAAATCTGGCAGATTCCACCCTTCGTTTGGATTCGGATAATGTGCATTTAAGGATTAAAAATGAAGTTTCCGCAATTTTGGAAAGTAGAATCATTGACGGAAAAGAATATCTCTTACTTCCCATATCCGACAATCTGAATGCAACGGCATTTCCATACGAAGACGACTTGCGGAAAAAGAAGAGCAATAAACGAGATATTGCACACTACGCGTGCGATACTTGTTAAGAATAAAAAAGAAAGAACGATGAATAAAAAAAGGGAAGGAGAATTTTTCAGAATATTTCTCCTTCCGAATGGGGACAAAGTTGAGACTGGATAAATATCTTTCAGACATGGGGTAGAGAGCCGTTCCGTATTGAAACGGGAAATTCGAAAGGGCTTGGTCAGCATTAACGGTGAGATTGTGAAGGATCCAAGCATGGAGGTTCAGCCCGGAGATTCCGAGATTGTATAAAGACGATGCCTATTCATTATGAAGAGTTTTCCTATTACATGATGAATAAGCCTGTGGGAGTGCTTTCTCCACTGAGGATAGAAAACAAAAACCGTTCTGGATCTCTTTTTCCGATAAACACAGAAAGATCTCTTTCCTGTAGGTCGCCTGGATAAGGACAGCGAGGGCCTTCTTTGATTATGAATGACGGCGCTTTGGCCCATAAACTGCTTTCTCCGAAAATGCATATCGAGAAAAATATTTGGTGGAAATCCCGGCAAAATCTCTGAAGAGGAATTGGAGCGCTTACGACAAGGCATCCAATACGATACGGATTTAGTTGCCATGCCCGCAAAAGCCCACTGCCTATCTTCCACGGAGGAAGGAAGCCAGGTGGAAGTCATTATTATGGAAGGAAGTTCCATCAAATCAAAAATGTTTCTGGCCCTGTCTCCGGATTATGTAGTTACAAAGCTCCAAAGACTTTCCATGGGGCCTCTGCATCTGGGATCCTTCACTTGCCCCCTGGGGAATACCGTAAGCTTCAGGAGGAAGAAAGTACAGGCACTGAAAAACTGTTTTTAGAACTGTTTTTAGGCCTATTATTCAGAGCTGTTTTTAAGCCCATTATTCAGAACTGTTTTTGGGCCAATTTGAGAAGAACTGCTTTTTAAAGTCTATACTCATTCAATCTGTGATCACTAGAATATCTCCCACTGCAATGGTAGTGTTCCCATTAGGAATCACGATTTCCTTACCTCTTTCAATCAAAAGTACTCTGGCCATCTCATCTCTTGGGATTTCTGCAATGGTTTTATTGGCATAAACACTGTCCCTGTCTACCTCCAGCTCAACGATATCCAAATCCGAGGCCATGGTAGACTTGGCAGAACCGATAACCACCCGGTCTCCCACCTGTATCTTCGTATCTCCCCTTGGTAATTCTTTTCTCCATTTCTTTCCACCAAAATGATAGGGGTGTCCGGCGGCGTAATAATATCCTTAATCAACTGCCCCGCCCAATGATGCCCTTCAGGAATGATAAACTCAATAAACTGCACCGGCTTTTGCTCCGTATAGTCCGTAAAGGTCTTCATAACGTCGCTTTGGTCGTCAATCATATCCAAGCGTCCTGCCATTTTCGGTAAAAAGCTCCCTGAAAGAGAATCGATAAAATCACGATAAAAAAATACCAGATGGAACAAAAAGTCTCCGCTTCCCAAGCTTTCCACCGCTAAAATTGCAAATACAATGGAAGCCGCTCCTCGAAGTCCCGCAAAGGAAATAAGGAAATTTCGATTTTTGGAGGAGGGGAAGAATCTCATAAGCAAGAATACGGAAAGAGGTCTGGCAATAAAGGTAAGGAAAAAGAAAAATAATCAATCCTTGAAACGCCACATGAGGAAGCACTGAGGGTTTGGATAACAGCCCCAGCAAAAAGAAAAATCACTAACTGCATAAGTCCTGTTAAGCCGTCAAAGAAGGATACCATCTCCTTCTTTTCTTTTATTTTTCCATTTCCTAAAAATCATTCCAGTAAGATAAAACCGAAAGATAACCGTTGCCCCCAGTACGGAGGAAAGGGAATAAGCAGTTACCGCCGATCCCAAAACAAAGACAAAGTCGAAGCCATCTCCGGAGACGTCCACCTTGCGCATAAGATACTGGGTAAGCAGAGCCACCACAAAACCTACGGATAAACCCCCAGAAAAACCTGAGCAAAGAGCATGCCGAGCATCTGTCCGAAGGATAGGTCCCCCTGAATCATCAGCATGGAAATCAAGGTCATCATATAGGACATGGGATCGTTACTTCCTGATTCAAACTCCAGTAAGGAGGCTGTTCTATCCTTTAAATTCAGTTTTTCGGGAACGGAGAATAGAAAAAGACGGAAGCCGCATCGGTAGACCCTATTACGGGAGCCCAGCAATAAGCCCCAGGAAAAACTTAAGTTAAACGCTAACATGCAAAAAAGCCCTACAGCCACCGCCGTTAGGACTACGCCCAAGGTGGATAAAACCATTGCTTCCTTGGAAATGTGCTTTGCCTCCTTCCAGCTTGTTCCAAAACCGCCGGAAAACATTATGAAGATTAATCCAAAGCTGCAAATATTTTTCAGCAAGAGAATAGTTTTCAAAGGGAATCTTAAATACGCCGTCACTTCCGAAGACGATTCCTAAAAAAAGGAAGGCTAAAAGCATGGGAAGACCCATTCTTACAGAGAGCTTTTTCAAAAAACGCTGAAGAAAATGACAATCCCCCACATCAATAGCATTTGATTCAGATTTCTCCATAGCCACTCCTTCTCTACTAATTTGTTGAAAATGCTATTTTAACATATTTTTAACAAAGCGCATAGAGCGTAAAAAGAGAAAAGCTCCATTCGAGCATAAAAGAAGAGTCTGCAAAAATCAAATGATTTTTACAAACTCTTCTTAAATAATCTATATTATCTCTTCACAGTCTTTCTCTTTTTGCCGTAAACCAGCGCTGTGGCAAAGCCCAGTCCTGTTAAGCTAAAGAGCGCAAAGTACAGAAGCATTGCACTGCTGTCTCCGGTTTTGGTCTGTCCACGCTCAGCGCCCAGAACAGCACCCGGTTCAGTATTGTGCTGTGCATTTCTCTCTGCACCAAGTACCGCTCCATCCGCAGTAATAACATCCGGATTTCCTGCAGGTGTACGGTTCGCATTTAATACATCTCCACCTCTTGGATTTGGCTGGGAAGGACTTGGGCTGGGGGAGTTTCCTCCGCCACCGTTTCCTCCGCCACCGTTTCGGCCGCCTCCACCATTATTGGGATTAGGAGTATTGTCATTTTTCTTATTTACAAATACATTGACATAGCCGGTAGCCGGATTGCTTTGGGTTGTTGCTGTATAGCCGGCAACGCTATCCTCAGTAACGGTATAACGGATTTCTTTACCGTTTGCATCAAGCTTTGGCATATCAAAGCTATGCTGCCAACCGTTAGCCTTGTTTAAGGTATAGGTAGCTACCTTCTCTCCGTTAGCAAACAGCTGTACATTCAAATGGTCGGGGTGAGGTCCCTACCCCTGCCAAATCTTGGTTACCGGAATTACCACTCTGGAACCGTTATAGTTGCTGATGGTGAATCCTGTCTTTTCTGATCCGGAAATAGCCGCCTTAAAGCCTGCTACTTCCTCTTCGGAAACGGTATAAACAATTTCCTTTCCATTGGCATCCTGCTTGGGAAGATTGGAGAAGCTTGCCTTCCAGCCGTTGGCTGCGGATAACTCTACTGTAAGATTCTCATCCTTCACACCGTTCTTTAAAACGGATACCACTACCTTTTCAGGCTTATTGGTCGCAAGAGCGGATCCAATACCCATTCCTTCTTAACAGAAAGATTGGTTGCCTTGGCAACAACTTCTTTCTTCTTATTCAGCATTTCCACTTCTACGGTTGCACTCGTTTGCGATGGAATTCTCAAAATCCTCTTTTGCTGATGGTGCGAGGAGTAGAATCTAACTCTGTAACCTCTCAGGAGCTTCCACCTCGGTCAAAACATAGTCGGCTTTTGAAAACATTATCCAACTTTGCAATACCGTTCTCATCGGTCACAATAGTCTTTGTATATTTAGTCTTAGGATTAACTAAAAGTAAACTTAGCCCCTGCAGAGCTTCCCGTCATCTCCAACTTTCTTAACCTGAAGGCTGAAGGTTTTTTTCCGTTTAAGAAACCGCCGGCTTCGCTAACTTCAAAATCTCTAATCTGCTCTCTGCTGACAATTCCGTCACCGGTAAGCTTTTGCCCTGATTTTTATAAATAGTGCCATTTTTAAATGCTTCATTAATCTCAACATAATAGTTGAAGAAGAAGCTGTCATCCGGATTCAGCTTTCCGATAGTATAGGTAAAGCTTCGTCCATCCGCAGAATACTTCGGAGTAAAAAGTCTTTGGAAGATTCTGCTGTATAGTTCTGCTTTGTCACGAAGACTCCAGAATGGGGCCCTGATTCGCATCCGTATCATCCGGAGCGCTTTACCCAAACACCGTTCTGCCACTGTCCGGAACGCCAGATTCCTGTTCTTAAGACAGGAGCATAAGTGTCAATATCGGACTGCTTTAAGATTTGCATCCGTAAAATGATGCTTTACATCAAAAGTAACTAAGTGCATCACTTTGCAGGGTATCGGTGAAAACAACATTCTCATAATCCGTAGCCCCTTGTACCTTCTTGATATTTCGAGCATCAAGGGAAACCGTGTAATGAATCAAGTAATGGGTATTTCCGTCCTGGTCTACCAGTTCAACCAGCTTTCTGTCACGACTCTTCCAAAAGCTGACAGGATTTTTCCTTGCCGATAATCTGGTAGCCCACATTATAATTAATTACGGTCTTTCCGTTTACCTTAAGCTCCAGTGGAGTTTTTGGTATCGGCTTTTACGACTTCCTTGTCGATTTCCGTATTAAAAATACACTACCGTCCGTACCTCTGTAATGTTCAGCATCCTTGGTAAAACACAATGCGCATTTCCTTGGTCGCCTGATTATACTCTCCCTTGGCCAGAATCTTTCCGTTATCTCCCGGAATATTAAAAGCTCAAGTCGAGGACTTAATTCTTTGGGAAGCTGAATGGAGATATAGTTTCCCTCCTGAATATTTAAGCCCTCAACCTTGATGGTGGCTTTAAATTGCATACTCTGATAGTTGGCAAAACTGCTACCCTCCTTCAGAGCCTTTTCCGTCTACAAACAGTTCCACATCGGATAAAGCATTTTCAATTGCCTTTCCGCTTGTACTTCCGGTGCCGGCTCCGGAAATTGTGCTGCTGCTTGCTGCTGAAGCTTCTGTACCAGTCCCTGTACTTCCGCTTGCCACTACAGTTGTTCCCCCGCTAGTACCGGTTTCGGCATTGGCATAGGAAAATCCCTGCCATACCATTAAAAGAACCAGCAAAAGGGACAAAATCTGCCTCTTAGCTTTTCATATTTCTTCTCCTTAAAAAAATACTTAATTTTAGCGTCACTCGCTATTCTAGCATATTTTCTTAAAATTTCAAGGTGAAAAATAAGTTTTTTTAAAGAATTAATACAGGATTTTTAAATAATTATTCGTTATGATGAAAAACCGCCTAAGAAATCTTAGACTGGTTTTTTTCCTTTATGCTTCCTGCATAGTACTTATGCTTTCCTGCCATTTTCATGGGGCGAAAAACTGCGTTTTTACTTCTCAGCTTTTCTTTTCTTTTCTTCTCGGCCAGTACCCAAGCGAAAAGTCCTACTCCGGTAGTTGCAACAATGCAAGATACTGAAGAGCTCTGCTGTTGTCGCCTGGTAGATGTGGAACGAGATGCATCCAATACGGAACCGTCAGCCTTCTTGTTTCTGCTGGCGTTTAATACGGAACCGTTCTTGCCCTGAGCCTTATCCCGGCTGCCGCCCGCTCTCTGGAAGCATCCAATACATGATCCGGGAGTATTGGGTTTATTACTTCCTCCACGGTTATTGCTTCTGCTTGGAGTTCCGCTGCCATTTCGCCGCCGTTTCCGCCGCCCTTATTACCCGGAGCGTTAGGATCCCAGCTAACTTTGGTATTGGTAATTACATTGAGATAGCCTGTAGCAGCATCTCCGCTAATCTTGGTGGTATAGCCTGCTACCGCATCCTCTGTAACGGTATATTGAATCTCCTTACCATTCTTGCTTCTTCCAGATTGGTAAAGGTGTACTGCCAGTTATTGTTGGCATAAAGATCCTGCTTTAGCAATTTCCTTTCCGTCTGCTAAAGGCGAACGGTTACGGATGAGGGACGATCTCCTTCCGCTCCATACCTTGGTAACAGGGAATGGAAATCTTATTGCTGATAGTATGGTTAAGGTAAAGCCAAGCTCCTGTGTTCCGGAAATAGCCGGAGCATATCCCTCCACTGCTTTTTCACGAATGGTATAGCTGTAAGCCTTACTGTTTTCGTCATACTTTGGAAGGTCGGAGAAGGAAGTCTTCCAAGCATTTGCCTGGCTTAACTCCTGCGTTACGCCGATAACCTCTCCGTTACGAAGAAGCTCTACAGTTACCTGCTTCGGTCTGCTTTGTGCCTTATCTCCTGCATCTACCCACTTCTTGGTAACATAGAGATTTCTCTTTGCTTCCGCCTTATTGTTTACAACGGTAAGGCTTGCAACCTTAGCCACATCGAACATATCCGCTTTTACACTATAGCTGTCATCGGATAAAATATATCCTGCAGGAGCCTGAATCTCCTTAACGGAATAGTCTCCTCTTAACAAGCCGGAAAGAATAGCTTCTCCGTTTGCATCAGTGGTTAATCTTCCCACCTCAGCTCCCTCACTGTTGCTTACACTGAATACCGCACCGGCCAAGGCCTTCTGATCTTCATTTACCTTCTTTAACTTAATCTTGAAGGTGTCACCGGAAGCTTCGCCTCCTGCGCTCTGTACATTAACATTGTATTCCTTCTTCAACGGCTTTCCACCGTTTCCGTCAGAATCCAATTCAACCTCATTGTGATAATTAAAGTTTGTTACAGGCTTTCCGTCAACCTTAGCATAGTAAACGATTTCAAAGCCTTCATTGGCAGCTGTATTTCCAAGATTCAAAGTAAAGGTCTTCTTGCCTACAGCAGCTTTTATACTGTAGCTTCCAGTGCTGTGCTCTGGGTAGCAGGTCCCTGTCTTCTGGGAATTACGAATGTCAAAGTTCTTACCGTTTACTTCATCAGCAACCCAGTTTCCGTTGACATACTGTCCTCTCTGCCAAACACCCTTACGAATAGATACGGGATGTTCATCACTGCTGTAGTAGGAAAAATGCTCCTCTCCCAAAGTATCCTTTAAAGTAATATTGGTTCTTGCTCCAACATTTTACCAAAACGCGGTAACGAATTAAGTATACCTTGTTTCCGGCCGCATCGGTTTCCTCTACGAAATTTTTGCCAGAATCCTTTTACCAAATCAAAAATCACTATCTTTGTGATTCCGGTATAATTGATGGAACCGGCAATCGCTAGATTGGAAGTGTTGTTAACCTTATAGAAGTGCTAGTTGTTTAGCTTCTGTCTCCTTATCGGAGTTAACCTGAAGAGAAAGCCAGAACTTTCCTTTAATATCACTTCTCTGCTCTACATAATTTGTATAAGTCAAGGTAACGGTTCTATTTGCCGCATCAATGCTAGCCTTTGCTACGACCTCGATCCCCATCTTTAATATCGAAGTTGTCTGATTTTTGAATTCTTAAAGAATCGGATAACCGGAAGGTGGTCGTCATCTCCCACCTTTGGGCTCTGTCCCTCCGGTACGGTAAAATCCACACTTACACCAAATTGCGCATAGTTGTCGATTCCTTCATTATTATATGCTGCAGAGTTATCCTTATTCACATAAACAGCACTAGCGTTTACGTTGATAGCTTTTACCGGTGGTTGCATGATTGCACTGGCAGCGGCCTGTCTTGTTGCTTCCTGTTTCGCCCTGTTCAGCTCGGATATCTTCTTCCGAGGGCTACCCTGACTGCCGGTTTCCGTACCGCTTGTCACCGTACTTGGGGATGCCGGGAAAGTAAGCTCATCTGCATTTGCAAAGGATACTCCTGCCAGCCATAGCCACGGCCATCAAGATCGCTAACAGCTTTCTTTTTACGCTTCATGTCTTCTACTCCTTCATAATGATTTAAAAAAATAATACTTAAACAATAGCTAATGTATTCTACCACAGCTTTTCAAAAAACAAGACATCCTTACAAGGCTTGATTCTTGGAATTTTCTGCTGTAAGAGGACGAAAAATGGGAAAAACCGTATAAAGAAGATTGGATTTTTCATTCTTAAGTTTTTCACTTCTTTTTATCCTTTTTATGCTTCTTCCCTTTCCGAAAAATGAACATTTTTCTCACATTCTTCTTACTTTGGAAAGAATTTAATTTATATTTTTAGAATTTAGTTTCTATTTCTTCTTTTTATTTCAAAAGAATTACAGCTTTTACTCTAACAACAACTTTCCTGCATGACATGGGGATTATGTACCACAACAGCCGGTCTGTGGGCCTCTTCCGGGGAAAGGATGAGGTAATCCCCTGCTTTTTAAAAAGCATTTGCGAAAAATGCCTCCTTCGGTTCTAAAAAGCAGATATCCTTCCTCCGGATTCTCCGTGATTTCACAGGAGGAACGGTAAGCACATCGATTCTTTCCTCTCCTTCCAGGAGATTCTGGATATCGAAGTAAATGTCATGGGCTTCAAAACGCCGGTCTTTCTCCAATGCCGTTTCAAAGCTTTTGCACCATGGCGAAGACCTCTTCTCCCAAAAATAGGATAGTTTCTGTCTTCCAGTTGCTCTAAATCTTCTTTTTTAAAAACTGAAACGCCGCTTGAAATCGTTCATTGGATAAATCGTACTTGTCATGATTTTTAAAATTTGAAATACCATTTTCTATTTTCCTCCTTGAGGAATTTCTCCCGCCTGCAACGGACCGCCAAAAAGGTAACCTTGAATAATATCGCATTGATACTCCAGGAGTTTTTCGTACTGCCATTCATCCTCCACACCTTCTACGATAACAACCTTTTCCCAAGTCATGAACAATGTCAATCAGGTTCCGAATCACGTCTCCATTGTTCGGCAGGAAATGATCGATTAAGGACTTATCCATTTTCACCGTATTCAGAGGAATATAGGCAGGTAGCTAAAACTGCTGTAGCTGGTTCCGAAGTCATCCAAATGCAGTTGAATTCCGGCTTCCACCAGACGATTAAAGATTTTCTTGGTTTGCTTGCTCTCTTCGAAAAAGAATTCCTCGGTGATTTCCAAAACCACGTATTCATGAGGAATTTCATAACGATCCAGCTGGTAAAAAGATATTCCACAAAGTCATCATCATAAATCTGATAACTGCTGAAGTTAATGGAGATTGGGCAAAGAGCATGCCCTCTTCCTTCCACTTGGCCAGCTGCCTTATAACCTGTTCCACCGCAATCTTTCCCAGCTTGGCAATATAGCCATAGCTTTCCGCAACCGGAATAAACTCGATCCGGAGAGCAATCCTCATTTCGAATACGCATAAGGGATTCAAAGCCTACTACTTTTTCTGGTCTTACAGTCCACCTGGGGCTGATATACCATATAGAAGGAATTCTCCTGAATGGCATTCTCCACAATCTTTAAAAATTTGACTGATTTTTTTCTTTTTGTATCGAAGCTCCTCACTATAGAATACCAAACGGTTTTTTCCTTCCGTTTTTGCAAAGCTCATGGCCAGCCCGGCATACATTACAATCGTCCGGGGGACTTTCCCTCACCTATGGAAGAGGCCACTCCTCCCGAAGCATTCATATATACCGTTTCTTCTCCTACGGTAATTGCCCTTCGGAAGATGGAAAAGGATTTCCGCCAGCTCCGGAGAATCCTCCTGCAAACATTTTTCTCGGAAAAATTATCATAAACTCATCTCCCCATAGCGGGAAAAGAATAACCCCATGATCCTTTTCAAAGCGGCGAAGACGATTTGCTACAGCCACAAGATACAAGTCTCCGGTATCATAGCCTCTGGATTCATTTAACTCTTTTAAATTATCAATGTCCACTAAAAACACAGGAGTAATCTTTTGCTGTCTCCAATATAATCCGTAAGCCTTGCTAATGCGGTTTGACGGTTCAAAAAGCTCCGTCAGTAAGTCATAGTTTAATTTATGCTCCAAATCATCCTTTTGCCAGCAATAGATTCTCATTCTTTTCTTCCAAATCCTGCATGACCTTCTGACTGTGCAAAACGACTCATCAAGAAGTAAATAGCAATCATGCATACTGCCATTAAAGGAAAAGGCTGCTATAAATAAGTAACGGGCATAGCGCATCATCCATTGCTGAGGAGTATCCTCCAACACAATATTCTTCGGAAGCCGTGCTTTTGGAAAGATGGTAAGCACTGAGGACACGATTATCCACTGTCAGTTTTCCTGACTATCCTCTTCCTCTGCGGTTTTCTCCACATCCTTCTTGCCCGATAGCACATCCAGCATCAGTAGACTGGCATCCTTGGCCATTTGCTTTTATATCCGGCGCTCTACCCGCCAAAAATCCCCTGACATTATCCAGCATAACATAGCTATAAACCGGTACATTGGCTCTGGACAAAACCATCTTCATAGCCTGATTTCCCGGATAATAATTACCGTCTTCATCCAAGGTAGTGGAAATATAAAGGACAATACTTTTTTCATCCAGCTTCTCAATGGCTTCCAGAAAATCTTCTTTCTTCATCTGCGAAAAATTAAGACCCGCAAAACGATAGGAGGAAAAGCTTCGTTGCAGGGAGAAAAAACTCTTCCTTAGCTTGATTTCCCCAATAAGCATTGTCATAAAGCACCATAATGGTGTCCGCTCCCATTTGCAGGGAAGCAGCCAAGCTTAAAGTATCTTTTAAAAAGGAAGGACTGTAATATCCTGAAATCTTGGGATTTTTAGCCGCATTCTTTGCCAGTTCCTGATTGCTGATGCCGAAGAAAATGATGGGGATATCCGGAAAAAGCTCTTCCTGCTTTTCCAGAACAAAATCCAGAGCCCGATCGTCTCCCACCAAAATCCCGTCATAGGGCTTTTCTCTATTCTCCAAACGGGTTTGTACAAAGGTATAAATTGCCTCAATATCCTTATCATGTCCAAAGTGCTGGAAATCCATATTGATGGTATCCAGGTGAATATTGGATTGATTAATGATGGATTCCATTCCCTCCAGCTCACTGGCAAAAAGCGGAGAAGATGTATCATAGGAGCTCAGAAAAAGAATGTTCTTTTTCTCAGGAAGCATATAACTCTCATCGCTCTCCTTCCACTCCTTCCATTCCTTCGGCTTCTGACTGAAAAAGTTCTGCCATGCAAAAAAAGTTAAGAACACAAAAAGAAGCAGACAAAGAAAGCTTGCCAAAAAGCAAAGCAAAACGAATAATTTTATTTCGTTCCTTATCTCCCTATCTGTGCCGCGGTCCTCCTTACAGGCTTATCGTTTCCTTACAAAATTCTTAATCTCATTATTTTAACGTAAAATGATTCCTCTAGCTACGTAAAAATCTATAATACTTCCTATTTATTTGATTTTTTTAGGAAATCTCCATAAACAACTTTTTGATTTTCAGCAAATACTATTTATTCTTTTCATGCAATTTTTAGTATATGCCACCAAAAAGGAAGAAATAGGGTTTACCTTAGAGAAAAAGGCAAACCCTACTTATTTTTACTCAATATTTTCAATATTATAATCCATGGAAAAGGAAATTTAGAGGAATCGTATTTATAAAAATACAATTTTAGTAAATTCCTTTAAAACTTATTTGTTTTCTATGTTTCCATTCCTCACAGGAAGCTATACATCCATCTCTCTTCCGCTCTATTTTTTTATTCTTTGTAATATATTCGCTTATCTCTTATTCCCAATTCTTTGGAATAGATTCGCTTATCTCTTTTATTCCCAATTCTTTGGAATAGATTCGCTTATCTCTTTATTCCCAGTCCTTTGGAAGCTCTAAAATTGCTCCGCGGTTTCCGCTGGTAACCAGTGCACGGTAACGAACCAGATATCCGTCCAGATCCGGTCTCTTCTTCGGCTTCCAAGCCTTTCTTCTCTTCTCCAGCTCCCTCATCACTAAGCTTTCATTCAAGCTATAGTTTGGAATATCGATGGAAATGATATCTCCTTCTTCAATCAGAGCGATAGGTCCACCCACCGCTGCCTCAGGAGAAACGTGTCCGATAGCAGCACCACGGGAAGCTCCGGAGAAACGGCCGTCTGTAATCAGAGCCACAGTACTGCCCAAGCCCATACCCACGATGGCGGAGGTCGGATTCAGCATCTCCCTCATTCCGGGTCCTCCCTTAGGTCCTTCGTAACGGATTACTACCACATCTCCGGGATTAATCTTTCCCCCCTTGATGGCAGCAATGGCATCCTCTTCACAATCAAAGACTCTGCAGGTCCTTCATGCACCATCATTTCCGGAGCTACAGCGGAACGCTTTTACCACACCGGTATCCGGAGCCAGATTTCCCTTCAGCACCGCAATACCCCCGATAGGCATAAAGGGCTTATCTATAGGACGAATAATCTCCTCATCCTTATTTCTGGCATGGGCGATATTTTCCTCCATGGTCTTTCCGGTAACGGTAATGCCGGAAAGGTCCAAAAGATTCTTCTTGGACAGCTCCTTCATCACCGCATACACACCACCGGCCTCGTTTAAATCCTCCATATAGGCATAGCCTGCAGGAGCCAAATGACAAAGGTTCGGAGTCTTTGCGGAAATTTCGTTGGCATTTTCCACCTTCAACTCAATGCCGCACTCGTGAGCAATGGCAGGAAGATGAAGCATGGTGTTGGTGGAGCATCCCAAAGCCATATCTACCGTAAGCGCATTTCGGAATGCGGCTTCTGTCATAATGCTTCTGGGGCGAATATTTTTCTCAATCATATCCATGATAGCATAGCCCGCCATCTTTGCCAAACGAATACGAGCAGAATAAACCGCAGGAATGGTTCCATTTCCGGGAAGTCCCATACCGATAACCTCTGTTAAGCAGTTCATGGAGTTGGCGGTATACATACCGGAGCAGGAACCGCAGGTAGGACAAACATTTTCCTCATAGAGCTTCAGCTCCTCCATATTAATCTTTCCTGCCTCATACTCTCCCACGGCTTCAAACATGGAAGAGAGAGAACGCTTCTCTCCCCTTACTTTTCCTGCCAGCATAGGACCGCCGGATACGAAAAACAGTAGGAATATTCACTCTGGCTGCCGCCATCAAAAGACCGGGAACATTCTTATCACAGTTTGGAATCATCACCAAACCGTCAAACTGATGGGCTCTGGCCATACATTCCGTGGAATCCGCAATCAAATCTCTGGTCACCAGAGAATACTTCATACCGGTATGTCCCATGGCAATTCCATCACAAACTGCAATAGCCGGAAACTCCACCGGCATACCGCCGGCTTCCGCAATACCCATCTTTACCGCTTCCGCAATTTTATCCAGATTAATATGTCCCGGTACGATTTCGTTATAAGAACAAACCACACCAATCATGGGCTTCTTCATCTCTTCCTTGGTATAACCTAAGGCATTAAATAAACTTCTATGAGGCGCAGACTGTACCCCTTCTCTCACATGCTCACTATTCATAGACTCTCCTTACTCTAAATGCTTTTGATTAGCTACATAAACTAAAACAAGTTTTTGCTGTATTTTCCCATATAAGAAAATTTGTCTATCCCGCTAAACAAAGAACTACTGCATACTCGAGGTAAAATATTCTACCTCAAACTTCTACATCTACAGTTTTACATAAAAACTTTTTATTATACCGCATTAACAGCTTTGAGCAGATGTTTTTGAGTTTTCCATGAATTTTTCTAAATATTTTTAATATAAAAGAGACAGAAGCAAAAGAATTTGCTTTTGAGCTTTTTCGCAGTATAGCTTGAGAATAAGGGGTAATGTGAGCCCGTCGGTTCTTAGCTTTTGTCTTTTAAAAGCTTAGAACCGCTACGAGGCGAGCTTAGCGAGAGCGTACCCCTGTTCCAAGCTATACTGCAAAAAGCGATAAATCATTCTTCTATCTCTGTCTCTATTTTTTTCTATTGTATTTAGAACAAATTCATTAAAACTCATCCATCAGCTTTCTAAGCTGTGTTCCTTCTGCATTCTTTCGCAAGCTTTTAAGAAAGCATCCAGAGGAACGTTATTAATCTGCTTATTGGATCCGCGCATGTTGATGGATACGGTTCTTTCTTCTTTTTCTCTGTCTCCCAACACAAGGATGTAAGGGTTCTTATAGTTCTTATAACCCTTAATCTTCTCCTTCATGTTCTTGTCACTGTAGTCAGCCTCAGCTCGCACGCCGATTTCCGTCAAAGCATCGTAAACTTCTTTTCCGTAGTCATTATGCTCTTCTCGAATCGGTACGATTCCTACCTGCTCCGGGCTTAGCCAGAAGGGGAAGCTTCCCTTAAAGTTCTCGATAATGATACCGATAAAAACGCTCCAGAGAACCGTAAATTGCTCTATGGATTACTACCGGCATAGCGGTGCTTCCTTCTGCAGTCTGATAAGTCAGACCGAAGTTGTGAGGAAGCTGGAAGTCCAGCTGAATGGTTCCGCACTGCCACTCTCTGCCCAATGCATCCTTAATCTGCAAGTCAATCTTTGGTCCGTAGAAGGCACCGTCTCCTTCATTGATTTCAAAACCGCCCTCTCCGTACTTGTCGGTGAGAATCTTCTTTAAAGCAGCCTCCGCTCTATCCCAAACCTCGATATCTCCCATGAAATCATCAGGTCTGGTGGAGAGCTCTGCACGATAAGTAACGCCGAAGGTCTTGTAGACTTCATCCGCAATGGAGATGATGTCCGCAATTTCCGCCTCAATCTGAGATTCCATTACGAAGGTATGGTCATCATCCTGACGGAACTTCCTGAACACGGAAAAAGTCCGTTCATTTGTCCGGATTTTTTTCCTTTCTATGGAGTACATCATACCGGAATAACGGATAGGCAGCTCCTTGTAGGAACGATTTCTTCTCTTATAGGTAATCATGGCGTTAGGGCAGTTCATGGGCTTTGCTGCCATGGTATCAATATTCTCACGATTGTAGATTACAGAGCCTGCCTGAATCTTTACAATCTTCTCTCCAAGACTGGCATCGGTAGGATGCTCCAGTACGCCGGAAAGGTCAGCATCGGCCTTTTAACCAACCGGAAATACCGGGAACCATAAACATATTGTTAATGTAATGTGCCCAGTGTCCGGAAATCAACCATAATTTCTTATTATTGATAAGGGGTGCGGAAATCTCCGTGTAACCGTGCTTTGCCTGCACACTTCTGGAATAGGCTAAAAGCGCCTGATACATCTTCCAACCTCTGGGAAGCCAATATGGCATTCCGGGAGCAGTCTCATCAAACATGAAGAGGTCAAGCTGGCTACCCAGCTTCTATGGTCTCTCTCCTGGGCTTCCTGTAACCACTTCAAATGCTCCTTTTAAGGCATTCTTATCCGGGAAGGCAAAAAGATAAACACGCTGTAACTGATCTCTGTGCTCATCTCCACGCCAGTAAGCTCCGGAAATGGATTTAATCTGGAAGGCCACATTCATGAGTTCCTGAGAATTCTCCACATGAGGTCCCCGGCAAAGATCCACGAAATCATCACCGGTACGATAAATACTGATGACTTCATCGGCAGGAAGATCCTGAATCAGCTCCTTTTTGAACTTTTTGCTTATCAAAGAGAGCCAAGGCCGCCTCACGGGACAGCTCTCTCTGGTCCAGTTCTCTTTTCTTTTGATGATTTCTCTCATCTTGTCCTCAATGGTCTTAAAATCCTCCTCGGACAAGGACTTAGGCAGAGCAAAGTCATAATAACAGCCATCTTCAATCTGGGGTCCGATCGCATACTGTACCTCAGGACCATACAGCTCTACCATGGCTTTTGCTAAAATATGTGCAAGAGAATGTCTGTATCTCTCTAAAAATTCCTGCTTATCCAATGCCATTACCTCTTTTCTTTTAATCTCTCATTGCTTTTTTTCAATTCTCTTTAAGGACTCTTCCTTACCCAGTACGGAAAGAATTTCTGTAGCTCCTGCAGGAGTCATTTGCTTTCCGGAAAGGGCAATACGGATGGGCCACATCATAAAGCCTGTCTTATAGCCCTTTTCCTGACCGAAGGCCTGTAATTTCTCATACAAATGGTCGTTACTGTAGTCATTTTCCTCCTGCAATAAAGGAAGAACCTCTTCCAGAAGGCTTAAAGAATTCTCTAAATTACACTTTGCCTTTTTGTTTTCATAAAGAGAAAGCTCGTAGTCCGGTACTTCCTTAAAGAAGGAAACCTGCTCGGGAATGTCCGGGAAGATTTCGATTCTGCTCTTTACCATCTCGGCAATCTTCTTACGATCCAATCCTCACCCACAGCTTCTTTCACGAAGGGGAGAGCTCTCTCATAGAACTTGTCGAAGTCCATTTTCTTGATGTACTCTCCGTTCATCCAACGAAGCTTACCCATATCGAAAACAGCAGGACTCTTGGAAATCCTGTGGTAATCAAACAAACGAACCAAATCCTCTAAGGAAAGAATCTCTTCATTTTCCTCAGGGCTCCAGCCTAAAAGAGCCACAAAGTTTACCACTGCCTCAGCCACAAAGCCCCGATCAATCAGATCTTCAAAGGAGGAGTGTCCGGATCTCTTGGATAACTTCTTATGATTCTCATCCGTAATCAAAGGACAATGAATCAGCTTCGGAGACTCCCAACCGAAGGCATCATAAAGTCTTTGGTACTTGGGGCTGGAGGAAAGATATTCGTTTCCACGAACCACATGGGTAATCCCCATCAAATGGTCATCAATAACATTGGCAAAGTTATAGGTAGGATAGCCGTCGGACTTAATCAGCACCATGTCGTCCAGTTCGCTGTTCTCCACGGTAACATCCCCGTAAAGCTCGTCATGGAAAGTAGTGCTGCCTTCTGTCGGATTATTCTGGCGAATAACAAAGGGGAGCCCCTGCTTTAACTTCTCTTCCACCTCTTCTTTGGAAAGAGAAAGACAATGCTTATCATAATGGAAAAGGGTCTCTCCGTTTACCTCGGTTTGCAGGCTCTTTAAACGATCCTCGTCGCAGAAGCAGTAGTAAGCCTCTCCCTTATCCACCAGCTTTTTGGCATAGTCCATGTAAACGCCGGTCTTTACCCGTTCCGACTGCACGTAGGGGCCGCAGTCTCCGGGATTATCCGGACCCTCGTCCCAGAAAAGTCCTGTAGCTTCCAGGGTTCTGCGGATAATATCCACAGCCCCTTCCACTTCTCTTTCCTGGTCGGTATCCTCGATACGAAGGAGGAAGTCCCCTCCCTCATGCTTGGCAATCAGATAAGCATACATGCCGGTTCGCAAATTTCCCACATGCATCCTTCCGGTAGGGGAAGGTGCATATCTCGTTCTAATCTTCATATTTCCCCCTTAAGCTGTATTTACGCTTCCTGCTTCTCTACCAAATCCTGTGGGCGCATGGAAAGGTTGATTCTTCCCATCTTATCCACTTCCAAAACCTTTACACGAACCTTATCGCCGATATGAACCACATCCTCTACCTTGTTTACTCTCTGATCGGAAAGCTTGGAAATGTGAATCATACCGTCCTTGTTGGGACTTAACTGCACGAAAGCACCGAAATCCATCATTCTGACTACGGTTCCTTCAAAAATCTGTCCCGGCTCAATATCGTTTACGATAGATTCAATGATTTTCTTCGCTCTTTCCAAATCAGGAAGATTGGTTCCGGAAATGGAAACAGTTCCGTTATCATCAATATCGATCTTCACGCCGGTTTCTTCGATGATACCGTTAATGGTCTTACCCTGCTTTCCGATAACATCTCCAATCTTCTCCGGATTGATAGACATGGTCAAAATCTTCGGTGCATACGGAGAAAGCTCCGCTCTAGGCTCTGCAATCGCTTCTTTCATAACACCGTTCATAATAAAGAGTCTTGCTTCTCTTGCTCTGCGAATAGCCTCTTCCACGATAGGACGAGTCAGGCCGTGAATCTTAATATCCATCTGGATAGCAGTGATTCCGTCCTCTGTTCCGGTTACCTTAAAGTCCATATCGCCGAAGAAGTCTTCCAGGCCCTGAATGTCGGTAAGTACCAAATACTCATCATCACTGTCTCCGGTTACAAGACCGCAGGAAATTCCGGCAACAGGCTTCTAATGGGAACGCTGGCAGCCATTAAGGACATGCAGGATGCACAGGTGGAAGCCATGGAAGTAGAACCGTTAGACTCCATAGTCTCGGAAACGGAACGAATCGCATAGGGGAATTCTTCCACGGAAGGCAGTACAGGGATTAAAGCCTTCTCTGCCAAAGCACCGTGACCGATTTCTCTTCTTCCCGGGCCTCTGGAAGCCTTAGCCTCTCCTACGGAATATCCGGGGAAGTTATACTGGTGTAAATAACGCTTTTCCGTTTCAAATTCATTTAAACCTTCTACCTTCTGAACCTCGGAAAGAGGTGCCAGGGTAGTAATATTCATAATCTGTGTCTGTCCTCTTTTAAACATAGCGGAGCCGTGTACTCTTGGAAGAAGGTCTACCTCAGCCTCCAACTTACGAATCTCATCAATGGCTCTTCCGTCCGGTCTCTTATGATCCTTTAAAATCATCTTACGAACAGTCTTCTTCTCATACTGATAGATGGCATCCGGTAAGATGACCAAAGCTTCCTCATCATCCTGGAAAGCTTCTACCAGTCTTTCACTAAGAAGGGAAACATTGGCATCTCTTTCCGCCTTATCATCGGTAAATACAGCCTTCTCCATCTCCTCCGGCTTTACCACTTCCTTCATCTTCGCAAATAATTCCTCGGGAATGGCGCTGGAAACATAGTCATGCTTTTCTTTTCCGCACTCTTCGATAATGCTCTCAAAGAAGCCGATAATCTGCTGGTTTACATCATGGGCAAGATAAATTGCCTCAATCATCTTGTCCTCCGGAAGCTCGTTGGCTCCGGCTTCAATCATGATAACCTTCTCTTTTGTGGAAGCCACGGTCAGTAAAAGGTCGGATACCGCCTTCTCACCGTTTCCGGGGTTTACCACAAACTCTCCTCCAACCATTCCAATCTGGGTGGTTGCACAGGGACCGTCAAAGGGAACATCGGAAAGACAGGTGGACAGAGAAGAACCAAGCATCGCCAAAAGCTCAGGAGAAGCGTCCTGATCCACGGATAATACCAGGTTGTTTAACAAAACATCATTTCTATAGTCCTTCGGGAAGAGAGGACGCATGGGACGGTCAATAACTCTTGCGGTCAAAAATCGCATTGTCACTGGCTCTTCCCTCTTTTCTTAAATCCTCCCGGGAACTTTCCTACAGAATACATCTTCTCTTCGTATTCTACGGAAAGAGGGAAGAAATCAATGCCGTCTCTCGGCTTTGCGGAAGCGGTACAGGTGGACAACACCGTAGTGTCTCCATAGTGCATCAATGCGGCACCGTTACTTTGCGCGCAAACCCTGTCCACATCCACCGTCAGGGTTCTTCCGGCAAGTTCCATTGAATAACTCTTATACATAAATCCTCCTTTGTTTGATCCGGAAGATCCAGCCACTGAAGAAACTGTGAGTTTCACCGCCTCTTCAGTGATCTCGGACTACCTTCCGGATAGCTTTTTGTCATAGATTTCTATTATACAGGAAAATGAGAAAATGAACAGTAAAAAAGGGCAGAAAAGCCATGCTTTTCCGCCCTGATACTTCTTACTTTCTGATGCCTAACTTCTCGATTAAGCTTCTGTAACCCTCTAAGTCGGTCTTCTTTAAGTAGTCTAAAAGACCTCTTCTGTGACCTACCATCATCAGAAGTCCTCTTCTGCTGTGGTGATCCTTAGGATTGCTCTTTAAATGCTCGGTAAGCTCAACGATTCTCTCGGTAAGAATCGCTACCTGTACTTCAGGAGATCCGGTGTCTCCGGGCTTTCTTCCGTACTTTGCTACCAACTCTGCTTTTTTCTCTCTTGTAATCATTTGATTCTCCTTTTTTGGCAATTTCTTGCGTTAACACACGTTAGACTGAGGAAGGCGTTAGGAAATCGCCTTCCTATGCCTAACGCGAAGTTCTGTGCATTTTATGATAACTTTTCTTCTTCTCCAAAATCAGTCCATAAATGCCAGACTATAATACGCGAATTTCCTGCTTTCGTCAAGGATTTTCACACTTTGCTTTGGCAAAAACCATAAGTTTCACGAAGCTCGGAAAAGACATTCTTACGACTCCCTCTTTTTACTTTCTTCCTCTACAAAAGCCAAATCCTTCTCCAGCTGACTCTTCAACTCTTCGATATCCTTAAAATGTCTTTGTTCCCGAATAAAGCTGATAAATTCCAAGCGAAGCTTCTCTCCGTAGATATCTCCCTGAAAGCCCAGAATATGTGTCTCTATGGTCAGAGGGTTGTTCTCCGCCACACTGGGATTCTTCCCTATGCTGGTCATCCCCTCATAATAGTCCTTCCCCAAAAGAACGCGAGTATGATACACCCCTTCCATGGGGCAAAGCTTTCCTTCCTTCGGGAGAAAGTTGGCCGTAGGGAAATTGATGCTTCGTCCGATTTTCTTTCCGTGCACCACGGTGCCGGACAGGGTATAGTACCGTCCCAAGAGCCTTGCCGCCTCTTCTACAGCCCCCTCCTCCAAGCATTTCCGAATATAGGTACTGGAAATTTCCACGGTATTCCCGGCGGAATCCTTGGTTAAAGCCTTTTCCACCACGGTCAGCTTATAGCCGAAAATCCTTAGCCTTTTCTTGAAGCAGAGCCATTCCCTTTTCCCTTATAGCCGAAAACTGCAATCCGTCCCCACCATAAAGGGTGCTTTTACCTTCAAGGCTTTGACCAGAATATCTTCTAAGAATTTCTCCGGGGGCATCTTGGCGGTTTCCAAAGTTAGGGGAAAGAGAAAAATCTGGGAAAATCCCGCATTTTGCAGACGGGTATAATGCTCATCCTCCGTGCAGAGAAGGTCTTGCTTTTCTCCTGAAAATAAAGCAGAGGGATGCATGGTAAAGGACAAAACGGAGGGTACCAGCTTCTCGACTTTCCTCTAGAAATACATCCTCGAATATCTTTTGATGCCCAAGATGAATACCGTCAAACTTTCCGAAGGTTAAAATGCTGTCCTTTTTGGCTGTATAGGGGCGGAAGAAGGTAAGTATCTCTTTTCCCTCTCCTTCCAGATTTTCAATTTCCGAAAGTCTGAAGCTATCCTGTAAAGAGAACTCTCCCACTTTTTCTCGTAAAAGTGCAGACATACAGGCCTTAGTGCCCAGTGCTTCTCCGATATCCTTGCAAAGGGTGCGAATATAGGTTCCCTTGGAGCAATGAATCCGAAAACGAAGCTTGGGGCAGTCATAGGAAAGAATTTCCAGACTGAAAATCTCAATTTGGCTTGGCTTTCTTTCTACCGTTTTCCCTTCCCTTGCCAGCTCATAAAAGCTTTTTTCCTTCCAGCTTTTTGGCGCTGTACATGGGAGGAATCTGCTCCTGCTTCCCCAGAAAACGAGGAAGAATCCCTTCAATATCCTCCCTAGTTATGGAAACCTCTTCTTCAGAAAGTATCTTTCCGGTACTGTCCTCCGTATCCGTTTCGATTCCTAAGGTCAATTCCGCCTGATAGACCTTTTCCTTCGCCATCAAAGCATCTACATATTTAGTAGCCTTACCCACACAGACCAAAAGCACGCCTTCCGCCATGGGGTCCAAGGTGCCGGTATGCCCTATCTTTTTTTCTCTCAGAATTCTTCGAAGAGCCCGAAGAACGTCGAAACTGGTCATCCCCTTTTTCTTTATATACATTAATAATTCCATCCATGCTTACTCTCTACATCTTTTATTGCTTTTGAAGCCCTCTGCATCCAGCTGCTTTCTCATTTCTCCGAAAAGCTTCTCCAAAATCTGCTCCGGACTGCCCTTTAGGCTACAACCTGCTGCCATCTTATGGCCTCCGCCGGAAAAGAAGGCCGCCACCTGTGAAACATCAAAGGCATTGTTGTTGGACCGTAGGCTCACCTTATACAGCTGATTCCCTACTTCATAGAGGAAAATCACCCCATCCACATCTCTGGTTTCCCGAAGGATACTGACCACCATGTCCAGGTCTTTTTGTTCCAGATTAAAGGAACGCATATCCTTTAGGCTTAAGGAAGAAGCCAAGATTCTATCCTCACAATAAAGCTTTGCATCCTGCAAGACCTTCCCAGTCATTTTCTGCTGATCCACAGACTTCATATAGAAGCTGTCATCAATGATGTAGGAAAAAGGAATTCCCTTTGCCATACATTTTCCTGCAATCTCCATGGTATGCTGAGAAGTACAGTTATACTTAAAAACCCCGGTGTCATGAATCAAGCCGGTATAAATGCAGGTCGCTACAGCCTCATCGAAAAATTCTTCATCCATCAGGTCAAAGCTTACCTCGCAGGTACTGGAGGCATCGGGAAGAATGGTATGAAAAGGAAAATCCTCCCCATTGCTGGTTACATGATGGTCCACAACATAACAGTTTTTTGCAGACCTTGCCAAGGAGCCAAACTCTCCCAATCTTTCATAGGGCTCCGCAATCACAAATCAGAGCCAGGTCATAGCTTTCCTTCGGTACATCATGGCGAATAGTGGAAAATCCGGGAAGATAAGAAAATTTCTCATGGGCCTCCATCAAATAAACCTGCACTTCTTTTTCCGGATAGCGATTGTTCAAGTAATTTTTCCATCCCAAAGTAGAACCCAAACAGTCTCCATCAGGTCTGGTATGTCCCAAAAGGCAAATCCGTTGGGAAGAAGCTAATAATTCCTCCAGCTTATCTCTCATTCTTCCTCCTCTTTATAAACGTTATCCTGATTTACCACTTCCCCCACTGCTCTTTCCCTGTCTTCCTTGCTAACCTGATTAATTAAAGCATCCATTCTGGAGCCGTATTCCACGGAATGATCCGCGATAAATTGCAGCTCCGGGGTATGTCTAAGGTTTAAGCTTCTTGCCAGCTCTCTTCGTAAAAATCCCCCGGCAGCCTTTAAGCCCTCAATAGTTTTCCCCAACTCCTCTTCACTGCCAAGGCAGGAAACAAAGACCTTACAATACTGTAAATCCGGGGTGAGATCCACACCGGTAACGTCACAGAAGGGAGAAACCCTGCTGTCCTTCACCTCTTCCCGAATCAAAAGAGAAAGACATCTTCTCACATCTTCATTTCTTCTTTGGTTCTTAAAGCTCAGTTTTTTCACCTTTTACCTCTTTATACTTTCCTAAAAAAGTAGGAACAGGGGAGCCTTCGGCTCCCCTCCCTCTTATCTCTGTTTCACTTCTTCCATAACGTAAACTTCCAACTGATCCAATTCCTGAATATCGGTAAAGTCTTCTAATACAATACCGCATTCCTGCTTGGTTCCCACTTCCTTTACGTCATCCTTAAAATGTCTTACAGAAGCAATGGTTCCGTCATATAACTGCTCTCCGCCTCTGGTCAGACGAACCTTGGCACCTCTTTGTACCTTTCCGTCCAGAACGAAGGAACCGGCAATGACACCAACTCCGGAGGACTTGAAGATCATACGAACCTCCGCATGACCGATGACCTTTTCCTCATAAACAGGAGCCAGCATTCCCTTCATGGCAAGCTCAATATCTTCAATAGCCTTATAGATGACATTGTAAAGTCTTACGTCTACATTTTCCCGCTCGGCAATATCTCTTGCGGTTGGATCCGGCTTAACGTCAAATCCGATAACAATCGCATTGGAAGCAATGGCCAGGTTAATATCGGACTCATTGATGGCACCAACGCCGGCATGAATCACCTTCACCTGAACTTCCGCATTTTCAATCTTCTGCAAGGAATCACGAACCGCTTCCACGGATCCCTGTACATCCGCCTTGATGACAATCGGAAGATCCTTCAGCTCTCCTGCCTTAATCTGGTCAAAGAGGGCATCTAAGCTAACCTTCTTACGGGAATCCTCCACCATCTTCTGCTTTCCTTCACTAACGAAGGTATCCGCATAAGCCTTGGCTTCCTTCTCGTTGTCCTTCACCTGGAAAATTTCTCCCGCATTAGGCACGGAGTTTAATCCCAAAATCTCTACAGGCATGGAAGGGTTGCCTTCTTGATTCTCTTTCCTTTGTCGTCAATCATGGCACGAACCTTACCGAAGGCAGATCCTACAGCTACCACGTCTCCGATATGCAGGGTACCCTTTTGTACCAAAAGACGGGCTACGGAACCTCTTCCCTTATCCAGCTCCGCCTCGATAACAACACCGTAGGCCTTACGGTTTGGATTCGCCTTTAATTCCAGCACATCCGCCTGTAAAGCAATATTTTCCAAAAGACTTTCCAGTCCTTCTCCGGTCTTTGCGGAAACAGGACAGCAAATGGTGGTTCCGCCGTAATCCTCCGCCACCAAATCATAGGTCATTAATTCCTGCTTCACCTTGTCAATATTTGCCGCAGGCTTATCAATCTTATTGATGGCTACAATAATCTCCGTATTGGCTGCCTTGGCATGATTAATCGCCTCAATGGTCTGGGGCTTAATACCGTCATCCGCAGCAACTACCAGAATGGCAATATCCGTGGACTGGGCTCCACGCATACGCATGGCGGTGAAGGCCTCATGTCCCGGAGTATCCAGGAAAGTAATCACTCTGTCTTCGTCATTAACCTTTACCGTTACCTGATAAGCACCGATAGACTGGGTAATTCCGCCGTGCTCCTTACTGGTCACATTGGTGTTTCGAATCGCATCCAGAATAGAAGTTTTACCGTGGTCAACGTGTCCCATAACCGCAACTACAGGAGGACGGGGCTGTAAATCCTTCTCTTCATCCACTTCAGAATCCTGTACCAATTCTGCGATTACGTCTACCTTCTCTTCCATTTCGCAAAGGATGTCGTATTCTACCGCAAGGTTTTCCGCCTCTTCGTAGCTTAATTCCGTATTCAGGGTAACCATCTGTCCCTTTAAGAAAAGCTTCTTGATAAGGTCCGCAGACTTCTGCTTCATCTTATCCGCCAACTCCTTAATGGTAATTACCTCGGGTAAGGTAATGGACTTAATGGTTTCTTCCGCAACCTTCACCACTTCCGGCTTAATAAATGCACCCTTTCCGGTCTTCTTTACCTTTACCTGCTCATCTCTCTCGTAGGACTGGGTAGCGCCGTACTTATTCTGCTTTCTGGCAGCACGATTCTTCTGGGAAATGTTGGCCTTTTTCATTTTCAAAGCTCTTATTTCCGTAAACCTTCTTCTGCGGCTTTGTAGCATCATGCTTGGTTCTGCTTTGCTTTTCCACAATCTCCGGAGCAAGGCTTGGAGCCGGCTTCTTCGCAGCTGCGCTGAAGCGGGATCTTCCATTAAAGTCCCCATCCTTTCTGCCCTCTCCACCACGGTCAGTTCTTCCTCCCGGTGCAAATCTCTTCTCTGCAGGCTTTCCTGCACCGAAGTTGCTGCTCTTACGCTCTCCGCTTGCTTCTTTGCTCTGGGGCTTGGCAGGGCTCAGCTTAGCTGCAATTCCGGAAATAGTCGGTTTGATTCCGGAAATGGTAGATCTCTTTGCCTTTTTCCTGACTTTCCTTTTTCCGCCAAAGCCTTCTTTTCCGCTTCTTCCTTAGCCTTTTGCCGCTTCTTCCTGTGCTTTTCTTTCCGCTTCCTGCTTTTTCTAAAAGAAGTCTCTCCTCTGCCAGCTTCTTCTCCTCTTCCTCCTGCTTTTTTTCTGGATAGCGTTCAAAGCCTTCAAAGGAGTAACTCTTGCAGTTCCCGGGAGGCAAAGGTCTTCCGTTGGGAGATTTCTTTCCTCCTCCTCTTTTCCTGCTTCCTTCTTTACCTTGGCCTTTGCCTTATCGGAAAAACTGTGTTCTTCCCAGAGGATGATTTTTATGGTTCACTGAATTTTTGGGAATGGAAAACAACCGCTAACTTTTTTTCTTTTTTTAACGGGAGTTTCCTCATTTTTTTGTTCAATATTTTCTTTCTTATTATCTTCTAACATCCGCATTCCCTCCATCTAAAATCTCAATCATTCTCTTTGCAAAGCCTTCATCCTCTATGCACAGAGAAGAACGCATTTCCTTTCCAATCCCTCTCCCCAGTTCCTCCTTTGTTCCGAAGGAAAATATGGGAATGTGGTAGTAAAAACAACTTTGTCGGAATTTTTTTCCGTATTTTCCGAAGCATCGCTAGCCACCAGCACCAATTTGGCCTTATGGGCTTTTAATGGACTTTTTCCACGGAAAACTCTCCTGCCTTGACCTTTTCCGGCCTTCATGGACAAACCCAAGAGTCCCAATATCTTATTTTGCAATTTCTTTGATTTCCTCCCTCAGTCTATCCAAATCCTCCTTGGGGATTGCCTCCTTGAAGGAACGGAAAAAAGCCTTTTTCTTCTCCGCCTTCTCCAGGCAAGAAAGATTCTTGCAAAGATAAGCGCCTCTTCCGTTTTTTCTTCCTTGCAAATCCACGGCATATTCCCCCTCCGGAGAACGGACAATCCGAAGCAAGTCCTTTTTGTCCTTCTTTTTCCCCGCAGCCTATGCAGCTTCGTTGTGGCTCTACCTTCATTTTCCCTCCCGGAAAACATCCCTCTGTTTCTATCGATTCTATGAAAATGCTTTTCGAAAAAGATTGATTCCTTTTCCGAAAAACCAAGTCTTTTTCTATTTATTCTTCTTCGTAAGCTTCCGCTTCCTCTTCCCCTTCTTCATAGGAAGCATCTTCATAGTCCTCATCATAGCCTAAATCTTCTTCCTCCAGGCTCTCTCCATGGTAATCAATACCCATTTCGTCGAAGATTCCCTGCTCCTGCGCCTGAGACTCGGACTTAATATCAATCTTGTAATTGGTCAACTTCGCTGCGAGTCTTGCGTTCTGTCCCTCCTTACCGATAGCCAGGGACAACTGATTATCCGGTACAATGACCAACGCTTCCTTATTGTCCGGATCCGCAATAACCGCGATTACCTTGGCCGGAGATAAGGAATTTTCAATCAGGTATGCCGGGTTCTCGTCATAGTTGATAATGTCAATCTTCTCTCCCCGAAGCTCTTCCACAATGGTATTTACACGGTTTCCGTTAAGACCTACGCAAGCACCCACTGCATCCACATCCTCTTCATTGGAAATGACTGCCATCTTGGTACGAGATCCCGCCTCTCTGGCAATGGACTTAATCTCCACAATACCTTCTCTAAGCTCGGAAACCTCCTCAAAGAACAGCTTACGAACCAACTCCGGATGGGTACGGGAAAGCATAAGCTTCGGTCCCTTGGGGCTGTCCTTTACTTCCACCACATAGACCTTGGCTCTTTGTCCGGGAGTCAAATTCTCTCCGGGAATCTGCTCCGCTTCCGCAAGGTAACCGTCTACCTTGCCCAAATTCATAATCAGAGCTCTTCCTGTATTCTTTTCCACAAGGGCAGTGAAAACCTTTTTGCTCATGGCATAGTATTCTTCAAAGAGGTTCTTTCTCTCTTCCTCACGAATCTTCTGCACAATCACGCCCTTGGCATTCTGCGCCGCAATTCTACTGAAGGACTTGGAATCAATGGGCACCTGTACCACATCTCCCAAGGTATAGGAAGGATCCATTTCATGAGCTTCTTCCAAACTGATTTCTGTGGACTTATCTCCCACCTTTTCCACTACCGTCTTATCTGCCAATACGGAAAACACTGCAGTGTCCGGATTCATGCTTACGTGCACATTGTCTGCGGAACCGAAGTGATTCTTACAAGCGGTTTGTAATGAAAGCTCAATGGCCTCAATCAAAGCCTGCTTGGAAATTTTCTTTTCCTTCTCTAACATGTCTAGCGCTAAGCGTAATTCCTCGTTCATCGTTTTTACTCCTCTTTATTTTTATCATCAGGCGTCTTCTATCCTTACTGCCTTTTATTCCGCCTGTATTATACTTTCAACTCTTTTGGCCTTACAATTTACTCTTCTAAAGCTTCCTCTCCTCGAAAGCAGTTCTTCTTCCACTTCGGAAAGCTCCTCCGCTCCGGGATTGTCCTTAAAGCCTAAGGAACAAACCTCCAGGATGTACTCTTCTGCAATAAAATCTTCCTTATCCAACCACTTGGACAGTCTTCTGGAGACCATGGCACAGTCATTGACCGTCATGTCCTGCTCATCTTTTCTAAAAATGAATGCCCTTAGATAGTGGGTTCCCGCCTCTTTTGTAAAGGTAACACTATCCAGCACATAGCCCATTCCCGGAAGAATTTCTTCCAAATACGCCTTCGTTCTCTCAATTTCCATGCCAACGCTCCATTCAAGCAAAAGGGACAAGCCAGTGCTTGCCCCTTCCTACATTACAAATACTGTTACACCCTAACACAAAAGCATTGAAAAAACAAGCCTTTTCTTTGTTTTTCTTCACTTTTCACAGCATTTTTTCTTCTATAAATATCGATCCATGTCTCTTTTTAAATATTTCTTCGAATATCCCCATTTTTGCATCTACCGCGTACCGATCCTTGACTTGCTCTTTATAAGATCCTCATTGAGCTGTACAATGTTATCAGACATATTCTATTGCCGTCGGTAAAATTAAGTTACCACATAAAGCCAACCGAGGCGGCAAGAACTATGCCTGTCTGATGTTTTATAAATCGAAATTATATGCGATATTTTTTTCAATACTTTTTACTGAAATTACGTATGAGATGACAAAAATAATCAAATGTAAAATCACTGCTAATGCAATCAAGTTGCTCTGAAGAATAGAATATAGTTTTTAATAAAACATTATTAAATTTTTGTAATGATAATAGGAAGAATGGTAAATCCTATGAGGATATATCTTCCTTTTTCTACACCAAAAATAAAAATGATGCGGGAATTACTATCATGTTATAAATTAGCGCAACGTAGAAAACCAATGAATGGATACAAAAGGCTAAGCTGTCCAGAATAACTGAAAGTAACAAGGAAGATTATGATACCTGTAAGGAGAGAAATGATGAGCGTGAAAAATATATTTCCATAGCAATGACATGATAGGAAAGTGGTAGTATACGATAATAATTAACAAGTTTTGTTTTTTTCATCTACGGAAATAGTTATTGATACTTGCATTCCGAATAATATCCCAATAATTATGGAGAACATAAACAGAAACATATCTTTCCCAATATAGACAATAATTGGAATAAGAGACATTAAATATACAGGGATATTAACTTCAAAATGGACTTAAAATCTTTATAAAGCAACCCTTTTCATATATTATTCATTTGATAATTACAAAATTAAATTATCATTTCTTTTCGCTAAAGTGGATTTACTTAGATAGTCATATACTACATTTTCTAAAGAAATTTTATTTCCTTCCAAAATGCAAGAAATATCAGTATTCAAAACAACCTTACCGTTATCGAGTAAGATGATTCTGAAGCAAATTTTTTTCTAAGTCGCTAATAATGTGAGTGGAGAAGATAACGGCTGAATGTGTCTTTATTAATATATTCTTTCAATAAATGCAAAACTTTTTTTCTCTTGCAACATGGGATCCAGTCCGGTAGTTAATTCATCACAAAACAATATTTCAGGGTTTTTGAGCCAGCATGGTGGCCAACATTAATTTATTTTTGTCCCAAGAGACATTTGCTTTTATAGCAATAATCTGTACGTTTAGGAAATTCAAATAATCAAAATATTGCTCTGAACTCCATTTAGGATACCAATCAGCCATGACTGTGCAAATGTCTTTGGGATTAAACTTCTCGCAAAATGGACAAATGCCATCATAGAATGAAACAACAGGATTTTTTTTCCATGAAATAGGCTTCATAACCCTGCCTTTGTAATAAACCTCGCCGGATGACGGAAGGCATCTGCCTTCCAGCAAATTCAAAAAAGTAGTTTTTCCGGCACCGTTAGCGCCAATTAGCCCAACTATATCACACTCATTGAGATAAAAAGTCAAATGGCTGTAGTTCAAAAGCAGGATACCTCTTTGATACTTTAGCATAAAATAAAGAGCTCACGATTATCTCCTATCTCAAATGTGACCATTGACTTAAATGAATTTGGCAGATTTTGATACCATTGTCAACTTAATATTGGTAGCATTTTATATGAACAATGATAGCTCTACCTATAATTATAGTATTGCTTTTTGTGCAATTTGTCAATATAAAAATGGAGAAGCCAACAATGAAATAGGCATATTTAACAATATAAAAAAATCAACACTAACATAAGTAGCGAGAATTTACAGTTAAGAGACTTAGAGTAAAAATTTTTAGTTGGCAAAAATAGGAAGAGGCTGAAGCCTCTTCCTCATCATACAGAAATAACCTATTATATAGTTGGCAAAAAATATTAAGGTCAGGAGCTGTATGGTGAATTCTATGTTAGAGGAAAAAGGCATAAGTTTCAAGGAGATTGAGCAAGAAATCTTGGAAAGATATGATGGCAAGTTACATGAGGAAAGAAATGTCTTATCGTAACTGTGCAGAAAAACTGAGCCAAACAACAGGACTATCTATTAGCCATGCTGCAGTCTGGAATGTGATTCATGCTCTTGGAGATAAGCTGGTACATGATGAGAAGGAACTGGTAGAAACAGGGAAGAAGGAAGATTTAAGGGGGAGCCGGGAAGTTCCTGTATTATTTGAAGAAGAGAAACTAGAGGAGATAAAGGGAGATATTCTTCAGGCAGGTCAAGTCAAAGAAAAGATTGGAAAAGGATACCGGTATCCGGTCATAGGCCGCATGTTGGGGCTTTATACGGAAATAAGAGGGGATCGCAGGAAGTTGCTTTCTATGGCGGGGTATTAAAGAATCTTTGCGAGGGCTTAGGCTATGCACGAAAAAGACGGTCGCGAGGCTTCCGTAGGGAGCTGCACTCTAGCAACGAAGGCGGGCGCATGTTTGAGCCCGAAGGGCGAGTTTGCGCAGGAGCCTGAGTGCAAAAAGCGAGTGCAGCGAGTAGGAAACGTAGTGTGTCTTTGAGGCAGAGCCTAACCCGAAGCAAGACATTCATTAGTCTGTATGAAGGAGTTGCCAACGATTACTTGACAGTAACCTTCCTTTTCTTTCTCCATGGATTCTTCTTTGTTTCTTCTTCTCTTTATGCTATAGTAATCAAGATTAAAAATACATCATTTTAAGAGAAAGATACGAGAAAAAGAGAGTTACAGAAAGCATAGTACAATCTGTCTATGGTCCTTCCTCTCCTTTTTCCCCTATGGTGAGGTTTTATGAAATTAATAAGTTTTGCAATCCCCTGTTATAATTCCGCGGCCTATATGCGGAACTGCATTGAAAGTATTCTTCCCGGAGGGGAGGAAGTGGAAATCATCATTGTTGACGATGGTTCTAAAAAGGACAATACCCTGGAAATCGCCAAGGAATACGAAGAAAAATATCCCGGCATTTGCAAGGCTGTTCATCAGGAAAATGGCGGCCACGGAGAGGCGGTGAACACCGGTCTTCGAAATGCCAATGGACTATATTTTAAAGTAGTAGATTCCGATGACTGGTTGGATTCCAAGGTGCTTTTAGAGGTTTTGGAAAGAATTCGGAATTTAACCCTTTCCGGTGAATCCATTGATATGCTGGTAGCCAACTTCATCTATGATAAAGTGGGGCAAGAGAATAAAAAGGTCATGTCCTATGCCAATGCCTTCCCTGAGGATAAGGTTTTTAGCTGGGCTGAAATGAAGAACTTCCACCTGGGACAGTATATTTTGATGCATTCCGTTATTTACCGAACCAAAATGCTAAAGGATTGCGGCTTACAGCTTCCTAAACACACCTTCTATGTGGATAACCTCTTCGTATATGAACCCCTCCCCCATGTAAAGAAGATTTATTATCTGAACCAAAATCTTTATCACTACTACATTGGCCGAGAGGACCAGTCCGTAAATGAAACGGTAATGATTTCTCGTTTAGACCAGCAGTATAGAGTAAACCGCCTGATGATTGAGTGCTGCGATGTCCTTAAGGTACAGCCCAAAAAGCTTCGGAAATATATGATTTTGTATTTGGAAATCATTACCACCGTATCTTCTGTTCTGGCCATCAAGTCCGGTACAGAGGAAAACCTGCAAATAAAGAAGGAGCTTTGGGCAGAGCTTCGGGAGAAGCACTTCCCCCTATGGTGGAGAATGCGTTCCGGCTTCCTTGGACAAGGCGTAAACCTTCCGGGAAAAATCGGAAACAAGTTGACTATTTTAGCTTACAAGCTAACCCAGAAGTTCTACGGCTTTAACTAGGAAATAGCTGTAAGATCTTTTGCAAGGAGAAATGGTGCTTTCGACAAAAAATCGGATTCTATTTTTGACGAGATGCCTTTTTGTGGCATCTCGTTTTTTTCAACAATACATTTGAAATTTCACGGAGAAAGTATTATGAACATTGCCATTATTACCGGTGCATCCCGAGGAATCGGAAGAGCCGCTGCAAAACGGTTTGCCAAAGAAGGCTACAGCCTCTTATTAAATTGCGAGAAAAATTGGACTCTCCTGGAAGAATTCCAAAAGGAAATTCAATCAGAATTGAAGGAAAACTGTCCGGAGATTTTTCTTTGTAAAGACCTGGGAACAAAAGAAGGCCTTTCCCATATACTGGAAGGGAAAAAGACTTTCTAAACTGATTCTTATCGCCAACAGCGGCAAGGATGCTATTAAATTGTTACAAGACCATAGTGAAGAAGAGACAAGGACGCTTTTGGAAGCCAATCTCCTTCAACCCTTTATCCTTTGTCAAAACCTACTCCCCTACCTTTTAAAAGCCGAGGAAGGGAGAATTCTATTCAGTTCCTCTGTCTGGGGAACTGTGGGGGCTTCCATGGAAAGCCTCTATTCTTTGACAAAGGGAGGAATCTCCAGCTTTGCCAAAGCCCTGGGAAAAGAACTGGCCCCCTCTCATATCTCCGTAAATGCAGTAGCCTTTCGGCGCTATTGACACGGATATGAATTCCTGGCTCAGCGCTAAAGAAAAGCAAAACTTAGAAGAGGAAATTCTCACGGCAGAATGGCTACCGTAGAAGAAGCCGACTTTCTCTACCTTCTCTCCCAAGCCCCCTCACCTTACAGCTCAGGTAATCCCCTTGACGGGGTTGGGATCTAGATGAGCTGGTGTTTTTATCTCAGAATATCTTTTCGCATTTTTGCACTCTAGGACCAGAGTAGGGCACGCTCTCGCTAACTTCGCCTCGTAGGGGTTCTAAGCTTTTTAAAAGACAAAAGCCAAGAACCCACGGGCTCAGATTACCCCTTTTTCTGGTCCTAGAGTGCAAAAATGCTTATTCATAATTTTCTCTAGTCTAAAAACAACACCTCATCTGATACCATTTTGCGTCACCATGAACGGAAGCAGACTTCCCTTCTAGAATAAAGCCACAACGCTTGTAGAAGGGAATTTTTTCTTCTTTACAGGTAAGAACAGCGCCTTTTCTTCCTTCTTTCTCAGCCTCTTCCAAAAAGACCTGCATCATCTCGGTGGCGATGCCTCTTCTTTGAAACTTAGGATGGGTATTGACGCTGAATATCATCTGCCAATCCCCGTCTTCTTCGTGGAGGCTTACATTTTCATACATTTCATCAGACAAATCTTTTTGATTACTAACGAAGCCATTGATAAAGGAAATCAGTTTTCCTTCATAAAAAAGAAGAAGAAAATGACTGCTGTAGGCTTTAAGACGCTCTTGAAACTGCTCCTTCGTAGCAGCCTCCGCCTTTGGAAAAGCATTCCGCTTCCAGCTGGGCCACTATATCCAAATCTGAAAGCTCCGCCTTTCGAAGGCAAAGCGCTTCTTCCTCTAAGCCGATTTCTTTTCCAAAACCACAGTCCATTTCTTCTTCCTTATCTTTTTTTCTTATCTTTTCTCTTAATCTTCCGGTCCATATCTATTTTTAATACAAAGACCGCATATCGTCTCTTCTTATTCTTGCGCCTTCTTATGCCTACGCCTTTCTTGCCAGAGCGTTTTTCATCCAATCCTTTCCGTCCACAAAACGGGAAACGATGAAGGAAACCACATAGTCTCCTGCGGAGTTAATCATAGTTGCCGGTGGATCCACCAGATTGCCGATGGCTACCAGAATAGGGAAGGCCACCTCCATTTGATTGGGGAAGAAAATGCTGGCGATAATATACTCTCCGATATATCCGCCCCCGGGCACACCGCTCATTCCCACAGAGGAGAATACCGCAACCAAGACAATTACCGGAAGCTGGGCGAAGCTCACCGGAGTTCCTAAGGCTCCCATTACAAAGCAAATCTTTAGTACGCAGGAGAAACAGGAGCCGTCCATGTGCATAGTTGCTCCCAGAGGAAGCACAATATCGGAAACATCCTTGGAAATACCGCTTTCCTCCGCCACCTCCATATTGGTGGGAATGGTAGCCACGGAAGAACAGGTTCCCAAAGCTACAATCGCCGGCTTTAAAATGTGGGACATCATCATTTTCACGCCGTCCATTCCGGCACCGATGTAAGCCATTAACGGGAAAGCCGTAAAAATGTAAATAAAGCAAACCGGATAATATAAAACCAAGGCTCTGGCGTAACTCTCCGTAATCTGGGGACCGTAGCTGGCCACCAAATCCGCAAAAAAATCGCAAAAAAGGCAATGGGGGCATAGTAGGTTACGATTTGCACGAACTTCATCATAACCGCAGTAAGGCTCTCCAAAAATTCCGCCACCTTCTTTCCTGCTTCTCCGGCTAAGTTTACAGAAAAGCCGAAGAGAACGGAAAAGACGATCAAGGGCAGCATGGCTCTTCTGGAAAGCAGTCCCACAAAGTCTTCCACGGTAAAGAAGTTCAGCACCATTTCCGTAAGACTTGCGTGCTCTCCTACCTCCTCTGCACTAAGATTCTTCCATGGCTGTAAAACCGGCGGAAAAAAATCTGGCAAAGCAAGAAAAAGACGATAGCCGCAAAAGGCTCCGGTAATCACGAAACTGAGCACCGTAACCCCCATAATCTTTCCGGCTCTCTTCCGGCTCTTCATATTGGCCACTGCTCCCGCAATGGAGGCAAATACCATAGGCACCACCACGCAGAACATCATGCGGATAAACAGGTCTCCCAAAAATTTAATGCCGTGGGCAAAATCCGGTGCCACATGACCTGTTATGGAGCCCAATACCATGGCTGAAATCAAAATCAATAAAAAACGATAGTTTCCTGCAATAGATTTGCTTTTCATCTCCTACACCTCATCTTTAGTTTGTTAAAAATTGGAAAATCCCCGGAAAGCTTTGGTCTATCTCCGGATGGAACTGAATACCCAGCATAGCCTCGCCGTATTCAATTCCTTCAATTCCGCCATCCTCCGCAAAGGCCACAGCCCGAATATCCTCTGCCGGTTTCGTAATCCGATAGCGGTGCATACTGGCTCCCTGAATCCTATTCGAGGGAAAAATGCTTTCTCAGGACGGAGTCCTCTAAAATCCGAATCTCCTGCTTTACCAAATGTTCTTCTCCCCGGTTGGGATTGCATTTCCAATGTCCCTCCACCGGTTCCACAAAGAAGTAACGCTCCTTCTTCATTTCCTCATAGACTTCCAAAATACTCTTCCCGGGACGATTCCTCTGCTCTTCCTTGGCAATAAAATAGCTGTGTATAGCCTGCATGCCAAGACAAACTCCCAAGAGCTTTTTTTCCGGTTTTCAAGGCATGGGCAATAACTTGAAAGTGATAGGGAAAAATACGTTTTCCTCCACAAAGTAAAAAAAGCATCGCAAAGAGTTAAAGCCTCTTCCTTTACTGTACCGTCCACGCCGATAATTCCGATAGGAATACCGCCTGCCTCTTCCACTCTTTTTGTATAAAGCTCATGAAAAACAGCATTGTCTTCATAGGGGTTTTCCGTCTCACGAAGGCGAGAGGGGGAACTATTCCGATAATCTTCATTCTCTACTCCTTTTTCCAAACAGCTTCATCATACACTATTTTCCTTATAAGAAAAAAAGAAAAAGTGCTTCCATAAATTGTCTTTTTATGTCTTTTTTCTTCTTTTTTCTGCATTTCCTCGTAAAATTCTCTTATATATTCCAAAAATCCAATTTCTTATAAAAAACTTTTATGGCATAATAGCATAGCGATAAAACAGTATGAAAGGATGTATTATGAAAAACCAGTAATCGGTATTTCCACCAGTGTGCTTTGTGGATCAGGGGGTGAATTCCCCGGTTATGAAAAGAATTTATGTGAATAAGGACTATGTTTCTGCTGTAATTGCGGCCGGAGCGGTACCTCTTATGATTCCCATGGAGGATTGCGAGGAAAATCTGCGAGCTAGCTTAGAGCTTGTTGACGGCATTATTTTTTCAGGGGGACAGGATATTGCTCCCTACCGTTACGGAGAGGAGCCCCATGTAAAGCTACAGGGAATCTGTCCCGAAAGAGATGAATTTGACTTTCTACTCTATCGTCTGGCGAAAGAGAAAAAACTTCCCATTTTGGGAATCTGCCGCGGATATCAGTTAATGAATGTGGCAGAGGGAGGAAGTCTTTACCAGGATCTTTCCTTAAAGACTACGGAAAGCTTTAAGCATTCTCAGGGGCACGGACCTTCTATTCCTACCCATAGCATGAAAAATAGAAGCAGGCAGCCGGCTGGCTAAGATTCTAGGCAAGGAAGAGCTTCATATCAACAGCTTTCACCATCAGGCGATTAAGGAGGTTCCTGCAAGCTTAAGCGTTTCCGGAAGAGCCTTGGATAATGTAATCGAAGCAATAGAATTAAAGGACTATCCATTCGGTATCGGAGTCCAGTTCCATCCGGAAATGTTACAGGCAAAGTACGAAGATATTCAAAAAATATTCCTTGCCCTGGTGGAAGCCTGTAAGGAATATCACAATTTGAATGGAAAAGCTTAGAATTTATCTGTCAAATCCCGGGAAAAGTCGACCCTGAAATATTTTCGGGTCTTCTATTAAATTAAAGGAGTTCAAATGAGTAAATCGCAAAAGTTGGGCTTTTGGTCCATCGTATTATTAACGATTAATTCCATTATCGGAACCGGAATCTTTCTATCACCCGGTTCTGTTGTAAAACAGGTAGGCTCCTATGCGCCGCTTGCTTATCTCTGCGCTGCAGGCTTCGCCGTAATTTTAGCCTTAAGCTTTGCTTCCGCCTCCCGCTATGTGGTGAAGAGTGGAGCAGCCTATGCTTACGTAGAAGCAGCCTTCGGTGAAAATGCCGGACTTTATATCGGAATCACCCGATTCGTTTCCGCCAGCATTGCCTGGGGCGTGATGGCCACCGGCGTAGTAAAAACCGTCCTGCAGATTTTTGGTCTGGACACCAATAGCTTTGCTTTGGTAACAGTAGGCTTTATTCTTTTGATGCTGGTCCTCTTTATCATTAATCTGTTCGGGCTCAAGGTTCTGGAATTTGTTTCCAACATATCTACATTAGGAAAAGGTATTGGCTCTATCTCTCACGATTCTGGCAGGAATTTTCTTCTTGTTACGGCATAGGCAAACCGCAGACCTGTCTCTGCTGGTACCCGGAAACAGTAGCGGCACCGTTCCCGCTTTAAGCAGTAAATCCTTTGTCACAGCCATTGTAGCAGCCTTTTATGCCTTTACCGGCTTTGAAGGAGTAGCCAGCGGTTCTTCCGATATGGAAAAAGCCGGAAAAACCCTTCCAAAAGCCTTTGCCCTTTATCCATCTTCATGATTGCCGCTATCTCACTTGGGCATTGTTTTTGTATCCATGCAGCTGAATCCCATGGCACTGCTAAACTCAAAGCAATGTTGTGGTTTTAGCCGACATTTTTGACAATCCCGTATTGCAAAACGCCATCGTTTTAGGTGCCTTTATCTCCATGTTCGGTATTAATATTGCGGCTTCCTTTCATACCCCCAGACTTTTGGAGGCAATGGCCAAGGACGGACAGGTAAACAACGTGTTCACTAAGAGAACTGCAGGAGGCTTTCCCTATGCCGCCTTTGTATTCAGCATTTTGTGGGCGATTATGATTCCTATGGCCTTCCATTACGATATGAAGGGCATTATGATTATCAGCTCCATTGCCCGATTCGTACAATTCCTTTTGGTACCTTTGGCTGTACTCTGCTTTTACTACGGTAAACAAAAGGGAGAAATCATTGAAAAGCCCATCAAAAGCTTTATCCTGGATGTGCCCTTATCCGTCCTGGCCATTCTCTTAACCCTCTTCCTGCTCAGTCAATTTAACTGGGTCGCACAATTCAGCAGTAAAAAAAGATGGCTTTATAGAGCCGAACTTCTATGCCATCTTTGCTATGGTTTTCGGTTATATACTCTTCCCCTGGCTTGCCTTTGTATTAAGGGAACATCAAAAGTATTCTCAAAACAAAAAGGCGCTGTGAAAATCAAAATAGTAAGGAGATTTTCTGCAATATAGGTCTGAATATGGGGTAGTCTGAGCCTGATACTTGTGAAAGACCGGCGAAAAGAAGGACTGTAAAGTCAATAATTGAAGCGAATGATACAGTATGGAGCTATAATAAGGGCAATCTGAGCCCGCCGGTACTTACTGAAAGCGAGCTAAAGCGAAGCTTGAAGTTAGTACCGCTGCGAAGGCGAAGTTAGCGGGAGCGTGCCCTAATTATAGTCCCACACTGTATCAGAGCGTCTTCTTATAGCGAGTGCAGTCCTTCACTGCGCAAGGCGAGGCTAGCGAGAGCATGCCCCAATTCAGACCTATATTGCTCAGAAAATCCTTTTTTATTATTATCTTTTAATCTTCTCCTTTAATTCGCACAAAGCGTTCTCCTATGCCGTATACGGTCACAATTGGTGCCACCTCCATAAAGGCTCTGGGAAAATGCTCCGCAAGGTACTTACGAATCATGGCCGACTGTCTGGGGAACAAATAGAGGAAAAGCATAATCTTTTCTTCTTTTGTATAGGCTCCCACAACTCTTGTTTGGGTAACTCCACGGCCAAGCCCCAAAATATACTTGGTAATGTCTTCCGTATCATCTTTGATAAATGGAATAATGGTGACCTTATAAAGCTTTTGACGGAAACCGAAAAGCATATAGTCCATAATATAAATACAAATCACATGGTTAACCAAAGCATAAAGTGCAATATCTTTTCCGAAAAACGAAGCTCAGAGAAATCAGAATGGAACCGTCCAGGAAAAGCATGACTTTACTTAAGGGAACACCTTTAAAAACCTTCCGGTTCAAGATTCTGGCAACAGTATCCGTTCCGCTGAAGGTTACCCCTGCCCGAAGAACCAAGCTGGAGCCAACACCATAAAACAAAGAGAAATAAATACACCAAAAACATTTCTCCTTGCACGAAGACAAAGTCAAACATTCCCGTAAGCACCAATAAAGTAGGATAGAGAAAAAGAAACGAAGATAATCTTCATAAACTCTTCTCGTTTCAGAAAAAAATAAAAGCTAAAAATCAGTATGGTAATACTGAAAAAGTAATAAATATAGGTGTAGCGAATCCCGATAAAACGTTCCGCCATCTGAGACAATCCTGTTACTCCGCTGGTAGACAGCTTATTCGGCACCAAAATGCAGTTTACGGAAAAAGCCGTTATAAAACAGCCTACAATAATCTGCACATAGTTTAAAAATCCTTTTTCTGTAGCTTGTGCTCCTGCTCTGCTTCCATTTTTCTGCTCCTTCTATCTTAAGAACTCGTTACGAACAAAAGAAGAAGCACTAAACGCACTTCTTCTTCATTTTTTGAACTATGTCTATTTTAGCACAGTGAAAAGAAAGTAAAAGGTTTTTTTTACAAACTATCCATACTTATAGATAAATGCACTAGATAAAAATATTAATCCATAGGCTTCCAGAATTTTTTCCACAATTTCTTCTTCCTTCAGATTCTTATCCAATAGTCCAAAGGACTGATAATCCTTAATAACCTTTCTCATAGCCGTTTCCGTCTGCTCATCGCTAAGAACAAAATTCAGAGAATTGGCAAAATCCAAGACCTTCTGTCTATCACCACTTGCCCAGTTCTTTTCCAAAAGAAGATCTACGAAGGTCTCCTTATTGTCCTCAATCCACTGGCTGCAATAGATGCTGGCGTTCTCTAATTTCTTGGCTGTAATAGGATTTTCCTTAGCAAAATCCGCATTCATAATCTGTACACAGCAAGGTTCAATCTTGAAGTCAGGATCAGTAGTAAGGGAACGAATTGGACGAATAATACCCTCATCTACAAATTTCCGTGCAAACATATCGGACATCATGGCTCCCTGCACTTCTCCATTCTGTAAAGCCACAATCACTGCATCATTGGCAACCACCTTGTACTTCACTTCCTCAGGCTTAATGCCGTCGTTACTAAAGAAACGAAGAGCAATATTATGGTCGGAATTTCCGATACCGTCGCTTAAAGAAACCGTCTTTCCCTTTAAATCCGCGGTACTTTGAATATCGGAATCCTTAAGAACATATAAAGTCTTACAGCCACTGTGAGCACCTTTTGTAAATACCAGATTCAATCCGTTTACCGCAGGAACAAAAACGGAAGCCAAATGGTCTGCGGCAATATCCACCTTTCCTGTGGCTACCGCATCCTTAGCTTCGGTCATCTGGCTGATAGCTGTACTTAAGCCCTCTGCCTTATAAAATCCCTCTTCCTGAGCAGTACTGAAGGTTCCTGCAAAAGTCCTCCATTATAGCCGATTTGGATATCCTTGCCATAAGCAGGCTCTTTTTCCAAGCTTCTTCCTCTTCCGGAGTAAGCTTTAAGGATGATACACAATATCCTTTTGCCTCCGGACGGTCGGAAAATCCCCCTTGATTTCTTCGGTTTGCTGTTCTCCATTCTCCTGCTTTGCTTCCTGTGCTGTACTTTTCCTTCTGACCTCAGCCTTTTTCCTGACTTTCGGCCGAAGTTCCTGTTTCCGCCTTTGTCGTTTCCGCCTGCTTTTCCCACCTGACTGCTGCAAGCCGTCATAGAAAAATGGAAGCAAAAAGCCAATGCCATTCCCAGCTGTCTCAATGTCTTTTTCATCATACACCTCTTCTTGCCTGTACATTTATTGTTCCTATTTATCTAAAAACCCATCGCAAAAACGCCATGTTCCAATAGTCCCATTAGCCTCCATAAGACTACTTATAAGGCTTCCCTAAAGCTTCCATTACATTTTGTATGAGTTTTAAGAAACTTAACCCGCCTCTTCCTCCCTGATCCACTCCAAGAAGACGCATGATTTCTCACGATAAGATAAAAAAACTTGGGATCCAATCTTTTTCCTGGGATATTCCAAATCAATAGGAATATCCCTTAAAACGCTGCCTCCCGCCTTAGCCATTACGATAACTCTGGTTCCCATATAAATAGCCTCATCCACATCATGAGTCACCATCAGCATCATGTTTTTCTTTTCCTTCCACAAAAGGAGCAGCTCATCCTGCATCTGCATTCTGGTAAAGGCGTCCAATGCTCCCAGCGGTTCATCCAGCAAAAAGACCTCCGGCTCATTAATCATGGTTCTGACAAGAGCCACTCTTTGCGCCATTCCCCGGACAATTCGTGGGGATAGGCCTTTCGGAATTTCGTCAAATGGGTTAATTCCAACATTCTCTCTATCTCTTCCGCTTTCTTCTTTCCCTGCATTCTTGGTCCGAAAGCAATATTTTCCTCCACCGTAAGCCACGGAAAAAGGGTAGGCTTTTGGAAGGCCATACCTCTTTTGGCATCAGTTCCTTCTATTTCCTGCCCATCCAGCATGAGTCTTCCCGAAGTGGGGGGAATTAAGCCGGCTACAAGGCGGAGTAAGGTAGACTTTCTGCATCCGCTGGGCCCAACAATAGAAAGGAACTCTCCTCCTCCACCTGCAAATTCACCGGAGAAAGGGCAAAGGTTATTTCCTTTTCCTTACGAGCAAAACTTTTTGAAACATTTTCTATCACTAATCCCAAGGGCTACTCCTTTTCCGAACAGGTTCATTTCGCTAGTCAACTGTCAGTTCCCATGCTTCCCTTTTTCTTTTTCTTAATCCTTCAGCATGCCTTCCTGCCAACGAAGTACCCGTTTTTTTATGCTATTCAAAAGAAAATTCACGGTAACAAAGATACAGCAGATTAAAATGATGGCACCGTACATCTTTCCGTACTCCGCCCAGCTCTTTTGCCAGGTGATATACCAGCCAAGACCTGATTCCACACCAATCATTTCCGCAACCATCAACGCCATACAGGCTGAACTCATGGCCTGAACCATGCCTTGGAAAATGCTGGGTAAGGCCGAGGGAATAGCGATTTCCAAAATCAAATCCTTCTCCTTTGCCCCCAGGGTTCTTGCCGCCTCATAATAGGACTTGTCCATGTTCCGAATACCGGTAATCGTTGCTAAAGTAATGGAAAACCATACGCCTAGCGCAATGATGAACACGCTTCCCCGGAACAAAGAAGTTGCCAAAACCATGACAATGGGAATCCATGTGGTACTGGGAATGGAGCCCAGGAGTTTCATAAAAGGTTCTATCCAGTAATTGATTTTTTTGTTATAGCCACAGGCAATTCCTGTCAAGAGTCCTACAATCAGCCCGGAAAAATAACCGCAAAACAATAAGAACAAGGAGCTCATGGTACATTCCCATAGATAGGCTCTATCCTGCACCCATGGAAGAAAGCACCTTATCAATACTGGGAAAATACGGTGTAATCAAAATATTGCTTTTTAAGGTGAGTAAATCATAAAGAGTAAAAAGAAAAAAAACTAAAGCACGAAAGGGAGCGTGGTATAGATAATTCTTCCTTTGCCTTTTTCCCCGAAAGGAAAGAAGGAATGAAATTCCATTTCCCAATAATAAAAGCAACAAAAAAAGGCATAAACATAGCTTGCCTCAAACCCTTGATGGTTAGGAACATAGAAGTATTCTAAAAGTGCCAGAACGCCCATCAAAAAGGGACTCCCTTGGATCAAAAACTCGAGATTTTTCTCTCTCTTTGTTTTCCCTTTTTCTTCCTGTTCCAACAGCTCCTCTACACTGCTAACTGCCCCATAATCCTTGGAAATGCTGTTCATGCCTCACCCCTGTACTTAAAAACATACAAATATATAAATTAAATAGCTTTTATTTATTGTATATTTTTATGGGCCGCTTGTCTAATTGTCTTTCCGGATAGCTCCGTTGTCTTATAGAGAGCATTTATAAACGAAACACAGAAATGCTATACAATTGACACTAAGGGTAATGAGAATAACGTACTTTTCTCTGTAGCTCCAAGAATTTCTTTCGTAATCATCGAGATATCCCTCTTCTACGATCGTCCATATCCAAATCCTCAAAATTCTCGCAAAATGTAGTCTGCCATCTTTTTTTAATTTATCATCTATCTTCATAGTTTCACCCTTGTAATATTTATTCGTATTCTCCTCAACTATGTTTTTGCATATATAACGGCATATCATTTATAAATTAGAGAAATCGCACATATCTCGCATTTCCTCGTGTTCCTCATCATAAAACGCTACCTTCTTGGTTTTAGGATTCCACACAATGCAGATATGGTCATAATCCCCTGTAGCCTTTGACAGACGAAGGAACTTAGCTCTGCCCTTTTTCATAGCTACTGTATCTGTTAAAGAGAAAAATTCAATCCACTTAAAATCGCAGTCTTTAAGTTCAAATTGCAGTTCTTTACCTTGAAGATAATCCAAAACTGCCTTAGACAACTTAAATGGCTTTAATTCATCTAACTTATTATGCAGACTGTGATAGCTATCAGGCTCTAACTCCTTAAAATATGCGGCCATTTCCTCATCGCCTTTTTCAACCGCTATGCTGTAAGGACGCATTCCGTCTTTTTCCGTAATTGTCACATCTGCACCATTTTCTACAAGATATCTGCACATTTTAAGGTCCACATATCTTGCAGCCACACAAAGCGGAGTAGGCTTAAACGGATAGACTGAGTCAGCTGCATTGTAGTTAATATCAACTCCGTTTTTAATAAAAAAATCAAGCACCTCATAATTCCCATCATCTACAGCACTTCTAAATGCCTCTCCACCGTACTTCTCCACACTATGGCCAAGCTTGTGAATAAGAGGAAGATTCTCATATTTATGTCCATATAAAGCCTGACTAAAGGCCTCTGACTTTACACCATTTACAACATTTACCTTCGCACCCTTTTCTACAAGATATCTGATAACCTCCTCATCACAATACCTTACTGCAAGCAGGAATGACGGATTCTTTTTTACATTCAGATTCACACCCTTTTCCACCAGCCATTTTACAGAGTCAAAATTCTCCATATTAAGGGCTAGGTCTAAAGGGGAGAGTCTTGTATATTTGCCAAGCTTTATGTCCTCTTCTATATCAAATCCCTTTGACAAATGCTCATCTAAAAGTCCTCGGTATTTCCCTGCAAAATGTCATTTACAATGGTGGGAACAGACTCAAAATCTCCAATGTCTTTTATTTTCACCATAAAATCTCCTATAATTTTATCTGCTATAATTTATTTCACCGAGTGGCAGAGGATTAGGATTTAAGATTACCCAGCGGACTGCAAGCTCACATAATCTGGTGATTACAAAGTCTTCAGCCAACCCTTTTCCATCTATCTTTGAAATAAGCACCTTACTCTCTTCTATCTCCTTCTCTGACAGCGCATTTCTTCTGCAAAAATGAACCGGCAGCGAATTTAGCATATTTCTATAACTCCTATCCCAGTTTATTCCACCGTTTCTGTTAATTTCATCGTCCACCCTGCCTGTTATGCGGATAACCTCTCCCTGCACCGTTCTTGCTGCTCCTGTCGATGGAATTAGTAAATCCCAAAGCTCATTATACTGCTCCTTCCAAGTGCTCCCCTTTACAAGAATAGGAGAAACGCCGTCATGTATTATTCTTTTTGCCACAGGCTTTGCACCAAAGATATTGTAGAGCTTTGCCAGGGCTGTATCTACCTCTTCACAGGAAGCTTCACTAAAGTTATCCCTATGGAATTCAAAATCCTTACCGATTATTTCTACTTTTTCTGCCATCTCAGGCGTAATTTCTACACCTGTCTTTATTAACATTTCTGCTATTTCAACCATAGGCACTACCCTTATTCCTCCGCACGCTGTAAGAGCCGCTGATAGCGGAGTTTCGCCTCTTTCATTTTTAGCATTGACATCTGCACCCTTTTCAATCAAAAAGTGTACTGTATTGGGGCGGAAATACTCTGCTGCCATATGAAGCGGCGTATCCCCATATCTATTTGGCTTTTGTATATCTCCTCCCAGCTCATAAAGCAGTTTTACTGTATCCATGCCAAAGGTTGCCTGACTATACAAAGGTGTGCAGCCATAATAGTCAGGTATATTTACATCAAGGCCCTGCTTAACGAGCCATATAACAAGCTCAGTCAGGTACACCTTTGTAATGAAGTGCAGTGTGCAAACCGAATTTTTCCATCATAGGCTGTAAGCTCACATTTATCATAGACAGCTTTAAGTGCTTCAATATCTCCCACTTTAAGCAATTCATCAAAAGTCTTTTGGCAGGGTAACTCTTTTCTTAGCCATTATTCTTCTCCTTGGTTTTTATTTAAATCATTTGTACATACATCCTTTATCAGGGTATAATTTATAATATACATTTCTTAGCATAAAACATCGATTTCTACTTACAAAAATTATTCCTGCTCGTTATAGGATCCCAAGTACCCTTCTCTACAGTTTCTGCGAGCATATAATAAGCGTCTAAAAATATAAGATTTCTCCCTACATCCAAAATGGAAGATTAACATTAAGCAGTAGCAATTTTGCAGAGAAAAATTCCCTCTCAACTTTTATTTTGGCCTTCCATTATATAAAACTCAGTTCCACAGACTAATCCGAATAATCAACCTCTTCATAAATTTATTATTTCTTTTTAGCCACAAAATAATATCTATGAATTTTCCCCTTAATTACACCTTCTTTATCAAGAATTTCCTGTGCTTTTAAAAAGCTTATCCTGATATTTCTCCACTTCAAAACCCGGAAATTCCCAATCAATAATTCTGGCAAACCAAACCAGTGCACATACATCATAAAAACTCTATCGGTCTGTAGACTTCATCTGCTTTCCACAATGTCAAATCCGTTATCAGTAAATTTCTGTCTTGCAATACTTAAATATGCTTCCGGAAAAGGAATTTCAACATCACCCTATCAAAAGTTCTACAAGTTCTCTGTCATTTTTCTGCACCGACTTGTTGCGTAAGAAATACTCCTCCGCTTTTAAGAGTTCTTTTAATTTCGTTTATGTTATATTGACCATGCCTGTTAGTAATAATGTCAAAGTAGTTATCTTCAAAAGGAAGAATATCTCCTCCGTCACATGCTTTAAAATCTATTCCTAAAGGAAGAAGTCTGTCCTCGCATATTTTTGATGTTTGGTTCATACCCTTCAATCGCAGCAGTATATTTAGCGTTTGCCATAAAAGACAAAGAAATTCGCCACCTCCTGTTTCCATGTCCAATAAATAATCTGTATCATTCAAATAGGATTTTATAATGTTTTCAAAATCCCAAGGGAGATCATCCTCTTCTTTATATCTTCCTCTAATATGTGAGAAATCCCAACCTTTAATATGCGCTATTTCCTGCTCAAGTAACCATTGATTTATAAGTGCTTGTTTTTCCATTTTTCTCTTTTACTTTTTCTATTTCTGTCAATTTCTATTTCTTTATTTTCGAAGGAAAAATATATCGATCTTCCGTGGAAAGTTTATCCTCAAAGTTAAAAATCCAGCCCTTAAAAGCCCTTGATTTCTTCTGCGTTTTCTATCTTATTTTCCTGCCAAAAACGCACCATCTCCCCTCTTGCCATCTTGGCATAAACGCCCTTTTGCACAAGCTTCTCCCCTGCCTTTTCATAAAAGCCGCAGCTAATGTACTGAATTGGGAAAGATAATTCTTTCGGCTCATCTTGCCACATGATTTTTTTCCTCAGGATTCTATCCTTGGGAAGATATTTCTCTATACATTTGGCATATTCTTTGGAGGCGAGATTGAGGATTAGCATAGGATTTTTCATTTTCTAACGACTTTTCTCTCTCTTTTTGCAAACGCTCTTCCAGCTCTTCCAAAAGCAATGCTTCCCAGATATCTTTTCCCCAGAATTCATACAAATTTTTCACATTCCGATTTTTGCCTTTGCCTGCATTTCCAATCTATAGGGTACCACACCGTCCAAGGGCTTTACCACACCGTAAAATCCCGAGAGAATCCGAAGGTGACTTTGCAAATAAGAAAGCTGAGAGGCTTCCATAACGGAGGGCGCCATATACTGATACTGAATTCCCTCATAAGACAAAAATCGCCGGACTACAATTCCTTTTTCAAGTCCATTTTCTCTATCCGTTCACTATTTTCCTGGCCAAGTCCTCATTACAAGCTCCAAAAGCTCTTTAACTCCGAAAAAGAAAGAGATTTTAAATATTGTAGAAGCTGTTCCGTCTTCCCCGACAGATTCAATCCGCCTTCCAAAAATGTACTATTCCCTCTGTACCTGATTCCACAAAAAGAGGATAGCCCTGATGGGGGATATCCAATTCAGATATTTTCATTTTTTTCGCAGGAGAAATAATAATCTTCATAAAATACCTTTCCTCTAAAAATGCTGACGGTTCCTAAAAACAAGCCAAAGTTTCCTAATGACCAATCTTAGGATTCCTTGATAAAGAACGCTTCATTTTTCAAAACAAGCGAAGCTAGGAAGTAATCCACATGCCTTCCTTTGTCACGGTGCAAGGCAGAAATAGTACTTTTACCCCCGGCTTGTTTCGCCTCTTCCAAAGCCTCTCCGAAGGCCTTATGGGTCTCCACATTCGGATATACCACGGAAACCTTGGGCATGGCAATCACAAACGCTAAAATAGCCACATAGCCCTCCTGTACCGCCTTTGTCAATTCTCTTAGATGCTTTACTCCCCGTTCCGTTGGAGCATCAGGAAAATAGCCGATGCCGTTGCTTTCCAAAGTACAGCCCTTTACTTCTAAGAGATATTTCCGGACATTTCCCTGCACTTGTATATTCTCTTGTATATTTATATTCCCTTGTATATTGAGCCTCTCTTGACTCTGTACTCTTATCTTCCCGGATTGCTGCTTTATTTCATTGTTTTCTTCTATTTTCCGATATTCCCAAAAGGCTTCCGGAAGCTCCATAGCCCGTTCCATATAAAAAAATCCACTCTGGAATCACGAAAAAACGTACTCGGCTTCAACTTTTCAAAGGAAAAAGCTCTGAGCCACTCCAAAACCACTTGATTCGAGCCTGACTGTCAATGTTCACCAGTCCCAAACCTGCCTTTTTCCACCGCCACCAAATCATAAGCAGTTTTCCGATTGGGATTTCCGCTTTTCTCCAAATACACCTTCACACCGGGCAGTAAGAGCTCCTTACAGCGACCGGTATTTTTCACATGTACCGTTTCCACCTTCCCCTCTATTTCCACATGGGCAATAAAGCGGTTCGGACGATCCAGAAATTTCCCTTCCACAATATTTTGATACTGCATAGTTCCTCTTTGTTCTTAATTAAGCTCTTATAGCACTCTTCTTTTCTCGTAAGTTCATAAAATGGGAGCTTTTCCTTATAAATCTTTTCGACTGCCTAGGATAAGGCCACGTCCAAGGCCATCATCACTGTAAAGCCCAAAGCAAAAAGCAGAACGCCTATATTGCTATGCTCTCCCTCCGACATTTCCGGAATCAACTCTTCCACCACCACATACAACATGGCTCCAGCCGCAAAGGACAAGAAGATAGGCATATAGGGCGCAAAAATCGGCGCAAAGAAAATCATCAGTAGGGCTCCAAGGGGTTCTACCACGCCGGATAATACACCGTTAAAGAAGGCTTTTCCCTTGCTTTGCCCCTTGCTATGAAGAGGCAAAGAAATAATTGCCCCCTCCGGGAAGTTCTGTAAAGCAATTCCCAAGGATAAGGCTAAAGCAGCCCCGGCGGTAATTTTTACTTCTCCTGTCAAAAGTCCTGCAAATACTACCCCCACCGCCATACCTTCCGGAATATTATGAAGGGTCACTGCCAGCAGCATCATGGTGGTACGTTGGAAGCTGCTGGGCATTCCCTCCGCATGCTCCGCATTTTGATGCAAATGAGGAATGATTTTATCTAATGCCAATAAGAATAAAGTTCCCAGCCAGAATCCCACAAAGGCAGGAAGAAAAGCCAGTTTTCCCAAATGGCTGCTATCTTCCATGGCGGGAATTAACAAGCTCCAAATAGACGCCGCCACCATGACTCCCGCCGCAAAACCGGTTAAGCCCTTCTGCACATTGGGATGAAAATCCCGCTTCATGATAAAAACACAGGCCGCTCCCAAACTCGTTCCAATAAAGGGAATCAAAATCCCCCAAAGTACTACACTATTCATAAAAACTCCTTTTCTACTCTAAACCCTTTACACTCCCCTGTATGCTACTCTATGTATTTCTCTTGATATTACTCTTTATATTACTCTTTATCGTATCACTCTTTAATAATTTTATTCAATTATATTGTTCGCAATATTTATGAACAGTATATCGAAATACCGGGACTTTTGCAAGAAAAAAATGCGAATCCTTCTCCCTTGCTGCGATAGTAACATGGAAGAAAAATACGGAGAAAAAAAGCGACAGAGCGCCTTAATCGGCTCTGTCGCTTTTCCTAAAAAACTATGCTTATGCGTCCTTCCAAACTTCCTTGGCGATTTCCTTTACCAGCTCCATCTTCGCCCACTGCTCTTCCTCTGTAAGCTTATTTCCGATTTCGCAGGAAGCAAATCCGCACTGTGGACTTAAATACAGTCTCTCTAAAGGAATGTATTTTGCCGCCTCATGAATTCTGGCAATCACATCCTCTTTCTTCTCCAATACCGGAGACTTGGTGGTAATCAGGCCTAAAACAACCTTCTTCTCTCCATTTACCTTAACCAAAGACTCGAATCCTCCGGAACGCTCATCATCAAACTCTAAGAAATAAGCGCTTGGATTTTCCTCTCCAAAAAGCACATCCGCCACAGCGTCATAGGCTCCCTCACAGGCATAGGTGGAATGGAAGTTTCCACGGCAAATGTGGGTATTTACAATCATATCTTTCGGAGCATAGTTAATTACCCGGTTATTAATATCCTTACTGATTACCTGCAATTTGTTCAGCTCTTCCTTCTCGATTCCCAGGAAAAGATGTCCTCTGGGATCTGCAAACATTCCCCAGGTACAATCATCCAGCTGAAGGTTGCGACAACCTGCCTTATACAAGTCATCGATAAACTTCTCATATCCCGCTACGATATCATCCGCCAGGGCTTCCTCAGTCTTATAAATCTTTGCGGTACTTGCACGGTTTAAGGGGAAAATGAATTGCGCATAAAACTGCGCAGGAGCAGGAATGGTCTGCTTAGCCACAGTAACACTGTCTTCAAACTGCTTTAAGAAACGGAAATGCTCTACAAAAGGATGCTCCTTCTCCAAGGCTACCTTTCCCACCAGATAGGTATCATCAATCATGGCATCCTCTCCGTGGAAGGGTAATCCGGTTTTGGTTTCCTCATGTCCCACACCGGAAAAATCCCCACATGAAATCCAAATGCCAGGTAGCTCTACGGAACTCTCCATCCGTAATCACGCGATATTCCAAAGCCTTCAGCTTAGCAACCAGCTCCGCAATACATTCATCCTCTACCTTTTTCAATGCCGGATAATCAATCTTTCCCTCATCAAAAGGCTTTTCTTGCCTCCTTTAATTTCTCCGGTCGCAAAAAACTTCCCACATAATCATAACGAAACGGTGTTTTTAATTCGCTCATTCCTTCCTCCTTTTCCTTACCACAAGACGAAATATCGCAGACTTTCCATACGATACCGGTTAAAAAAAATCATTCTTCCCTATTGTAGTGGGAAGTCTCTACTTATACAAGAAGACAAAAATCCGGTCCCAAGTCTTCCAAAATTACCCAGTTCTATGCCCTATGTCTTCCAAAATCACCTAGTCCCAAGTCTTCCAAACCTCCGGACAATACCCTATGGTAGCCTGCTTACCATTTCTCACAATGGGTTGCTTTAAGACCATGGGGTGCTCAAAGAGCTTTTGCAAACTTATCCTCCTTCGCAAGATAGCGAATCAGCTGATACGCTTCCTGATCCTTGGTTTTTTCATCCAGCATCGCCTCCAGGTCTCCTACTGCGGAAAGCACGGATTGTAATTCTCCTTACTGATTCCCTTTTCTTTCATATCTACGGCCTGAAACTTAATCCCTCTTTCCTTAAAATAGCGTTCCGCTTTCTTGGTATCCTGACTTTTTGTTTCCGAAAATTTGAATGTTCATTTATCGCTCCTTTTTCACTGTTTCTTCCCGATTATTCTAAGAAATACAACTCTCCTCGTCAAGATAGAGACAATGTCTTTATCAACTGACAAAATCTTTACTCTATTCAATATCTTGGCCTCAGACCGGAGACCAATTTTTATTCTACCTATCTAACAAAAAATCATGTCCTCTTCTTACCGGCTATTTATTCAGCTATTTACTCTTAATAATTACACTATACTTTTTTTCATAATTGTTGGTATTATTTTACCATGATTATTTTAAATATTTATAGATATTTTATATCTATTTATCAATTTATTTGTTTTCCAAATAACAATACCGCTATATTTTCCGGCAAGTTTTCTAAAAAAATATAAGATAAATAACTTTTGCTCTGCCATCTTTTGGTCAAGCGAAAAAAATAGAGTAAACAGCAACAGGAGACAGCATGAAAAGAAATTTATTTTAGATCAGGGAGCCACCTCTTGCCCGAAAGCACCGGGTGTCAGCATGGCTATAGCAGACTATATAGAAAATATCGGCGTCAGCATGAATCGGGGAAGCTACGGAAAGGCCATGGATGTGGGTAGTATGGCCATTAGCCTGCGAGAAAGAGCCTGTAAACTCTTCTCCTTCCAAGATCCAAGCCATGTCATCATTACCCCGGGAGCCACTATTGCTTTAAATATGCTGATTATGCCCTTATTCCAAGAAGGGGGACACGTCATCACCAGTCCCTTGGAGCACAACGCCGTGCGAAGACCCTTGGAGATTCTTTTACAAAGAGAGGAAAATCCCATATCCCTCAGCAGTTTTCTCTATGATTTGGGATTAGACGGCGATTTCAGTCCTTTGGAAAAGCTGATTCGCCCGGACACCAAAGCATTGATTATGCTTCACGCCTCCAATGTAAGCGGAGAGGTTTTCCCCGTGGAGGCCATAGGGAAGATTTGCAAAGAAAAAGGCATCGACTTTATTTTGGATGCCTCCCAAAGCGGGGGACACATCCCCATTGACTTTGAAAAAATGAATCTTTCCGCCCTGATTCTCCCCGGGCATAAGGGCTTATTGGGTCCTCAAGGTATAGGGCTGACCCTCCTCCGAGAAGATTTTGCCAAAAAGCTTTCCCCTTATCTTTACGGAGGGAACCGGCAGTGTGTCGGAAAACTTGAGGATGCCGAACTTTATGCCGGATAAATTCGAGCCGGGCACCCCCAACATTCCGGGAATCTACGGTTTGGAAAAAGCCCTGCAGTTTATTGAAGAAATCGGTGTGGAAACGATTCAGGCACATACAAGCAAGCTTCATCAGAGATTTTTAGAAGGTCTCTATGAAATACAAGGAAAGAAAAAAACTACGAATACCGGGAAAGGAGGGACGAGAAAAACAGCGGTGTGGTCAGCATTGATTTCTGCGATACGGACAATGCTTTAGTCTGTAGCAGGCTGGCTTCCCAATACGGCATAATGACTCGTCAGGGTCTGCACTGTGCTCCCATGGCGCACCAATGTTTTGGCACGAAGGAAAGCGGAACTGTACGTTTTTCTTTCGGTTTTTTTAACAGGATGGAAGAAATCGACCAAACCCTGCTGGCTATCCAGGAAATTCTTTCCTAATCTCCCAAGGAGATGCATTTTCACAAAACACATTTACTCAACACATTTACAAAAGGAGAAAAACATGAAAAGCAAATGGACAGATGCCGGTATCCTACTGGCCGGCTTGGCTACGGGCCTTGCCGCATTGATTCTTACCAAACTGGGTAATCCCGCCAACATGGGATTCTGTATTGCCTGCTTCCTTCGAGATTTAGCAGGAGCAATCGGTCTACATCAGGCCGCCAAGGTACAGTATGTACGTCCGGAAATTATCGGAATCGTATTGGGAGCTTTTGCACTTTCTTTCCTTCAGAAGGAATGGAAACCAAAGGCAGGCTCCTCCCCCGCCACCAGATTTCTCTTGGGAATTGTAGTGGTCATCGGTGCTCTGGCTTTCTTAGGCTGCCCCTTAAGAATGGTGATTCGTCTTGGCGGCGGAGACTTTAACGCCATTGTGGGACTGCTAGGCTTTATTATCGGTATTCTCATCGGTGTATTCTTTCTGCAGAAGGGCTTTTCTTTAAATCGTGCCTATCCCGTTGCTCCGGCAGAGGGAATTGTGCTTCCCGGCCTTTTTGCCGTTTTATTCCTACTCTTTATCACGGTTCCCGCCATCTTTTTCTTAAGTACAGAGGGACCGGGCGCAAAGCATGCTCCTATACTGGCATCCTTTGTAGTGGCGCTTATCGTAGGCGCTTTGGCGCAGAAGGCAAGACTTTGTACCGTTGGAGGAATCCGTGATTTTATCCTCTTCAGAGACACCCGTCTTTTATCCGGTTTTATTGTAATTTTGCTGACTGTTCTGATTGGAAATCTGGCTTTAGGAAGCTTTAAGCCCGGATTCCCACTCCAGCCCATTTCCCACAGCAATCATTTATGGAACCTGCTGGGCATGATTTTGGTTGGCTGGGCTTCCGTAATTCTGGGAGGATGTCCCTTTAGACAGCTGGTACTTTCCGCAGAAGGAAACGGAGATTCTATGGTAACCGTTCTGGGAATGATTGTAGGTGCAGGTCTTGCTCATAACTTCAAGCTCGCCGGAAATCCCGATTCCTTAAATGATGCCAAGGAATTTGTATTGGGCGGTCTTTCCAACTATGGAAAGGTGGCAGTGATTGCCTGCTTCTTTATCCTGCTGATTGTTTCCGTTTTGAATCTTCCCAGGAAAAACCCGGGACAGACAGCGGCTTAAGCAATAAATGATTCAAAAATACTATTTTATAAATGACGGAACTGCCGGAACTTTTCGCTAGTTTCGATAAGAGAAGATGTTCATCAGAAGTTTTTAGAAGGAGGTAGATTATGGTAGACGCAAGAGGATACTCCTGCCCTGTACCCTGTAGTAATGGCAAAGGAAAGTATTGAGAAAAACCCCGGAGCGGATTGCGAAATCCTGGTAGACAGCATGGTTTGTGTGGAAAATATCACCCGTTTCGGAGAAGGAAAGGGCTATAAGGTTTCCTACGAAAAGCAGGGAGAGGATTTTAAGATTATTTTGAAAAAATAAAATGCCCGGGCCTCGCCTACACCTCTACTTAAGCACGAAATACCACACGCTTTGTAAGCGTTACTCGTTTAGATTAATAAATGGGCTCAATCTTCCCATATCACAAATCGATAGAGAAATCGAGCCCATTTCCTTTAGGAGATTTTTATGAAAGAATATATTGCAAGCTTTCACACCCATTTTTCCGCCATGATGAGTGGAAAAAGCTGGATGCGGCAGGCATCCGTTACAGTCTGGAACCGGTTCCCAGAAGCCTCTCCTCGTCCTGCGGTACCTGCATCCGTTTTTATGCCGATACATGGAAGGAAGAGTGGATGGATAAGGACTGTGACAGCATTTACGAAGTCATCTCAGAGGCGGATAAAGCGCCTGAATATCGAAAACTTATTAGCTTTAGCTAATTATACCAAACCGTAGCTTTGCGCTAAGCTCCGAAAAGCCGAAAGAGAATTCTCTATCGTCTCTCTTCTTCCGCAAAAAGAAATTCGTACATATCCCGGCATACCAAAGGCTGCTCCTCCCACCATCATGATATGTTGCGCCTTTTCCTCTTTCTAAAAATTCTATTTCATCATACAGTCCGGTTTTATCATTTTCTGTTTTGGATATTTCCTTACATTCTTCCAACTTTAAGAAAGTTTCTTCCGGTCTTTTAGGAACTTTTAGAAAAATGTAGAAGGCTCCCTTAGGCTCTACAACAGAAAAACCGAATCTTAGCAGACTTTTGTAGAGAATTTCTCGATTTTTTTCATAAAATTCCACAGGAGCCCTTTCCTTTAAGCACTCCTTTTACCACTTTTTGAAAAATGCATTGGCATTTACATACCCCAGAGATCCCGTAGCATTTCTGGCTCCTTGCATAAGTTCTTTTCCACCTTCCACGGAATCGGGAATCAAAAGGTAACCGATTCGTTCTCCCGGAATGGATAAGGACTTACTGTAGGAATAAGCAATTACAGTATTTTGATAAAAAGAAGGGATAAAGGGAAGCTTTTCTTTATCAAAACACAGGTCCCGATATGGTTCGTCTGATAAAAGCAGTATGCTATGTCCGAATTCTTGTTCTTTTTTCCTCAAGTTCTCTGCCAGCCTTTGAATGGAGGACAGACTATAAATGCACCCGGAGGGATTATTGGGAGAGTTTACAATAATAAGCTTGGTTTTTTCATTGATTTTTCTCTCTAAATCTTCAAAATCAATCTGAAAATCTTCCTCATGGCAATCCACTACCACCATTTTACCGTAATAATTCTCAATAAAACTCCTATACCCTGGAAAATAAGGCTTAAAAACAATCACCTCGTCACCCGGATCCAGTATGGCATAGAGCAAAACATTCATGGCTCCTGCCGCCCTCATGACTCATCAAAATATTTTTCCGAAGAAAAAAATGAAACTGTCTTTCTTTTCCTTAGTTTCCCGCTCTTCTTTCAGAAGAAATTCTCCGCTTTGCACCCTTTTTCCAGGTCCTTTGCAATGGCTTCCCGAACATCTAAAAAGCCGGCATCACTCATATAGCTATGCAGTAAATGGGGATTTTCATCCGAAATGCTAAGCATGGCTTCCCGAATGCTCTTCGGGGTCTCCGCCCCCGATTTTCTATGCTTAAATCAAATACATTTTCTCGGCCGTAAATTTTCGCTTGTCTTTCTCCTTCTTCAAAAAGCTCTTCGAATAGGAGAACCCTCCGCTAATTTTTCCCTTACTCTTCTTGCCAGCATTCTTAATCCTCTTGCTCTTCACTTTTTATTTTTGGCTTTATATCTTCGTATACAGAAACCTATGATAAGGAATTTCTCCCCCAGCTTTTCCAATTCCACAATCATATACTTTTCTTTCGGAAAAATCCGGAAAGAATCGATCCGCATCCGGAACTTCCAGATCCACATAGGTTATATAGATTCTATCTGCAAGAGGCAGGGCTTTCTGAAACAATTCAGCCCCTCCTGCAATAAAAATCTCTTCCTCTCCAGCTAAACTTAGAGCCTCTTCTAAAGATTTTTGCGGTAATTAAGTTCTCCCCTGGAAAAAAACTTTTTGTCTTAGACACAACAATATTTTTTTCTATTAGGGAGAGGATGCCCTGATTTCCTCATAGGACCTTCTTCCCATAATTACCACATGTCCGGTGGTCAGCTCCTTAAACTGCTGTTGCTCTCCGGGGATCCGCCAAGGCATCTCCCCCTTTTCCGATTGCACCGTCTTTTTGCCACAGCAACAATGATGGAAATCATTTTGAAACTCTCCTCTTAGCCTTTTTAAACCCTTCTACAAAGCTTTCAAATCCGCTTTCTGAAATCTTTCATCAAAGCTTGAATTCTTCTTTCAGTCTTCCAAGCTTTTTAGCCCCAATTCTTCCGGAAGGAAGCGGGGATTTACATTTTCCGAAGTACCAAGGACGGAAGCCGCCAATTTGGTACCGATTTCACAGGCTTCCATCAGATTCTTGCCATAAGTAAGACCCATGGCCACTCCGGCAAAAGAGGCATCCCCCGCTCCCGCGGTATCTATCACGTGGACTTTCTTCGCCTTACAATGCCCGAAATGCCCATTTTGCTCCGCATAAATAGCGCCCTGACTGCCTAAAGTCATAATCATCTGGGGAAACTGGGCCTTAACCACATAGGAGGAAAGAGAGCTTGCCATCTCCTCCAGATTCATTTCTTCAAAAATCCTCGGAAAAAGAGCATTCCGGCCTCCTGCTGGTTACAAACAATGCAGGCCGTAGTCTTCAAAAGGTCTCGTCTTTCCAAGGCAATGGACATGTTGGAAACAGCGGCATACACCTTCTTCTTGTACTTCTCTGCCAGCTGGAAAAATCAGCTTTTAAGAGCTTGGAATCCATATCGATTTCCACAATCACGCTATCACAACGGGAGAAAAAGAAAAATCCCCTGTGCTCCACAAGCACCTCTTCCAGTTTGGAAAGATCCGGTCTTTGGGAAATAGAGCCCATCAGCTCTCCTTCCGTATCAAAAGATTGCCAGCCAGGTTCCTAAGCCCCCTTCAATGCGCTGAATATAATTGGTATTTACCTTATGCCGCTTTTAATTTCTGAATAACCTCTTCTCCGATAGCATCCTGATCCACAACAGAAATAAAGGTGGGGCGAAGCTCTACATTGGCAATATCCTCCACAATGTTTCGGCTCACACCGCCATGAACCTTTACCACCTTTCCGGCATTTCTCCCATCCGGACGATACAAAGAAAAGGGATAGCCCTTAATGTCCACAAACACCGCTCCAAAAACCAGGATTCCAATACGCTCTTCCATTATTTTCCCTTTCATACTTTTTAGCACTTTATGCTTTTCGCTTTTCGCTTTTCGCTTTTCGCTTTTCTTTTTCGCTTTTCGCTTTTCGCTTTTCGCTTTTCGCTTTTTCGCTTTTCGCTTTATTCTACTGAAGGATGAATTTTCTGACAAGAGTATTCTTTTTCGCAGTTTACTCTAATTTCTATAAAAAAACAATCCATTAAAAGTATTCATTATTATCACTATTCTTAAGATTTATTTTAGTTCAAAAAAATTAAGAAAAATTGACTAAATATTGTAATCAAAAATGCTTTATCCTTACCAAAAATATTAGGGTTTGTCTTCATAGATTTTCACTTTTATTTTACGGTTTTTTTGACATCTGCGAAAGCCTATTGATTTGCCTTTATTCATGCATTAATATGCATACACGGAAAGGAGTCCATATGCCAATGATAGGATGTCAAAACAAAAAATTTTTCCAGTTTAAAAATACAATTTCGGAGAATTCCTCCGTCGAAATAGATCAAACTATAGGCCTTACAAATCAGATTTCAGAAACAGAAGCAGTCTCAGAAAATCCCTTTCAGACTCCAAGCAATTCTAAGCACAAATTCATGGCGAAATTTCTGCTGGCCATTTCTGTTGCCTTCTTGCTTTCCGCACTCCCCTCTTTTTCCGTAGGCTTTACTAAGGGAAGCTCCAGGGATGCCTGGTGGTACGATTTAGGACATGAAAATTATTTACGCTCCACCTGGCAATGGATTGATACCGACAATGACGGTGTTGCCGAGTGCTATTATTTTGATGCCGACGGTTGGATGTATACCGACACCACCACTCCCGACGGCTACACCGTAGATGAGAATGGTGCTTGGACAGTAGATTCGGTTGTGCAAACAAGGGAGTCACAGGAAGATACTACGGGAGAGACCGATACCGCATCAGGACAGGATGGTTCATCCTACAAACAAGAAACAATGGATAGAATCAACCAATTCAGGGCCGGACAAAACCTGCAAGCTTTTAGCAGAAAGTGAACGTTTAAGTTCTATTGCAGATATCAGAGCTAAGGAATGCGCTGTCAGCTTTTCCCATACAAGACCCCAGGGGAGCTCCGTTTTGGATGAAGCGGATGTGTACGGAGAAATTCTTGCGCACAACAACGAGACTCCTGAAAGAACCGTAAATGCTTGGATTGCCAGCGCCGGACACAATCACATTATGAGTAAGGGAGAATTCCAGCACTTCGGCGCGGGCTATTATATGGATGAAAAAGGAAACGATTATTGGGTCGTATTATTCGGGTATTAAGTTGTAATCCGCAAAGCACTTTTGTTCAGGATTGAAAATGAGGTTTTCTTGCATTTATAACAGCCATACAGGAACAATATAGTTTTCCTGATTAAAGGCTGACAGATCCATTTTCATACAAATAACGGCAGCTTTTCCTCTTTTCAATCCGGACTTTTCCAAAACAGAGAAGTTTCTCAGGATTTCCGGAGCAGGATTTGCGGACTTTTTGATTTCTATAGGATTCAGTTCTCCATCATGCTCCAATACAATATCTATTTCCCTGGCGTCCTTATCCCTGTAATAATACATAAAGGGCTCTTTTCCGCTATTCAGATAGCTTTTTCTAATTTCGGATACCACATAATTTTCCAAAATTGCCCCGTTCATGGCACCGTTTTCCAAGGTTTCCGGACTACTCCATTTTGTGAGATAAGCGACTAAGCCTGTATCATAAAAATAGTATTTAGGCGTTTTCACAAGTCGCTTTAGCATATTATTGGAGTATGGATGGAGATAAAATATGATTCCCAAGGTTTCCAAAATCTCCATCCAGTCTTTTGCCTGCTTTAGATTAATATCCGCATCTCTGGCTATTTCATTGACATTCAACATTTGACTGCATCTGGCAGCCACAGCGGTTAGAAAACGTAAAAACTTTAGGGAATCAATAGCATCCGAAAGGTTTCGTACGTCTCTTTCGATATAGGTACTTAGATAGCTACCATAAAAAATGCTGTTGTTGCTTATCTCCTTACTCACAATAGCCGGCATTGAGCCCTGAAATATTCTATGCGAAAAATCTCTTGCAAATCTGCGCTTGTTCTGCCTTCCTTTCGCTCCGTTAAATGCTTTAAATCCAGCTGAAAAGGACTGTCCTCGCCCCTATAGATCTCCGTCTGAGATAAAGAAGAAAGAGATAGTACCGCTACCCTTCCCGCTAAGGACTCCTGTACTCCCTTCATTAAATCAAAAATCTGTGAGCCTGTGAGCCAAAAATCCCCCTTTCTGTGCTCTTTATCCACAATCAGCTTAATCATACTGAATAATTCAGGAGCATATTGCACTTCATCGATAAGGATGGGCGGTTTTATGCAACTGCAAAAACATCTCCGGGTCATTCTTAGCCAGTGCTCTTTCCTGTAAGTCATCTAAAAGTCACATAGTTTCTGTCTGTACCTTCCATTAGTTTTTAACATGGTCGTTTTTCCCCACCTGTCTGGGACCGGATATTAAAACAACCGGATACTCCTTAGTGACTTGCAGAACGACTTTTTCCAAGCTTCTTGTGATATAAGACATACTCTCCTCCTATTCCACGACAGAGATAATTTTTCTATGTAAAAATATTATCTTGATATCTTTTCTTGATGTATTTTCTTGATGTATTTTTCGATGTACTTTTTCGATGTATTTTTCGGCTATTTTTTTACTTCTATTCTATTTTAGCCGATATTCAGCGAATAAACAAGGAGCTAGAAATCAAAAGCTTTTTATTGCCCCTGGCGAAAAAGCTATGATTCTTACAGCCCCTTGTTTATTTTTACTTTTAAAATGCTTTTTATAACTCCCCATCTGTCCATTATTGTGGGGATTCAAACCTTCCCTGTCCACTGTTATGGGTACAGTATAATTCAGCCTATCAAATGACTTTATAGGAATAGTAAAGCAACATCTACGTCCCAAAATCAACTTATTCCGTACTGATACCGATCTGTACCTTCTCATCCTGTGTCAATGTTCTTCCTGCAAGAATCTTATCTACCTCTGCAGAAACCTCCTCATCACTAAGGATGTGATACACCGCCGCCGTCATATAATCCTGAACTCCGGAGTTGTCCGTTGCGGTAATGGTATTAAAGCTCTGATCCACCATAATCACATTTCCCTCCGGCGAGATATGCCCATTGACAAGATAGCGCTTTACAGAAGGGGTGAAGCTCATCATCAGGTGTCCCGTGGCAAAATCCACCACATAGGCCTTTCGCTCCGTATCATTATTTCGAATCAGAAGAAGTAGATTTTCCTTTTCATTATACAGATTTACATCATCAAAGCTTACCGGCGTCTGGGTGAGCGCTTCATCCATGTCCAGACTCTTAAGACCGGTCTTACTGTTCCAAGTAAAGGCCGTATTGTTCTGTATGCCCTTTAGGATGATTTCCTCCTCTTGATGCTTAGGTTTAGCACTTCCCCGGAATGTCCTCTCAAATGCTGCTTCGTTTCCAAATCATACAGAGAGGCCGTTCCTGAAAAACGGTTAACAAGAAGTATCTTGTCGTCTTCGGAAACCAAGATATTCAAGGAAGAATCCGTAATTTTCGGGATAGTATCCAGCAAACTTAAATCCTCAACACTATAGATCTTTAAACCTTCCTTCTTATCCTGCAAACATAGATTTTTCTTCCATCATCGGAAAAAGCGAAGAGCCGGATAGGCAGAAGGATTTCACGGTTTTAGATTCCCGACTTTCCACATTGTAAAAGCACCAGTCCGGGATTTCCGGTATCCATTTGCCCGACATAGGCATAGTATTTTCCGTCGTTGGACAGGACGTTTTGTTTTGTACTGGTCATCAAGCCGTAAATCACCGTGTTCTCATTGGTGATGGTTTTCCCTGTCTTCCCGTTATCCGTAGAGAGCAGAAAATCCGTCCCGTTAAAGAGAAGCAGCTTGGAGGAGTCATTGAGGATGCACACTCTGCCCTGCACCGGCTCCGAGGAAATTCTGGACTTGGTATCAATAATCTTAATGCTTTGGCCTTCATGAGAATTGGTCAAAATCTTGCTGCCATCCTTTAAGAAGTAGATTTCAGAAGGTGCTATACCGCCCAGATACAGCCTGTCATCCGTAATCACCTTATCCTTCCAAATGGAGTAAATCCCTGCTTCTCCAAAGCCTGCAACCATGTTTTCTGCCGCATTATACGCAAAATATTTTAAATCCAGGTCGCCAAAGGATACTTCATCTACGGTGTCTCCGCTTTCTCCATTGAGAATCAGAATCTTGCCATAGCTGTTTATAGCAATTTTTTCCCCATTCTCACTTTCCACTAAGGGCTTATTCAAGGTAGTTGCAGTGCTGATCTTCTCACTGAAGAGAACTTGATGATCCTCCAAAGAAATTTTTTGAAGCTCGTCATCCGTTAACAAAATGATAGACTTCCCGTCATTGGAATAAAAAGGCGGATTTGTAAGGAAGCATATAATTGGATCCATCGAAAGAAGTTCTTCCTATCCGATCAATAGTAGAAATAACACTACCATCCTTAAGGCTTCTCCTTGTCAGCTGATTTTCATCATTGTTGCCTAAAGTGATAAGCACCTCTGAACCATCACTCTTAATATCCGCATACTTTACCGTTTCCTGAATAGAAAATGTACTAAGCTGCTGCCAGGTATTGGCATCAAAAAAACGTAAAAGTCCGCAGAGGTATTGGTAAAGCTTACATAGAAAAACTGTGAATTATCCCCGGAAAAACGCCCCAGCATAGGAACTCCCGGAATCTCCAGCTTAGCCTTCTCTTCTCCTGTCTCCACATCATAGACAATGAAGCTGTTATCAAAAGCAGAGGAAACCAAAAGCTTATCATCCTTGGAAAATGTTAAAAGCTTTACCTGCTGGGTATGTCCCGGTAATCTCTTGATAATTTCTCCATTTTCCACCTTGGCACTAGCGGTTTCATCATTTCCCAAACCGAAGGCCACCAGCTTTTCATCATTGCTGAGAGCCATATAGGTCAACTTGTTTTTTGTAGAAATGGAAGTCAAGGTAGAAGCACCGCTGTGATAAATCACATCATTGAAAATGCTCATCTTCTCAGATTGGAGCTGCGGATAGGCTTTCATGCCCTTTCCGATAGGCTTCATCGCCTCCTTCGCCACTAAAGCGGCCTTTAGCTAATCCCCTTCCTTGGCCATATCCTGGGAGCTTTTCATTAAAAATACCGGCATTGGACTGCACTGCCTCCTGCCTGGCCTGCTCCGCCTTTTGGTAGGCATTAAACATAAAGATACCAAAGAGCAGGAAGATTGCGCCGGAAAGAGAGGATATGGTCAGAATAAGCCTATTCTTTCTCTCCTTATCCCTTTGTTTAAGGTCTCCAAAGGTACAGCCCAAGATGGTTGCCATAATACGGTACTTTTTCGGTTTTTCAGTAAATGAAGGGCTTGCTTTTTGTCAGACTTTGCAGCTTAGCGCTGTTCTTCTTCTGAACTTCCTCATAGCCGAAAATCCTTTTCGCAAAACTTCATCCGGACGGATATCCGCCGCCAATACATCCGCAAGACTTTGATCCGCCCCCCGCTTCAACTGCTTTAAGGGTGCAGGAAAGGCTTCATCCGGCTCTCCTTCAATCAGCACCGGAATAATGCGCTCATCTCCGTGAAGCTGTCTAAAAGGTACGAATTTTCCTTCTCACACCACTCGGAGAAGGGCGTTCTTTGGAGCAAAAGCACAATCAGAATAACGACTTTCCGCCAGGGCCTCTTCAATGGAGCTGCTTAGGTCTCTTGCCGCCAGCTCCTCTCTATCACGGAAGACACGGAAGGCGGTTTTTCACCGTCCTGATAAAATTTCCTTTGGAGGCTTTAAAGCTTTCAATCATCTGATGCAGTTGCTTCGCAATACTCTGATCCGCTCCACATGACGGTAACTGATAAAGGCATCAAACTTATATTCCTTTTTCCTTAAACTCCTTCGCCGCCTTTCTCCATTTCCTCTGCATCATCATCTTTTCTGTAGTTTTGCAGCTTTTCTTCCTCAACGATTGGAGCATTTTGTTCCAATTCTCTTTCCATTCTAACCCTCTTTTCTGTATGGTTTTATTTAATGATTACTATAGCCCTTTAGCTTTTCCTATTTTTGGAAGAGGCTAAAGACAGAGAGCAAATCATATTCCGGTGGCAAATGTCAAACTTCTCCTCGATAACCTCTCCCCAATCCTCGATTAAGCAGGGATGAGTCTTAAGATTTTCATCCTTCTTCTCTCCGTAACGGAAGTTCATGGCATAGTAGCTGTTACACCACCTCTTATGCTCCAGCCTGGAAAGAAAAATCCAGTAAGGGATTCTCTGAAAGATAACGTCTAAAAATTTTGTTGAAACTCTTCTTTTCCATTTTCTCCGCCAAGCTTTTGAGCTTCCTGAAGCTTTTTAAACTCCTCAAGCTTTTCCGATAAATAGGCGGAAATCTCCTCTTCCGATTTTCCGGAAAGTACTCTACGAATAATCTCCTCTTTGATACCGGCGTGAGTGGCAGACTGTCTGGAGGAGTTCTTCTTTACATAAGACAATTCATTCCAAGCTGTTCCTCTCCCATACCGGCTGCTCCTGAGGCCTTATTATAAGCCTCATTAAACTGCTTGCCTGATTATCCAGCGTTTCCTGAATCAATATCTCTCCGGTCATAATCTCCGAAAGATCCCCCAAAAACCTTGATCTTATCCTTGCTTTTTGGGAAGCACATGGGTCAAATCCACATTGGAAATATTCCGAAGAACCTTTGGGAACCTGCCCGAAGTACCGATTCATCAGCTTAAAGCGCCTTTAGGCTCTTCACCACATCCTCCTGCATCAGGAAAATGAGACTTGGACTTTCTTCCTTCCCCAACCCTTAAGATAATTTTTGTAAATTCCTTTGCTCATGGCCTAAGTCTATGCATTCTATCTCCAACGCTCTTAGTAATCCTTCCCTTTTCCGGAGCGTTTAAATCCAAAAAGCTCCTGCATTCTTTGGGAAGCATTTTCCTCTAAAATGCTGATTTTCGGATTTCTCGTTAGGAAGTGGTAGCATCGTTAGCCAACTGCTTCCAGTAAAGGAAGGGTCAGTTCATTTACGGAAAAAAGCAATACATGGAGAGGCTTGATGCTATTCTCTATGGAATCCACTGTATGATAATGGTTCTCTATGGAATCCGTCGTATGATGATTAGTCTCTATGGAATCCGCTATTTGGCTATCCTCTGAAATCCCTTCCAGACTTTTTAAAATGCTATGCTTCACAGCAGGCTCAGCCAAAAGCATTCGTACGGTCAAATCCTTTTGGTTAAAGTGCACCGTGTCTATCTTCTTGAGAAGCTCTTCCCCCTTTCTTTCCTCGGAAAGCAGCTCTTCCATATAGCCCACCACCGTATTGGAACTACAGTTCGCATAACAAGTAATAGGTCTTCTCGGTTTAATGCGCTTAATCACATTGGCATAGAGGGCATAGTTTTCCAGATCATTGTCAGAGCAGAAAAAGATATACTTGGCATGATGGATATGCAAAGACGAAAACAGCTCCCTGACTTCATTTTCATCACAATGCTCAAAATCAATCTGATAGGTGGCAATCCCCTTCTTCTCATATTTATTTTTCAAACGGTCATCCAAAAAATTCTTGGTAATCAAAGAAATCTTATAGGGCGTACTCTCCTTCATCAGATTGCCAATCAAGGTCTCCCCCATCTCCGTGTTTTCAAAAACCAGTACATGATGCATACTGGTTTCTGTTCAGAAGCATATTTTTCACATGGAGTAAAAATGTTGAAATCTGGGTAAAGATGAAGGCGGAAGTAAGAATCAGCGCCATCCACTTGGCAAACTCATAAAAAAATGCTGGATTTTTCCTCCGCAGAAATGGGAGAAACGAATAAGAACAGCTTGATGGTGCTATATAAAAACCGCAGAAAGAAGCTGCAAAGGATCCGAAATCTTGGCACTGTAATAGGTATAAAGGGTTTGAAGTCCGAAAAATCACGGTAATAACAAACAACGCCAGTACGATTTTTCTTTTTTTATAGTAATTTCTATTTTTCCCTGCATAGTTCCATCCTATAAAACAAAATTTGTTAGCTTTTTATGGGTTATTATCGCAATTTTTACTGAACTTGCAAGGAGTATTGCATAAAGGGTTGTAAAAAGAATATAAAAAGCATTTACCAGGATAGGTCTGAAAGCGGGACAAGCTCTCGCTAACTTCGACTCGTAGCGACGAACTGTAACTAATTAAGAATGTACGCTCCGATGCAGCATATCCCTGTAAGTGGGGCACGCTCTCGCTAACCTCGCCCTTCGTAGCGATGGACTGTAAATAATCAAGAAAGTACGCTCCGATGCAGTGCAGGTCTGTAATTTGGGCACGCTCCCCGCTAACTTCGCCTTCTGTCGAGTAGCTAACTTCAAGCTTCGCTTTTGCTCGCTTTCAGTAAGTACTGACGGGCCCAGATTACCCCTATACAGACCTGTACTGCATCTTTTCGCTTCGTTTATTGATTTTTATAGTCCTTCACTTGGTAAGCTTGTCGCAAGCACCGATGGGATCAGATTATCCTCTTTTAGACCTATCTTACGTAAATGCTATCTACTATATTTAACTATTACAAACCCTTTTTATGACTGGAGGTTATGATTAGGACCTCTTCTTCACTAGATACTATTTACTTTCTACCGGGCTCTTTATTTTTGAATACTTTATCCTAAAGACTTTTTGTAGCAATCTGTTCATTGATAAAACTATCTTCCTTTTTTGTAGAGAGTGTTTCGTTTTTGTAATAGAACAAGAACTACTATGGCTTCAATGATTCCTATAACTTGTTCAATCAGAAACTTCAGAAAAAGGATAGAGAAATTTGATCTTCCTAGCATTTGATAGAGATATACACTTAAACAGCTAGGAGCAAGACAGGCAAAAGCCAGTCCCTGTTTCCAATTGATTTTTATCTCTCTCAACCATTGGGGAAAATAAACAGATAGGGACAGCGGAAAAGGATGCGAGCCATAAAGCAAAATTATTCTCCATTAAGAAGTATAAGAGTACAAGAGAAAATACAATACTAAGAATAGAAAAAGCAGGAAAGACTGTCTCCTTTTTCCTGTCACTATCTTCTGTTAAGTGAATAAGCTGTTTATTCCATAGCGTATAGATACTCTTCTTATTTCTATAAATATTTTTGCAAGACTATACAGCTTGTTTTCAATGCCCCATGCCATGCCGCAGAGTAATACCATAGGCAGTGCATCGATAACAATATTAAGAATTCCTTCTGTCATAAAGCCGTTGGGTAAATAAAAATATAGTATTCCAAATACATAGAAACTGAAAGCAGGACAAAAATTCCTCTGAAAAATTTTTGATTTGTTCTTTTTGAAAGGCACTGTAAAACGGACAAAAAAGTCCGTACAATAATGCCAGAGCTAAAAAGGCCCAGAAATCTTAGGATAAATGCCTCCATTATTAATAAGCAAGTTTTTCATAAAAAAACCTTAGGGTAAACAGGCAAGACCATAGAAAGAAAAATTCCATTTTTAAATTCATTTTCATAAATATCACTCCATACTTTAGCAGGTAATCTTTTTATGCCTCCTTTTGCATCTCTTCTTAGATATACCTACTTGCTTTTATTTACAGATTTTGCTTACCTACTTTATCGGCCCCTGGCTTAGGATTTATAAAGAATTTAAGTTTCTATTCCATCATCAAGGAAACAAAAAGCTCTTGCCGCAAAGTTCCAAGAATTCATTCGATTTTTAGGCTCCACATTATTGTTGGAGTTACGCAACACCTTAGCGTCTTTGTTAAAAACAAATATATATTGACTCGTAGAAAAATGAAATAATTATAAAGTCTCTTTCCTTTCATTATCTTCCTGCTATAATATATTTTTACACAATTTAATCTCAAAATATCTTTTAAAGATAGAAGTGGAGGTCGTTATGAGTTTTTAAAAATATTACAGTAGCTGGTGGTGGAGTTTTGGGTTCCCAAATTGCTTTTTCAGACTGCATTTTCCGGATTTTCCGTAAGGATTTGGCTAAGAATGAGGACTCTATCCAGAGAACCAAGCCGAAGCTGGAAAGACTTTATACCATTTATAAGAATGAGCTGACAGAAGCAAAAAAGAACCTGGGAAAGGGACTGATCTTCTCCAGAGGATTGATTCCTGACTCTTCCTCTGTTACAGAGGCGGATATCGACAAGCTTTTTGGAAAAATGTGAAAAGAGCCCATAAGGATATTCTGCTTACTACCGATTTTGCCGAAGCCTGCAAGGATGCAGATTTAATTATTGAAAGTATGGCAGAGAATCCTGAGGCAAAGAGGGAATTCTATAAGGCTATCGATCCCTTCCTTTCAGAAAATACCATTGTTGCCACAAACTCTTCCAGCATGGTGCCAAGCCAGTTTAGAGACTGTCTCTCCAGACCTGAAAACTATCTGGCTATCCACTTTGCCAATAACATCTGGAAGAGTAATACCGCAGAAATCATGGGGCATGATGGAACTTCCAAAGAAGCCTATGAGGCAGTGGCGAACTTTGCCTCTGAAATTAAAAAATGATTCCCCTCCGTTTACATAGGAACAACCCGGTTACATCCTTAACTCCATGCTGATTCCCTTCTTAAGCGCCGGAGAAATGCTTTTGGCCAAGGAAGTGGCAGACCCTGCCACCATTGACCTGACCTGGAGACTGGGTACCGGCTCTCCCTCGGACCTTTCCAGATTCTGGATATCGTAGGCTTAAATACTGCCTCAAATATCGTATCCAACAATCCACAGTCTCAGGATCCTGAAAGCGTCCCTCGGAAAGATTAAGGCCATTTTAGAAAAAGTATGTGGCAGAGGGTAAAATTGGAGTAAATGCAGGGAAGGATTTTATAAGTACAAATAGCTTTTTAATTCAAAGCCTATTTTCTAAAAAGTACAAAAATGCTCCGCTTTGGGATATTTATTTCCAAAACGGAGCTTTTTCTGTATTATATTCTCTCCAGCTCATAAGCCTGATAAGAATCCACCCACTCCCCATCATACATGGACACCATGATAAGGCTTCCTGTTTATATCGATAATCCAACCTTCCGTCTGGCTATATCTGTACCAGAACCGGATCGCCGACACGAAATTCTTCCGTCTTCTTTCCCAGCTAAAACAAACTGAGAAAAGCAAAAATCCTAATAATCTTAAAGAGCAGGGTAAAGGGAAAGCTAATCAGAGCAACAAGTAATGTCCACAAAGAAATTCCGGGACTTCTCCCTCTGTATACTATCTGAATAACTATCTATTTTGGCAGCTTCATAAAGGCTCTTTGCTCTTAGCTTCCGAAGCTTTTTATTGTTTTTCTTTGCAGGAGGCTTCGCAAGCTTTCTATATTCTCCGTCCACTTCATAGAGACCGTTTTTCTCACAAAGAGCTCAGTGCACTCTGAGGGCTCAGTACATCCTCTAAATACGCCATGTCATCTCCGGAAAAATTGCAGTGTCGAAGCCAAAGCAGCCCGGTCTATCACCGGCTTGGATACTACGCCATCTAATTCAAGAAGTTCCTCTGCATTGAGGGAAATCTTTCGATTTACCATGGAATGAAGAAGCATATCTAAGGTATCCTGATCTACGATTCCTTCAAACCCCAAGATTTCATCTGTACTTATGCTTTTTCTCCATGATTTAGGGCATAGTCTATCATTTGACAGATTGTTTCTTTGGATACCAGGCCTTCAAAGCTCACAATATCCTCAAAGGGAAATTTCTGCACCCTAGGACATGGCTTTTTAATCAGCTTTCGCATTTAATTCCCTGATCCTTTATAAGTTCAGCAATATCAGAAATCTCCAAGCCTCTCCAATCGTCTTCAAAGAGGAAATTCTTTGGCTTAAAGTGGATTTACTCCAGTTTTTCAGCCCTTTCATAAAAATCATCCCATTCCATAAGCAACACCTTTATTCCGCTTAATACGAATATTTCTCAAAACAAATTCTTTTTACGACCATCGTATCTCAAAGAATTCTTATTCCACTTTCAGCTCTATTCTATTTCCAAGGCACGCTCTCTGATAGACTTCGTTGATTTCGACGTTACCACCAGTCGCTTCTTTGGCAGTATTTTTCCGCCAAAGGATGTGCCACCGTATCCAGTTCATAAAGAGCATGCAGGCACTGCTGGGGAGACAGCTCTGCCTCTTACAGGAAATAAAAGTTTGAATATACCCCTGAAGAGACAGGACATCGATTTCATTTAACACATCAATTCTGGCAGGGCCTTCCAGCACCCCATCCCAATCCAGATGCACCCCTACCCGGCACTCATCACTACGCCCTTTTTTCCCTGCAACAGGTATAGAGCTCTCAAAATGCTGCCTCCATCCCAAAGATATCCCTTGATTGCCTTGTTCTTAAAGCGAAATTGGTATTTTCCTTCAGAATGTTTTAGCTCAAGAATCGCTCCTGCCCGAGCCAAATCCTCCATGATTTGGTAAAACTCTAGGGCAGACTTCAGCTACTGGAAGAATCCGCCAATGCCTCTAGAACTGTACTTTTCCTTCGATCACACCTCGCCCTCTTCATCAGGGCTCATGTTTTCCTTAAAAACTCGGAAAAAGGGATTCCAATGCTCGAATGTTGCTTCATCACCTTCCGGATTTTTAAAATGTCTTCCTACTCTCCTCGTCCGGAACATCTTTATATCCTTTTTGTAATTTATAGTTAATGACACCGCCATGCATTTCAATCAGCTTATCCAAAGTCATAGGAACATATCGTTTGGTCGTAATGTCTACTGATGCCTTTATGTTGTTTATCATTTAGGAACTCAACATTTGGCTCATAAAGCATTTACCTCATCATTCTGTTTTATCTCTGTTGAAAGGCTCTTCCTTCACCCTTCGTTGTAATGCAATGATTCCGCATTCAATTCCAAAAGCTTTCCTTTGAAAAATGTCATACATGTGCATAGGTGTTTCATATTCCCGGGACAGCATACCAAAGGCCACCAGCATCAAGCTTTCTCCTCCGGTAATGTCGAAAAAGAGCTGATTTTTGCTAAGTTCCAGCTCGATTTCTTCCATGGTTTCCAAAACCGACTGCAAATTGCTTCCCGACAAGGGCAGAAAGACAATGCTTTCCACAGCACAGTATTTTCTCAAAAATTCTCCGTCTTTCCTTCTGTGAAATAATGTCCTCATGATTTCCGAAAAATACCAGCCTATCCACCCTGAAAAATTCATTGCGGTAATGACATTTTCAATAGGCCCCGGCTAAGAAATTCAAAAACAACCACCATGCTGTCGCCCTTATGCTTATGATTCTATTCCATTATTTCTCTGGCCTTTGAAGCCAATCTCCCTTGCATTATCCCTCGGTATCCTCCCGTTCATCATAGGCATCATAGGCGCCATTGGGTCATGGGGCTTTTTGCTTCTTTTTAAGGAGTTACAACTGATCCTTATGTCGAAACGCATCCCAAATCATCCGTCCAGCCGGTATGTCCGCTAATAATTTTTCGGAGAAATCCCTCTCTCCTTTATTAGCTTTCTTTCCAGCTTTACAAGGACTTTTTCGCCAGCTCATTGTCCTCGGCCAATGAATTTGAAAAAGCTATAGCCTCCATCCGGCCCAAACCAAATGGTATCTCCTGTGAAAAGATAGGCATCATCAATGAGATACACCAGATGCCCGAAGGTATGTCCTGACACCAGGATAGCCTCCACTTTGATATCATCAATATAGAAAACTCTCCATCTTTCAGTAGCCTTTTTCATTGTCCGTCTTCACTATAGGAAGCTTATAATGCCCAAATAAGACTCTTCGACGAGCCTCTCCGGTCAAATTATTTTCCGTTTCTCCAAGGTAGAGCTTTGGTATTCTGAAAAAGCTCTGCACTATCCCTTTTCTACCGCCCCCTACATGATCCGTATCCAAATGGGTCAGTAGGATATGCTGAATGAAAGCAGGCTCCAGTTCCAGCCACTTCATCTTCTCCGCCAGACGCTCATAATTGTAGCCCGCATCAATCATGATGGTTCTGCCATTTTTCGTCATAGAAAAAGACATTTGCCACCCACTCCCCTTTACAACACTTACTCTTTCATCAATACGCCCTGGTGTTTATGGGCTTTGAAAAATTTCCTTTTCCCGATAGGAAAAATGACATCAATACCTTCTGAAATTTAGAAGCAAATTTTGACATAGGAAACCTCCCATAATGCTAACTTTTTCCTCCAGTCCGCAATCTGTAACTCTTGCAAAGGGCTCCCGTCCCTAAAGCAAAAAGACAACTCTGGCTTTCGCCTTATCTCCAATCTTATCATACAGTCTTCCGGCACTCATGGACTCTCCTTCACTGTATAAGGGCTGTTTGCCACATAGCCAATCTTTCCAAGGCCTTTATCTTCACTCAAAATAGCCTCGGAATCGAATTCTATTGTCCGGTTCCTTCTCCAGCTTTAGCTTCATGCCTCCTTCAAAAACTCCGTACTCAAAAATAATGATTGCATCCTGTAATTGTAAAATACATCTCCTTCCATGGCAAAAGACCATCCTTTTCTATTTCAGCAATGCGTATTTTTACTTTGCTTTACTCTAAAAATGTATTTTACGCAGGATAGAGTCCGTTAAAACTGACTAAATTATGGTTTTATACCCTTCATAGTTATCTTTTGATATTTCTTATATTGTTTTTAATTGTACCCCCTGCACCTAGCTGCAAGCTAAACTCAATAGCGACTACAAAGCACATATTGTTCCTTCTTCCATCCTCCTAATAGAACATAATTGACAAGTCTACTCTTTTAAAAAGTACTATCAGACCAAGACTGTCTAAAGCTATATGGCAAAACAATTAATAATCCGAATAATCTGTTTAGAGGTGTAAATGACAAATCGGAATATAAAGAACTTCTCCGGGAGAATTATAAATCCTAGAGAGAAAGAAATTTTGGCGTACTGAATCCTTTTCAAAAGAGGAAGTCGAAGAACTTAAAAAGAAAGGGATTATTAAAGATAAAAGGGAGAAAAATGAATTATACAGTGAATTTATTATGGGATCCTGATGCAAGGTATGGGTAGCTACTAGCGACGATATAAAAGCGATTCTGTCCTCGAAAGCGGGTCGCTTTGATGTACTCATTGAGAGGGTACGCATGACTGTCCCAGACCTATTAAATTCAAATAATCAGCCATTAGAGCACGCAAAAATTGTCTTTTTGACTGAAAGAGTGGAAGAAGTTTGTGCGTACGGCTGAGTATGAAAAGAGAGAGTAAGAAAATTATTAGCCGAAAAACGGATGCTTTCTGTTCGCCACGGCAAGGGCGACCATGATACTTTTGGCATAGTCCTATAAATAACAACACTCACGGTTGACGGAAAAATAAAATCCCAGGCACACAGCAAACGCAATTCTAAAGCAGAGCGGCATAGATTATCATTTTTGTAAAGGAAAGAAAAAACGTACTTTTAGAGGCGGAGACGGAGCAGCATAGCAGGAAGCCATGCATAGCATGAAAGTTAAAGAAAAGCTAGGGCGGCACCCCTAGCTTTTTATAGTGTTTAAAAATATTTAATCCTTTTCTTTTTCCATGCTCGCTGCCCTGCATACCAACTCATATAAGCAGAAAGAACGCTTTGCTTTGTGATACGTCATTACTGCAGGCTTCGAAAAGCTGCTATTATTGTGTCATATGTTCTAAAGGTATACGCCTTAAGACCCATCTTTTTGCCATCTATTCTGTGCAGAATATTTATCCTTGTATTCCATACTTTCCCTCTTTTCTTTTTGAAAAATATATTTATAAATCGTAGCATTCTTCATCTTGCTTTCCCTGTCAAAATTTTTACTGAGAAGAAACTCGTATATTCAAATGTTTTACACCATTACGGCTCATATCGAATTCATCCAAAGAAAGGACATACTTAGGATAACGATCCTGTACGGAGTCATAGATGCCAAATTCGTTCAATGGTCTCTAGAACCTGCAAGAAGATAAGCCACTTGAATATACAATTTGTCTTTATTTTTGAGGCTATAAAATCAATTTCTCTCCCATTTTTCCAATTGTAACTGTATAGCCTCGTCTAAGCAATTCCATACAAACAATATTTTCTCAAGAACTTGGTCGATATTTCTCATCTGATCCTAGGATAGATTCTCGCAGTCCGCATCCACCGAGTAATACTTCATTTACATCAAGGATTTTTCTTCCCTGGAGCATCCTCCCTGCCTAAGTTTAATAAAAGATAGGCATCTGTAACATGCCTTATATAATTCAAAATAGTTTCAGAAGAAACTTTATGATTTTCCTGCTTTTAAATAATTGATATACTTTTGCACTGAAGCTATGTCCCACATTGTCTAAAAGATATTGAATCATCCTCCAATAGCTCTACATCTCGAATATTGTTACGCTGAACCACATCCTTTAAGAGCACTGAATTATAGACGTCTCTAAGATATTGCATAGAAGCATCTTTATCATAGCGAAGATTCACTAGAAATGGCATCCTCCCATTTCAGATAATTTCTGAATTCTTCTGTAACGGAAAACTCATCATTTTCCTGTTTTATAGATTCCATATATTCTTCGAAGGAAAATGGAAAACCACAACTCTACATAACGTCCGCCAAGATATGTGCCAGTTCTCCAGAAAGAAGCTTTTTGCATTGGAGCCAGTGATATAGATATCGCAAACCAAAATCTACGCGGACAGAATTACGTATTTTTCCCCATTGTTCCACTTCTTGAATTTCATCCAAACAAATACACCTTTCCCTTGTTGATGAAAATCCTTTCAATTCTGGTACAAAGAACTGCAGTGCAGAAATCAGTATTTTCCATGGACTCAAAATTAAAAGCTGATAAACCTGTGTTCTGTAACGCCTTGTCTGAGAATCCTCTTGAATAAGTCGGAGTAAAAGACTTTTCCTCGACCGGCGAATTCGTGCAAGAACTTTAATGACATCTTTTTCCGATAAACGAGTTTAATTTTATTGATGTATCTCTCACTGTTGAACTCATTTTTGGTCTGTCCACTAGCTTTTACGTAAAAATGTAGTATTATACTTTGATATTTAAAGTGAAAAGATTTTGTTCGATATAACTGACAAAAAGCTTAAAACAACTCACTGGCATCTTCTTCTTTCTCTTCAATCTCTATCTTCAAACCAAACAACTCTAAAAAGGTGCTACAGTCTAAACCATGGCACTCTTTTATCATTTTATTCCATTTGTCAGCTAGCCTCCTACTTAATCCTCGTAGCAAAAATTTCCTTTGCCTCATCCTTTAACTTATTAATGCACTCTCTGCGGAAATATCTCTGGCTTGAATCAATTCCTGACTCATGTGCAGATTTAACCGCACTTGTCCATTCAGAGGTGTGAATAGACACTGAGGGTGCAGACAGCTATCCTCTACCTGCTCATAGGACAACTTATAGCCTGCATTTTCTTCCCTATTCCAGAACCCTTCATTTCTTCTGTTTCTACTGCGGAGTATGTTACCGGAAGTACTTGGTTTCGATATGATTTTGCAACATAACCTGCTTATCTCTCCATTAAGAACTTACGAATTCCCAGGTTAGCAATTTTCATCCTCACTATGTCCTTTGCATATGTTTTACCGAACTGCAAGGGTGCAGCATATCCGCTATAGCCCACAGAGGCTCCCATTCCCAGCGGAATCCTGCGCTCTTCTGCCTTTTGCTATCAGATGTTGCTCTCATTGAACTGGAAACGAGCTGCCAGTTTTTGGTTATAAAATGCGTTTTTGCATTACAGAGCTGGCCTTTCTAACGCAGGAATCGCACACCAGCCCTCCTCTGTCCAGCTATACCAATCTTTAAGAGTTTCTCCATGGAGCCATCCTCTAAAACAACTTGCACTTTTTCCGTCCCTATCACATAAACCCTACCCATTGATGGAACATAACAAATAGTGCTGATAATATGTTGGCTCAATAGTGTAACCTATGCCTTGAATCTCCCCATTGGACTTCTTATAAATCTCCTTAGCACACTGATTCAGTTCTTCCAAAGACCCGAGCACGATCTAATCCTGCCTCTTTAAACAATTTTGCTTATAATACAGAATTGCAGTGACCTTCAGTATAGGGGCATGGAGACAATTTGATCCTCATAAGTAGACAGTAATCCTGCATCCTTCCACTACACATTATTCATATCGAATTTGTCTCTCTCAACAAAGGGCTTCATATCTGCAAGAACACCTCAGAGGCAACATTGGAATTCCTGTTACAAGAGCTCTGCATAAAACCGGCTTCTCCTGCAGCAATAGCAGCTCGTGACCGCAGCTTGTACATCATCCAAATATCCTTTTGCTACCTCTTCTACAACAATTCCTTTTCCGTTGCTCTGATTTCAAACTCTTCCACCTGTTTTTCAAAATTGGCCTCAGTATCAGAGCTCTGTCATGCCAAAAGCAATTTTTATGGCCGTCCGGTACTTTCCCACCTCCGACTCTTGTTTTGTTTCTTCTTGCTTTTTGCTCTGTACTGCCATGCCTTCCTTCTGTCCCCTGCAGAACAGAAGCTACAAGCACTCATAGCAGAGTCCACCTACAATGCAATTTTGAAAAATGTTTTTCTCATACTTTTTCTCCTTTATTTTTCTTCCTGATATCCAAAGGATAAAAGGATTTGCTTTACTAAGTAATAAAAATAGAATCAATACCGGTAAGGTTAAATACTGTTTACACTATCAAGAGTTGGCCACTCTACTCCTTGATTTTGCATCCTGTAAGCGTTGCATAGCAAGAGTCATGAGGCTATATTACTTTTCTTTTATTGGTCATTACAAAGGGGCCAGAAATAAGAATTCCAAGTACCAATAAAGCTAATCAATATAGTAGACAAAATATTTGCACTTTTGCATGAGGAATGCATTACATGGGTGAGTATCTCTTTTTCCCCTGCTCCATCTAAATATGCTGACTCATCAGTTCCTTGGGCAGTTGTAAAAAGACTGTCGAATCAAAAGATTCCATAACCATTTTGCAATAAAAGGTAAAATCTGTAGTAAAAGTGGTTCCAATGTTTTCATCTTTGCAAAAAGGATATAGACAGGAATAAATCGTAATCTGCAAGGGAATCATGAGAGATAGCATTATAATTCCTGCTGCAATCTCCTTTAAAAGAATATCTTGCAGTCATGAGTTGCAGTGAACACTCACTAAAAGCCTGTAAAAGAACCATAGAAATCGAAACCAAAATCGAATTTTCCAAACTGCAAAAATCTATGAAAATACTCAAAAGCTGAGTTCTACTTTCCTGGAATCAATGAAGAGGAACAAAATAGACTCTTTATAGCTTTTTAGCAGCTGTACTGAACATCCAATACAAAGGAAATAGAAGAAAGCAAACATAAAGGCTTTAAAAAGATATCCCACACTTTTACGCATAATATTCGCTAGTGGTGCAATTGAAAATTGAATATTTTGTTTTTCCTTATCAATATCCTCATTAACAACAGTCCATCCTTTTCAAGTCTTTTTATTGATAAAAAAATCTGCTTTGGACATTAATCGTGAATAATCTAAAGGTTAGAAAATGATAGATCCCTAAAAAGAATCGTTGCAGAAGTTGAAGCTCAAAACCTATTTTTGCATCTCATTTCAAATGCCTGTCTGTAAATATATGTCACCAAAACATCAGAAGAATTCCTGGTCCTCCATTTGTCATGAACCTTTGACTAAATCAAAGGTTTTATACGCATTTGCCGTAATCGTAATCACATAATTGAGGTGAAATCATAGGAAAAATAATCTTTTCCAAAAATAAAATACTGTTGTTACTTTTCCAAAGATGCCGCTTTAAAAATATTTTTAGGTATGGCCTTAATCGCATAAAAAGTACAATCACTAAGTAATCATCAAAGACTTTTCCATACCGCTACAGCACACAAAAATAGCCATTTTGAACTGTTTAATCATTTGCTCTTTTCTCGCCAAATGGCATAAGCTAAGTAGATAATTTCAGAATCCCTCTATCCACATCAAACATCCATGACCAAAATGCACAAGACACCGCAGATATTAAGTAGGAAAGAAAATACTTTTCTGCACAAGTCGATTAAGAAAGCTATCCTTTCGAGCCATATATAGCCAATAAAACCGCTAAGAAAAATGGACAGAAGTAAAAACGACAGCTAAAGACCATAGTATTTCTCATGGCCTGCAAAAATTCGTCTTAGAAAAATACAAAACGGAATAATTTTTCCAACCAACAAACTTCTTTTCCTATCAGGTTATAAAGTAGCAAAACTCGATAACAAGGTTTAGAATAGACAGAGTAAATACAAAAAGTAGGAAAATGACGGCATCACAAACAAATAGGCTGTTGTCCTTCCCACTCTCTCCCACCTCCCATTCTTCCTCCTTTCGCATTGCTGTGTCACTATTATCTCATTGTTTTCTCTCACTGCCTTATTTTTCAAAGAACTCTCAGCTTTTCTATTCTTACTCATAAGATTCTTTGAACTGATTCAGAGCTCAATAGCAGCATCATCGTCGATATCATCTCTGCGTTGAAATCGCTTCTGAAGGTGATTTAGCTACTCTTTCATTTTCCACATTCACTCCTATATCTCCGGAATACTGCCTTATCGCCGACCACAGGAATTCACTGCAATTCTGCTTCATCACATTGTCGAAACATAGAAGGTCACTTTTCTCCATTCCCAAAGGCTATCCATCTTTTCAAAGGATAGAGCTTCTGCAAACATTGAATTCTATATTGCTTTTGAAAACCTCATTACTGAAAATCTCTATATACCATCTATTCTCAAGTACTGATCCTTATAGGCATCTATAGATAATTTTCATCTTCTTGAAGAAAAGACCCACATTCATCAAATCTCGATGGTTCATCAAAGAAGTAAGGCATATAAAGCAGAACATCTATTAATCTCTTCTTTTTAGAACTAAGATTTTCAAAGAAAAATTATTTTTCTGCTGAAAGTAGGAATAGTCCACAGAGAATTCCAATACTTTATCCTCCTTTGGAAATACTGCATCTCTAGTTATTTCTCTTTCCTACGATTAAGAAATGAGGACAATAGGTGTCAACCGCTCCAATAATTCAAATACTGAGTCTTTCGAAGGACTGTACTATGTAATTATCCTTTTCGGATGGTAGCAGGGCTTCATTCAGTAAGACCAGAGGATACCGTAGCGCTAATCCGTCCAGTATAGGCATGCTGAATGGACTTTTGAGTCATGGTGAAGCATCACCCTGCTCCATGAGTGTATTGGAGGACGACTTTTGAATATTCCGGTAAATAGCTTTTGATCCAACAAGTATCGTCCAAATCAGAAATATAGATTTCTCCCATCCCAGCTTTTCAAACTCCACCTGTACAAATAGTCACAGGCAACAAAAGCTCTATATACCTAAAAGTTCATGATTCTAATCTATTGATAAATCCCACTCTAAATCTAGTTCCCTATTTATATTTATAATCATTATGTTCTTAAGCTTTTATTATTCTGTTTTACTACAAATGCTCATTTATAGAATTACCTTTAAAGCACTTTTTCCTCGATATACAGCACATACCTCTCCTACATCGTCAAAAACGCCCGTAGATAAGTCAAACAAAAACCCTCTGTTACCCCACAAAGAAGTCAGAATCTCCTATATGCTTATAAATTCCTATTTATTTTCTGAGCTTTAATATCCTTCATCTCTATCTCCCTGCCAGCTTTACATCTCTCTCAATCAGAGATCTTGTTGTAAATCTTCCACACACCTCCGGACATCCGTATATAACTCATTGGCTGTCAGGTGACATTCTCCCTTTCCTGAGTCTTCATCCCTGCAGCTCAATGCCTGCAAGATAGCCCTTTAATCCGTTCTTTCTTCCCCTAATGTCTTGCAAAATCAAGCATGAGAGGCTACTACTTCCTCTTTCAGCACATCTCTGAAAGGGGAATCTCTTTTCTGGTTAAAACATAAAAGCCTGAGCATAATCACTGACGCACTGCAAGAATCTTACTTGATGCTCCAGGAGCCATTATATGGAGCTTTTGAATGCTCACCACATCCTTCGGAGAGTGGGATATCAGATGGTTTTACTTTCACAAGAGCGGCAAATCTGTACAAAGAGTTTCTCCTGAACATAAGTACTGATTCTCATGCTGTCACAGCTACAGTGCACTCAGCATTTCACAATACATCGTGCTAGAAGCTGCTGCACATCCGTTTCTCTGTTCTGTCATTGCTTCAGCAAAATCTCTCTATCGATTCTCTTGATTTCTTTTGGATCTTCATGAAGGGGGAAGTACACTCCATTGTCCCGTGACAATCTTCCTCCAACCAGACCAGCTTTTTATCCTGCCACGGCCAAAGCTAGCAGGATCTCCTCCTCTCCAAGGGAAACTGCCGGATTTATCAAACGGTTTCTATGAAATATTCACATGATTCCTCCTAGTCTATCCAAGCTCCTCCACTTCCTCAGCTGTAGGAATAGAACTTTGTGCTCCACTTCTGGAAACCACAATGGAGGCAAGCTTTGTGCATACTCTATCGCTTCCTCCAGGATTTATTCTCCACAGTTTTAGTGCCATTCAGCCATAAGCTATCCCTCACGCAGTGGTATCTCAAGAACAGTTGTTTTTCTGACAGGAAGTCTGGAAGAATGCTCCTCCATCAATTAAAAGCACCCTTTTCTCCCATGCTAACGACAAGAGTTCTCTGTATAGCTTTCATGCTTTTAACCATATCCTCCACTTTGCAGAAGCATCCATTCCTGTTAAAATAGCTAGTTCCGTTTCATTGGGTTTTTAAAATATCCACATAGGATAGCAGTGGTTCTACTGAAGACCTGCTTTACGCAGGAGCCGGATCCAAAATCACTCACTTTTCCTCATGTTGTTTCGCCTTTTGCCGCAAAACAAACCGTTTCTATCGTGTCTCCAGTTGTAAAATAAGCATATCCGCTTTTGAATCTCGGATGATTTCTCTCGATGTGAGGCATATCTACTTGTTTATTTGCTCCGGGATTACCTACAAATGCTGTTATCTCCTCTTCATTAACACAAATCCAGCTGTCCCCGTGGATGCATCTCGAGCACCCTATCTTTGATGTATCTACTGCCACTTCAAGATTTTTGAGCATGTTTTTCCGGCTCATCGGTTCCGACTTTTCCAAGCATACAGACATCTCCCCAGTTTTCCCATGGCATAGGCTTTCGTTTGAGCCCTTCCCTCCCGGAACAAAATCTGCGATCATCTGCCAAATGCTTTCTCCTGTTTTACCATGTGAGTATATAGACAATGTGATCCATATTCAAAACTTCCAATGACTACTATCTTACTCCATATTTCCTCCGATTTACACTTTGACAGAAAGAAGTCTGTTTATCGCCTGTTTACCGTCTACCTCAGGCAAAATGTGTCACTTCCTTGAATCTGGAACAGAATCTTTCATCAATTTTAATCATGCCTCTAGTAATCGAAATCGTGTATCCACTCCTGCACTGAAAAAGTTTGATAAGCACCTAAGGAAGGACAATTCAGTACTAGGCAGTGGATCATGAACTCACGCCATCCATCATTCCCATTGTTTCACATGATGAAAGCGGAAATACAGCTTAACGCCTTGCAAAATGCCGGACAATGGGGTGAGTTCTCTTCTTCACAGTACTTACAGTTTTTCTAAAATCTTGCTCATGTACGTAAGTTTTGTGGTCACATCCAGCCTACCACCATCATAGAAAACTGCTTGAAAACACATCAGATGCCTCCATCTCCACCGAAATGTGCTTCCGCGTAGGACTGATATTTCGGCGCTTTTAACCCATCCTCCACCGACTACTACATAATCTCTGAGGCAACTCAGGATCCAATTCTAAAGCTTTCGCAAGATTGGTTAGTCTTCCCAGGTCACTAAGGTCAGTCTCCGGCATTTTCGCCTTTCGAACAATCATTTCGACACTTTCCTTAGATAAAACCCAGATTAGACTTTGAAAGGCTCCACATCTCCAATCCCTGTCCATGAATATGAATTGGATAATCTTCCTTTATGCCCAAAGAGTCTCTTCGTTCTACCGCCACCGAATATCATATCCCGGATTTGCTAGTTGAATCAGTCTTAAGACATTTTCCTGCAGCCTGCAAAGGGCACCGGTATTTCAAATCCTGTAGTAATCCCTTCAATATGTAGACTCTCGCTCTTTAATGCATAAAAGTATAGCTAAAGGAATCATCTCATTCTCGGTATCACAATCAATCGCATCATTATTCTATTCCTTACTTTTCATAATATCTTTTTATGGAATACAATGTTAAAAACAAAAATTGTTGCGGCATAGGGGAAGCATCTGATAAATTCCGCTCGGTATTCTAAGCTGATTTGTAAAATGTTGGATAAAACCAGTCAAAGAAAGATAATAGCGAAGAAAAACCAACACCTTCTGTGTAGACTGCCCCATGGCATTTGCAGCAAGAGCAATAAAGCCACGTCCTGCAAATCCATATCTCCTAGTAAACATAGGCAATACCCCATGGAAAGATACATCAAATCCTGCCATAATTCCACACAAGAGAATAGCAAGAAGACGAATGAAACCACGTTAATTCCCACATTTTCCTGCCGTTTTGAGTCTCCCACTGCACGAATACGAAGTCCAATGGGTGTGAGATAGAAAAGAGATGTATGAAAAACACCATAGAAGCCCCAAATAACGTGAGAATATTGTGTCTGACGAATTCTTCCTAATACGGGAATGTTTTTCAAGTGGAATATTTAATGTCGGAAATTGGAGGTTATTCAGAAGGAACTGGGATCCCTTTTCCTCCTGTTAGCACAGCTGTAAACAACATGCGGTGGGCCTGCGCAATAGTGTAATGGCAGTACCACAAAGAACCCGAATTGGCTCCCAAAACCAGATGAAAATAAGCGAATATTATACTTACCACCACTGCAGACAAAACACCTGCTGCAATTCCCCCAAAACAATCCGCCTCCAAAAGCACCTCCGATAACACCAAACAGTGCCGCAATCAGCATAATTCCTTCCAGCCCCAGATTAACTACTCCGCTCACAAATACTTGCCCTAAGCAGCCCTACAAAATCGGAGTAGCTACTTAATCCACATAAAAAGGAAATTTCATCTGAATTTAAAGCTAAACATTTTGCAGCCTCCTTTCTTCATTTTCTTCCTTTTTGTAGCTTCCACAATCATTTTTGCTTCCACTTACCAAATAAAGCATCTGTGGCAATCATGAAAATAATAATTCCCTGAATCAGTTGTACCACCACCGTTGACATCAGCTATCTAGCCATAATACTTGCAACTCAACATTTAAATAGCCGATAAAAAGTGTCGTGCAAAAAGGTACCCAGCAACGGATTATTTTTGCCAATAATGCAACCTGGCTACCGGTCCAGCATATCCCGAGAAGCTGTCCATTTAGCGCGGGTATACATTCCATTGTTCTGCACCTCCGCTAACTCCCTGCTAACATTCCTGCCACAATCTGCGCCATCAACACTCCCAGAGGAGCTTTTAATTCCGGGAATCAGTGCAAAAATTTTATTGTCTCCGGTAATACGAAGCTTCATTCCAAAAGTTGTTTGCTACAGCATGTAAACAAAAACAGACGGAAGTGACAAGAAACGCCGAAGTAATTCTTGTTCCCCGGAATCAGCACTGCCAGTCTTACGGACTTAGCATCGGAACAGACTGTAAGGAAGAACTGCTCATATCCCTAAGTAATAACTACAATACAGACAAAGAATTGAATGATATTATTCAACATAACAGTCACCACTTCGATACATTCCACTTCATTTCAAAACAGCAGGAATAAATGCTGCCACTGCCCCAAAACGCGGCCATTACTAAAAGCCACAAAGGTGAATGCCGGCGAGTGATAATCCGACAAGCTACCATCAGTGCGCCTAAGGTACCGAAAAAGAGCGCCCTTGTAATCATGGAGAAAAGTCCCTGCTCCAAAATCATCAGTACTCGCTAATCCCGAGTAAACATCAAGAGGACCGCTTGCCCCACTAATGTTTCCTATTCTTCTTGCAGAAGTGAAGGACCCACACAAAACTGAAAAAGCTACTAAAATGCCCATGAGCTGTGGCAACACGACGATAACCACCAAAACCGCAGGCCACCAAAGAAATCGTCACCAAGTTTCGTTAAATCCACTATAATATTTATTTTTACACTACTATCCATGAACTGCTCTCAATTTCCGTTTCCGATTGTTTTTGAATTCTGCATATAGGCACCCAACCTTTTCGAAATCGAGAAGTATCTGACAGAAAATAGTGCTGCAATCTTTTCCTTCGTGAAGTATGCAATGAGTATCAGAAAGTCCCAAAATTTCATTTTAAATCCGAACTGATTAAAAAGTAATGAACTTCCATTGTCTCTCATTCCAATCGGGACGCCTTGATAAATTCCGTTGTCTCTACATCTACACCTCTAGTAGGTTGGTGTAGCAACAATGATTTTAGGATGAAGAAAGTTCTGCCCAGTACAACCTTGAATATTTCCACCGGAAGGAGTCAATCCGTGACATCAGGATTTCTGCAAAACATCAGATAATTCTCTGTGATTTCTTCTCCATACTTCTGAGCTCTTTTCTTCCGAATTCCGCGCTTGGAAAAACCTTTAGCAGATTCATTTTATCGAAAGCGCATTCTCTAAAATCGATAAAGAATGAGCATACTGGTTATCATTTATCTTCCGGATATGCGCAACAGATGCTTTAATTTCCTGAACAGATGCCTCTCTGAATGTCTTTCTTTCCTTGAACTTTGATAGAACCTCTTGATATTTCAGTAGTCAGTTAATGCTCACCACTTTCCTCTGTCCATTTCCTTCCACCCCAGCAGTCCTAGCATTTCTCCTCCCTCAAATCAAAAGACAGCTTATCCAGTGTTGTTTATTAGATTCTGCATGCAAAAACTAAGGTTTTGCACCGATAGCAGAATATTTCCGGGCTTTACGGTTCTTCTCTGATGTAAGAAGCCCTCACGACCTACATATGAATTTGATATCCTGTTCCGTTAGCATCCAAAACATGGAAAAACCCATGGAAGACGTCCTCGCTCTGATGATTGAAAATTCTGTCGCAAAGAGTTCTTTTACTCATTTATAGCTTATGAGATATGAAAATGATGGTTATCCTGCACTTTCTTAGGTTTTGTAGGCTTATCAGACAGTTCTTTCTGTTTCCTGAGGAGTTAACACGGCAGTCGGTTCATCAAAAATCAAACAGTTTCGCTCGATACCAAAATCTTAATATTTTTCACCTTCTGTTTTTGCCCTACCGCAAGGTCTCGAATTTTGCTTTGCGGACTATCAACGTTATACTTTTGACTTGACCCTCTTCTACCTTCGAGTCAGATTCCATATCGATAAAAGCTCTGCTTACAGGCTCATTCCCAAAATAATATTTTTCTGTAATCACAAAGAGGGGACCAACATAAAGTGTTGATGTACCATTCGATTCCCATCAATCGCTCACCTCTGAGGAAGAAAATGACTCTCCCACAAATGGTAAATTTTTCCGAACTTGGCTGCTCTTCTCGGAAGATACCTTTTCATTACGGGATCTTTCCTGCTCATTTTCACCGGATAGAGCGAATTTCTCCTCCAGAACTCGAAAAGTTGTCACACCTTTATTAGCCATTACACCATTAGGATGATCGATATTCTCTAATCGCAGTATTTCTCCTTCATGATATCCTGCTCCATCTCAACCTCACTTTTTATCATGATAAACCGGAAATACCGGCTTATTCTATGTCACTTGTTCAGGACGAATACTCCCAAAACTTTAATCCCCCATTAAAACGCACCTGCAACCATTCCCAGGGCAAGGTGCGTGAATCGGTTTAAATCGCTTTATTTCATACTGTCTCTCAAAAGCCGCAACGTCTTCTGTTTTCATATCACCGTCTATCTACTTTGATTTCGCCATTGATAATTTTCTTTTTGCTCTTCACTGCTTAGCATCATCAGATGCAAGCTTCTCATAGTTCTCATCAGCTGTTCAGCCCAACAGCTCACTTTTAGCCCATCGACATGAGTCTTGTGTCTCCAGTTTCTCACTTTCAAAGCCTTTCTCAGCGCTGTCTCAATGGACTCTCCCACATTTTCAAAGTAGAGGTACGATATTTGCTGCCAAATCAGCTTGATTTCGTTTTCAACTGCGTTATAAAGATCTCGATCATAGTGCCATGAGCTATTTGTCACAGTTCTTCGCCGCTGTTGCCCTAAATACTTGAGACGCAGGAGCATAAACCATCTCTGTCCCCTGGTTATACAGCTGTGTCATTCTGCCATACTTTTGGTACATCTTCAAGCTACATAAGAGGTTAATACACGAATACTTTGATCTGCATGTGATTTTACTCCTTCAATATAGCCTACTGAAAACTTAATGTTCTGCATCTGTCCATGAGAACCCACTAAATCCAAGGATTCTCTAGATGCACTCAATCTTTGCGTCTCCGAATCCCAACATCATTTGCTGCCATATACGCCTGCAAGATAAGATGCCTCATTGAGTTATAGGAATTTCAGACATTGCTCTTCATTGCTGCTACATCTCTATTGAGTGCACAATCGAAAGCAAGGAAGAGTTTTTCCGGATACTTTTGCAGGTTTTTCAATTTCTGTTTCTGACGGAAGGTTCGAGCACAATTCAACCTAATCCCGATCACGATCATCCAAGAAATTACTCTCATAACTGGTTTCATCTCACCGCATTTCACAATCTTGGTTTCCCAACCCAGGTCTTTATGTGAGATCCATTCCCTTAGCTGCGGAATCAATCCCTTATCTCCAAAGGCCCATTTACCAGATAAACAGCCTTTTTCCTTTCCCATCGGTTTCAGACCGCCGTTCTCCTTCTTATCCGCCGTACTTTGTCCTGCTGCTGTTGTACCGTTGTCGTTCCTTCCGTCTCACCCTGGCTCCTGCACTATCCAGTTGCAGCTACCGCTAACGTGCTGTGAGAGAACCTCCCGTGATAGGCGTGATCTGTCACTATTTCTTCATGACCTACACCTCCCAAAGTGTCTTCATTAAAACTGGCGCTTTCTTCTGCTAAGGAAAAAGCGATATTTCAACGCATTCAGACGATGTTTACAGGAAAATCTGCAGGGCATCATTCTCTCCCAACAGAATTTCCTCAAAAACAATTACAGGAGTCTCTGCGGAAAGCCTTTGATCTTTAGCTTCCTTTTCCAGACTGAATAACGCTAAAGTACAGTCCTTGCCACTCCTGGATAATTTATAAATTTCTCGGAGGCAAATTTTTGATAAAATCTTTATTCTCTATATCGATATGGTACTTTTCGATGCAATGCACATCGAAAATAATCGTAGAAATAACAACCTGTTCTTCTCCTTGATAGTATTCAAGAACAACTGCTAAAGTTAACCGCTATTCTCTTTTCCCCATCTCGGTGGCTACATATTCACCACACTTTTGATACTTACATTTCATGTGAACCTTTGTAATGGGCTCTTTAGAATCTTCTAAACATAAGTTATATTTCAGCCAATTTACAGAATTTCTTTTATGTATGGCGTAAGATAGCAACCGTGGCTCTTTTTCCTGACTTTTATTAATGATAACCATCCTCTTCAACCGCTTCATGGCCATGCGAGATGGTTCCACGACTAACCCCCAAATGCTTCGCCATAGCGTTTTCACTGAGCTTGTCACCATCTTTAATAATTCCTTCTATCAATCAGTCGATTACAAATTGTCATGAACCTTTACATAGTTAGGAGTTTCAGACTCGTTGATCGGGAGCATCTACAGGAAGTTTAGATAAGGTTGTACTTTCATACTTTCAAATGTATTCCTTTGTATGTAATCGAGATGGGAAGCCGGACAACTTCATTGCCATGTTAAACTTAGCTGATAGGTTTTAACAGCTTCCAAGTTATATTTAATATATTATCACTAATAAAAGAATAGAAATGAAATGAATATATATAACTATTAATTCAACTTATTTATGTGCACATTGTACATAAGGTTAGAGCATATAAACAAAAACAACCCGCTAAATTTGTTGGTTCTAGTAGGTTGTTTTTAGATACCTTTCTATATGCATAGTAATTTGTTGCATATGCTCATTTTATCAATCTAACTGATATAACTTTTCTAAAAGCTACTCCTTGAAATTCCCAGCTGTTTACACATATTCTGCACTGTATCTCCGTTCTTTAATGTCTCCTCTGAATTTCTCTTTCAATTTTCCCTCACTGTTTTTGGGAGCATAATTGAGGAGTGGTGTTTCAGATATATCTGCTTTATTTTTAACATAGCTTTCTATGTATGTTTCGATTGTGCTCAAATCTTGATTGTCAATCATTTTCCATAGTTTCTGATATACCTCTTCAATGCCATGTAACTTTATTTTTCCACACACTTTTTGATAGTAAAAGAATACCATCTTGAGAATCTCTCAAAAACAGTTTTTGTTATTATAAACATTTTGAAGTTCAGAATTTTATTTTTAAAATCAACTATATAGCCTATAACTAAATAATTTTCTTTTGACCAAATTCTCTAGATTTTCAGTACTGCAAAAATAATTTGGATAGATACATTCTCGACTTCTTTTTAGTGCACTCTAGTGAGTTCTTTTTCCATAAAATCTGCAAAACTTCACTTGAACTGATATAGCATTTTTCTGGTTGCTATTGTATAATACTTCCTCCTCTGTATTCCTATGAGTATGCCGTGTTCATCAAACAAGAAAACATCCATTAAATCTCATAAACATTTTGCATATAAATAACTCTTGAGTTCTTGTAATCTTCTATCTGAATAATTCTACAGTGCTTTTAGCTATAAGTTCATTTAATGCATTATCTTTATGATTTAGAAATATGAACTCATTTTTCTCCCAGTTCCTTACATTCTTCAATACTTTCTTTACTCAGATATGCTGACAACCACGAAAATGTAACCATCGTAGAATTGAAAAATAAGTTTGATTCTTTCTCTGTATTTGCTATATGACTTAAAAGAGCATAAATATTCTTTTATATTATTTTCTTTAAGAATTCACGTAATACTAGCGTACCATAAAATGATGTATTTCTTTCAGTCAAGAAATTTTAGCTTTTTAATAGACTTTTTCCTTTGAAGATATTTGCCTTTCAATCCTGAATAATTCCCAAATTGAATTTAACGGTTTTTCACACTCAAATAAATTCAATAGGATTTTATTTTGATAAAATACTTTTCCCAATCGTTTAATATAACAAAGCCTCTGGCTCCGCTTCCTATTGTAGATTCAATTCTACTAATTTTTCTTTTAACCGTTTTCGCACTCATGTTCAACTATTCTTTTCCACAAATAAGCTCAGCCATATTCTCCATAAATATATAAGTAGAGTCTAGTTTTCGAAAAGTTTATCTGCCTGTTTCTTTATCAAAATTAGATGCCAAGAGCTCCTAATATCTCCAAGCATTTTCACATGAATAGGAACCCCCACAAATCCTTCTATTTTACACACATTGATTATGTCCTACACATTCTTTACACTAATTATGGATTTTCTATTTTTGACAAAACAATTTTCTCCAATACAACATCTGGAGAGAAAGAGACATAATCAATTTTTGATATAAACTCACATAACCGCCACCAGCATTTTTCCAATGAAAGTCAAGATATTCACTCAATCATCATCGATGTTCAACATAGTCCGAAAATCACCTTTTCGCAACTGATCTAAGCACGATTTTCTGCACACCTCCTCTTCCTCAGTGGTACTGTATCACATAATCCTTTCCTTAACTTTTACTATTATTTATTTCTCATAGTATATTCATATGAAATTTCTGCTTTAATCGACTGCGTGTCTCTTCCGACACGATCATCCTCTCTGATGGTACAAACAGTCAGCCACTGAGTCCTCATCTCCTTCAGTACCACTCATCACAGACCTACGATAAATTTCTTTTATCTCTTCCCTTGTTCCGGTGTCTACAGAAGACTTCTCCATTACTGGGACCCTCCGAAAACCGGCTTATTGTTCAAAAATCTTTCTCCTTCAACCAAGAGAAATATTCTTGGAATAAATCATTTGGCTGGAGTTTCCTACCGGATAGTCTTTCTTACCATTCCACCCAGTTTACGCATACGCCTCACATATCCGCACCTGGAAGCTGGAGGAGTACATTGTCCGTATACTGGAAATGAAACTCGTCCAAAAACTCAGATCTGGCCAATGGCTTGTCCCTTTCTTTCTTTGTGCACTCCTCGGCAAGCCTCTTTGTCCTGTGCACATCTCGCACACCGTTACCTGTCTACATCACGTTTCTGTAAACAGCCTCTTTGCGAGTGCCTGCAGCAGTCCACTCTGCGAGACCTTTGCAACCCACTCAATCATGCAGTTGAGGATCTTCGCCCGAAAAGTCACGAGTAGCTCTTATAAAACCCTCATCATCATTCTCAAAGGCGAAGACGAATCGCACTGCAGCGGGAGAAAGAATATTGTGGTACTTGTAGCCATCTTTTCCCGCACGAGCACAGATTTCCTTTACACCAATCTCGCTTGTGCCTGAACTCACGGATGATTCTACTACTCCGACGGATTGTACTTCCTTTAACCCATCCAGTGGTAGTACGGTAGATTGACAAAGAGACGGGTGTCCAAAGAACGTCAGACATAATCTTTCAAAGTCCGGCTTTCAGCCTCATCCGATGTATGCTCTGGCAACAACTGTCCCCATGACTGCTGCTCGAGGTCTTCCCATCCATAGTGGTTGTGAAAGACGCGAAAACGATGCCGTAAATCCGCCAATAACTCTTTCACCCTTCTTCATTTGCCTTAGGCATTCATTAATTCTTTCTGTCTCACATGCTTGCCTCTCCCTGTTCTCTCTTCTTTCTCAGCGCTAATAAGTTATCCAACAGTATCGTTCATTTGCAGTCGCTGTTCGGTACCGAGCAACTCGCATAAGGATGAAGGAGCGATATTCTAACTCTCCTCTGTGCAGTCCTCTGCAAAATTTCTCTTACATCCGCTCCTATCACCTCTGTTGAGTTTTAGGATTGTTATCAAAAACCGCACGAGAATGCATTTCTTCCGAGAGTCAATTTTCTTCCTCCGACCAAACGGCACGCTCGTCAATGTACTGCCCAGTTACTGCGCTCCTGCTTCGTTTGAAGTCTTTATAGAAGTCTAGAAAGTTGTTTTTGTGGATGTGCATAGCCGCAAATATGGAGGATGTTATGGAACTTGGGCTAATTCATTTGCCAGCACTAACACTGAGCTCGTCTTCTCCCACGATTTTCCTTTGTAGTAGGTCTTCCGACTGTTTCCGGGCTCTGTACATTTTGCACACAGTAATAACCATCGCCATCCAGTTTTTGTTTCAGTAAGAAGTTTTCTGCCAGTGTCTGAATATCGCATCAGAGGCTCTTTTCCATAGCCGCAGCTCTTGGGGATGTTAATTCTCCGCCAGATACACAAAACGTTCAAAATCTAAATCAAAATTCCAATCGAATTCGAATCCACTGCCACAGGAGAAAATATTATAAGCTACTAATGCCTTGTCAGAGCTCTGTCATCAACACTTTAAGATGCTCACCACTGCTCCGTAATCGAGGACGATCTTCCAGGAGGCTTTTATGGCGAGAAGGTCCTGCCCATTTCTAAGAGGATCATCACGGTCGGATTCGATAGGCACGCATCGTTCATAATCTGCATATCCGGCAATCACTCACTTTTATGACCTTCCTATTGCCTCTTTCTCTGTGCAGCCTATCATCAAGCCGTGGGCTTTCAGCTGTTCACTTTCCGGGAGAAAAATGATGCCAGAAGCCTCGCTGGTACTTCCCGCATTTTTCGGAAAACGCCATTTTAACCTAAGATTTGCACGGATTCTTGCATCTAATTTCACTCTCTCTAATGCTTGTCCATTACAGACCTTGATTTTGCAGTGCCATGGCCTAACTTTTGCACCGTCCAAATGCCATCTCCTTTATTTGACTCCTGATAGAGTTGCTCGTCTCACTTTAGCCGATTCCATATTTCTGGCTTTCTTCTGCACCTGCGCTGCATAAGCCGCTACTCTCTTACGCAACTCTTCGACATTGCTCCCTCTTCCAAAGCTAGTCTGTAGGCTTCTACCGCTGAGGCGCAAACTGTCAATCATGGTTTTAAAGTCCGCTTAGGCCTTGTCACTCTGCTCCATAATGGCGTTCATTGCGTTTAAAATCTCAAGTTCCACTCTTTGCGGATAGACATCCTTTATCCTTCATCACTTTCGCGAGGCATGCAGGTAAGCACTGCCGTAAAGTACTCCGGAGAACCTCCTATCACCGCCAATCCGCGAGTTTTTCCGATTTCTTTTGGCTCGAAAGAAAACAGAAGTCCAAGGCCTCAATCTTTCCTTTCTTCGGTAGCTTTGTGAAGCCCATGCTGCCGATTTTGCCCAATGGTTCCGTCTCCTGTCGTGCGATCAAAGATTCGTAATACCTCCTGCAAATTTTCTCACTTTAACTTCCTGGTTAACGGCAGCAACAATATAGCATATAACTCACTGTTTAATGTAAAGCTAGACTTTCCTCCTCATTAAATCAACTTTTCAGCCAGGTATCGCAGGACGGCATCCAAAAGTGTCTCATCTCTTGTCATGTTCAGCTTTAGTAAAGAGAGAGCAACCAGTCATCTCAAAGAGGTAGTATAGCTCACTATGAGGTCGTATATGCGTGATATTCTTTCTCCTTCAGTAAGTTCTGTACTCATGAGTTTAAGATATAGAGTTCCCATGAGCGGAGTTCCCTCAAGCGATTGACCTAGTACCGCTACTTTCACTGCCTGCATAGTCAGAGTCATCCAGAATTTTCTGAAGTAGAATGGCACGCAATCTCTTTCGCGGTACTCTCGCAGGTAGTGCTCTACTGCCGGGCTCTCCATGAATTCCCATTCCGATTTTCAATCTCGATTTTCACAGGGTAAATCGGTCTCCTGCGCAGGTAAAATACAGCTTCATCGCCACTACCCATACTTCTAGATTTTTCCCACCACTTCTCTTGCTACTCCCCGCCCGCTTCCACTAAAGGGAGGCCTGTCTCAGCACGCAATCGGCAATTTTATGAACAAAGCATGGTTCCGGCACGTTCCTCTTCTACCTGTGAGAATAGGTGCCGTCCGGAGACTGCCACATCAATCACTTTTACGCCAGCGCTTTCTACCCAGGCGCTCGCATGCCCATGCGTATCACTGCGCCATACCAAAGTTCGCGATGATATCGCCAGAGTACTACAGTACCGACAGGTACACTCCTGTCGCACTGCTACGTCTCATGTGCCCGCTTCAGCACTGATCCCGCGCTCGGAGAAGAGAAACATTTCCGAAACTTCAAGCGATCCAGCATCTCCTTTCCTACACTAGCCGACATGAAGATAAGTTCATGACCAGCTCCACGAAATAACTCGCAGCTTTCTTATCACATTTTGCGATCAATAACTTCCCTCCGGGATGTACTCCAGGTGTCGGTATTTGCCATTCAAAGCTTCCATTGCAGGCACTCTTTTACCACGTCTTCCGGCTTGATAATAATCTTTTCGCCATGCTTTATCCTTTGCTTTTACCCTATTCCTAACATGCTTCTGCACACGCGTTGTTTGGTACAATTTCCTTCTGCATCTCCCTGCGTGGTACCGAGTCCGTCTCTACACATAGGGCGCGATTAGAAGTCCGCGATGCCAAGTTCGCATTCTGTTCCTACAAGAAAGTATGGATTTACGCATCTGTATTTCATAATCATGTCAAAATCAATAAAAACAATGACTATTGCGTGCGAGGCAGAGACGGCTCATCTAAGAACAAGAGGTTCCGGGAGAGAGACATCAGTGCGCGTCCAGCAGCAAGCTATCTGCTGCTCGCCGTTGGAAAAGGGTTCCGGCCTGTTGCTTCGATTCTTTCTTTTAATCTCGAAACAAGTGAATACCCTATCATAGTTCTTCTCAATCTCTCTCCCTTATTGCTGATGGAGAAGGCTCCAATCTACATCTCACACCATCAAATCCGGGAAAACTTCTCTTCCTTCCCGGAGAAAATACTGATTTTCTTCTTGTTAACTGGTAGGGGAGCAATATTGGTAATATCCTCATCATAGAGCATTACCTTTTCCATACTGGCCTTCTGAATTCCCCGTTACAGTGCTAGTTAAGGTACTCTTTCTCCCGCACGTTGCTTCCTATCAGGAGAAACAACCTCTCCTTATGAGTTTCCAAATCGATTCCTCACTAAGGCGTGAATTTGACATAATGCGTATTAAGTCCCTGAATTTTCAGCATTTTGGCAGCCCTCCCCAAGCACGCCTCTATTCCCTCTTATTGTTTGCACTCTCGTAGGCAAAACCGTCTGCACTGCAATAGGCTTTCCACGCATCGATTACATAGGTTCTGTCGGGAAAATATTCGTACCACACTCACTTATCATGCTCGATCGCAAATATGGCACGCCTACGTCTCCGAAGTTCACGGATAAATCCCATTAGCTCCAAGTGACTCCTGCCGGGTTCATCCCTGCTAGAGGCTCATCCAGCTTAAAACTCAGCTTTGCAGCTCCGTAGCAATGTGCTCACGCAATTTCTGCCTTTCTTTGATCTCCATGCGGGAAGATGTTTGCTGTATTATTCATCTCTTTCTCATGATCCAGCTTTAAAAGTTGCCAGCCTAGTCGCCTGTGTTACTCTTTCATCTTTCCTCTTTTCTAAAGCGTTTTGTTCTCAAATCCGAATCCCAAAATGTATATATTTTGTTCTGTGATAGTCTCACCAGAAACATTTTCTATTGCCTCATGTCATAGGAAACACCCAATATTTTGGATGTTCATGGCTACTAATTATGTACACCTGTTCAATCGGTGGGAAAGATCTCGTGCTTCCCATAAATAAATTTCTCCCGTGATACTGGTTTGCAAAATTCCTTGTCAGCAGATTTGAAAACGGTTGTGTTTTCCTGCACCGTGCAGGCCGATACACACGAGTAATTTCCTTTCTAATCTTGCAGGAGTTCGTTATCGATAGCTTTAGCCACCACCAAATTGCTTGGATAGATTTTTAGCCTCTAAAAGCATTTCTTCCCTGTACTCACACTAGCTCCTTACTCTTTCTTTGTACAACGCTTCCGCCCTGATGAGAAAGGGATAGGAAGCCTGGTTCCGTCACAATAAAGCACTGCCAGGCGGAAACGCATCAGCAACTTTCAGAATCGCCGCCTGTGCAGACGCAAATCGCTACGCAGGCGAAGCTGCGATACTTCGGAAAGGCAATCAGCGAACATAGCGCCGATGTAGCATTCCTCTCTGTGTTCCCAATTCCTCTAAAATTACGATACTGAGGTAATCACTCATGCAGATACGTCAAAATTCAGAAGGTATTCGGATCCACGCAGCCTGGTGAAAGCGGGCATAGAGGGAACTCCAGGAGCACAAATTCATAGCGGGAAATGACCACGCTAGCCAGTATCTTCATAAAAGTTCACACATTGGCTCATCATAACGGAAGCAAGCTCATCTCGCTGGTTCTCTTCAGTGCTCTGCCTGCAATCTACAGGAACGAGCTTGTGACAGGAAGCAGAATATGCCCGACGCGAATGAGGGAAGAACAGAGCAGAGATTACGCATAACCATAGTTCTGTATGCAGTCGGTTCCATTCCGGAAAATCCACAGGCTGAGAATATTCTTTATTCCCAATGTTCCACCGGTACGCTTTGCCAGTTCACATCAGAATCATTTTCATAATCTCTCCGAACTCCCAAAGCACAATGGAGAGATAAGTTTCACATGTTACGAACGAGCAGCAGAACCAATAACAATTACACCGGCTCGCATGCTGTTCCCAAAAGAACAGATGGGAAGAATGTTGCCCAGCTTTTCATGGGGAAGAATCGCACTAGTATAAGCTCCCGGTAGCTACAGCATCCTGCCACATGTCCCAGAAACTGAGTCTGGTATATCCGGTTAACATATGACTAATCCAGAAGTGCCAGAGTACTGTAATTCCAATTTTATTGTCACCTGATCGGTAAATGCCTGGTTAGACAGGAAAATAAATACACGGAAAAGCCAGTGAGAAAAGAAATAATGCAGGAAGCAAGATACGCTTCTTCCTCATGGACCCATTTTTCCAAACATCGGTGCAGTTCAATATGTTCAGCAGCTAGCAAAGCTCTTCTGTTCTTTTGCTGAAGTGTTCCTATCTTTTATTCTCTGCACATAACTTACACCTTTGTTATCCCTGTTTCGTCCGAATAATCGCACGGTCTCTGGTAAGCGCAAGAGTAAATGATAAAAGCGATAGAATCTCTGTGGCTGGAGACAAGAATGTAGCAGCCAGCTATATCAGAAAGCACCAACCATAAGTCCACTAATTAAAAGGCACCATGGTAAGCTGCTAATGCCACCTAAAAACTGGTACGGCAGCAAGGCCTTAAGCTCCTATGCCATAAATCCCCATGTTGGGATAGGACAATCTGATATTCATCCGCTTCGATGCTCAGCACGTTGCTGAAACGCCTGCTAGATGTAAGAGGAGATAATGAAATCTCGCACGTTTCACTCCCATAAGATTTACGCCTTCCGGGTTTTGTTCCACAGGCTCTCCTTGTAGTCCTACTTTTTCGTCTTAAATACAATGACCATAAGAATTCCCATAGTAGAACCGATATCAAGCATCATGATTTGGGTGATGAAATGGGGAATGCCATTGCATTCCTTCTCCAAATACGGAGGGAGAGCTTCTTTTCAGAACAAAAATATAATTAAAAGATTCGTTTATAATATTAGAAATGCCAATAGTTGTAATTAGAGAGCAATAGGTGGTGACTTTTTCTTCCTCAAAGGCTCCAATGCCACTTTATCGATTACAATTCTCAGAATTCCTGTCAACAACATCGCAACAATGATTCCCAGGACTATTCCAAATTGCATCCTATAAAAACCATAGCCATCTCTGCAAACAAAGCATAAGTGCACCATGAGAAGATTCGCCAGACGAAGAATTCCAAAACATGGGAATATCCTACAGCAATCAAGGCATATCCATTCCCAGTGCTAATCCGTTAATAATCTGCTGTATGACCATAGACACTCCTCTTTCAATATCGATACCCTTTAGAATAGAACGGACATACATTATGTTCTTTCCCATCCCACCCTGAATAGTTCTAATTTTTTATTACTTGTCCATCTTCACGAACTTACAAGTCTTTAATAGTCACCTTTACGAACCGTATCTACATCACCATTCTCATCAAACTTGATTTCTCCTGTTACACCTTGGTAAGTAGTCTTATAGATCTGATCCTTTACCTTTCGGAGATCGGTAGTGTTTGCATCCTTGATAGCAGTTAGAAGGATACCTACTGAATCATATGCCTGAGAGGTAAGGGCAGACGGAGCATTGCCGTAAGCTGCCTTATAGGACTCAACATAAGACTTAATCGTCGGATCATCGGACTCGGAAGAAGATAACCGGGAAGCATACGCCCTCCACTGCGCTTCCGCCAAGCTCGATTAACTGCTGGCTGTATGCGTTAGAGAATCCTACACCTTAATATCGGATTAATCTGCTTATATGCTTTTGCAACTGGTGCTACCAGGTTGTACATTCCACAGCAAATACACATCTGCGCCTGCCTCATTTAACTTAGTAATAGCCGGGATATAGTCATCGGATCCTTCCATAACTTCCTCATGCGCAACCACTTCGATCGGTCTTTGCAATCAATTCCTTAATGATGGAGGAAGTATTGGTTCCCCAGTCTGTCATAATACTTATGATACCAACCTTTTTCTTTCCTAAGTCATTCACTGCAATATCAATACTTGCAGCCGCCTCTTTAAAATAACAGTATTATTTCTGACAATATATCTCGATTCCGGAGTAATCCAGGTGAGATGCTGACGGAGAAATTTCAATAATCTTGTTCTCTGATGATACATGGGAGCCTGTCATAGCATACTCCTGAGGAGTATGACCAATAACCAGCTACTTTCTTATCAGAAATAATCTTCTGTGCAATGGTATGTCGCCTCTTCTGGGTGTTCTTGTCGACATACTGCACTGATCTCAATTTGCTGTCCTAAAACGCCACCATTATCATTCCCTCTTTAGCCTTCAATACAGCAGCATTGGTACAAATCCGATTCCATACTCTGAATTATCTCCAGTCATGGGGCCACAAACACAATTTGGATTTTTCACCATTTCCTTTGACGCTTCTTGTGTTGGTTTAGTTCCTCCACATGATGTAAGCAAAGCTGAGACTCAATAGACCTGCTACAATTGATATTTTTCTCATTCTGCACCTCACTGTTAGTTACATAAAATAACTACAGTGCGTCTCAACACCTGTTGTTATTATTATACTAGTGGTTTGATAATATCTATATTTTTATGCATTTTGAATAATTATATTGAATTACAACAAATTTCATTGTATATTGAGTTTATTTCAATTGCATTTACAATATGCTATGTCTCATTTTGATACAAATAACAGCTTCTTCTATATACATTGCGAAATAATTTAATAGCATCAAAGATTAAAAATATTTTATTATATAAAAGTAAAATAAAAAGAACTCTAATAGTTTAGAGTTCCTCTACTTTAATTGCGCTATTTAATTTTTGAATTTTCACTCCTTTCAAAACTATGATTTATTTCATCTTTTGAAAGTTCTTTATCCTTCCCCCATCCTCTACACCTCTGCCACGAATACTCTTTCAGTTCTTCTTCAAACTTTTCTGCACTTCCAAAAGACTCTCATCCAAAATCCTATGAATATTTTTCCCCACAGGGCAGTTGGGGTTGAGCTTCTCATGGAAGTTGAAAAAGCTCTCCTGCCCACTGGTTTCCACACATTTAAGATGTGTAAGCAATGAGTAAATTTGGTTGAAACTTGCATACTTCTCCAGAAAATTTCTATTAGCTTTTTCGCTGATTACTTGTAATTTTACAATCTGCTCAAGTACAGAGCATTGTAGTCGCTTGCTTCTGCTATGATTTTCTCATCAAATCCGCTTTTCCGAAAATAACGCATAATAGAACTTCGATTCTTTTTCAGGAAGAAAGTTTTTGCCAGCGTATCAAATATTCCGAATAAGAAAATGGACTTGTTTTTCAATTTACATTCTCCCAGCAAGTACTGCATGGCATTGGCACTGATACAAAGAGATCAATTTCAGACTCTGCTATACGGACTCCTTTAGTGCATGGACTCATCACGAACTGTCGTCTTTCCCATCCACCTCCCCATTTTGGCATAACGGAGAGCAGAGTATCTTTTTCTGCATTTCTCGAACAAACTCTGGCAGACAGACTCAAAAGTAATGGAGGCAAATCAGCTGAAGCATGAGGCAACTAAATATTCATAGACACCATCCACGTCCCCATCTTCCAGCTGAGAAAAGATTCGTAAGCAAAACGCATACCAAGCGAAAATAATTATCCGTCGACGATAAATTCCTCTGATTGGAATTCCCATGTTCTTTTTATTCCCGCATCCACTGAAAATTCTCGTTCCACAATGCCCAATTCCATCAGGTTCTTAGGTACACAGCTAGTCTTGGAAATATCCTCTACAAAGAGACTTTTGGCTAATAGCATTCAGCTTGGTATTTTCGAGGCAACCGCCTCAATAATGGAATTATAAATCGAGTTTCTCTCAACTCCTGATGGAGCAAAAACTCCACCTCACTATATAAATACAACCCTTCGTCAAAATGTTTCTTTTATATTTTCCTCAGAGATAAATTCAATTCCACTGACATAAATAATGTGGTATACCGCCAAGAATAGCATAAGACAATAACTTATCTTTTGCAGAATAATTCGGAAGAATTTAGCCGCATCATAAAACCCATTTCCTGCATTTTGTGATTCCTGTAGCCCTGCCATAGAGAGAGATCTTGCCAGTAATTCCTTTTCCATAAAACTCATGGCACTTCGCACAAAACCAGCATTACATTCTTATCTCTAAGCTCCATATCCCATAAGTTTTGTAGTATAGAAGGTATACTTTTATTTCCATGACACATATGGGGAACTCATCAATAATCAGTAATTTTCTCCTCTCATGAGAGCTCCAAAATGGAGCGAAATGCTATTTCCCAATCATGAATGTAGAGATATGGTTTTTGCCGAATTTCCTCTCGTAACATACAGTTCGAAAAATTTCTGAGCTCACAGCATCTGTTGTTTCAGTACAGGAGACTGAGCTTTTCCTTTACAAAAACTCGTAAAGTTTCCGTCTTATAACACGTCTTACCATATAAAACAATCAGCTGTCCGCCATTTTTCATTATATTTGTTATTGATTTAACTCATTTTGCTTCAATAAACAAAGCACTTTTACCTCCCGCCAATGCAAAATATCTAATCCAGATTTACTAAATCACGATTTGATATTATAGTGGTTATAAAAAGGATGGGCAAGATATATATAGAAAACTAGCAAAACTGATAGTTTTATCCTCTACACCTTCTCTCCTTCCCATCCTTTGTCTTTCCCATTACCTGACTAATGGCCGCATGACGCCGGTTTGCATCTGGCTCGTAATGCCTCCCTTCGCTGCTCTGTATTTGATCGATCACGTCTGCCCGCCACTCTTTATCTGGAAACGGCGGCCTCTGCTCTCTATCAACAGCCTTCAGCATTCATAATTTCTTTTCTTATCTTCCGAAGCTTTCCATCTCCTTCAGATAGTTTTCCATATCATAAATTCCCGAGAACTCTATAAGGTCTCCGATTTTGTACTTTCAATCAGGAAAAATGCTGTAGTGCAAAGGATTCTCTGGTTTCATCATCCATGGTTTCCAGCCAGCTTCCCAGGTGGTTTTTCGTGTACTCACCTAAAGCTCGTCCAGTTCGAAGAGACCGAGACAATGCTTTTCCCTTCCCAGGTCATAGCATCATGCTGCAAAATGCCCTTTTGCCGTACTATAGAATCACATGTTGCTCTGCGGATCGGACAGAAGTTGCCCTGATAATAGAGCTCTGAGCGCAATGGTTATAATTTTCGGTAAAAGCTCCTGAAATTCCGGAGACTGAATCACTTCCTCTCGAAAGCCGGGGGCCGTCAGCCATTATAAACTTGCATAATGCGTTCCTTGTGCTCTGGTTCTACAAAGGCTGCACATACATGGCGAAGTTTCCACCCTTTGAGTGTCCTCCCAGAATAAACTTTCCTCTAAAGCTTTAGCCACCTTGTTGAAATAGTTCACCGCTTCCTTGGAGCCTGCGGTTTTCCGATTGGCAGCTCAGGGAAAATCTTCTCCAACCGGTAATGGTCTCGTCTGTCCCTCGAAGAAACGTAGTGAGTGCCATCCGAAGTAAAGCAAAGGGCGGCAGTTGCTTTACCGTGTCCTTGTCAAATCCTTCACATAATACCCAACCTTTGTTTCCTGAAAACGCGCTCCCTCCATCATGCAGCAATAGTGGCGCTCGCTCCGTGAACTGTCCTGCGAGTCGATTTCTTCCATGGAATGCTTTTCACAAAAATGCTCATACTGCTCTTTTAAATCGAAAAAGCCATCCCCTTTTTCCAGCAACTTCCAAATTCGATATAAGACAAATAGGGAAAATATGACATTGTCCACTTCATTAAGGGGACACCGATGAGGAACATCATTTCTCCATGCCGAGATCAGTAATTCCATGCTTTACACTCCTTTTTACTTTTACTAACTCTATATTTGGAATTCCCAAGATTTCCTCAGCTCCTTCGCTAACCGCAGTGAACTTCACCTGCAGTTTGCAATTTCAAAAGACCGGGCCTGGGGCATCTTCTTTCGAAATAGATCATCTTTAGCAGCTTCCACCAAATATGCTCCATAATAAATGCAAATATCTAAAATTCGATTAATCCAGACAGGCGGTTTTCCTGCCTCCGCTGTTTTCTCACCCGCATCTTTTATACATTCCCAAAAGCATACCCCAACAAATGCTTAGCTCTCTCTCCTTTTCCACAATTCACTACAAGCTTGGCAGGACTGATTTCTTCATAGCTTAAGAGCAGTCTTGTAATTTCCCTCACTGTCTTTAAAAGATATTGTACCGGCGGACCAATTCTTTTAAACAAAACTCTTTGTACCCCGTAGATGCTATCTCCATCTTGAGCCAAAATGTGCTACCAAAGCTTAAAAACAGTTTGGAATAGGGCGTAGCCTCCCCTTCCAGGAGATTTGTTCTCCGCGCCAGTTCTACACTCACTGACTACCACCTTTCCTTTTTCGTTATCATAGTGAAGCCATACTTCTTTTTCAGCGTCTATTTTTGTCGTTTCGGTCTCCCTACGGTCTATCTTAGTTCCTGAAACCTGCCCTCGTGAGCTAAAACCATATAACCATCCGCAATAACTCGCTGATAGGAACAGTCTGAATCCTCCGGCAAATCCAAGTCAATTGAAAAACTTTTTCGTTTTTCTTTCAGTTCTATGGCCTTGACGCCTAAAGTAACATGGTCTTCTATAAGTTCTTTCCTTCCGGTAAAAGAAGCCATATTTTCTCAAAATCAGCGGGGGCAGGGGCTCTCGGAAGCTATTGTTTTACTTTTTGATGTATTTTCTATAGTTCCTAACTCTCAAGTTTCTTTTGCATAAGATACCGCCTTGGAGGAGCCGCTTTTTCCTTCAAAAGTGCGGATAGGGCTTCATTTCAATGCTTCTTTCGAGACAAAGCTTTTTCTACCGCAAGTATCACCTCATCATGGTAATCTCTTAAAACGCTACACATCTCCGCAGTTCAGCCAGGATTCTGGGCATCTTTAGGACTGCTCCACTGTGTCATGCAGGCTGCCTTCCACACTAAACTCAGCATCCCTCATTTGCCACTAAAAGTCCATGGCGGCAGCAAGATTCCTCAGATTGGACAGTTCTCCGCCCTCCAGTCCAGATGGAAATGATCTGCTGTCCCGGAAAGCAAAAGCCCTCTTTCCCAGGCTTCCCGATTTGCCTTTAGCGCCTCCCTCCGCATTTTCATCACTGAGCCTGCAAACACCGCAATCCAGTTCATGAGAGCCCCTACTTGCAGGGGCTTTCTCCCTTCTTGCCAGCTGTCGCAAAATGATGCCTTGTCCGCGATAAACTTCAATCCCTATGCACCGCCGTAAGAGAATAATCTCCCAATTCGGAAAAATCGAAAACAGGTGCGTTATGACTGTAAGACAGTCTATAAGGTAGTGCTCTTAAGGCTTTTTCGTGCAGTTTTAATTCCACCTTCCAATAGGGCGTTTCTCCCGGAAGAGAGGTCCGGCTCTACATAGGTCTTGCAGTAGCTGCAATCAACTCCCCAGTAAAATAGCCTTTCCCTCTTCATCTGCAAAAATTCTCCGGAGAAGCTGGATTTTTAAGTCAAGCTCCTGTAGCTTTTCCACGCATTGCTTCTTTCTTCCTTACATCTGCTTCTTTCTTCCTAGCATTTGCTTATATCTTCCTGTGAAAAATGTCTCCATATCCAACCGTGTCAACATAAGCTGTAAATCCGGCTCCATTACATAGGAGAATTTCTGCTTGGTACAGACTTAGTCGCTCCAGAAATCCTCTATGGAAATGCTTAAGTCTTCAAAGCAGCGTGCTGAGTAAACAGGGCCATTGTCCCATGGTACGAAAAAGTAGCTCTCTTCGCATGGTTAAGAGTTCGATACTCTATCTTTACAATTTCTTTCTCCTGCAAAATCTTTGCCGGCTTTTCCTCTACCAGCTTAGTTTCTATTCCTCTTGCCCATCTGCAGTGTCCACAAATGCCGGAATCGCTATGTGGGAATTCCCGCAAGACTTATTTTGGCTTCTTCCAAGTTTTGTATGACGATTTGTCAAGGCAGAAACTGTTCAAAAGAAGGTCTTCCACGCAGTCCTTTCTATCGGAAAGCAGGGCGATCCATGTCCGTTAAGCTTTCCGCCGTTTTATCTCCCAAAGCTAAATCTTGGAACTTCCCAAAAGCTCAGGAGCTTTCTCTCCATAAGCCCAGCAATTCTTTTAACCTTTCTCTTCCTGTTCAACCTATCCCCAGGACAGGGCCGAATTTTTCTCTGAGGGCGGCAATGCTCTTATCCTCATTCTGCAAATAAAGGAAGCCATTCTACAAAGTCATTGGCAGTTTTGGCTTCTCTCGCTTCAAGACAGAATTTAAAGCATCTTCTTCGTTTTCTTGACCTTGGCGGAAGTACAGGAAATGAGTACCGGATAAAAGCTCCTCGGAGATATTTTTCTATAAGAACCGGGGCAAAACGTTCTAAAAGCGGACTCTCCCCAAGCCCCAGTAAGGAATAAGATTTTCCGCCCTATCAAGGAAATCCTTTTCTACACAGCCAAGCTTATCCAAAAGTTCAACCCATGCTTTTCTGTCCCCGGGTCTTTTCGCAATGTACAGCGCATCAAAGATATACTCTTTTGCCGCTTCTTTACTAAGCAAATGATTCTCTACTCAAAAGAAAAGCAAATCGGGAAAAGCCTGTTGCGGGCATGTTCAGAGAAATTCCCTTTTCGATATGCTCTATAAATCTTCTCAGAATCTCTTCCTTCTCCAGCATAAAGCTATCATCGAAGAGATAGTCCTTTTTGGCCCCCAGCAATATCACCGAAGAGGCTGCTGCCCAGTCTTTCATATACTCCACCGATTCCGGAATAGGGAGATTCATCCTGTGCAGAAGTTTTAGGCAGAGCATACCAAAGACGGACAGGGAATGCTCCCAGGCTCTCCTATTGCCGCTTTCGGCAGCGGAAATGAACCGGATTGCATAGTTCTCACCTCTGTCCATAATTGCCTGAAAAGCAATTTCATCTCCCCGGCCTATCACATTTGCTCTCTTCGCCCTACTCACACCGATGCGAACAGCAAAAACAGCAAAGCTTCTTAAGTCGACATCTATAACAGGAGCAAAGCCGTAGCTGTTCTCGGATAATTGTTTGATTTGTACCCATTCTCCGGATTTTAGCCCCTCCCTTGCAATCCCTTGCTCTTCCTTCGTTCCTATCCCGAGGCTTAAAATATTTTCATAAGCCGTTTCCTCGTATCCCAAAGAACGATAGATTTCAACACTTTCCAGTTTGCTCGCCATATGTTAAACTCCTTGTCTTAATTTCACTGCCAAAATAGTGCTTGCAGGGGCCTCTGCTGTTTTATGCTTTAAATACCACATTAAGTGCATTTTGCCTCTTCCACTTTGGACGCCTCCGGATAAATCACCCTGTAGTTTGTCTCTCCGACTTCACATACCAGGAATCCTCCACAAAGACTGTGTCCTCCATGAGCTCCGCCACCGGTCTTGGATTATCCTTTAAAACTCTATCCGGGTCATCCGGAAGCTCTCTATGGAAAAATGCATTTTCATGGACATCGAAGCTCTCTTCACAAACGGCAAGCAGTTCCATGGCAGTCATGAACATTTTTCTTATCCATGCCCAGGATGTCTGGAGATCTTTTCAAGTATAATTTTTGGGCTCAAAAATTCAATTCGTTATCGATTCTGTCGGCACATTCCAAAGTCTCTGAAATTGAAAGTGCCTCCAGCAAAGCCCCTTCTCGGAATAGCCTTCGATAGCTCTTCGCCGTAAGGCTCAAGGTAATGCTTGCGCCGCTCATACATACCTCTACTCATCATTTGCCCGGGACTAGTCCTTCAGGAGCATAAAGTCGATTCTGTTTACATGGCTCATGAGACGCTTCCAGTGCGCTAAGCCTATGAAGACCGCTGATATATACGCTGTCTTTTTCTTCCGTAGCTTCAATATTGCACCGGTTTTTGTGGGGCACAGCCATCCGGATTGTTCCTTTCGGCAACAGGCGGAAGTCCTGCAATAAAGGCCTTTTGCCCTGCATTCCCTCAAGATGGAATTTGTATTTCATTTTTGATGAAGCATGCGCACTTTCCCAGAGCTCGAGTCCAGCGATCCAAAGCATTTCCACGGGGCGCTCTATCAGAGATATCCGTAAAGCAGGTTCCGTCCGAAAGCGTCTTACAGTGCACGCTCTTCCAGCCCTCATCTCCGATAAGAAACTTTAATCTATCTCCTGTTTGATTTTTACAAAGGGCTTGTCTTTAGCTTGACGCCTCATATCCATTGGTAGTACCGTAAAGGATTTCTCCATCCAAGGCAGTTTGAAATATGTTCAGCCTTGCATAAACACCGTTACAAGCGGAAAAGCACTCCGCTCTTAGCCTATCCCCCTGAGCGGAAAGCACGGGATCCTTCTGCGCTGCTAGGCACATACTGAAAATATCTTGTGCTCACAATATCCGCTAGAACCAAAAGCCCTCCGCGATAATCGCCGATTCACGATTTCTCCTTGACAATGGATTTTCCTCTATCCCTTTGGGGGTGAGGGGCGGTGCTATGGATAATGCTAAATTGCCGTCATACAGGCCGGATATGCTTTTAAATTCTCTCATGTGATGCTCCTATCATGCCTAAAGGGGGTTCTGATTCGTTTATTTTATGTCCGGTTTATTTTCCGACCGGTTTATTTCTCTCATTTATTCTTGATTCATCTTTTATTGCGTTTTAAAAAGGGCCATTCCCTACGGAATAGCCCTTTCATTTTATCACATATTGTGGTATTTCAGTGAATTTGAATATTACTTGCGTTTGTTTAAACCGGTAACTACATAAATTACTATTACTGTTTTCACTACTTACTATATCCATATTTATAAGTTCACCTATGTTTTGAGCTTCATTTGTAATAAGACCTAGAAGCCTATACTTACTGTAATATCTGAATTCACACATACATCCGACGCTCCGAAATCGCCGTTCATTCCTGAGTTTATATCTGCACTTACCACAATTCTGCATCTCGAATCATTTTATAGCCTTTTATAAGAGAGTATACCGGTTCTTTTACACTCTCAAGCTAAAACCCAGTCTATATATGCAATCAAGAATATAATCATATGAATTAAATAAGCAAAAGCGGCATAATCCATGCTTTTCATCTAAAAATATTGTGCTGATTCCGTTTTGCTTACAGATATTAAAATAATACTGTCCGTCCTCCGAGAACTTATCCTTTATCAAGAGAATTTACACGATAATTCTTCCGTATTTAGCCGTCATTCAGTAACCACATATCCGTCACCTGCATTATTTCCGCTTCCGGCAACCATCAAGTACTATCACCTATATTCCAGTCACCTACACTTAGAATATTTGCCTCACCTGCTCCTGACATTAACTCCTTACTGTCACTACAAATTTGCAATTGTATAGCTGTCAGCATCTCTTCATCTCTTTGCAGACAACACCTGTTTAAAAGAATCAGCAGAATTTTTACAAGTTTTCTAGCAATCTCTTTCCTTTATTCCACTACTGGCACCCATCAGTTCAAACTCTACACCCATTTCCACAACTCTTGTGTCAAGTGTCAAAACCGTTCTTTCTGTAAAAATTCCAGTCTTTTCTTTCTCTGTTTAGTAAAATTATCGCTTTCTTCTTCAACCGGTTCTATTGCTGCAAGCCTCGATGCATCTTTCTTGTACTCACAATATTTTACCTCGTATCCGCTCTGCCTTAATGAGTTTTACTGTAGCAAAATAGAAAATATGAAAGTTTCATCTCCACCAATGTATGTGTATAAGTCCATGCCATTTGTCATCATCATAAATCAATAGCTCCACACCTCTGTCACTCTCGACCACTGCCATGGACATGCTGATAGGTATTCTCTCTTCAAAAGGAGGCATCAAATAGTTGTTTTCATTTCTTTCCAGATTTTTGTAATTCCTCATCTAGTATCTCACGTCTCATCATTGACTTCTCCTCTCCCGAAAACATGGCTTTTTATTCTCCACCATATCTCTTTATTTGCTCCACATAGCGACATGTGAATTCGTAAAAGTTTCATTTAAGAATTTTACTCAATCTTTCGACTATTTTTCATTTCTTTGATACTGACAAATAAGTCTGTCTTCCAGCAGTTTGAAAGTAAAGATGGTAAAGTGACCTGTCCGTTCATCTGCCAGCTCAGGATAGCAGATTTTCTCGACCTCTGAAGAAATTCTTCGGAGACGGTGCAAAGTACGTGCATTAACATACTTTATTTTCCTATAGAAATGTACAGTACTATAAATTACTACCAAATTATTATAAACTTGCACTTACATATCTTTTAGGCCACACCCATGGCATATCTCTTGTCAACATATACTAGCGACAATAAAACAATTTCACCGCATCAACTCATTCCCTACTTTTCCTAATAATCAGCGGAACATTTGAAAACTGTTGCCAAACGGTAATAATATATCATTAAAATTTTATCATTCCTTATAAATATTTTGAGGATACTCGAGAATTTCAACGTACTTTACAGTTCATGCATCGCTCCAATTTTTATATATAATTGATAGCAACTTTCCTGCGTTCCTCTATGTTCACCGCCAAACCTCGACATATAACCTACTTGACTGGATACTGGTATTCTTTTCCAAAGCTTACTCTGCTGACTTGCCCTACCTGAAGAATATCTCCTTTAGCTTTT